>JAABUQ010001929.1_pt1 | contig 42679 bp, 38 predicted proteins | sample 5560001 | NCBI WGS metagenome assembly JAABUQ01 (sample SAMN10711888, study PRJNA513371) | rock metagenome | isolation source: Antarctica rocks | place: Antarctica: Victoria Land, Finger Mt nord | collected 2015-12-18
TCGGCCAGGTCGAGCGTGCCGCTCGGGCGCAGGTCGAGGCTCACGCCGGGCGCCTCCGCCGCCACCGCGGCCGCGATCGGGGCGGCCAGGACCAGCGCGGCGCGGTTGTCCATCGCGACCACGAAGCTGCGCCCGGCCGTGGCCGGCTCGAACCCGGCGGCGCCCTCCAGCGCGGTGCTCAGGCTTTCCAGCGCGGCGCGCACCGGGCCGGCCAGCCGCTCGGCGTAGTGCGTCGGCTCCATGCCGTCCGGGGTGCGCACGAACAGGTCGTCCCCCAAGGCGGCGCGCAGCCGGGCCAGGGCGTGGCTGATCGCGGGCTGGCTCATGTTGAGCTTGGCCGCCGCGCGGGTGACGCTGCGCGCCTGCCCCACGGCGTCGAACACCACGAGCAAGTTCAGGTCAAGCGTGCGCCAGTTCATGCCGTTCCTTCCTGTTACAGGCGGCATTAGCCCAAAGAGGGATGCGGCATAAGGCCGGGAGCGCCGACGTCCTGCATTCAGCGGCTGGCCAAGCCGGGCGGATGCGTCGAGACTGGCCGCCCCTTGTCGAGGACCACGCGGATGAAACGCCTGTACGGCGGCTTTGCGACCCAGGAGGAACTCGACCGCGAGTACAACGCGGAGCAATCGGTCCCGGACTTCGGCGCCTGCGTGAAACACTTCCTGGACAGCAGCGCTGCGGCCCGGTCGTCGCTCGCCCACCAGGCGGACGTGCCGTACGGCCCGACCAAGGCCGAGAGCGCCAACGTCTTCCCGGCGGCGGCGCCGGGTTCGCCGGTCCTGGTGTTCCTCCATGGCGGCTACTGGAAGGCGCTGACCGCCCATGTGTTCGACATGGTGGCGCCCGGGCCGGTGGCGGCGGGCTACGCCGTGGTCAACGTCACCTACGCGCTTTGCCCGGCGGTCACGATCACCGAGATCGTCCGGCAGGTCCGCGCGGCCATCGCCTGGACCTATCGCCACGCCGCGTCCTTCAACGGCGACCCCGGACGCATCTACGTCGCCGGGCACTCGGCGGGCGGCCATCTGACCGCCATGGCGATGCTCACGGACTGGGAAGAGGAGTACGGCCTGCCGGACACCCTGGTCAAAGGCGGCATCCCGATCAGCGGTCTGTTCGACCTGCGCCCGTTCCCCGCGACCTTTCTGCAGCCGAAGCTGCGCCTGTCCGCCGAGGAGGTCGAGCGCGTCAGCCCGCTGTTCCATGTCCGCGCCATGCCAGCTCCTCTCGTCGTCGCCTGGGGCGGTGCGGAATCCGGGTCGTTCAGGAAGCAGTCGCTCGACTTCCTGTCGGCCTGGCAGGCGGCCGGCAACGCCGGCGAGGCGCTCCCCATCGAGGGCGCCCATCACTTCATGGTGCTCGACGGCTTCATGACCGCCGATGGCCTGATGACCCGGACGCTGGAGGCGATGCGGCAGAGGGTTGAAAGCGGTGCATAGGACATGTCGGGACCGGCATCGACCCGGCGCCCCGCTTGCCGTAATGGTGCCCGTGGAGCCTGCCCATTGAGAGCGGCGCGCAACAGGGGAAACCGGCGATGGCGATGCGAGTGTTGTTCACCGGCGGCACCGGGAAGGCCGGGCGCCATGCGCTGCCCTACCTGCATGAGCGCGGCTACCACCTGCTGAACTTCGACCTGCAGCCGTTCCCGCATCCGGCCATCCAGACCCTGCTCGGCGACATCACGGACGGCGCCCAGGTGTTCAACGCGATGACCTCGCACTTCGGCCGCGACGGCCTCCGCGCCGGCCAGGCGCCCGGCCCGGTCGATGCGGTGGTCCACTTCGCCGCCGTCCCGCGCATCCTCATCCACCCCGACAACGAGACGTTCCGGGTCAACGTGATGGGGACCTACAACGTCATCGAGGCCGCGATGAAGCTCGGCATCCGCAAGGTCGTGATCGCGTCGAGCGAAACGACTTACGGGGTGTGCTTCGCGGAAGGCGACAAGGACTTCCACGGCTTCCCGCTGGAGGAGGACTACGACGTCGATCCCATGGACAGCTACGGCCTGTCCAAGGTGGTGAACGAGCGGACGGCGCGCGCCTTTGCCGCCCGCTTCGGCGCGGACATCTACGCTCTCCGCATCGGCAACGTGATCGAGCCGCACGAGTACGGGCAGTTCCCCGGCTTCGTCGCCGACCCGCCGTCCCGCAAGCGCAACGCATGGAGCTACATCGACGCCCGCGACCTCGCGGAGATCGTGCATCTGTGCCTGCAGCGGGACGGGCTGGGCTTCCAGGTGTTCAACGCCGTCAACGACACGATCACAGCGGACCAGCCCACGGCGGCGTTCCTGGCGCAGCAGTGCCCGGGCACCCCGGTGGCGCGGGAGCTGGCCGGGCAGGAGGCGCCGCTGAGCAACCGCAAGGCGCGCGAGGTGCTGGGCTTCAAGGAGCAGCACGACTGGCGCGACGAGGTCCGGGCGTTGGCAACGCCCAGGGCATGATCCCATAAGCCGTCGCGGCAGCGCATGGCCCGGTCCTTGCTTATTGCCAGCCCTCACCTGGATGAATGAAGGGCTGTTGCGATGAACCATCTGACCCGGCGCGCGGTTCTGGCAGGGGCCGGCACCGCCTTGGCCGCGCCCTCGATCATCCGGCCCGGCTGGGCGGCCGACACGGTGAAGCTCGGCTGCCTGTTCTCCTCCTCCGGCACCATGGCGAACCTGGAAGGCCGGATGAATTACGTGGCCCGCATGGCGGCAGACGAGCTGAACGCGGCGGGCGGCGTGCTCGGGCGCCAGGTCGAGGTCGTCGTCACCAACCCGGCGTCCGATTGGCCGACCTACGCGCAGATGGGCCGCCAGCTCCTGCAGGAGCAGAAGGTCGCGGCCCTGCTGGGCTGCTGGACCTCCGTGTCGCGCAAGTCGGTGCTGCCTGTCGTCGAGCAGAACGACGGGCTGCTGTTCTACCCGCTGCACTTCGAGGGGGAGGAGAACTCGAAGAACGTCGTATACATGAACTCGCCGCCGTCCAGCTCGGTGCTGCCCGCGGTGGATTACCTGATGGGGGCGGAGGGCGGCAACGCGCGGCGGTTTTTCATGCTCGGCAGCGACTACGTGTGGCCGCGCACCATCAACAAGATCCTGAAAGCCTATTGGGGAACCAAGGGCATCGCCGCGTCGGCCTGGCGCGAGGAGTACGTGCCGTTCGGGTTCAGCAACTTCCAGAACTTGGTCGGCCAGATCCGCGGCTTCGCCAACGCCGGCGGCGAGCAGCCCATCGTCGTGCTGACGGTCGTTGGCAACTCGATCCCGGACTTCCTGCGCGAGTACGTGAACCAGGGATTGAAGCCGACCGAGGTGCCCGTGCTGGGGCTGGACATGGTGGAGGCCGACCTGGAAGGGCTGAACACCGCCGGGCTGGTCGGCAACCTCAATTGCTGGGCCTACCTGCAGAACGCGCCGGGGCCGCGCAACCAGAAGTGGCTGGCGGACTGGGCGGCCTACGTGAAGAAGGCCGGCGCCCCGTATCGCCCCGACGTGGCGATCGACCCCATGGTCTCCACCTATGACAGCGTCCATTTGTGGGCGCTCGCGGCGAAGAAGGCCGGGTCGTTCGATGTGCCGGCGGTGCGGGCGGCGTTCCCCGGGCTGTCGTTCGATGACCCGTCCGGCTACACGCTGACCATGAACGCCGAGAACAACTACGTCGGCCGCGGCGTGTTCATCGGCTCGGTCAACGACGCCCAGGGCTTCGACGTGCTGTGGCAGTCCAAGGGCACGCCCAAGCCCATTCCGTTCAGCCCTGCCTAATTGGTGATCCCACGCTTACGGGGGCGGCTGTGGCTCGGCCTGGCCGCCCTGCTCTGCTTTTGCGCCGGCCCGGCACGGAGCCAGCAGCCGCCGCCGGACCGGGCCGCGGTCCTCGCTATGCTGTGCAGCGAGGGCGGGCAGGAGGTGCCCCAGGCGGTCGGCGCCCTGCTGTCTGGCGTCGCGGCCGAGCCGCCAACCGAGCGCGCCTGGGCGTCGCAGGTCGTGCAGGCCTTCTCCGCCAAGGCGCTGCGCTGCGCGCCTGACGGCACGGCTTACCTGGCGGACGGGACGGACGCCGCCACGCTCGCCCCGGCGTCCCTGCCCCCCGGCCTGCGCTCCCCCTTGCCCAGCCTGCGCAGCCGCGGGCTGCTGGAACAGGCCGGCGCCGCGCTGGCCCTGTTCACTGCCGTCCGTCCCGATGCGCGGATCGCCGCCGTCCGCACCCTGGAGCGCCGCGCCGACGGCCTGCCGCCCGGCCTGCTGCCGGCCGCCTTGGCCCAGGAAAAGGACCCGGCCGTGCAGGAGGCGCTGCGCGCGCTCACCGTCGCGGCCGGCCTGCACGCGCCGGACCCGGCACAGCGGGTCGCCGCCATCGAGGGGCTGGGGGCGGACCCGACCTCCCGCACCGCGGCGCAACTGGCCGCGCTGCGCGCCGACCCGGCCTATGCCGCCGACGCGCAGGTCGCCGCCTCCCTCGACCGCCAGATCACCCGCACCGGGCGCTGGGTGCTGGCGGGCAACGCGCTGTCCTTGCTGTACAACGGCGTCAGCGTCGGCAGCGTGCTGTTCATGGCCTCCGTCGGCCTTGCGATCATCTTCGGGCTGATGGGCGTCATCAACCTCGCCCAAGGCGAGTTCATCACCATCGGCGCCTACGCCACCTTCTGCACGCAGGAAGCGATTCGGGCCTGGGCGCCGGGCCTGATTGACTGGTACCCGCTGCTGGCCGTGCCCGTGGTGTTCACCGTCACCGGGGCGGTCGGCATCGCCATCGAGGCCACGGTGATCCGGCGCCTCTACACCCGGCCGCTGATGACGCTGCTCGCGACCTGGGCCATCAGCCTGCTGCTGGTCAACGTGGTCCGGGTGACGTTCGGCACGCAGAACCTGCAGTTCCAGACGCCGTCCTACCTTTCGGGCGGCGTGCGGGTGGTCGGCGACTTCCTGGTGACGTGGAACCACCTGGGCGCGATCCTCTTCGCCGCCGCCGCGGCGCTGGCCACCTCCGCGCTGCTGCGCTTCACCGACCTCGGCCTGTTCATCCGCGCGGTGACGCAGAACCGGGGCATGGCGGGGTGCGTCGGCGTCTCGACCCGGCGCGTCGACATGCTCGCCTTCGGGTTCGGCGCGGGCCTCGCGGGCCTGGGCGGGCTGGCGATGTCGCCGATCTACAACGTCAACCCGACCATGGGCAGCGGCTTCATCATCGACAGCTTCATGGTCGTGGTGCTGGGCGGCGTCGGCAGCCTGTGGGGCGCGGCGCTGGCCTCGCTCGGCATCGGCGTGGTGAACGTCGGGATCGAGCCGTTCTACGGCGCCGTCGCCGCCAAGGTGATCGCGCTGCTGCTCATCATCCTGCTGATCCAGTGGCGGCCCGAGGGGCTGGTTGCCGCCAAGGGGCGGCGGTAATGGGCGGGATGGCGATGGGCCGGGGCGCCGGGCTGTGCGCGGGCCTGCTGGGGCTGCTGCTGGCGGCGCTGCCGGTGTTCGGGCTTGGCTTGGCGCCGGGGCTGCCGGTCTATGCGGTGAACGCCATCGGGCAGGTCATGTGCTTCGCCCTGCTGGCCATGTCGGTCGATCTGATGTGGGGCGCCGCCGGGGTGCTCAGCCTGGGCCATGGGCTGTTCTTCGCGCTGGGCGGCTACTTGGCGGCGATGCACCTGCTGCGCACCGCCTATGCCGCGACGGGCGTGCTGCCGGACTTCCTGCTGTTCATGGGGGAGAAGGCGTTTCCGGCCTGGTGGGGCTTCGCGGATTCCGCGGTGCTGACCGCGCTCGCGGTCCTGGCGGTCCCCGCTTTGCTCGCCTTCGCCTTCGGCTACGTGTCGTTCCGCTCCCGGGTGAACGGGGTGTATTTCTCCATCATTACCCAGGCGGCGACCTACACGGCGATGCTGCTGATGTTCCGCAACGACACCGGGTTCGGCGGCAACAACGGCATGACGGGATTCCGCGACATCGCCGGGCTGCCGGCGGGCGGGGCCGCGTCCGCGGTGCTGCTGGCCGCCGCCGCGACCGCCGCGGTGCTGGGGGCGCTGCTGGGCGGGCGGGCTTTGCTCTCCACGCGCTTCGGACGGCTGCTGGCGGCCATACGCGATGACGAGCCGCGGCTGCGTTTCCTCGGCTACGACACGCTTTGGCTGAAGCTCGCGGCGTGGTGCCTGTCCGCCTCGCTCGCCGGCGTCGCCGGGGCGCTGTACGTGCCGCAGGTCGGCATCATCAACCCGGGCCTGCTCGACCCGGCGCTTTCGCTCGAAATCGCGGTCTGGGTCGCGGTCGGCGGGCGCGGCGGCCTGATCGGCGCGATCCTCGGCGCGGTGCTGGTCAACCTGCTGAAGTTCTGGCTGGCCGGGGCGGCGCCGGCGTTGTGGCCGTTCGTGCTCAGCCTGCTGGTGCTCGGCGTCGTGCTGCTGCTGCCGAACGGGCTGCTGGACTTGCGCAACCGGTCGCGGTCCTGGCTGACCGGCATGGCCGCAGTCCTGCCGGGCCAAGCCCGGCGATGATGCGTTACGCCGTCGAGGTGGTCGGCCTCACGGTCGCGTTCGGCGATTTCGTCGCCATCGACGACCTGAGCTTCGTCGCCGAGTACGGCCGGGTCCGCGGCGTCATCGGGCCGAACGGCGCGGGCAAGACCACCCTGCTCGACGCGCTGACCGGCAAGTCCCGCCCCCGGCGCGGGCGCATGCTGCTGGACGGGACGACCGAGCTTGCCGGCATGAGCGAGGTGGCCCGGGCGCTCGCCGGCATCGGGCGGAAGTTCCAGAAGCCCAGCGTGTTCGAGGCGCTGACCGTGCACGAGAACCTCGACCTAGCGCTCCGCCTGCACCGCCGGTCGCTGCTGCGGGAGGTCTTGGCGGACGGGGCCGGCAAGGCCGCCACCATCGCCCGCCTGCTGGACACGGTCGGCCTGTCTGCCCGGCGAAACGCGCTGGCGGGCACGCTGTCCCATGGCGAGAAGCAATGGCTGGAGATCGGCATGGTGCTGGTGCAGGACCCGAAGCTGCTGCTGCTGGACGAGCCGGTGGCCGGGCTGAGCGAGCGCGAGGTCGAGCGCACCGCGGCGCTGGTGCGGTCGCTCCGCGGACCCGGGCGCAGCATCGTGGTCGTGGAGCACGACATGGACTTCGTCGAGCAGGTGGCGGACCAGGTGACGGTGCTGCATGAGGGCCGCACCCTGTTCGACGGCAGCATGGCGGACGCCCGCGCCGACGCCCGCGTGATCGAGGTCTATATCGGGCGATGACCGCATGCCCCATGAACGCATGCCCATGAACGCTTGCCTGAGCATCGCCCGCCTGGACCACCGTTACGGCAGCGCCCAGAGCCTGCGCGGGGTGTCGCTGGAGATCGGGCGCGGCCAGTGCCTGGCGCTGCTGGGGCGCAACGGCGCGGGTAAGACGACGCTGCTGCGCTGCCTGGTCGGGCTGCTGGCGCCGAGCGGCGGGCGGATGCTGCTGGACGGGCAGGACATCGGCGCCTGGCCGTCCTTCCGCCGGGCGCGCGGCGGCATCGGCTACGTGCCGCAGGGGCGGGAGATCTTCACCGGGCTGTCGGTGGGCGAGAACCTGCTGATCGCCGCCAAGTCGCACGGCATGCGGGACGGCGCGGCGCTGGACGAGGTGTGCGCCCTGTTCCCGGTGCTGCGCACGATGTGGCGCCGCCGGGGCGGCGACCTGTCGGGCGGGCAGCAGCAGCAGCTCGCCATCGGCCGCGCCCTGATGGGCCGTCCCAGCCTGCTGGTGCTGGACGAGCCGACCGAGGGCATCCAGCCCTCCGTCGTGAAGTCGATCGAACAGGCCATCGCCTCCTTGAAGGGGCGGGTCGCGATCCTGCTGGTCGAGCAGTACTATGATTTCGCCCGCACCCTGGCGGACCGTTACGTCGTGCTGGAACGCGGCGCGGTCGCGGCGGAGGGAGCCGGCGCGGACATGGACCGCGACAATGTCAGCCGCTACCTGTCGATCTGATCGTGATTTAAGGACCTCCCGCGTTGACCAGCTCCCTGCGCATCGGCTTCGACATCGGCGGCACCTTCACCGATTTCGTGCTGTCGGACGGCGCAACCGGCGCGCTGCGCCTGCACAAGCGGCTGACCACGGCGGAGGACCCGGCAATCGGGGCGCTCGCCGGCCTGCGGCAGATCCTGTCCGACCACGGCGCCGGGCTGCGGGACGTGGGCGAGATCCTGCACGGCACCACCCTCGTCACCAACGCGGTGATCGAGCGCAAGGGCGCGCGCCTCGGCCTGCTCACCACGGAGGGCTTCCGCGACGTGCTGGAGGCCGGGAGCGAGCAGCGTTACGACATCTACGACCTGTTCCTGACCTACCCGGCCCCGCTGGCGCCGCGCCGGCGTCGGCTGGAGGTGGCGGAGCGCATCGACCGCGACGGCGCCGTGGTCCTGCCGTTGGACGGTGACGGCGTGCGCCGCGCCGCCCGCGCGCTGCGGGACGCAGGCGTCGAGGCCGTCGCGATCGGCTTCCTCAACGCCCACCGCAACACGGTGCACGAGCAGGAAGCCGCCTCTATCCTCGCGCACGAGCTGCCCGGCATCCCGGTGTCCATCTCCTCGGACGTGGTGGCGGAGATCGGCGAGTACGCCCGCTTCGTCACCACCTGCGCCAACGCCTATGTCCGTCCGCTGATGGCAACCTACGTGCGCCGGCTGGAAGGCGCGCTGCGGGCGGAGGGGTTTGCCGGGCACCTGCGGCTGATGCACTCGGCGGGCGGCCTGCTGTCGCCCTCGCAGGCCTGCGACGTGCCGATCCGGCTGCTGGAATCCGGCCCGGCCGGCGGCGCGCTGGCGGCGGCGCTGCTGGGCGCGCGGGCGGGCCATGCCGACCTGCTGGCCTTCGACATGGGCGGCACCACGGCCAAGGCCTGCCTGATCGAAGACGGCCGGGCGCAGGTCGCCCCCATGCTGGAAGCCGGGCGGGAGCATCGGTTCAAGAGGGGGTCGGGCCTGCCGATCAAGGCGGCGACGGTGGACATGATCGAGATCGGCGCCGGCGGCGGGTCCATCGCCGCGATTGACGCGGTGGGCCTGCTGCGGGTCGGGCCGCACTCGGCGGGCGCGTCCCCCGGCCCCGCCTGCTACGGGCGCGGCGGGCGGCAGCCGACGGTCACGGACGCGAATTTGGTGCTCGGCTACTACGACCCCGGATTTTTCCTGGGCGGCACCATGGCGCTGGACGTGGCCGCGGCCCGGGACGCCATCGGGATCGTCGCGGCGCCGCTGGGCCTGTCGGTCGAGCAGGCGGCGTGGGGCATCCACAAGGTGGTGGTCGAGGGCATGGCCGACGCCGCCCGGGTCTATCTAGTGGAGCGCGGCAAGGACCCGCGCCGCTACGCCATGGTCGGCTTCGGCGGCGCCGGCCCGGCCCATGCGGCGGAGGTCGCCCGCACCTTGGGCATGGCCGAGCTGGTGGTGCCGCCGGCCTCCGGCGCCGCCTCCGCACTGGGCTTTTTGGTGGCACCCCTTTCGGCCAGCCGGGTGCGTTCGGTGCCGGTCCGGCTGGACGCCGACCTGGCCGACGTGGAAACCGTGCTGCAAGCCTTGGAGGCCGACGTGCGGGCCGAGCTTGCCGCGGGCGGTGTCGCGGACGGCGTGCAGGTGAAGCGCACGGCGGACATGCGCCTCGCCGGGCAGATGCATGAGATCGGCGTCCCCTTGCCGCCGCCGGGCGCGGTCACGCGGGCCGCGGTGGCCAACGCCTTCGAGGCCGCCTACATCGCGCGCTACGCCGCCCTGCAATCGGATGCCGTCATCGAGGCCGTCAGCTTCCGCGTGACCGCGACCGGCCCCACGCCCGCCCTTTCACTCGACAGCGGCCCCCCGTCCGCCGGGCCGGCACGGAAGGGGGAACGGCCCGCGTGGTTCGGCGCGGGCTTCCAGCCGACGCCGGTGTACGACCGCTATGCCCTGCCGCCCGGCATCGAGGTCGCCGGTCCCGCCATCGTCGAGGATCGGGAAGCGACGACGGTGATCGGCCCCGGCGACACGCTCACCGTCGATGCCGCCGGCAACCTCCGCGTGGCGCTCGGCGCCGCGAGCGCCATCGCCCTCGTGCAGCCCGGCATGTCGCCCGCCGCCGCCCGCGCGGCCATCGAGAGCGACCCCATCGCGCTGGAGCTGATGTGGAGCCGCCTCACCACGGTGGTGGACGAGATGTGGCTGACGATCATCCGCACGGCGTTCTCGCTGATTATCGCGGAGTCCCAGGACTTCGCCTGCGAGCTGCTCGACCCCAACGGGGAAACCCTGGCGCATTCGCCCCGGGCGATGCCGGTGTTCAACCTGACGCTGCCCCGCGCGGTGAAGGCGCTGCTGGCGCGCTTCCCCGCCCGCACGCTGCGGCCCGGCGACATGCTGGTGACGAACGACCCGTGGCTCTGCGCCGGGCACCTGTTCGACATCGCGGTGGTGGCGCCGGTGTTCCGCGAAGGCCGCGTCGTCGCGCTGGTCGGCACGGTCGGCCATGTCGCCGACATCGGCGGCACGCGCGACAGCCTGCGGGCGCGGGAGATCTTCGAGGAGGGCCTGCAGATCCCACCGATGAAGCTGGCCCGCGCCGGCGTGGACAACGAGGACCTGTTCACCCTGATCGGCGCGAACGTCCGCAACCCCGGCCAGGTGGTCGGCGACATCCAGGCGTTCATGTCGGCGAACCGGATCGGCGCGCAACGGCTGCTGGCGTTCATGGACGAGTACGGGCTGGCCGACCTCTCGGCGCTGGCCTCGGTCGTGCAGGACCGGGCGGAGGCGGCGATGCGCGCCGCCATCCGCGCCCTGCCGGACGGCACCTACGCCAGCAGCGTGCGGTTCAGCCCGGTGGATGCGGAGCTGACCGTGCCGCTCCGCCTGACCGTCGCGGGCGACACCATTGAACTCGATTTCGAGGGTGCCCCGCCGCAACTGGCGCAGGGCGGCGTCAACTCGACCCTGAACTACACGGCGGCGCACGCGACCTACCCGCTGAAATGCATGCTGACGCCCGGGGTGCGCGGCAATGCCGGCTGCTACCGGCCGTTCACGGTGCGCGCGCCGGAAGGATCGATCCTGAACTGCACGCGCCCGGCGGCGGTCGCGGCGCGCACCCGCACCGGCTGGTATTTGGGACCGGCGGTGGTCCGGGCGCTGGCCGGCGCGGCGCCGGGGCTGGTGCAGTCGCCCACGGGCCTGCCGGTCGCGGTCAACGTGTCCGGGCGCGACGCGGGCGGCACGCTCTATGCCGACCACCTGTTCATGGGCGGCGGCCAGGGCGCCAGCTACGGCGCGGATGGCAAGTCCGGCCTGCTGTATCCGACGTCGGCCGCCAACACGGCCGTCGAAGTGTTCGAGGCGCGGGTGCCCGTGCTGGTCGTGGAAAAGGTGTTCCTGCCAGACAGCGGGGGCGCCGGGCGGCGGCGCGGCGGCCTGGGCCAGCGCGTCCGCTTCCGCAAGCTGCGGGACGACGGGCTGCCGACGCTGGCCGCGCTGTTCCCGGAGGGCGCCAAGGCCGTGCTGTCCGGCCTCGCCGGGGGCCAGCCCGGCGCGCGGGCGTTTGCCGGCATTCGTGCGCCGGATGGCACCCTGCTGCGCGACTGCGGCGTGGGCGAGCTGGTGACGCTGACCCGCGCGGACGAGGTGGCGGAAATCGTCTTTGCCGGCGGCGCAGGCTATGGCGATCCCGGGACGCGCGACGAGGCGGCGCTGGCGGCGGACGTGCGCGACGGCCGCGTGACCGCGGCGGCGGCGCGGGACGCGTATGGCATCGCGCTTGCAAATCCCCTGTCCGACGCCGCGGAGTAGCCGCATTGGACACGGTCCCCACCCTCGCCACGCCCACCCAGGGCGCCACGCGCCACCCGACCATCTTCGAGCCGGCGACTCTGATCCTGCTGACGGTGCTGTGCATCGTCGGCGCGGTGATCGGGATGCAGTTGCTGGTGACGCTGGGGGTGACGGCCAACACCTCCATTGTCGGCGCGCTGGTCGCGATGGGGCTGGCGCGGGTGCGGCTGCCCGGCTTCGCCCGCTTCCGCTCGATCCATGTGCAGAACCTGGCGCAGAGCGCGATCTCCGCCGCCACGTGCGGCGCCGCCAACAGCCTGCTGCTGCCCATCGGCATCCCCTTCCTGCTGGGCCGCGGCGACCTCGTGCTGCCGCTGCTGGGCGGGGTCGCGCTGGCGATGCTGGTGGACGCGACGATGCTGTACCGGCTGTTCGGCTCCCGCGCCTTCCCGGCGGAAGGCGCATGGCCGCCGGGTGTCGCCGCCGCCGAGGCGATCCTGGCCGGAGACCAGGGCGGGCGGCGCATGGCGCTGCTGGGCGCGGGGGTGGCGGCCGGGGTTGCGGGAACCGGATTTTTAGGCATCCCGATGTCGGCTTTCGGCGTCGCCTTCATCGGCAACATCTGGGCGCTGGCGATGTTCGGGGTCGGGCTGCTGCTGCGCGGCTACTCGCCCCAGTTGTTCTCCGGCCTGCTGCCCAGCGGCGACATCGGGCGCGCGCTGATCCCGCACGGCATCATGATCGGCGCCGGGCTGGTGGCGCTGGCGCAGGTCGGGCTGGTGATGGCGGCGCGGCCGGGGGCCGGGGCGGGCGCGGCCCGGGGAGCGGGCCGGGCGCTTGGGGCGGGAGTGGCGGCCTATGTCGCGGTGGCCGTGCTGATCGCGGCGGGCGGCGGGCTGTTCAGCGAGCTGCCGGTGCCGATGCTGGTGGCGTTCGTGCTGTACGCGGCGTTCTCGGCGCTGGTGCATGAGCTGATCGTCGGCCTCGCGGCGATGCACTCCGGCTGGTTCCCGGCGTTCGCGGTGGCGCTGATCACCCTCATCATCGGCATGTTGGCCGGCTTTCCGCCCGTGCCGCTGGCGCTGCTGGTCGGCTTCTCCGCCGCCACCGGGCCGGCGTTTGCGGACATGGGCTACGACCTCAAGGCCGGTCACATGCTGCGGGGCGGCGGCGCCGACCCGGCGTTCGAGGCCGATGGCCGGTTCCAGCAATACTTGGCCGCCATGTTCGCCTTCTGCATCGCGGCCGTGGTCGTCTTGCTGTCCTACAAGGGCTACTTCGCCGCCGGCCTCGTGGCGCCGGTCGCGAAGGTTTATGTCGCCACCATCAAGGCCGGGGCGACGCCGGGCACCGCGTGGCAACTGCTGGCCTGGGCCGTGCCGGGCGCCATGCTGCAACTGCTGGGCGGGCCGCGGCGGCAGATGGGGGTGCTGTTCGCGACGGGAATGCTGATCGTGTTCCCGGCCGCCGGCTGGGCCGTGCTGGCGGGCGTGGTCCTGCGCCTGCTCTATGCCCGGCTGCGCGGCGCCCCGGCGCAGTCCGAAATGGAGGTGTTCGCGGGCGGCGTGATCGCCGGCGACGCGCTGACCGGCTTCGCCACCGGCATCATCGCCAACCTCCGGCGCTGACCGCCCCCCTTTTGGAGACTTCATGACGCCGATCCGCCTCGCCGCCCTGCTGTTCCTCAGCGTCTCCGCCCAGGCGGCGGAGGTCCCGCCCGCGGTCCGCGCCGTGGGCACGCTGCACCTCAGCACCAACGCGGTGTACCCGCCCATGGAGTACAAGGAGCCGGCGACCGACCAACTGGCCGGCCTCGACATCGACCTCGGCCAGGCGCTTGCGGCCAAGCTCGGCCTCGCGGTCGCCTGGCAGGAAAGCGCGTTCGAGCAGTTGATCCCCTCGCTCGCCACCGGGCGCACCGACTTCATCCTGAGAGGCCTCAGCGACCTGCCGGCCCGGCGGGAGGCGATGGACTTCATCGACTATATGCGCTCCGGCGCGCAGTTCTACGCCTTGGCCGCCAGCCCCGCGCAAACGCCCACGGACCTGTGCGGCCATCGCGTCGGCACCAGCCGCAGCACCTCCTTCCCCGCCGAGATCGCCCGGTTCAGCGCCGCCGCCTGCGAGGCCGCCGGCAAGCCCGCCATCGCCGTGGTGCCGGCCGAAAGCACCGCCGACGCGCGCAGCCAGTTGAAGCAGGGCCGCATCGACGCCGCCGTGCAGGGGAGCGAGACGATCCCCTATGCCATGTCGCTCGAACCCGGCGCATACCGCGCGGTGGGCCAGCCGTTCTCCGCCGTGCTGCAGGGGATCGCGTTCCGCAAGGCCGACGCCGGGTTCCGCGACGCGGTGGCCGACGCGCTCGCGTCGCTGATGGCGGACGGCAGCTATGGGCGGATCATGGCCAAGTGGGGCCTGTCGGGCAATGCCGTGGACGCGCCCCTGCTGAACGGCGGCCCGCGCCCGTGAGCGCCGGTATGGATGCGCCGCCCGATGCGTATCCGGACCTTGCGGGCCTGCCGTCCGTGCGCCCGCTGCATTGGCGGCGCTGGCTGGCGGCAGCGGCGCTGTTGGCGCTGCTCGGGCTGCTGGCGCGGGCGTTCGCCGCCGGGCAGATCGAGTGGGCGTATGTGTGGCGGTTCCTCACGGTGCGCTCCATCCTGTTGGGCGTCGGCAACACGGTCCTGATGGCCGTGTGCGCCATGGCGCTGGGCGTCGCGCTGGGCGTGGGGGCGGCGGTGCTCCGTATGTCGCCCAACCCGGTGCTGCGCGGCGTTTCGGCCGGCTACGTCTGGCTGTTCCGCGGCACGCCGGTGATCCTGCAACTGCTGCTGTGGTTCAACCTGGCGCTGGTGTTCCCCGCGCTCGGCTGGCCCGGCGTGTGGTCGGTCCGCACGGTGGACGTGATGACGCCGTTCGTCGCCGCCCTGCTCGGCCTCGGCATCAACCAGGGCGCCTACACGTCGGAGGTGGTGCGTGCCGGCATCCTGTCCGTGGATGCCGGCCAGCACGAGGCGGCGCAGGCCATCGGCATGACCAGGCTCCGGGCACTCCGCCGCATCGTGCTGCCGCAGGCGATGCGCGTGGTGATCCCGCCGCTCGGCAACGAGTTCATCGGCATGGTGAAGCTCACCTCGCTCGCCAGCGTGATCCAGTATGCCGAGGTGCTGCACTCCGCGCAGAACATCTACTACGCCAACTCCCGGGTGATCGAGCTGCTGATGGTCGCGGGGATTTGGTATTTGGCAGTCGTGTCGCTGCTGACGCCGCTGCAGATGCTGCTGGAACGGCGGTTCTCGCGCGGGCATGCGGCATGACGCTGGTCGCCATCCGCGGCGTGGAGAAACGGTTCGGCGCATTCCAGGCGCTGCGCGGCGTGTCGCTCGACGTGGCGGCGGGCGAGGTGCTGTGCGTGATCGGCGCGTCCGGCTCCGGCAAGACGACGCTGCTGCGCTGCGTGAACCAGCTTGTCGCTATCGACGCAGGCGCGATCTGGCTGGGCGGCGAGCTGCTCGGGCGCCGGGTGGACGCCGGGCGTTTATACCCATTGAGCGAGGCCGAGGTCGCCCGGCAGCGCCGGCGCACCGGCATGGTGTTCCAGCGCTTCAACCTGTTCCCGCACTTGACCGCCCTGCAGAACGTCACCGAGGGGCCGGTGCAGGTGCTGCGCCGGCAACGCGCGGCGGCGGCGCGGGAGGCGATGGCGCTGCTGGAGCGCGTCGGCCTGGCCAGCAAGGCGCACGCCTACCCGGCGCAGCTTTCGGGCGGGCAGCAGCAGCGCGTCGCCATCGCCCGCGCGCTGGCGATGCGTCCGGAGCTGATGCTGTTCGACGAGCCGACCAGCGCGCTCGACCCCGAGCTGGTGGGCGAGGTGCTGGCGGTGATGCAGGAGCTGGCGCGGAGCGGGATGACGATGATCGTGGTGACGCACGAGCTGACCTTCGCGCGGGAGGCGGCGCACCGGGTGGCGTTCATGGACGGCGGCGCGGTGGTCGAGGCCGGCCCGGCATCCCAGGTGCTGGGTGCACCGGCGGAGGCGCGGACCCGCGCCTTCCTGTCCGCGGTGCTTGCGTGAGGGGCCGGGTCAGGCGGCGGCGTGCTTCGCGACCTCCACCAGCGTATCGGAGAACGTCGGCGCATGGCCGTAGTCGGCGAAGGCCGGGGGGTTGACGGCGTTGACGGTGCGCCCGTTGCCGTCGCGCCCATCGCCGCCGCGCCGCGCCCAGTAGCCCATCGGGGCCACGACGATGCCGGCCATCGTGTCGGCCGAGATGTCCGCCGCGGCGTCGAAGCTGCCCCGGTCGTTGTAGACGCGCACCACGTCGCCCGCCGCGATCCCGCGCGTGGCGGCGTCGGCCGGGTTGATCAGGACTTTCTGCCCGCCGGCATGGCGCAACTGCTTCCGCTGGTTGCCGAAGGACGAGTTGAGGAAGGCATGGCTCTTGGGCGACAGCATGCCCAGGGGATAGCGCGCGGCGAGCTGCGGGTTGGTCTGCGGCGACTCCCGCGCGGGCACGTAGTCGGGCAGCGGATCGAGGGCCTCGCCGGACTGGCCGCCCATGTAGCCCTGCCGGAACAGCGGGAGCACCATGTTGCCGCCCGCCGCCATCGACGACTTGAACTCGCACTTGCCGGAGGGCGTCGGGAAGCTGCCCTTCCGGTGCGGGACGAAATCGTCGGGCGAGCCGAGGTTGAGGCGGGCGTAGCCCTTGGCGCGCAGGGTTGCGAGGTCGATGCCTTCGAGCGCTGATCCTCCCTTGGTTCCGTGGCTCTGCCTGTATATCGGGGCAAACCGCGGTCAGGGCATTGCGGCCCTGGGCCTTGTCACCTCCGGGCCGAAGATTGTTTCGTTTGAGCCAAACCCTCCCTATGCCTGCCATGACCGCCGCCGACGCTTCGCCGCCGGGGTTGGTGGCCAGAACACGTTTTTCATGACCGACGACAAAGCTGGGATCATGTCAGGCTTCATCGACCAGGCTTTCTGCCAACCAGGATGGCCCGTAGCTCCGCAGGCCGAGGGCGGCCTGATGACGCGAGGCGACCAGCCTTCGAGCGCCGCGTTTCCACCCGAAGGCGCTTGCGCCGGGCCGGATGGATTGCCGCCGGTCCAACGGCCGGCGTATGCGTGACCGTCATGGACATCGGCCAAGAGCAATCGCATCGCGACGACGAGGTTGCGATGCTGTTGGCGCGCTGCGCCCGCTCGGATGCACATGTGTTTCGGCAACTCTATGTTTTGGAAGCCGACGTGCTGTACGGCGTGGCGCTGCGGATCACCCGGCAAGCGGCGATGGCCGACGACGTGCTGCACGACGCCATGCTGCAAATCTGGCGCAACGCCAGCCAATTCGACGCGGCGCGGGGCAGCGGACGGAGCTGGATGCTGGCCCTCGTGCGCTACCGCGCCATCGACGCCATGAAGCGGGCCAGGCGCGAGACGCTGACGCCCGATCCGCCCGACATGCCCGACCCGCGGCTTGACCCCTACGAGCGCCTGGCCGCGACAAGCGACGAGCGCCTGCTGGAGCATTGCCTGGACGCCATCGGGGAGCGTCCGCGACGGCTGGTCATGCTGGCGTTTTTGGAAGGCCTGACCCATGCGGAGGTCGCGGCCCGGGTCGGCGAGCCGCTGGGCACGGTCAAGTCCGTCATCCGCCGCGCGCTGCTGGCGCTGCGGGCCTGCATGGACGGCGACGCGTGAGCGAGGACGGGCCGGGCGGCGAGCCCGATGACCGGGACCTGACGGCCGCGGAGTACGTCATCGGCCTGCTCACGCCCGCCGAGGCGCGGGAGGTCGAAACGCGCTCCATGGGGGACCCGGTGCTGGCCCGGAGCATTCGGGCCTGGCAGCGGCGGCTGAGCGGCATGGCCCGGTGGGTGCGGCCCGTGGCGCCGCCCGCAAGCGTTTGGCAACGGCTGGAGGCGGAGATCATGGCGCAGCCGGCGCCGCAGGCAGAGCCGAGCCGGAGCGCAGGGCCAGGGCGGCAGGGCTGGCTGGCTCAAGCGTGGGAAAGCCTCGCGTTCTGGCGCGGCGCGGCGGTCGCGTCGTTCTTGGCCGGCGCGATGCTGGTGAGCGCCGTCTTGGGGCCGAAGCTATGGACCTCCCAGTCGGCGGTCGCGGCGCTGATTCCGCTCAACTCGCCCATGCCGGCGTTCTTGGTCATGGTGACGAAGGACGGCTACGCGACGGTCATCGCCAACGCCGCAGAGGTGCAGCCTGGCAACTCGCTGGAGCTTTGGGTTTGTCCGCCGGGGGCGGTCGCCCCGGCCAGCCTGGGCGTGATTCCCGTCACCGGGCAAATCAGGATGCCGGCCGCCATGTCGGCAGGGACGCTGCTGCTGGTCAGCTCGGAGCCGAGGGGCGGATCGCCGACCGGGGCGCCGACCGGGCCGGTGGTGTATCGGGGCAGGATGGTGAAGGGGTGAACGGGCCAGGCGTTGTCGGGGCCGGCGACGCGGAGGGCGTCGTCCGGGTCGGATGCGGTGGCCAACAGGCCTGACGGCAAGAACGAGGCGCCCATCAGCCCAAACCCACCGCCACCCCATCCCGCTGCGGATCGGCGCCGCCCTCCAGCACGCCGTCGAACAGGCTGATCCCATGCACCCCGGCAAACGCATAGCTCAGCGCCGACCGCTTCACCGGATACCCCATTCCCTCCACCGCCCGCTGCACATCCCGCGGAATCCGGTTGCTGATGTCCACGATGTCGCCGGTCGCCACGAAGCGCGGCGCGCTGACCGCCTCCTGCATGCCCATGCCCCAGTCCAGCACGTTCAGCAGCACCTGCAGCACGGCGGGCGTGATCCAGGTCCCGCCGGGCGCGCCCAAGGTCAGCACCGGGCGCCCGTCCCGGTAGACGACCGACGGGCACATGGAGGCGAAGCGGCGCTTGCCCGGCGCGATGGAGCCGGCGCGGCCAGGCCGCGGGTCGAACACGCTCATGCAGCCGTTCAGCATGAACCCCGTGCCCGGCGGGATCACGCCGGAGGGGAGGCCGAGCGAATGGGTCAGCGACACCACTATCCCGTCCGCATCGACGCAGGACACATGCGTGGTCTCCCGCGCGTCGCCCCGGGGCGACGATGCGCCCTGGCCCAAGCGGGGCACCGACGCCTTCTCCCGCCGGCGGATCGCGGCGGCGCAGGCGTCGGCGTAGCCGTCCGACAGCAGCCGCTCCAGCGGGGGTGGCACGAAGCGCGGGTCGCTGATGTATGCGTCCTTGTCCCGCGCGGCGATCTTCATCGCCTCCGCCACCGTGCGGATGTACTCGGGGCTGTTGTGGCCCAGCGCCGGGAGGTCGAAGCGTTCCAGGATGCGCAGCATTTCCGCCACCATCGCGCCGCCGCCGGGCGGGCGGTTGGTGGCGACCTCGTAGCCGCGGTAGGCGACGCGCAGCGGCTCCTGCCGTTCCGGCACGAAGCCTGCGAGGTCCGCCGCGGTCAGCAGGCCGCCGTGCCGCTCCATGTCGGCGACGATGCGCTGTGCCAGCGCGCCGCGGTAGAACGTGTCGGCGCCGTCCCGCGCCACCTCCCGCAGCGTGGCCGCCAGGTCCGGGTTGCGGACCGCCTGGCCGATGCGGGGATAGGCGCCGTCCGGCCCCAGGTAGATGCGCCGCCCGTCCTCCGACATGCCGAGCTTCTCGCCGTAGTTCATCCGGCCGTATTGCCGCTCATCTTGGGTGAACACGGTGTGGTTGTGCGGGCGGACCAGCCAGCCCTCCTCCGCCAGCGAAACCGCCGGGTCGAACAGGGACGCCCAGGGGCGGCGGCCGAAGCCGGCGTGGGCCTGCGACAGCACGGCGAGGATGCCGGGCACCGTCACCGCCGCGTGGCCGCACTCGTTGACGAAGCCGCGCAGGATGAAGCCGAAGCCGTCGCGCGTCTCGCCCAGCACCCGGTCGGCCCACATCGCCTCCGTGCAGGCCTGCGGGCACCCGCCCTGCCCGTCCAGCACGAGCTGCGTGCCGGTGCGCGGGTCGTGGAGGTGCAGCACTCCGAAGCCGCCGAGGCCCGACATCAGCGGGTCCACCACCCCTTGCGCCAGCGCCGCCGCGACCGCCGCATCCAGCGCGTTGCCGCCGTCCCGCAGGACGGACAGACCGGCCTCCGCCGCCTCCGGCTGCGCCGCCACGACCATGGCGCGGGCGGGGGGCACGCGGCGGGGCGGGCGGGGGGCCGTCACAGCACGCCCTCCCGGCCCATCTCCTCGATCTCGCGCTCGCCATAGCCGGCGTCCAGCAAGACCTCGCGCGTGTGCTCGCCCAGCGCCGGGGCGGGGGAATGGACCGCCCCGGGGGTCTCGGACAGGACGGGTGCCACATGGTGCATCGGCAGCGCCCCGGCCTCCGCGTCGGGGTAGCTGGCGAGGACCTCCCGCCCCTCGACGTAGGGATGCTGCACAAGGTCCGCGATGTCCAGGATGGGTCCTACCGTCACGTCGGCGCGGGCGAAATGGTCCAAGGCGTCCTCGCGGGTCAGGCCGGCGATGAACCCGGCGATGATGGGATCAAGCAGGTCGTCGTTCCGCACCCGCAGCTCGTTGGTGGCGAAACGGGGGTCGTCGATCAGGTCGGGCCGGCCAATGGCGCGGAACAGGCGCTCCACCACGGCCTGCATGGACGCGGAAAGCGAGACGAACCTGCCGTCCCCGCAGCGGTACACGTTGCGGGGGCAGCTTATCGTGGACCGGCTGCCGGACCGGGGCGGCACCTTGCCCGTCGCCGCGTGCTGCGCCGCCATCGGACCCATGGCCGCGAACAGCGGGTCGAACAGCGTCAGGTCCACGACCTGCCCGGCGCCCCCCGGCTGCTCCGCGGCCCGCAGCGCCATCAGGGTGGCGGAGGCGCCGGAATGCCCGGCCATCATGTCGGCCAGCGCCAAGGGCGGCAGCACCGGCGGGCGGTCCGCGAACCCGTTCAGCGCGGCGAAGCCCGACATGCCCTCCACCAGCGTGCCGAAGCCCGGCTTGTCCCGGTACGGCCCGGCCTGGCCCCAGCCGGAGATGCGCACGACCACCAGACGCGGGTTGGCCGCCAGCAGCGCCTCCGCGCCCAAGCCCCAGCGTTCCAGCGTGCCGGGCACGAAGCTCTCCACCACCACTTGCGCGCGGCTCGCGAGGGCGAGGAACACGTCCCGCCCCCGGGCTTTCCGCAGGTCGAGCGTGAGGCTCTTCTTGTTCCGGGCATACACCTTCCAGAACAGGCTCATTCCCTCGACCCGCCAGCTCCGCAGGTCGTCGCCCGCTCCGGGCCGCTCCACCTTGACGACCTCCGCGCCGAAATCGGCGAGGATGTGGGTCAGCATGTTGCCGGCGACCAGGCGGGACAGGTCCAGCACCCGGATGCCCGTGAGCGGGCCGGCGGGCACGCGATGGTATTCGGCCTGCCGCACCGTTGTTCTCCTCCCATACCCGGGCTGATTGTCCGCACCCTTCGCCGCGCCGGCAAATAACGTTTGGCGATACCGAGCCATAAGCGCATCCTATGCTTCCGACCGGCACGGGCATCGTATTGACCCTCACGCAACTGCGCTACTTCCTCGCCGCCGTGCAGGCCGGCAGCATCTCCCGCGCCGCCGCGCAGGTCCGCGTCGCCCAGCCCGCACTGTCCCAGCAGCTTGGCCTCCTGGAAGCGGAGTTCGGCCAGGCGCTGCTGCTGCGCCACGCCCGGGGAGTCACGCCGACGGAGGCGGGCCGCCGCCTGCGGGAACGGGCGACGGAGATCCTGCGCCAGGTGGAACTGACCCGGGACGAGTTGGCGGTCGATGCCAGCTCGCCGGTCGGCGCCGTGGCGCTCGGCATGGCGACCGCGGCCAACATGGCGTTCTCCGTGGAGGTGCTGACCCGCGTGCGGGCGCGCTTCCCGCGCATCCGCCTGCATCTGGTCGAGAGCATGAGCGGCTTCCTGCGCGAATGGACGGAGCGAGGACGGCTCGACCTGTCGGTGCTGTACGAGGCGTCGCGCAGCCCCGGCCTGCGGCTGGAGCCGCTGCGGGAGGAGGAGCTGTTCCTGGTCGCCTCCCCGGCCTTTGCCGCCGGGCTGGGGGAGATGCTGACGTTCAACCGCCTTGCGGCGCTGCCGCTGGTGTTGCCCGCGCCCGCCCATGGGCTACGCATGCTCATCGATCGGAAGGCCCACGAGGCGGGCATCGCGCTCGACATCCGCTACGAGGTCGATTCCACCTACACGATCAAGCGGCTGGTGGCCCAGGATGCCGGGTGCAGCATCCTGTCGCGCCACGCGGTGCAGGAAGAGCTGGCAGCCGGTATGCTTGCCGCAGTCCGCATCGGGCCGCCGGGCATCCCGCGCTCGATCCAGCTTGTCCTGCATCCAGGGCGCGCGGCGGACCCTTCCGTGGCGGCGGTCCGGAGCATCGTACGGGAGGTCATCGCGCCGGGCACGTGACTATCGGTTTTAATTATGGCTTGCGCGCGGGGCGCGGTTCTGGAAGGGTTTGGGGTGTCCCGCCGCGCGAAGGCCCCCGCCCTGAAGGCAATGGAGTGCGTGAATGCCGGCTGCCCCCGCTTCCATCGCTTTCGACCGCGTGCGCCAGGCCACCGATCCCCGCGCCGTGTCGCTGTTCGAGGACGCGCTGGTCTGGGACATGACGCTGCCCTGGGGCGCGCCCTGGGCCAACTACGAGACGGTGCTGCCCCGCTTCGCCGGCGCAGGCGTCGGCGCGATCACGCTCACCGTGCAGAACCTGCCCGGCGCCGACCTGCGGACCGCCATCGCCTACGTCGCCCGCGTCCGCGCCGAGGTCGCGCGCCGGGCCGGCCGCATGCGGATCTGCACGAATGTGGCCGGCATCCGCCAGGCGCGCGCCGACGGCGTGCTGGCGCTGGTGCTGCAGCACCAGGACGGCACCCCGCTCGGCGCCATGCCGGAAATGGTGGAGGTGTACCACGCCCTCGGCATCCGCTGCATGCTGCCGGTGTACAACGGCAAGAACATGCTCGGCGACGGCTGCGCCGAGCGCACAGACGAGGGCCTGACCCGGCTCGGCCAGCAGGTGGTGCGGGAGATGCTGCGGGTCGGCGTGATGGCCGATGCGACCCACGTGGGCGTGCGCAGCAGCCTGGACATGGCGGAGTTGTGCGCCGCGGCCGGCAAGCCGCTGATGATCACCCACAGCAACATGCACGCGGTGTATCCGCACTACCGCAACGTCCTGGACGAGCAGGTGCGGGCCGCGGCGGCGACCGGCGGGGTGGTCGGCATCAACGGCCTGGGCGAGTTCCTGCCCGACACGGACGCCGGCAGCGAGGCGATGTTCCGCCATCTCGACCACCTCGTGACCCTGGTGGGGCCGCGCCATGCCGGGCTGGGCCTCGACTTCCTCGACGACCCGGCGCGCTTCTGGGCCAGCGTCCGGGCGGAGGCGTTCCGCTGGCCGCCCTTGCCGTTCGGGCGGGAGCGGGTGGACACGCGCTTCGCCGGGCCGGAACAGGCGTTGGAGCTGTGCGACATGATGGTGCGCCGGGGCTGGCCGGACGAGGCGGTGCGCGGCGTGCTCGGCGAGAACTTCCTCCGTGCCGCCGGGGAGAGCTGGGGCGGATGAGCGAGATGACGGATGCGGCCCGCGCCCTGACCCGGGATGCCCTGGTGTGGGACAACACGCTGCCCTGGGGTCCCGACTACGCGGACGCGGAGACCCTGCCCCGTTTCCACCGCGCCGGCATCGACCTCATCAGCCTGTCGGTGATGGGGCCGGAGGCGATGCTGGACGGCACGGTGCGGCAAATCGCCCGCGTGCGCGCCGCGATCCGGCGGGAGCCGGACCGCTACGCCCTGTGCGGCACCGCCGACGACATCCTGGCCGCCAAGGCCGCAGGTAAGCTCGCCCTCGTGTTCAACCTCCAGGAAACGGACATGCTGGAGGGGCGGCTTGAGATGGTGCAGGCATACTACGACCTGGGCGTGCGCCACATGCTGCTGGCCTACAACGCCCGCAACCACGTGGGCGACGGCTGCGGCGAGCGGACCGACGGCGGCCTGTCGCGCTGGGGGCTGGAGGTGGTGGCCGAGATGAACCGGGTGGGCATGCTGGTGGACGGCACCCATACCGGCCACCGCACCACGATGGACGCGATGGCGGCCTGCACGGCGCCGTTCATCTTTTCCCATTGCAACGCGCACGCGGTGCATCCGCACTACCGCAACATCCGCGACGACCAGATCAAAGCGTGCGCCGCCACCGGCGGAGTAATTGGGTTGAACGGCCTCGGCGAGTTCCTGGACGACGACCGGGCGACGAGCGCCTCGATCTTCCGCCACCTCGACCACATGGTGCAGTTGGTCGGCGCGGAGCATGTCGGCCTCGGCCTCGACTACGTCCGCAACGAGGCGCGGTTCTGGAACTGGGTGCGGGACAACGCGCATATGTGGCCCGCCGGGCCGAACGACCGCACCGGCTCCGCCTTCGCGCAGCCGGAGCAGGTCGAGGAACTGACGGAGGCCATGCTGCGGGCGGGCTACCCGGAAGATGCCGTGCGCGGCGTGCTGGGCGGGAACTGGCTCCGCGTGGCGCGGCAGGTCTGGCGGTGACGCGCCGCCTTCTGCCTGCGGCTCTGGCCGCCCTGCTCATCAGTCCAGCGGCCTGGGCGCAGCGCGACCCCGATCAGCTCGTCATGGGCGTGCGCGCGCCCATCGTGACGCTCGACCCCGCGGTGTCGGGCCTGGGGACGATGCACGGGTATTACCAGAACATCTTCGACAGCCTGGTGATGCACGACGCCCGGGCGCAAAGCATCCCGGGGCTGGCGACCAGTTGGCGCGTCGTCGATGACCTGACCTGGGAGTTCAAGCTGCGGCCCGGCGTGAAGTGCCACGACGGCACCGACTTCGACGCGCCCGCGGTGGTGGCCAACTTCAAGCGCCTGCCCACTGTCCCGAACAGCGACAACCTGACCGCCGGCAAGCTCCGCCCGGTCAAGGACGTGGAGATCGTGGACCCCGGCACCATCCGCATCCACACCGCCATGCCCTATCCCGGCCTGCTGGCGGCGATGCCGGAGGTGCACATGCTCTGCGGCAGCGCGCTCGCCCGCAATCCCACGTCGGACAGCATCAACAGCGGGCGCGACGCCATCGGCCCGTTCCGCAACGTGCGCTGGACCCGGGGCACCGGGTGGGAGCTGGAGCGGTTCGACGGCTGGTGGGGCGGCAAGTCGCCGTTCCCGCGGGTCACGATCCGCGAGATCCCGAACGATGCGTCCCGCATGGCCTCGCTGCAGGCCGGGGACATCGACGTGGCCGACTACATCCCGCCGCTCGACGTGAAGCGCCTGTCGGCGGACCCGGCGCTCCAGGTGTTCCGCACCCCGGGGACGCGCACGATGTTCCTGGGCATGGACACGGTGCGCGAGCAGGCGCCGTCCGTGGCCGATGCCGCCGGCAAGCCGCTGCCCCGCAACCCGTTCCGGGACGCCCGGGTGCGCCGCGCCTTGGCGCTCGGCATCAGCGAGGATTTGATCCTGAGCCGGGTCATGGAAGGCCTGGCGCTCAAGGCGACGCAGGCGATGCCGGACGGCATGGGCGGCTTCGCCGACGTGCCGCCCACGCCGTACGACGCCCGGCAGGCCAAGGCGCTGCTGGCCGAGGCCGGCTACCCCGAAGGCTTCCGCGCCACGCTGAACTGCCCCAACGACCGCTACGTCAACGACGCCGCCATCTGCCAGGCCATCGGAGCGATGCTGGCGCGGGTCGGCGTGCAGCTCCAAGTCGAGGCCATGCCGACCAACGTCTACATGCCCCGGCTGACCGGGCTGGAGTTCGGCCTGTACCTCCTGGCCTGGGGCAACAACGCCGGCGACGCCGCCTCCCTGCTGCGCGACGTGATGGAAACCCGGGACCGGGCGAAGGGCACCGGCTCCTGGAACATGGGCGTCTCGATGCCGGACCTCGACGAGAAGATCGACCGCTCCACCATGGCCATGGACCTCCAAGCGCGGAACCGGGAGATGGCGGAGGTGATGCGCGCCCTGATCGAGCGGCAGGCCTACGTGCCGCTGCACACGCAACTGGTGATCGTGGCCGCCCGGAAGGGCGTCGCCTACCAGCCCAACGCGGACGAGGCGACGCGCGCCATCGACGCCCGGCGCCAATAAGGACAGGCGAAGGGTGCCCGGCTTCCTGCTGCGGCGGCTGGGCCAGGGCGCCGCCGTGGTGCTGGCGCTCAGCCTGCTCGCCTTCCTCGCCCTTTACGCGGTCGGCGACCCGGCCAGCATCCTGCTCGACCCGCAATCCCAGCCCGAGGACGTGGCCCGCTTCCGGGCCGCGATGGGGTTGGACCAGCCGCTCTGGCGCCAGTACGCCCTGTTCCTGTGGCGCGTGCTGCATGGGGACTTCGGCCAGTCCTTCGTGTTCCGGGACGGCACCGGGCGGATCATCATGGAACGCCTGCCCGCGACGCTGGAGCTGGCCGGCTGCGCGATGCTGCTCGCGGTGGGCGTGGGCGTCCCGCTCGGCGTGGTCGCCGGCGCCACGGCGCCGTCCCGCTTCGACCGCGCGGCGATGACCGGGTCGATCCTGGGGTTCAGCCTGCCGACCTTCTGGATCGGCCTCATGCTGATCGTGGTGTTCGCGGTCAAGCTGGGCTGGCTGCCCGCGTCCGGGCGCGGCGCGACGGTGGATGTGGGCGGCGTGCGCCTGTCCTTCCTCACCCTCGACGGGCTGCGTCACCTGGCGCTGCCGGCGCTCAACTTGTCGCTGTTCCCGATGGCGCTGGTGCTGCGGCTCACCCGGTCCGGCGTGAAGGAGGCGATGGGCCAGGACTTCGTGCGCTACGCCCGCGCCAAGGGGGTCCGCCCGGCGCGGCTGCTGTTCGTGCATGTCCTCAAGCGCGTGGCCGTGCCGGTCGTCACCGTGTCCGGCCTGCAGCTCGGCAACCTGATCGCCTTTTCCGTCGTCACCGAAAGCGTGTTCGCCTGGCCCGGCACCGGCAAGCTCGCCATCGACAGCATCAACCAGCTCGACCGCCCGGTGGTGGTGGCCTACCCGATGATCATCGCGCTGCTGTTCATCCTCATCAACCTCGGCGTCGATCTCGCCACTGCGCTGCTGGACCCGCGCGCCCGGCGGACGGCGTGAGCGAAGTCGCGGCGGCGGCCGGATCGCGCGTGCCGAACCGGCTGGGAGCGTTGTGGCGGGCCTATGCCGGGTCGCCGTTGGCCGTGGCCGCCGCGGCGGTGCTGCTGCTGACCGTGCTGGCCGGCGCGGCGGCGTCCGCCATCGCGCCGCAGGACCCGTACGACCTCGCCGGGCTGAGCCTGTTCGACGGGCGCCTGCCGCCGCTGTCGCGCGGGGCGGACGGCAACCTCTATTTGCTCGGGACCGACGACCAGTCGCGGGACATGCTGTCGGCCATCCTGTACGGCCTGCGCACCAGCCTCACCGTGGGCCTGGTCGCGACCGCAGCCGCGGCCGGCGTCGGCGTGCCGCTCGGCCTGCTCGCGGCGTGGAAGGGCGGGCGGGTGGACAGCCTGGTGATGCGGCTCGTCGACTTGCAGCTCAGCCTGCCGGCGATCCTGGTGGCGCTGGCGCTCTTGGCGGCGCTGGGCCGCGGGGAGGACAAGATCATCCTGGCCCTCGCCTTGGTGCAATGGGCGGTGTTTGCCCGCACGGCGCGGGCCTCCGCCGCGGTGGAGCGGCAGCGCGACTACGTGGCCGCGGCGCAATGCTTGGGCCTGCCGGCCCGCCGCGTGCTGTTCGGCCACGTCTTGCCCAACGCGCTGCCGCCGATCACCGTGATCGCGGCGGTCGAGGTCGCCCACGCCATCGGGCTGGAAGCGACGCTGTCCTTCCTAGGCGTAGGGCTGCCGGTGGCCCGGCCTTCGCTCGGCCTCTTGATCGCCAACGGGTTCCAATACCTGCTGAACGGGCAGTACTGGATCAGCATGTTCCCCGGCGTGGCCCTGCTGGTGCTGGTGTTCGCCTTCAACCTTGTCGCCGACCGGCTGCGCGAGGTCCTGGACCCTCGGGGCGCCCACGGGTGAACGTGCTGGAGGTCGAGGCGCTGGAGGTGCAGTTCCCCTCGCCGTCCGGCCCCCTGCGGGCGGTGGACGGGGTGTCGTTCGCCCTGGCGCCGGGCCAGGTCCTGGGTTTGGTTGGGGAAAGCGGGTCGGGCAAGACGATGACCGGCTACGCCCTGCTGCGCCTCGTGCCGCCGCCGGGGCGCATCGCCGGCGGGCGGGTGCGGCTGGGCGGGCGGGACTTGCTGGCGCTCTCGGAGGCGGAGATGCGGCGCGTGCGCGGCGACCGCATCGCCGTCATCATGCAGGACCCGATGTCCTGCCTCAACGACGTGCTGCGGATCGGCACGCAGATGGCGGAGGCCGTCACCAGTCACCGCCGCATGGGCCGGACGGCACTCCGCGCCCTGGCCCGGGACGCGCTGGGCCGCGTCGGCATCCCCAGCCCGGAGGAACGGCTCGACGCCTACCCGCACGAGCTGTCCGGCGGCATGCGCCAGCGGGTCGCCATCGCCACCGCGCTGATGAACCGCCCGGCGGTGATCGTCGCGGACGAGCCGACCACCGCGCTCGACGTGACCATCCAGGCCCAAATCCTGTCCGAAGTGCAGCGCGCCTGCGCCGAGGACGGCACGGCGCTGCTGTGGATCACCCATGACCTGTCCGTGGTGGCCGGCCTCGCCGACCGCATCGCGGTGATGTACGCGGGCCGCATCGTCGAGCACGGCCCGGCCGACGCGGTGATCGGCGCCCCGCTGCACCCTTACACGGAGGGCCTGATGGCTTCCGTGCCCGCGCGCAACCGTCCGGGCGAGCGGCTGCGCCAGATTCCGGGCGGGATGCCGGGACTGGCCGGCCTGCCCACGGGCTGCGCCTTCCGTCCCCGCTGCCCGCGGGCCGGCAACGCCTGCGCGGCGCGGCCAGCTTTGGCCGAGCTGCGGCCTGGCCATGCCGCCCGCTGCGTCCACCCGCTGCTGCCATGTTAGCGGACATCCTGCCGCTGCTCGGGGCGCACGAACTGGCTCGCCGCTTCCCCGGTCCGCCGCCGGGCGCCCTGGCGCGGCTGCGCGGGACGCGGGCGGCCACCGTGCATGCGGTGGAGGATGTGACCCTTTCGATAGCGCCGCATGAGGCGCTCGGCCTTGTCGGGGAAAGCGGCTGCGGCAAGAGCACGCTCGGGCGGATGCTGGCCGGCATCCTGCCGCCCTCCGCTGGCGAGGTGCGTTGGCAGGGGCGGCCCGTGGCCGGGCTGCGCGGCCCGGCGGCGCGGGCGTGGACGCTCGGCGTGCAAATGGTGTTCCAGGACCCGCAGGCGTCCCTGAACCCGCGGCGCCGGGTCGTGGACCTGGTGGGCGAGGCGCCGGCGCTGCATGGCCTGACGCCCCGCCGGGACGTGCGCGCCTACGTGGCGGAGGTCTTGCAAGAGGTCGGTCTTGACCCCGGCCCGGCGCTGGACCGGCTGCCGCACCAGTTCAGCGGCGGGCAGCGCCAGCGCATCGGCATCGCCCGCGCGCTGGCGGTGCGCCCGGCCGCGCTGGTGTGCGACGAGGCGGTGAGCGCGCTCGACGTGTCGGTGCAGGCGCAGGTCATCAATCTTCTGGCGGACCTGCGGGCACGCCGCGGCCTCGCGCTGCTGTTCATCAGCCACGACCTGTCCGTGGTGCGCCACATGTCGGACCGGGTGGCGGTCATGTACCTCGGCCGCATCGTGGAGGAAGCGCCCGCCGCCCGGCTGTTCGCAGCGCCGGCGCATCCCTACACGGCGGCGCTGCTGCGCCGGATACCGCGGCTCGAACCCGGGCGCAAGCGGTTCGACGCCCTGCCCGGCGAGCTGCCCTCCGCGCTGCGCCCGCCGCCGGGCTGCGCCTTCCACCCGCGCTGCCCCCAGGCGTTCGGGCGCTGCCGGGCGGAGCGCCCGCTCCTGCAAGCCGTGGCGCCGGGGCAGCGGGCGGCGTGCCACCTGCATGGCCAGTAGGCGTGGGTTCAGCCCCCGTGTTCCGTCGGGTCGAAGGCCAGCTCGACCTTCACCCCGGCGGGATCGTGCAGCACCAGTTGCAGGACGCCCATTTCCGGCCGCCACACCTCGCGCCAGGGGATGCCGGCCGCGTCCAGCCGCGATTTCGCGTCGCCGAGGCCGCGGGTGCGGAAGGCGACGTGGTCGAACGCGCCGCCCGGCGCCGACACTTCGCCCTCCCCCAGGTTGCCGGCGACGTGCACGACGGCCTGCCCGCCGGCGTAGAGCCAGACGCCCGGGAACTTCAGGGGACGCGCCCCGGTGCGCAGGCCGAGCACATCCTCGTAGAAGACGCGCAGCGCCTCGACCTCCTCCGGCTGCACCCGTATCGTCACGTGGTCCACCCCGATCACCTGCATCCTGCCCCCCTTCCCTGCTGCGGCCGATCTTGCGCCAAGCCGGCCACGGTGCGCCACTCCATCCTGTGTAGGGAGCCAGAGCCATGACCCCGACCCGCCGAACCCTGCTTGCCGCCGGCGCCGCGCTGTCCCTGCCGGGCGTCCGCGCGGCCCGCGCCGCCCAAGGGCACCGGATCGCGCCCGGGCGTTTGGTGATGGGCATGTCCGCCTGGCCGGCGACGCTGGCCCCTTGGGTCAACGCCGGCACCGTCGCGCAGAACGCCAAGCTGCTGATCCATCGCGGCCTGCTGGGCTACGGGCCGGACGGGCAGATGCAGGGCGAGCTGGCCGAACGCTGGGAACAGGACGGCGAGGACGCCTGGGTGTTCCACCTGCGCGAGGCGCTGTTCCACAACGGCCAGCCGGTGACGGCCGACGACGTGCGCTACAGCATCGAGCAGATCGCCGCCGAGAAAAGCACGGCCTACATGAAGGGGGAGATGCAGCGCATCGCGCGCATCGACACGCCGGACGCGCGCACGGTCCGGCTGACTACGCGGGAGCCTTCGGTCGTTTTGCCCGGCCTGTTCGCCAGCTATTTCGCCCCCATCGTCGCGAAGGGTTCGGTGGACCGCGGCACCATGGGCGTCGGCGCCGGGCCGTTCACCCTGGCGGACCAGGAGCGCGGCGTGTTCCTCGAACTGCGCGCCTTTGACCGCTACTACCGCCCGGGCCTGCCGAAGCTCCGCAGCGTCCGGCTGGCCGCCTACGCGGACGAGGACCTGCGGGTGTCCGCGCTCAAGACCGGGGACGTGGACCTCATCGAGTACGTGCCCTGGTCGGCGATGAAGGGCATCGAGGCCGACCCGGCGCTCAGGCTGCAGACCACCGAAGGCCCGTTCATGCATATGTACTTCAACGCAAAATCCGGCCCGTTCGCCGACGCCCGGGTGCGCCGGGCGGCGGCGCTGGCGATCCGGCGGGAGGAGATCGTGGACGCCGCCTTCTTCGGACGCGGCCGGGTGCTGGAGGGCATCCCCTTTGCCCCCGGCAGCCCGTTCTTCGACGCGGCGCGCTCCCGCGGCTTCGCCTACGACCCGGCGCGCGCCAAGGCTCTGCTCGCCGAGGCCGGGTTCGCCAACGGCTTCGACTGCAAGCTGCTCGCGACCTCGACCTACGGCATGATCAAGAGCACGGCGGAGGTGCTGCAAAGCCACCTGGCCGAGGTCGGCATCCGCGCGGAGCTGGTGCTGCCCGACTGGGCCACCCGCATCACCCTGGGCAACCGCGGCCAGTACGACATCGCGGTGAACGGCACGACGAGCGAGAGCAACGACCCCGACGGCATCAGCAACACCATTGGCACCGACCTGCCGCCGAGCTACACGCGCGCCTACGGCCTGTCCCTGCCGCGGCTCGATGCATTGCTGGCGGAGGGACGGCGCACCTTCGCGCTCGACCGCCGCCGGGCGATCTACGCGGAGCTGGAAGAGTTGGCGTTGCAGGAGGTGCCGATTGCCGGGTTGGCCTGGCGCGACCAGGGCTATGCCATGGCGCGGGATTTGCAGGGTTTCACCAACATGCCGGGGGCGCTGACCTTCTACTCGGCCCGCACGCTGGAAACGGCGGAGTTCGCGTAAGGGCAAACGAAGCCGCCCGGGCCGCGTTCGGGCCGCCGTGCCCACCACCCAAGGAGCCGCAAGGATGAGTGACCGCAAGCCCGATGGGCGGGACGAGGACGCCGAGAGCTTCGGACGGCTGGTCGAGGGCGTGCGGCAGTTCAGCGAGCAGGTGTATCCCGAGCGCCGCGCGGAGTTCCAGCGCCTCGCCTCCGGCCAGCGCCCGCACACGCTGTTCATCACCTGCGCCGACAGCCGCGTGGTGCCGGAGATGATCACCCAGACCGACCCCGGCGAGCTGTTCGTGTGCCGCAACATCGGCAACATCGTGCCGGCCTATGGCGAGATGCTGGGCGGCGTGTCCGCCATCGTGGAGTTCGCCTGCACGGCGCTGGACGTGTCCCACGTGGTGGTGTGCGGCCATTCCGACTGCGGCGCCATGAAGGGGCTGCTCTATCCGGACGACCCCGGCCTGCGGCGCATGCCCACCGTCGCGTCCTGGCTGCGCAACGCCGAGGCCGCGCGCAGCGTGGTGGAGGTGATGCGGCCCGGGCTGGAAGGGGCGGCGAAGGTGCAGGCGCTGGTCGAGCAGAACGTCCGCACGCAGATGCAGCACCTCCGCACCCACCCGGCCGTCGCCGCCCGCGTGGCGGAAGGCAGCCTGTCCCTGCACGGCTGGGTGTATGGGATCGAGGACGGGACCGTGCACACGGTGGATGAGAGGGGCGGCGAGCCGGTGCCTTTGGGCCGTGCGGCGGGCGGACGGCCTGGGCAGTGATCGTCCCGCGGCGGCTTGTGCCCGTGCGGTGAGACATGGTGCCGCCGCCATTGTGCAGCCGCCATTGTGCAGTCATGGGCACGGGCTATACCTGCGGACCTCCACATCCATGGGAAAACGGAATGTCGCTGTCTGCCCGCATCGAGAGGCTGCCGTTCACGCGGTTCCATTGGCACCTGCTGACGATGGGCGGGCTGGGCTACTCCTTTGACGGCCTGGACGGGGCAATCATCGCCTTCGTGCTGCCGGTGCTGCGCCCGGCCTGGGGGCTGACCAGCATGGAGGTGGGCTTTCTCGGCAGCGCCACGTTCATCGGCTTCTTCTTCGGCGCGCTGTTCGCCGGGCTGATCGGCGACGCGATCGGGCGCAAGGCCGTGATGATGTGGGCGCTGGTGCTGTACAGCGCCGCCTCCATCGCCTGCGCCTTCACCCAGGACTGGCCGACGTTCCTGGCCTGCCGCGTCGTCGCGGGCATGGGCACGGGGGCGGAGTCCGCGATCATCGCCCCGTTCCTCGCCGAGTTCGTGGCGGGCCGCTTCCGCGGGCGGTTCACCGGGTCGCTGGCGGGATTCTTCTCCTTCGGCTTCGTGGGCGCGGCGCTGCTCGGCTACTTCGTCGTGCCGCGGCATCCCGACGCCTGGCGCTGGGTGATGGTGCTCACCGCGACGCCGATCCTGATGCTGCTGTGGTGGCGCCGGTCGCTCCCGGAATCACCGCGCTGGCTCGCAAGCGTCGGCCGGGACGCGGAGGCCGATGCGGTCCTCACGCAGATCGAGGACAAGGCCCGGCGTGAAGGGCATGTGCTCGGCCCCGTCGCCGCCGGGCCGCCGGCCGTGACGGTCCCGCAAGGCTCGTTCTTCGGCAGGCTGGTTTTGCTGTGGGCGCCGGGCCTGCGCCGCGTCACGGCGATGGCCTGGGTGATGTGGCTCTCGATCACCTTCAGCTACTACGCCTTCTTCACCTGGATACCGAGCCTCCTGGTCGAAAGCGGCATGACGATCACCCGCAGCTTCGGCTACTCCATCGCGATCTACCTGGCGCAGATCCCCGGCTACTTCTCGGCGGCCTACCTGAACGAGCGGATCGGGCGGCAGGCCACCATTGCCGGCTACATGATCCTGGGCGGGCTGTCCGCCGTCGCCTTGGCGCTCAGCCATTCCGACGACACGGTCATGCTGGCCGGGATCTGCCTGTCGTTCTTCATGAACGGCACCTATGCCGGCGTCTATGCCTACACGCCGGAGATCTTCCCGACCGCCGTGCGCGCGACCGGGACGGGGACGGCGTCGGCCGTCGGGCGTCTCGGCGCCATCGCGTCGCCGGTGCTGGTGGGCTGGCTGTATCCGCATTTCGGTTTCGCCGGGGTGTTCGGCACGACGACCGCGGTGCTGCTGACCGGCGCGTTCGCCGTGATGGTCATGGGGGTCAAGACCCGCAACCGGTCGCTTGAGGACATCACCGCCGAGGAACTCGCGCACCAGGGAGTTGCATGATGAGGGATATGACCGAGGCTCTGCAAAAGGTCGCCGCTGCCCAGGCTGCCGCGGGCCAGCCCAGCGCCACGCTGCAGGCCCTCGCGGATGCCCTGGCCGACACGGTGGGCTTCAAGCTGTTCACCGTGCTGCTGCATAACCCGGCGGCGGGCGAGATCCGCCGGGCCTACAGCAACATGCCGGCGGAGTATCCGGTCGCCGGCGCGAAGCCGATCACCGACTCGCCCTGGATGCGGCAGGTCCTGCAGCGCGGCGAACCCTATGTCGGGCGGGACCGCGAGGACATCCGCGCCGTGTTCTTCGACTACGAGCTGATCTGGTCGCTCGGCTGCGAAAGCGTGCTCAACCTGTCCGTGCGCTGGGACGGGCGCGTGCTGGCCGTGCTGAACCTGCTGCATGAGAGCGGCTGGTACAACGACGTCGATCCCGGCGCCCTGCTGCCCCTGGCGCAGCTCGCCGTACCGGCTTTACAGTCGATGCAGCGGGAGTGAGACGAGCCATGCAGACACTGTTCCTGAACGCCGCCATCACGGACGCGACGCGGCTGGAACCGCGCGAAGGCCATGTCCTCGTGGAGGACGGCGTGATCCGCGACACCGAGGCGCGTCCGGGCGCGGCGGACGGCCGGGAGGTCGTCGACCTCCAGGGCCGCACGCTGATGCCCGGCCTGATCGACTGCCACGTCCACGTGGTGGCGAGCATGATGAACCTGACGATGAACGCGCAACTGCCGGACGCCATGGCGGTGCTGCGCTCGCTGCCGATCATGCGGGGGATGCTGGACCGCGGCTTCACCACGGTGCGCGACGTGGGCGGGGCGCCCTATGCCTTGGCGGAGGCGGTGGAGCAGGGCCTGGCGCCGGCGCCCCGGCTGGTGGTGTGCGGCAAGGCGCTGTCCAAGACCGGCGGCCACACCGACGGACGGCCCCGCTACGACACCCACGACCCCACGCGCTGGGAGCGGAACTTCGGCGCGCTCGGCCGGGTGGCGGACGGGGTAGACGAGGTGCGCCGCGCCTGCCGCCAGGAACTGCGCCAGGGCGCGCAGTTCATCAAGGTGATGGCCAACGGCGGCGTGTCCAGCCCGACCGACCCCATCGCCTGGCAGGGCTACTCCGTGGCGGAGATGACCGCCATCGTGGAGGAGGCGCGCGACGCGCAGACCTACGTTTCCGCGCATCTCTACACGTCGGAGGCCATCGAGCGCGCCTTGCGCTGCGGCGTCCACTCGCTGGAGCACTGCAACCGCATCGACGCGCCGACCGCGCGCCTGGCGGCCAAGGCGGGGGCGGTCGCGGTGCCGACGCTCGTGACCTACGAGGCCTTGGCGCAGGACGGCGCCTCGCTCGGGCTGCCGCCGGAGTCCATCGCCAAGATCGAGGACGTGCGCGCGTCCGGGATGGGCAGCCTGTCCATCCTGCGCGACGCCGGGGTGACGATCGCCTTCGGCACGGACCTGCTGGGCGAGACGCATGTCCGGCAAAGCGAGGAGTTCGCCATCCGGTCGCGCGTCCTCCCGGCGGCGGAGGTCTTCGCCAGCGCCACGACGGTGGCCGCGCGCCTGATCGGCATGGAGGGCAGGCTCGGCGTCGTCGCGCCCGGCGCCATCGCCGATTTGCTGGTGGTGCAGGGTGCGCCGTTGGAGGACGCGGCGATCCTGGCGGACCACCAGCGCAGCATCCTGATGGTGATGAAGGCGGGGGCGGTGCACCGCCGGGCGGAGGTTTAAGGGGGTAGCGCAATCACAGGCCGGGCGGCAGTTCATCGCCGGGATCGGGCGGTCCGGCACCAAGGCAAGGGCAGCGCGCAGATCCTCCGGCCGGGCGTCACCCGCACGGCGGCGGAAAAACTCGGCCGCGGTCTCGACGGCCCCCACCTTCTGCGCCACCGCCGAAGCGATCCACTGGTTGAGCGACACGCCGTCCTCCTTGGCCGGCCGCGCCGCGGCGGCCTTGATGGAGGCCGGCAGCTTGAGGGGGTAGGTCGCCTTGCTCATCGTCTCATCTTCTCCAGCAGTTCTCCCGGCCGCAGCAGATCTATGCCGAAACGCGGCGCTGCCCCGGCGAAGCCGGCCAGGTTGTGCGTGACCAGCGCGTCGGCCCGCCCGTTCACCGCCGCGTCCAGCACCATCTCGTCGTCGGGGTCGGCGAGCTGGGGCCGCCAGGCGAAGTGCACCTCGACCGGCTCCACCGCGGCGGCGAGTGCGGCAAGAGCCGCGTCCACCTGCGCCAAGCTCAGGCCCGAGACCTCGCGCTGCTCCGGCCGTTTCAGCACGCCTTCGTACTCCAGAAACAACGCCGGCGTGGCGAGCAGCACAAACCGGCTGCCGGCGGCGAGGTCGAGCAGTTTGTAGGACGCGCCGCGCCGGCTGCGGAAGCCCGAAGTCACGACCGAGCTATCCAGCATCACCCGCCTCACGTTGGTAATTTAACACATCCCATGGGATGTGTCGCTTGGGACACGCTGTAGCTTGGCCGGTTTCATGTCGCTACGATCCCGGCCAGTTTTCGTTTAGCTTCAATCCCCCCTTGCACCGGTCCACTCGACTTTCGCGAGGCGGCTCCCGCCACCGACCCGCGCGGCATCCCTCGAACCTGAGCGAAAAAATTCGCAAGGATGCTTCCGGTCGGCCAAAACGCTGGGTGCCTTTCCGCTTGCACATCGGTTTGAACAAATGGAGAACGCATTACAAGGAGGCGAGCGGCAAATGGGTTTGAAGATTTCAGGACTGAACGAGCTTCGGGAACGCCTCGAACGCCTGCGCCCCGAGGAGGTGATGGCGCGGGCGCTGGCCGAGCAAGCACAACGCATGGCGGCACGAGTACGGGAGGGCTTATCGGAGCAATCAGGCGCCACCGGCCACGACGAACCCTGGCTGCAAAGCGGGGCGTTGCGGGACAGCGTGGGGGCGCAGGCGGACGGGCTGCAGGCCGTGGTGGGAAGCAGCGACCCGGCGGCAATGCCGCAGGAGATGGGCACGGCCCACATGCCGGCCCGTCCGTTCCTCGCGCCTGTAGCGGTGGGGATGGGCGAGGAGGTGGGCCGGGCGGTGGGGGCCGCGGTGGCGGCGGCGCTCAGGGGCGACAGCCCGGATGCCAACAGCACGGGCGTTGACTTGGACGGGGGTGGCCTGAGCAACGACAACTCTTTGGGTTGGAGCAATGCGAGCCATAACAACGCTTCTAATCTCCGCACCAACACGGCTGCGCAGGGTGCCGCGCAAGGCGTCTCCAACCCAGGTGCCTCTAATGTCTCCAACACTGCAAGCTACTCCACTCCTGATGGCGTTCACTACGATGACAAAATTAATAGGCAGATGAGGACTAGAGACTGGACACCGCAGGAAATTGACCATGCAGTGAAGAACGGTCAGCGTATTGACGCGATCAACAAGGCCAATGGCGGCCCCGCGACCCGTTACATCAATCCACAAACCGGCAAATCTGTTGTCATCGACGACGTGACCAACGAAGTGATACAGGTCGGAGGTCAGGACTTTAGTTTCGGCCCAGCTAGCGGCGATAAGCCCGGAGCCGTCCTGAGGCTGCCGCCCGACCCCAGCACTTCGCCGTCCGCTCCTGGAGGTGTTCCAGAGACGCCGGAAACGCCGGTTCCCAGGGTTCCGGAAATTCCCCGGCTTCCCGAACTTCCAATCATCATTCCCGAGGTCTGAAAAATGTATACGAATTCACTCGGCGATCTGCCGGACGAACTGGTGAAGTCGGCTTACAGGTTTGGCGTCGAGTTGGCCTGGCCTCGCGATCAAGCCATCGAGGCTATAAAGGCTCTCACGTGCAGCGGTCGCAAGCTGCTCGGGGTTGACACCTGGTTGCTCACGGACGATGACCCGCCGAAACCTATTCCATTGATACGCGACTGGAGTGCAGACCTCCAGGAAGGCGCAGACGAGATTGCCTCATCGGCTACGGCCTTTATAGACAATTTTCGTTGCCGTCCGGATGATTACAATCCGGATAATAGGCCGGTTTACTTCAACTTGGTGGTCGAGTAACGTTGCGGGGAACGGACAGACTTGGCTCGCCGGCAGCATCCACGCGGATTTTTATGGTAACGGCGGGCTATGGTTGCTCACCCGCTGCGCTCCGTGTCGGATCAGCGGCTTACGCCGGCGCGGGAGCCGCCATCAGCGCGGTTTCCAGCCGCCCCGATACCCGCTCGGGAGCGTCCGCTTCACGACAATTTTGAGCATGGCGGGATGGTCGTGGGTTAATTGCTGCTGGGTTGTCACGGGCGGAAACGTCCTGTCCAACCCGGAAATCAGCCCCTCACGAAAACGGTTCAGTTTTCGCGAAGCGGCCCCCGCCGCCAGCCCACGCGGCGTCGCTCGGACCTAACCGCCGAAACTCGCACCGATGCTGCCGGTCAGCCACGCAGAGGTAAATCGCCTTGTTCTGATAGGCACTTCCAACTCCCGTCTTCGTCACACAGGTCATTCAGAAGGCGAGGATCGGCTACCCCCCAGCCTCACCGTGCGTCTATATGCCCCACAATGGAAATGCTTCCGCAAAAACGATTGAGGGGCCGCTATTGCCTCGTACAAGGACGCAGGCCGAGGCCGGTGATTGAAACCATCCTGGCGCTCGACCTGGGCAAGACCGGCTGCCGCGCCGCGCTTTGGGCCGGCGCGGTCCGCAGGGATGCGGAGGGCGCGGGCGCACCCGGCTTGGCAGCGCCCGGCGGCGCGGCGGCGGCGGAACGGGCGGCGCTCGCCGTCGCCGGGCCGCTGCTCCGGGCGTCGGGCGTCGGGCGCGTGGACCGGGCCTGCATCGGCGCCGCCGGGGCGCTCGCGGACCCGGCAGCGGCGGCTCGCCTGGCGGAGCGTCTGGCGGACGCGCTGCCATCGGACGAGGTGGCGGTCGCCAGCGATGCCGTCACCTCCCACGCGGGCGCGCTGGGCGGCGGCGCGGGTGTCGTGCTCGCTATCGGCACGGGAAGCGTGGCGCTGGCCTTGGGACGCGGCGCGATGCGGCGCGCGGACGGCTGGGGGCCGCTGCTCGGCGACGAGGGCGGGGGCGGCTGGATCGGGCTGCGCGGCCTCCGTGCCGCGTTGCGGGCGGTGGATGGCCGGGGACCCTGCACGGCGCTGCGCCCGGCGGCGGAGCACCTGTTCGGACCGCCCGCGGGCTGGCCGTCCGCCGTGGACAGCACAAGCGTCGCGGCCCGCTTCGCGCCGGAGGTGGCGCGGGCGGCAGCAGCCGGGGACGACGCGGCCCAGACGATCCTGCGCGACGCCGCCGAGCACCTGGCCGCGACGGCCCGGAGTGCCGCGTCCGCGCTGCCGCCGGGCGCCCGGTGCGCGGTGGTCGGCGGCCTTGCACGGCTCGGCACCCCGCTCATGGACCGGCTGGAGCGCCTGCTGGGCGAGGCCGGATTGCGCCTCGTGCCCGCGCAGGGCACGGCGCTCGACGGCGCGAGCCTGCTCGCCGCCGGAACGCACTGGCCCCAAACGCACTGGCCCCATGAGGCGCACATCATACGCCGCCGCCCAGGCCGCGAATTGGCATGAGCCTTGCAGCGCCGCTTGCTTTGTTTTCAACTCGCCACCAGTCCTCCGAGGCGAAGGAGATCAGAATGGGTATTCCGAAGCTGCTGCTTGCGGTGGGCGTTGTGTGCGGACTGGCGGCCGGCATTGGCCCGCACGGAGCGGACGCGAAGGAGTGGAAGACCATCCGCTTCGGCATGGACGCGAGCTACGCGCCGTTCGAGAGCGTGAACCAGAAGGGCGAGATCGTCGGGTTCGAGGTGGATTATGCCAAGGCGATCTGCGCCAAGCTGGAAGCCGCCTGCACATTCCAGAACCAGGACTGGGACGGCATCATCCCGTCGCTGCTGGCGGGCAAGTTCGACGTGATCGTCTCGTCCATGAACATCACGGACGCGCGCAAGGCCCGCGTGATCTTTTCCGACGTGTACTACTCGACGCCGATTGTCTGGGTCGGCCAGGCCAGCGAGAAGTCCACCGACATCAGCCCGGCGGCGCTCAAGGGCAAGTCCATCGGCACCCAGTCCTCCACGATCCACGCCAACTTCCTGGAGAAGTTCTACCCGGATTCCGACATCAAGCTGTATCCGACCCAGGACGAGCCGAACCTCGACCTCGCCAGCGGCCGGCTGGACTACGTGATGGGCGACGTGCTGGTGGAGCAGGATTTCGTCAAGAACAAGGGCAACGGCTGCTGCACGGTGCTGTCGGAGGTCAAGCGGGTGCCGGGCATCCACGGCCCGGGCGTGGGCGCCGCCTTCCGCCCGGACGACACCGACCTGCAATCCCTGTTCAACAAGGCCATCGCCGAGCTGGACGCGGACGGGACCTACACGACGCTTGAGAAGAAGTACTTCACCATCGACATCCGCGGGAAGTAGCCGGCCATGGGCACGGCCGGCCTGCTGTTCGGGCCGGACGGCTGGGGGGCGCTGCTGCTGCGTGGCGCCCTCGTCACCGTGGCGCTGGCGCTGGCGGCGGTGCCGTTCGGCTTCGGCGGCGGCTTGGCGTTGGCGGGGCTGAAGCTGTCGCGCTGGCGGGCGGTGCGCGCGGTGTCCGAAGCCTACACGACGTTTTTCCGCGGCATCCCGGACCTCTTGGCGCTGTTCATCGTGTATTTCGGGCTGCAATCCCTGCTGGACCATGCGCGGGAGGCTTTGGGCTTGGCGTCGCGCCTGGAGCTGAGCGCCTTCGTCGCCGGGGTGATCGCGCTGTCCGTCGTCGTGGCGGCCTATTCGGGCGAGGTCTGGGTGGCGGCGCTGCAAACGGTGCCGCCGGGCCAGGTCGAGGCCGCGCGCTCGCTCGGTTTGGACCGCAGGCGCGCGTTCTTCCTGGTCGTGCTGCCGCAACTGGGCCGGGTCGCCCTGCCCGGCCTCGGCAACGTGTGGACGGTCTTGCTGAAGGACACGTCGCTGATCTCCACGCTCGCGGTCACGGACCTGCTGCGGGCGGCGTCGGAGGCCAGCAAGAACACGACGCGGCCGATCCTGTTCTACGGGGCGGCCGCTTGCATCTACCTCGTGTTCAGCCTGGTTTCCAACGCCGGGCAGGCGGTGCTGGAGCGCCGGGCCAGCCGGGGCATCGCCTGATGGACGCGCTGCACGGCCTGCTCGGCTTCGTGTTCAACGCGGAGCTGCTGTCGCAATACGGCTGGCGGCTGCTGAGCGGCGTCCGGGTCACGGCGGAGGTCGTGCTGGTGTCATGCAGCATCGGCTTCGTGCTGGCCTACCCGATCTGCCGCGCCCGCATGTCGCGCAACCCGCTGCTGCGGAGCGCGGCTGCCGGCTACGTCGCCGTGTTCCGCGGCACGCCGCTGCTGTGCCAGCTTTACCTCGTGTATTACGGCGCAGGCGAGATCCGACCCTGGCTGACGGGCGCCGGGGCGTGGTGGTTCTTCCGCGACGCGTTCTACTGCTGCATCCTGGCGTTCTCGCTCAACACCGCCGCGTACCAGGCCGAGATCCTGCGCGGCGCGCTCGGCTCCGTGGCCCAGGGCCAGCGGGAGGCGGCGGCGGCGCTCGGCCTTTCGCCTTACCGGGCGGCGCGGCACGTGGTCTGGCCGCAGGCGTTCCTGGCGGCGCTGCGTCCGCTCGGCAACGAGTTGATCCTGGTCATCAAGGCGAGCGCGCTGGCGGCGATCGTCACCTTGCTGGATCTCATGGGGCAGACCCGGCTGATCTTCGCCCGCACGTTCGACTTCTCGGTCTATCTCTACGCGGCGCTGATCTACCTCGCTGTGACCGAGGGCATCCGCCGGCTGTGGAACCGCATGGAGCGCGCTGCCTCCAAGCACGTGCGGCCGGTCGAGCCGCCCAAGGCCGCCACCCCCGCGCGTCCCGGCAGATTGCCCATCCGCTCCGCCGAGTACGTGCCGCCGGGGTAGCGGGCCTCACGAGGCCGGGACGCAGCCGCCCTGCAGCATGTTGACGACCTGGATGGCGGCCGTGGCGCGGTTCTCCACGCCGATCTTGGCGAACACCTGCTCCAGATGCTTGTTCACCGTGCGCGGGCTGAGGCCGAGGATGTCGCCGATGTCGCGGTTCGTCTTGCCGCGGCTGACCCACAGCAGCACCTCGGCCTCCCGCGCCGTGAGCTTCAGCCGATGGCGGAGCACCCGCTCGTCCGCGGCCTGATCGACGCTGACCAGCCGCAGCAGGATCTCGTCGGCGCTGATCCGCCCGACATAGGACGCTTCCAGCACCCGGCCGGTCCGGGGCGCCGCGAACGCCAGGGGCCGGCAGCGGTCCGGACGCGCGGCGCAGGCCAGCCCCCACGACACGACGGCCTCGGGCAAGGCGCGGATCGGCAGCCCAGCATCCGCCGCCGCCTCCCCGGCGCCGAGCCACGCCCCCGCCTGCGGCGTGGACCAGACCAGCTCCCCGCCGCGGCTGATTGCCAGGAGAAAGCGGCCCGTGGTGTCGAGCGCCGCCTGTGCGCTCCGCGTCAGGCGCGCGTTGGCCAGATGCACGCCGACCCGGGCGACGAGTTCCGCCGGGGCGACGGGCTTGGTGAGGTAATCGACCCCGCCGGCGTCGAGCGCGCGCACGACGTGCTCGGTCTCGGTCAGCCCGGTCATGAACACGACGGGCACGCTGGCAGGGATTTCGCACCAAAAATTCTGTCGCCACAGTCTGCTTGCGAGGCGTGACGTGATGCTGGATCCGTCATAGCTGAGCGACGTTGTTTGCGCCTCATCAGAGGCGTGCGCCATGGT
>JAABUQ010001930.1_pt1 | contig 42652 bp, 39 predicted proteins | sample 5560001 | NCBI WGS metagenome assembly JAABUQ01 (sample SAMN10711888, study PRJNA513371) | rock metagenome | isolation source: Antarctica rocks | place: Antarctica: Victoria Land, Finger Mt nord | collected 2015-12-18
TCCCCGTGACGGCCGACGACGCCGCGTCGCTGCGGGACATGCTCGCGACCTGCCCGTCGTGACGTCTGCATGGGGACGGGCGCCCGGGCCCCTCGCGAAACCAGCCGGGCCCCTCGCGAAACCAGCCGGGCCCCTCGCGAAACCAGCCCTGCCCGGCGCGGAACTAAACTCCGCCCCGATGGTCAGCTCCCGGGTCAAGGCACGTTCCGACGGCACGACCGCCCCGGACGATCCCCTCCCGCCCACGCCCGCCGTACCGCCCGGAGACGGTCCGGACCGCGGCTGGATCCGCCGTCTCACCAGCAGCTGCGCGGCGCACCCCGTCCTGCTCGCCGTGTGCGTGGCCGCCTCCGGGGTCGGTACGGCCCTGGCCGGCGTCACCCCGCTGTTCACCCGCCGGGCGATCGACGACGCGGTGGCCCACCAGGTGGGAGACCTCCCGGTGGTGCTGACCGCGCTCGCGGGCCTGGCGGTACTCGCCTTCGCGCTGACCTTCGTGCGCCGCTACGTCGCGGGCCGCCTGGCCCTCGACGTGCAGTTCGACCTGCGCAACCGGGTCTTCGCCTCCCTGCAGCGCCTGGACGGGCCACGTCAGGACGACCTGCGGGTCGGGCAGGTCGTCAGCCGGACCATCAACGACCTCCAGCTGACCCAGGGCCTGTTGCAGGTGGTCCCGCTGGCCCTGGGCAACCTGGTCCTGCTCGTCGTGGCGGTCGTCGCGATGGGCTCGCTGTCGATCCCCCTGACCGTCGTGGCCCTCGCGGTCGCGCCGCTGGCCGGGGTCACCGCCGCCCGGTCCCGGCGCCGCCTGTTGCCCGCGACCTGGCTGGCCAGTCAGCGGGCCGCCGACGTCGCCGAGCAGGTCGAGGAGGACGTGACCGGGGTCCGGGTCGTCAAGGGCTTCGGCCAGGAGGCCCGCGAGGTCGACCGGATGGAAGCGGCCTGCGTGCGCCTCTACGCCGACCGGATGATGGCCGCGCGCATCAACTCCCGGTTCGCCCCGACGCTGCAGGCGCTGCCGCAGCTCGGGCAGGTCGCGGTGCTGGGCCTCGGTGGGTGGTTGGCCCTGCGGGGCGACCTGACGATCGGCACCTTCGTGGCCTTCGCCAGCTACCTGGCGACCCTGTCCAGCGTCGCCCGACTGTTGTCGGTGGTCGTCGTGACCTCCCAGCTCGCTCGTGCCTCGGTGGAGCGGGTGTACGAACTGATCGACACCGCACCCGTGCTCCAGGAGCGCGGGCGCGCCGTCGACGTACCCGCCGGGCCGCTGGACGTCGTGTTCGACGGTGTGGTCGCCGTCTACGGGGTCCCCGGGTCCCACGAGGGGAGGCGGCCGGTCCTGGACGGGCTGGACCTGCGGGTCTCGCCCGGGGAGACGCTCGCCCTCGTGGGCCCCTCGGGCTCGGGGAAGACCACGGTCGCGCTGATGCTCGCGCGCTTCTACGACCCCCGGGCCGGTGCCGTCCGACTCGGCGGGGTCGACCTGCGCGAGCTGCGGATGGCCTCGTTGCGGACCGCGGTCGGGTTGGTGTTCGAGGAGGCGTTCCTGTTCTCCGACACCATCGCCGCGAACATCGCCTACGGCCGCCCCGACGCGTCGACGGAGCAGGTCCGGGCCGCCGCGCACGCCGCCGCGGCCACCGACTTCGTCGACGCCCTGCCCGACGGGTTCGACACGGTGGTCGGGGAGCGTGGCCTGACACTGTCCGGCGGGCAGCGGCAGCGCATCGCCCTGGCTCGGGCCCTGCTCACCGACCCCCGGGTGCTCGTCCTGGACGACGCGACCTCGGCGGTCGACACCGCAACCGAGGCCGTCATCCACCACCGCCTCGCCGCCCTCACCGCCGGGCGGACCACGCTGCTCGTCGCGCACCGGCGTTCCACCCTGGCCCTGGCCGACCGGATCGCGGTGCTCGACCACGGCCGGGTCGTCGATGTGGGGACCGAGGCCGAGCTGCTCGCGAGGTCCGCGTTGTTCGTGGACCTCCTCGACGCCGGGGACGGCACCGCTGTCCCCGACGGCGGGAGCGACGCGCCGGGCGGCTCCGGCCGGGCCCTCGGGGTGGGTTCGCCGGCGAACCCGGTCCCGGACCTCCGGGTCGGGTCCGACGGCACCACCCCGGCCCTGTGGCCCGGGGTGCAGGACCAGGACCGGGCCACGTCCCCGGCCCGCCGCAACGGCGCCGGATCGGCGCCCGGTGCCGGTGCCGGCGGGGGTGCCCCCGGGACGGGTGCCGCTGGGACGGGTGCCGGTCGCGGCGGCGGTGCGGGCCGCGGCGGCCCGGGCGGTGGTGGCGGCGGGGACTTCGGCGGGGCACTGGGCGCGCTGCCCGCGACCCCGCAGCTGCTGGCCGGTGTGGCGGCTCTGCCGCCGGCGACCGAACGGCCGGCCCTTCCCGGTGTGGACCTGCGCAGCCCCGACCCGGAGTTCGGCCTCGGGCGCCTGCTGCGCCCGGTCCGGCGGATGCTCGCGCTGACCCTGGCCCTGGTGGTCGGGGACGCCCTGGCGAGCATCGCCTTCCCCCTGCTCGCCCGGTACGCGGTGGACGGCGGCGTGGTCGGACGCTCGGTCGGCGTGCTGGCCGTGGCGGCCGGCGTCGGTCTGCTCGTCGTGGTCGCCGACTGGGCCTTCGTCGCGGGGCAGACGCTGCTCGCCGCCCGCGCCGGGGAGCGGGTGCTGTTCGGTCTGCGGGTCCGCAGCTTCGCGCACCTGCAGCGGCTCGGCCTGGACTTCTACGAGCGTGAGCTGGCCGGCCGGATCATGACCCGGATGACCACCGACGTCGACGCGCTGTCGCAGTTCCTGCAGGTCGGGTTGACGACCGCGGTCGTCAGCGTCGTCACGATCGTCGGCGTCGCCGGCGTCCTGGTGGCCGTCGACACGGGCCTGGCCCTGGTCGCTCTGGCCCCGCTGCCCGTGCTGGCGGTCGCGACCCTCCTGTTCCGGCGGCTGTCGTCCCAGGCCTACAGCGAGGCGCGGGAGCACATCAGCGCGGTCAACGCCGACCTGCAGGAGAACGTCTCGGGCCTGCGGGTCTCGCAGGCCTACACCCACGAGGACGCGTCCGCCCACCGTCTCGCGAACCGCGGGGCCGCCTACCGCCGCTCCCGGCTGCGCGCACAGCGCTACATCGCCACGTTCTTCCCGTTCGTCACGCTCCTGTCGGATCTGGCGACCGCGGCCGTGCTGTGGGTCGGGGCCCGTCAGGTGGCCGCCGGTTCCCTGCAGATCGGCGTGCTGACCGCGTTCCTGCTCTACCTGGCCCTGTTCTTCGCGCCGATCCAGCAGCTCTCGCAGGTGTTCGACGGGTACCAGCAGGCCCGCATCGGGCTGACGCGGATCGGCGAGCTGCTCGGGACCCCCTCCTCGATCACCGACTCACCCGACTCCACGCCGGCGCCCGACCGACTCGCCGGGAGCCTGCGACTGCGCGACGTCTCGTTCCGGTACGCGGGGGCCGCCTCCGACGCGCTGCACGAGGTCGACCTGGACATCCCGGCCGGACAGACGGTCGCGCTGGTGGGTGCCACCGGCGCCGGCAAGTCCACGGTCCTGAAGCTGCTGGCCCGCTACTACGACGTCACGGCCGGGTCGGTCGAGGCAGACGGCACCGACATCCGGGAGTACGACCTGGGCAGCTACCGCAGCCACCTCGGGGTCGTACCGCAGGAGCCGCACCTGTTCTCCGGTGACGTCGCCACCAACATCGCGTTCGGTGACCCGGGTGCGCCGCCGGCCCGGATCGAGGCGGCGGCGCGGGCGGTCGGCGCCGAGACGATGATCGCGGGGCTCGAGGACGGCTTCCACCACCCGGTGTCCGAGCGAGGCGGCGGCCTGTCGGCCGGTCAGAAACAGCTGGTCGCGCTCGCCCGAGCGGAGCTCGTCGACCCCGATGTGCTGCTGCTGGACGAAGCCACCGCGGCGCTGGACCCGTCGACCGAGCGGCTCGTGCTCGAGGCCGGGGACCGGCTGCGAAGCGGTACGCACCGGGCGGGACCGCGCACGACGGTGCTGATCGCGCACCGGCTCGGCACCGCCGCCCGCGCGGACCGGATCGTCGTCATGGCAGGCGGCCGGGTCGTCGAGGACGGCAGCCACCGCGACCTGCTCGCCGCCGACGGCCCCTACGCCGCCCTGTGGTCGGCCGACGTCAGCGCGAGCCCGCCGCCGGACGCCCTGCTGGCCCCGGCGACCGCCTGAGACGACCGCCGGCCGATCCGGCGGCGCCGCTCAGACCCCGGCGGCCCGCAGCTGGGAGACCTGTGCGGCCGCCCACGGGCTGATCAGCCAGGGCGTCAGCGCGACTGCGTCGGCGAACGCCGCCCAGGCGACCCACCGCCACTCGGCGACCTCGTCGGGATCCGGCACCGGGTCCGTGTCCAGACGGCCGGTGAAGACGGGGCAGACCTCGTTCTCCACGACGCCACCGGCGTCGACCGCCCGGTAGGAGAAGTCGGGCAGCACCCGCTCGAGCCGGGCACCGTCCACCGCGACACCGAGCTCCCGGGCGGACCGCCGCACGACCGCGTCGGCCATGTCCTCGCCGGGGCCGGGGTGCCCGCAGACCGTGTTGGTCCAGACCCCCGCCCAGGTCGACTTGGACAGGGCGCGCCGGGTGACCAGCAGCCGGCCGGCCGCGTCGAACAGATAGCAGGAGAAGGCGAGATGGAGCGGCGTCCGCGTGGTGTGGACCTCCGACTTGGCCATCACCCCCACCGGCCGGTGCATCCGGTCGAGCAGCACGACCTGCTCCGGACCGGGATCCCGGCCCGTCAGCACCGTCTGGTCCGCCGTCCGTGTCGGGTTCACCGTCACATCCTCGCCGAGGTCCCACCCGCAGGTGGCCGCGTCAGCCGACCGAGGCGGGTTCACGTCCGGGCACCGGGACAGCGTCGACGGACCGTCGAGCGTGGACCGGGGAGGGTTCCTGCGTCGCTGACTCCTTCTTCGGGCGACGCATCGGCCGGGTACCCGTGAGCGCGGCCGGGCGAGCGCCGACCGGGACCTTCCGGACAGCGCTCGCCGGGACAGCGCTCGCCGGGAGCGTTCCCCTCACCTCGTCACCGGTCCACAGGCCGGTCCGGCGGCCGGAGGGACGGTGGGTCCGCTGACCGTCCACCGCGAGCGTGTGGCAGAGCTTCGCGTAGGCCTCCGCCACGCCGTCCCAGTCGTAGCGCCGGGCCTCCCGCGCGGCGTCCAGGCCGCGCCGCACCGTCGCGTCGACATCGGCCTCGGCGTCCCGGAGCCGCCGCGCCAACTGCTCCGGGGTGGTGAACCAGCGGCCGGCCGAACCCAGGACCTCGCGGTTGAAGCCCACGTCGTAGGCCAGGCACGCCGCACCGGCACCCATCGCGCGGAGCAGCGACGGGTTCGTCCCGCCGACCGAGTGGCCGTGGACGTAGGTCAGGCAGTTCGCGTAGAGCTGGTCGAGCAGCTCCTGGTCCCAGACGGGGCCGACCAGGCGCACCTGGTTGCCGGCCGCGGTTGCCACCGCCTCGATCCTCGCCGTGTAGGCGGCGCCGTAGGGGGCCGAACCCACCACGACCAGCGGGAGGCCGGCGCCGCTGGCCGCGTACCCCTCGACCACCATCCGGACGTGGTTCTCCGGCTCGAAGCGGGCGACGACCAGGTGGTAGCCGTGTCGGGTCAGGCCCACCTCGGCCACGCGGTCCCCGCCGGTGGCCCCGAGCTGCGGCGCACCGTAGGCGATGTACTCGCTATCGGCCCGGAACTCCTCCCGGTAGTACTCCTCGATCCCGCGCGCGTCCGAGATCAGGGCGTCGGACCACCGGACCGCCAGGCTCTCGGCCATCCGGTAGTAGCGCCGGCCGAGGCCCGTCCACTTCGCGCGCTTCCACTCCAGCCCGTCGACGTGGGTCGCGACCGGGATGCCGAGTCGGCGCAGGACCGGGATCACCGGGGCGTTCGCGGAGTTGAAGACCACCGCGGCGTCGACCCGGCGGCCTGAGCGGCGCTCGTGCGCCAGGTGCGCGACGGACAGCGCGGTGTGGCTGAGCGTCTCGAGGACCTTATGCCGGACCGCCGGCAGGTGCACGAGCTCCATGCCGAGGTAGCGCGTCGGCAGCTGGGCGGACCGGGCACCCCGGGGACCACGTGGACCGCGGCGGCAGTACACGACGACCTCGTGACCGGACTGGACCAGTCGCCGCCCGACCTCCTCGACCGCTGTCTCGAAACCGCCGTACCGGGCCGGGACACCGCGGGTGCCTACGAGGGCGATCCGCATCAGGGAACTCCTTCCCGGCTGGCCAGGGACGGGCTCCCTGGCGACCGGCTGCGTTCGACGGGTCGTCTACGACCCCTGGTGGTCTACGCACAGTAAGCGCCTGCCGCCGGAGCGAGCGAGCGATGACTGCGAGGTGTTGATGACGGTCCGGACGCGTCCCACGGTCGCAGACCGGGCCGTTGACGGACTGCACGTCGGGACCGAGCTCGCGCACCATGACGGACTGTGCACCGTGGTAAGCGATCCGGTGACCAACTCCATCCCGGACTGTCAGGTCCCAGCGTCCACGAGCCCAGCTGTGCACTCCCTGTGCCGACCGGTGATCGGTGACGGTGAGTCACTGGGCGACGGCTCGACGGCGATCAAGCCCACGGTCGGCGCGGACCGCGACAGGACCGCGGGCTAGCGTCGCGGGGCCGGTGCCCGCCGGGACCGAGCGACGGAGGACCCGTGGACGCCCAGGCCGCCGACCGCGGAACCGTTCTGTTCGCGCACCCGTCCCCCGATCTGTACGGCAGCGACCGGATGCTCGTCGAATCGGTGACCGGCGTCGTCGAGCGCGGCTGGGACGTGGTGGTGGCGCTGCCCGCGGAGGGCCCGCTGGCCGGCCTGCTGAGGGAGCGCGGGGCGCGGGTCGTTCTCTGCCCGACGCTGGTGCTGCGCAAGGCCCTCCTGTCCCCGGGTGGGCTCCCGCGCCTGGTCGGCGGGGCCGTCCGGGGTCTGGTGCACGGTGCGCGGCTGATGCGGGCCGAGCGTCCGCGCGTGCTCTACGTGAACACGGTGACGGTGCCGGTGTGGCCGCTGCTCGGCCGCGTTGCCGGGGTGAGGGTCCTCGTCCACGTGCACGAGGCCGAGCAGGACGTGCCCCGCGCGGTCCGGGTCGTCCTGGCCGCGCCTTTGCTCGCCGCCTCCGTCGTGGTCGTCAACAGCCGGGCGACGGCCGACGTGGTCGCGAGCTCCGTCGGGCGCCTGCGGGGTCGGTTGCGGCTGGTCTACAACGGTGTCGCCGGACCCCCTGACACCGCAGTCGTCGACCCGGCCGGTGACCCACCGGAGCCGCTGCGGGTCGTCCTCGTGGGTCGGGTGTCCCCGCGCAAGGGCGTCGAGGTCGCCGTGCGGGCGGTTGCGGAGCTCCGGGGGCGCGGCCGGCCGGTGACGCTGGACGTCGTCGGCGCGGTCTTCCCGGGGTATGAGTGGTTCGACCGTCAGGTCCGGGAGCTGGTGGTCACCCTCGACCTGACCGGGCTGGTGCGCTTCGCCGGGTTCGCGTCCCCGGTCTGGCCGGCCTACGCGCGCGCCGATGTCGCCGTGGTGCCGTCGCTGGCCACCGAGCCCTTCGGGAACGTGTCGGTGGAAGCGCAGCTGGCGGGCCGGCCGGTGATCGTGGCCCGCACGCAGGGACTGGTCGAGACGCTGAGCGACGGCCGGACGGGTCTGGTGGTGGACCCGGGCGACCCGGCGGCACTGGCCGACGCGCTGGAGCGCCTCGTCACGGACTGGCCGGCGACGGTGGCGATGGCGCGGGCCGCGCGCACCGAGGCCGCGGCGCGGTTCGCCCCGGGCCGGTACCGCCACGAGGTCGCCGACCTCGTCGACGAGGTCGGCAGGCTGGTGGGTGGGGTCGGCGGTGCGGTCCCGGTCTCGGCGCCGACCACGCACGCCGGGGCAGGATGGCGGCGGTGAACGTGCTTCGCAGGGTCGAACGCGGACTCGAGGGACTCGTGAACGGTGCGTTCGCCCGGGCCTTCAAGTCCGACGTGCAGCCGGTGGAGATCGCCGCGGCGCTGCAGCGTGAGCTGGACAACTCCAGCCGGGTGCTGTCCCGCGAGCGCCGACTGGTCCCCAACGTGTTCGTCGTGGCGCTGTCACCGGGTGACCACGACAAGCTCGCCGCGTACGAGGCGACGCTGACCGACGACCTCGCCGCGACGACCAGTGAGTACGCGGCCGGGCAGGGGTACGTGTTCCCCGCGGAGGTCAGCGTCCGACTGCGGCGCGACCCCGATCTGGCGACCGGGCGGTTCACCGTCCGGTCCGAGGTGGTGGGACGTGGCCAGGTGCCGGCTGCGCGCGACGACCGGGCCGACGCGCGGCAGTACCACGACGAGGCCGCCCACCCGGACCCGCGCTCGGCGTGGGCGGCCGGGTCGGCAGCGGCGCCCGGGGTACCTGCCTACGCCGACGGCGGCTACGACCAGCCCCCCGGGTCGTTCGTGCCCGGGTTCGACCCGGAACCGGGGGACTCGGCGCGCTGGGAGACCCGGACGTTCACCCCCGTACCCGCCGGGCCGCCGCGCCAGTCCGGCCGGCGCACGCCGTTCAGTGAGCTGCACGTCCACGGCGGTGACCGGGTCCCGGTCGAGATTCCCGGCGCGGTCATCGGCCGGGCCGGCGAGGTCGACGTGCGCGTCGACGACCCGGGTGCGTCGCGGCGGCACGCCGAGATCCGGATCGTCTGGAACGGCGCGCGGTACGAGTTCTGGCTGGTGGACCTGCACTCGACGAACGGGACCGTCGTCGACGGCAAGAGGGTCGGTGAGACCCGGCTGGTCAACGGGTCCCGGATCACCATCGGTGCGACGACCCTGCTGCTGCGCGTCGACGAGAGCCGCTTGACCACGGGCTGACCGGGCTCGGCCGGCGGCGTCCGGCGGCCCGGGGGCCCGGGGGCCGTCACAGACGCCCGGGTCAGGTGCCGACGTAGGCCGCGAGGTGCTGGCCGGTGAGGGTGGAGCGGGCGGCGACGAGGCCCGCGGGGGTGCCCTCGAAGACGATCCGGCCGCCGTCGTGGCCGGCGCCGGGGCCGAGGTCGATGAGCCAGTCGGCGTGCGCCATGACCGCCTGGTGGTGCTCGATGACGATGACCGACGTTCCGGTGTCGACGATCCGGTCGAGCAGGCCGAGCAGCTGCTCGACGTCGGCGAGGTGCAGGCCCGTGGTCGGCTCGTCCAGGACGTAGACACCGCCCTTCCTGGCCAGGTGGGTGGCCAGCTTCAGGCGCTGCCGCTCACCCCCGGACACAGTGGTGAGCGGCTGGCCGATGCCGAGGTAGCCGAGCCCGACGTCGGCGAGCCGGGCGAGGACGGCGTGCGCGGCCGGCGTGCGTGCCTCGCCGGCGCCGAAGAACTCCCCGGCCTCGGTCACCGACATCGCGAGCACCTCGCTGATGTCGCGGCCGCCGAGGTGGTACTCGAGCACCGACGCCTGGAACCGCCTTCCCTCGCACTCCTCGCAGGTGGTGGCGACCCCGGCCATCATCGCCAGGTCGGTGTACACGACGCCGGCGCCGTCACAGCTGGGGCAGGCGCCCGCGGAGTTGGCGCTGAACAGGGCGGGTCCCACGCCGTTGGCCTTCGCGAACGCCTTGCGGATCGGGTCGAGCAGTCCGGTGTAGGTCGCCGGGTTGCTGCGTCGTGAGCCCTTGATGGGCGCCTGGTCGACCGACACCACCCCGTCCCGGCCGGAGACCGAGCCGCGGATCAACGAGGTCTTCCCCGACCCGGCCACCCCGGTGACCACCACCAGCACCCCGAGCGGGATGTCGACGTCGACGTCGCGCAGGTTGTGGGCTCCGGCGCCGCGCACCTGGAGCACTCCCGACGGTGTCCGCACCGACGGCTTCACGCGGGCGCGATCGCCCAGGTGGCGTCCGGTCAGCGTCCCGCCGGCCCGCAGCCCGTCGACGGTCCCCTCGAACACCACCTCGCCCCCGGCCGTACCGGCGCCGGGACCGAGGTCGACGACGTGGTCGGCGATCGCGATCGTCTCCGGCTCGTGCTCCACGACCAGCACCGTGTTGCCCGTGTCACGCAGCTGCAGCAACAACTCGTTCATCCGCTGGATGTCGTGGGGGTGCAGGCCGGTGGTGGGCTCGTCGAAGACGTAGGTGACGTCGGTGAGCGAGGAGCCGAGGTGGCGGATCACCTTGACCCGCTGGGATTCCCCGCCGGACAGGGTGCCCGACGGCCGGTCGAGGGACAGGTAGCCCAGCCCGATCTCGACGAACGCGTCGAGGCCGTGACGCAGCGACTGGACCAGCGGTGCCACCGACGGCTCGCTCAGGCCGTGCACCCACGCGGCGAGGTCGCTGATCTGCATCGCGCACGCGTCGGCGATGCAGATCCCGTCGATCCTCGAGGACCGGGCCGCCTCGGACAGCCGGGTGCCGTCGCACCCGGGGCACGTCGTGAACGTCACCGCCCGCTCGACGAAGGCGCGGATGTGCGGCTGCAACGAGTCGACGTCCTTGGAGAGCATCGACTTCCCGATCTTCGGGATCAATCCCTCGTAGGTCAGATTGACGCCGTCGACCCGGATCCTGGTCGGCTCCTTGTACAGCAGGTCGGCCAGCTGTCGCTTGGTGAACGTCCGGATCGGCTTGTCCGGGTCGAAGAAACCGCAGCCGCCGAAGATGCGGCCGAACCAGCCGTCCATGCTGTAACCGGGGATGGTGAGCGCGCCGTCGTTGAGGGACCTGCTGTCGTCGTAGAGCGCGGATAGGTCGATGTCGGTGACGGAGCCCCGGCCCTCGCAGCGCGGACACATCCCGCCGGTGATGCTGAAGCTACGACGCTCCTTGACGGTCTGTCCGCCGCGCTCGATGGAGACTGCGCCCGCTCCACTGATCGAGGCGACGTTGAACGAGTACGCCTGTGGCGATCCGATGTGCGGCTGCCCGAGTCGGCTGAACAGGATGCGCAGGATCGCGTTCGCGTCGGTGGCGGTGCCGACCGTGGAGCGGGCGTTGGCCCCCATCCGCTCCTGGTCGATGACGATCGCGGTCGTCAGCCCGTCGAGGATGTCGACGTCCGGCCGCGCCAGCGTCGGCAGGAACCCCTGCACGAAGGCGCTGTAGGTCTCGTTGATCATCCGCTGCGACTCCGCGGCGATCGTGCCGAACACCAGGGAGCTCTTGCCCGAGCCGGAGACGCCGGTGAACACCGTCAGGCGGCGCTTCGGGATCTCGACGCCGACGTCCTTGAGGTTGTTCTCTCGCGCGCCGTGTACCCGGATCACGTCGTGCCGGTCGGCGGCGTGCGGCGCAGGCGACCTCGCGTCCCTCCGACGCGGGGCCGTCACGAGCGCGTCGCCGCGTGATCGGCGCGCCAGGTCTCCAACAGGCGCAGCCAGATCTCGGACACCGTCGGATAGGACGGCACCGCGTGCCACAGCGTCTCCAGGTCCACCTCGGCGACCACCGCGACCGTGGCCGAGTGGACGAGCTCGGCGACGTCGTAGCCGACGAACGTCACGCCGAGCAGGACCTCCCGCGCCGGGTCGACCACGAGCCGGGCCCGTCCCCGGTAGCCGTCGCGCAGCAGAGCGGACCCGGCGATCGCCGCCATGTCGTAGTCGACCGTCTCGACCGTGTGACCAGCCTCGCGAGCGGCGCTCTCGGTCAGCCCGACCGAGGCGACCTGGGGGGACGTGAACGTCACCTGCGGCACCTGCCCGTGGTCGGCGGTCGCGGCGAACCGCTTGGCGTCCACCGACGTCCCGGCGGCGCGGGCGGCGATGACGTCCCCGGCGACCCGGCCCTGGTACTTGCCCTGGTGGGTGAGCAATGCTCTCCCCGTCACGTCGCCGATCGCGTACAGCCACTCCCCGGCCACGCCGCGCACCGTCATGTGGTCGTCGGTCTCCAGGTGCCGCCCCGCCTCGAGCCCGACCGTCTCCAGCCCGATGTCACGGCTGTTCGGGGTGCGGCCCAGCGCGGCGACGACCTCGTCGGCGACGACCTCCCCCGAGTCCGTGACGACGGTGACCTCCGACCCCCGCGGGAAACCCTCGTCGGTCCGGGTGACGGGGCCCCGCCGCACGGCGGTGACCGAGCTGCCCGCACGCACGTCGACCCCGCTCGCGGCGAAGCGTTCCGCGACGATGTCCCCGGCGAACGGCTCCTGGGTCCCGAGCAGCCGCGGTCCGCGCTCCAGGACGGTCACCTCGTCCGCACCAAGGGCCTTCAGCCAGGTCGCGGACTCGCACGCCACGACGCCGCCGCCGAGGATGACCACCCGGCGCGGCACCTCGTGGACATTGGTGACGTCCCGCGACGTCCACGGTGTCGCATCGCGCAGCCCGTCGATCGGCGGGATCGCCGCGCTGGACCCGGTGGCGACCACGACCGCGTGCCGGGCGGTCAGTGTCCGGGTGCCGCCGCCGGTGAGCTCGACCTCGACGGTCCGTTCCCCCCTCAGGCGGGCGTGGCCGCGGACCAGCGGGACGTGGACGCTGTCCAGCCAGGCCGCCTGGGAGGTGTCGTCGTGGTTGCTGACGAAGGAGTCCCGACGGGCCAGCACGGCGTCCACGTCGACGCCGCCGGTGACCGCCTGCTTCGCGCCCGGGACGTTGCGGGCCTCCTGGAGCGCCTCGACCGGGCGGAGCATCGCCTTGCTCGGCATGCACGCCCAGTAGGAGCACTCCCCGCCGACCAGCTCGCGCTCGACGAGCACGGCCGTGAGCCCGGAGTCCCGGGTGGCGTACTGCGCGACGTTCTCCCCGGGCGGCCCGCCGCCGATGACGACGACGTCGAAGGTGTCGGACAGCTCAGCGGCGGGTGTCGTCATCTCGGCGACGCTAGCCCGGCTCCCGCCCGCGGCTCGGTGGCCGGAAGCAGTTCAGCGACCAGACGCTGGACAGTGCGGCAGTACTGCAGGAGAGTGGGCACATGACGCGCACCATGCCCATCACCACGTTCGCTCGGGAGTACGCGACCCTGCTCCAGGAGACCCCGGACGACGACTTCCTCCTCGAGCGCCGCGCCGGGGATCCCGTCCTGGTCCGACCGCTCCGCGAAGCGCGCGCCGACCTCGAGGTCGCTCACGACCTGGCGGCGATGTTGCGCTCGATGCTCGGACAGCCCGACCTCGTCGACCTGCTCGACAGCACTCTCGACGAGGTCTACCCGTGGGCTGTCCTGCTTCCCCCCGAAGTCCGGGGCGCCTTCACCCGGGAGTCCGTCCAGATGCTCAGGGCGTGCGCCGCACTCGGCCGGTTCGGCGCGTACGCAGACCTGCTCGCCTCCTGGAAGGCCACCGCCGAGGTCTACGCCGACCCTGAGCTCGCCCGCCGCCTCAGCGGTCCCGTCGACCTGTCGGGTCCGCCCGTCCCGGCACCGGCCTCAGCGGTCGCCTGACCGGTGCCGAAGCGAGACGACCCGGTCGCCCCGCCCACCCGGGGTGACGAATGGGGGATCCGCTACGCCAGGACTGACGCGGCGACCGGCTGGCAGAACCTCCTGACCCAGGTCCCCGGCACCCTCCGTGAGGCCTGGGATCGGATGCGCACCGCTCCCGACACCAGGTCGACCACCCAGAAACCCCTGGCCGGGCCGCTGGCGACCCGCGTCCGCAAAGGTCGCGAACTGCCGCAGTGGCAGCTCGACGTGTCCTCTGCGGGACGGGTCTGGTAGGTCATCGACGACACCAGCCACACCGTGTGGGTCACCCTCGCCACCACCGGCGCCACCGACTCCGGGACGGGTTCGGGCAGGCGCACCTCCAGGACCCGCTGAGTCCCGAGCACGTCAGCCCGTCGACGTCGTCGCTCGTGGGGACGGACGAGGCATGCCCCCCGCGAGCCGGGCCCCTGACACCGGTCTCCCGCCGGCGGCAAGACTGTCCGTGTGACCGACGTCTGGGACCTGCTCGTCGTCGGCGGTGGTCCGGCCGGGTCCGCCGCCGCGCTGGGGGCGGCGAACGCCGACCCGGGTGCACGCGTCCTGCTGCTGGACTCCCAGGACTTCCCGCGGGACAAGACCTGTGGGGACGGGGTCGCCGCGGAGGTCGTCGACGAGGCCGTCGAGATGGGGGTGCGGGGCCTGGCCGACGGCTACCCGGCCGTGCCGCGGCTCAGCGTCGCCTCCCCGGACGGCTCGGTCGCGGTCGGCGACCTGCCGCGCCCCACCCATGTCATCCCCCGGTTCGTGCTCGACGCCCGGTTGGTGGACGCGGCGCGGGACGCCGGTGTCGAGGTCTGTCGCGAGCGGGTCCGCACGGTCGTCGCCGACGCCGACGGGGTGACCGTCAACGGCCACCGCGCCCGGGTGGTGGTCGGCGCGGACGGGGTCCACTCGGTGGTCCGGCGCGCGGGCGGGATCCGCGGCAACCCGGACGACTGCACCGGCATCGCGGTCCGTGGCTACGCGCCCGTGATCCCCGGCCAGGAACAGGTGCAGGTGTTGAAGCTGGAGGCCCGCGGCTGGCCGGCCTACGCGTGGTCCTTCCCGATCGGGGACGGACGCGCGAACGTCGGGTTCGGTGCCCAGCTGGACCGGCTGCCGGCCGGGGAGCCGCGCTACCTGCACCGGCGGCTCGCGGAGCTGCTGCCCGGTTCCGGGGACGCGTGCGAGCCGGGGTCGCTGCGCGCGGCCCACCTGCCCCTGTCCACCCACCGGCCCCGGCAGCCGGACGGCCGGGTCCTGCTCGCCGGGGACGCCGCGTCGCTGGTCAACCCGCTGACCGGTGAGGGCATCTGGTACGCGGTGGTCTCCGGCCGCCTCGCCGGGATGATCGCGGTGACCCGCGAGCCGGCGCGGGCGGGCGCGGTGTACCGGAAGCTGCTGCGGGCTCGTCTCGGCGCGCACGTGCTGACCACGACGGCGCTCGGGCGGACGGCAGCCGATCGGCCGGGCCTGCTCGGCCGTGCGGTGCGGGTGATCCGCGACGACAAGGACGCCTTCGACCAGGTGGCCCAGGTCGGGCTGTCCGGCGGCCTGCTCTCCCCGCGGCTGGCGCTTCGACTGGCCCGAGCCTCGCTGCGCTGACCGGACCGGTGGTCCGGACCGCTCGACCACGGTCAGCCCATCCGGGTCGCTGAGATCCCACCGTCCACGTACAGCGTGACGCCGTGGACCATCGCGGCGTCGTCGGAGGCGAGGAACAGCACGCCGCGGGCGACGTCGTCGGGCTGGACCACGACGCCGGCCGGCGTCCCCGCGGTCAACGCGTCGAGCACCGGCCGCGCCGCCTCGTTGCCCGGGGTGAGCGTCGCTCCGGGTGCCACGGTGTTCACCCGGACGCCGCGGGGCCCGTACTCGGCGGCCCAGCTGCGGGTGAGCTGCTCGTCGGCGGCCTTCGTGGCGGTGTACATCGCCGCGTACGGGCTGCCCACCCGTGCCATCCACGAGCCGATGGTCACGATCGCCCCGCTGCCGCGCGCCGCCATGGCCGGTGCGATCGCAGCGACGAGCACGTGGGGGGCGCGGATGTTGACGGCCAGCATGGCGTCGAGGTCCGCGTCGGGCAGGTCCTCGGTCAGCGTCGCCGGGTAGATCCCCGCGTTGTTGACCAGGATGTCCACGCGGCCGCCGAGGGTCGACGCGGCTGCGCCGGCGAACTCCCGCACCTGCGCGTAGGTGCCGCCCAGGTCTGCGGTGACGAAGTCGGCCCGGCCGCCCGCCGCACGGATCCGGTCGACGACGGCGGTGCCGCGGCCCGGGTCCCGGCCGCTGACCACGACGTGTGCGCCCTCGGCGGCCAGGGTCAGCGCGATGGCGGCGCCGATCCCGCTGGTCGAGCCGGTGACGATCGCGGTGCGCCCGTCCAGGCGGGCGGTGGTGCGGATCGCGGCGGGTGTGCGGATCGCGGCGGGTGGGACGGTGCTGGTGTCTGGGGTCATGCCCCCTTCCTAGGGACGCCGGTCGGAGCGGGCCAGACCCCGCCCAGCCTGGGCACGGCAGGACCACCCCGGCGTCCCCCGCGGCTCCTACCGTGGGCGCGTGCCCCGCGACCGTGCCGCCCTGGGGGAGTTCCTCCGCTCCCGGCGCGACCGGCTCACCCCCTCCCAGGCCGGCATCCGGCCGTTTCCCGGGCCGCGTCGGGTCCCGGGCCTGCGGAGGGAGGAGCTCGCGGTCGCCGCGAGCCTGAGCCCGGACTACTACAGCCGGCTGGAGCAGGGGCGTCAGCCGACCATCTCGGACGAGGTCCTCGACGCCCTCGCCCGGGCGCTGTGCCTGGACGGCGTCGAGCACGCCCACCTGCGGGACCTCGCCGCTCCCACGTCCCGCCGTCGGGCCGCGGTGTCCGAGCTGGCGCAGCGAGCCGACCCGGGTCTGCTGCGCCTGATGGACACCCTCGACCACGTCCCGGTGCTGCTGCTCGGCCATCGCGCCGACGTCCTCGCGCGCAACGGTCTGCTCCGGGCCGTGCTCGGTCGCCCGCTGGAACCGGGGACGTCCTTCGTGCGCTACATGTTCCAGGACCCGGTCGCACGCGAGCGGATCGTCAACTGGGCCGACTTCGCCTCGGCATCCGTGGCGGCGCTGCGCCGTGAGACCGCCCGGCGCCCGGGTGACCGCCGCCTGTCGGCCCTCGTGGACGAGCTCCGCGCGTCGGACCCGGATGTGGCCCGCTGGTGGGACGACCATGCCGTCGGGGACCCCGCGTCCGTCGCCAAGCAGATCCGGCACCCCACCGCGGGCGCGTTGTCCTTCGACATCGAGACCGTGGTGGCACCGGCGGATCCCGAGCAGCGCCTCGTCGTCTACACGACCGAACGCCACTCACCGACCGCCCGGCTGCTGCCGATCCTGGCCAGCTGGGACCTCGGCCCCCCCGTGCCCAGCGGGTCGCGTCCGGACGCCTGAACGGACCATCGGACGAGTGCGAGGGACCGGCAGTTCCGCGCGCAGTCGCCCGCCCAGGGTGTGCACCACCATCTGAGAGGCCGGCGGCCGCGTCGTCCAGGGCCACAGCGGCGGAACGCTGCGCGCTGGTCCCCGGTCTCCCGGACGGTGGCCGGCTCGGTGATCGAATCGATCACCGCGGTCAGCTCCCGGCGGGTCCGAGGTGAGGGCGATGCCGATCGGGTCCGCCGGTGGAGCACCGCCCTCGCGTCGGTCGGCAGAGCGGACCAGTCCGCGACCGCGACCGGCGCCGAGCTCACCGACAGCGCATACCGGACCAGCTGCTCCACGTCCCCGTCGAGGTCGGACCGGACGTCCCGGCCGCCCCGGACCTCGGGGAACGCCGCGCGCAGGTCGGTGCCACCAGACGTTCGGCGTGCGGGACCGGTTCATCGGGAGGGTCACTCACGCAGCGCTTGGCTGATCCGCGCGGCCTGCTGCGTGAGGTGGTGACGTTCGGTGAGGTTGGCGGCGAAGCCGGCGGCGTCGGCATACAACCGTGCCGCTGTCCGCAGGTCGCCCGTCTTCTCGTGGAGATACGCCCTGGCAGCGGTGTGACGGGGCAGATCAGAGTCCACGGCGGCCAGTGCTGCCAGGCCCGCCGCGGGGCCATCGGCCTCGCCGATCGCGACGGCCCGGTTGAGCTGCACGACCGGGCTCTCGGTGATCCGGAACAGCACGTCGTACCAGCCGACGATCTGCTCCCAGTCGGTCTCCTCGGCGCACGGCGCGTCGGCGTGCAGAGCGGCGATGGCGGCCTGGGCTTGGAACTCACCGAGCCGGTCGTGACGCAGCGCATTCTGCAGGAGTGCGACGCCTTCGGCGATCAGTTCGGTGTTCCAGCGGGAGCGGTCCTGCTCGGCCAGCGGGACCAGGCTGCCGTCGCACCGGGTGCGTGCCGGTCGCCGGGCGTGGTGGAGAAGCATCAACGCCAGCAGCCCCGCGGTCTCCTCGTCCTTGGTGATCGACGCCAACTGTCGGGTGACTCGGATCGCCTCGGTCGCCAGGTCGACGTGGCCGGTGTAGCCCTCGTTGAAGATCAGGTAGAGCACCCGTAGCACCGTTGCCAGGTCGCCTGGCTCGTCGAACCGCACGTGAGCGACGGTGCGCTTGGCCCGGCTGATCCGCTGGGCCATCGTCGCCTCCGGGATCAGGTAGGCCTGGGCAATCTGGCGGGTGGTCAGACCACCGACGGCGCGCAGCGTGAGGGCCACCCGGGACGCCGAGGTCAGCGACGGATGGGCGCACAAGAAGAAGAGCTGCAAGGTGTCGTCTGCGGTCTCGGTCGGTCCGGTCGCCGGTTCGAGCTGGACCCGCTGCTCCCGGTCGCGACGCGCGGCCTCGGAGCGGTGGGCGTCGAGGAACCTGCGCCAGGCGACCGTGACCAGCCAGCCTCTTGGGTCGGTGGGCTGCTGAGTCGGCCAGGTCAACGTGGCCTGGATCAGCGCTTCCTGTACGGCGTCCTCGGCCGTCGGAAAGTCGACTCCGCGACGCGCGAGGACGCCGATCACTGCGGGAGTCAACTCCCGCAGCAGCCGTTCGTCCGTCACCTGAGCTGCCTGGTCGGTCCGGTCACTCGGTGACCGTCGGCGCTGCGCTCAGGAACGGCCGCAGCTCGAGCCACTCGTGGATCGGCTTGCCACCGGCCCCGGGGGCAGCGGAGAGCTCGCCGGCGAGCGCGAGCGCGCGGTCGTAGCTGTCGACGTCGATCACCATCCAGCCGGCGATCAGGTCCTTGGTCTCCGCGAAGGGCCCGTCGGTGACCGGTGGTCGGCCCTCCCCGTCGTAGCGGACGAACGTGCCCTCGGGCGAGAGCGCCTGGCCGTCGACGTACTCGCCGGTGCCCTCGAGCCGGGTGGCGAAGTCGGCCATGTACTGCATGTGGTCCTTGATCTCCTGCGGGGTCCACTGGTCCATCGGGACGTCGTTGACGCCCTTGGGGGCGCCGCGGTAGTGCTTGAGGAGCAGATACTTCATGCGGGTCTCCTTGGTTCGGTGCGGGCCCGTTGGCCGCGTCTGCCCTGGGACGGAGCCGGCAGGCCAGTCTCGACACCTCGGCCGGTCGAGGTCGAGACGTCTCCGGACGGCTTCGACCCCGGTCTCGCCCTGCCCAACGCGGACCGGCGTCAGTCACGGCCGTCCAGCCCGTCACGACGGGACACCGAACGTGCATGACGCTGTCCGTAGCCGACGAGCATCGCTGGCACGTCACGCTCGTCGACGTGTCGGAACTGGCCGCGCCGTACCACCGGCCAGGCCGGAGAGTCCGCCGAGGAAGCTGATCGCACCGGATCCAGCGGATCACGGGCTCCGGCACAAGGCGCGGCCATCGCCATCCGGTTCGCCACACTCCCGGACGGCGGTCCGACCGGCGGCTTCTTCGACGACGACGGCATGATCCCGTGGTGACCCGCACCCGGTCCAAGGGGTCCCGAGCAGCGCAGCGGACCAGTTCGCCAACCGCCCCGGTTGGTCACAACCTCATGACACTCGACAGCTGGGCAGCGGCGCGGTGCAGCAACGCGGACAGGTCGGGCCGTTTTCGTCGGTGAGCACCTGGGCGTAGGCAGGACGGACAGGGCCGTCGACGACGTGGACGTCGTCCCAGCCCGCGTCCGGGGACGGGCCTCGATGCGCCCGCCCGCCCGCGCGGTGACCGGACAGGGACCGGGCTCGTCGACCCGGTGGTGGCCGGTGGGGTGCTCCGGTCGCGGAACCCCGCATCCCGGCGTAGACACCGGGGTGACGACCCTCGTCACCGCCACTCACCGAAGGGACCCTTCCGTGGTCGACCCGCAGACCGTGACCGACAACACCATCAAGGTTCGCCAGCTCAGCCACTTCCAGTTCTCCTGGAGCGCCGGCGAGCCCGGCCAGCCCGGGCAGTACATCCTTCAGCTGATCCTGGACAAGGGAGCCTGGGAAGAGGTTCTCACGCTCAACGCCGACGACGCCGACGCGTTGCAGGACCTGCTCGTCGGCTCCAGCGACGTGCACTACGACGTCGAGCGTCGGGTGCTCATCTTCGGCCCCACCCCCGTCGGCGGCCACTGACCGTTCCCGACACAGCGGGCCGGGTCGCCGTCGTACTCGACGGCGGCCTGGCACGAACGGCCCAGCGCAGTTTCCGATCGCCACCGAAGTACTCCCCGGCATCGTCGCCTACGACCCGGACAGCCACCTCGACCAAGACATCTGATGTGGCGACCCACGCTCACCGACACAGGAGACTTCACACCCGCTGACCCCGTCCGACTGGCCGTTGCGACGGGTGCTCGACTCGGCAGGCGCCCGACCCAGCGGCCTGCCCCGCCGCACCTCGCGAGACGAGCCGCGGTTACATCGCTGCCGCGACCAACGAGAACAACGGCGCCGCCAGCCCCTCCACCGTCCTGCCCCTCACCGCCGTCGGCGGGATCATCACTGACGCCCCCGCCGACCACCTCGTACTACACGGCTGGCAGCGGCAAGCCCGCCCGTCATCAGCGCCCGCTGACCCCCACCAGCGGTCCGGCGGCGGCGCGACGGTGCCGTCCGTGCCGGGCCACACCCGGCGGTCGGCGGTCGGGCAAGGAGGTGGTGCGTGCGGTCAGGCCCGGTCCAGCGGGTCAGTCGCCGGCGGCGACAACGTCGTCGAGCCAGTCGTGTATCCGGGCGAAGGCGAGTCGCTGGGCGCCGGTGTGACAGTGCGCGCCCGCGCCCTCGGCGGTGCTGAACCGCATGAGTTCCCGACGGCACCGATGTGGCTGCGGTCACCGTTCGACTGCTCGTCGGCGCGGTCGGCACTGGGTCGAGCTGTCGGGGGAGCCGGCCTGCGGCGTGAACAAGACCTGCCGCGGTCGACCTCGAACCGCTGAGCACGGACACCGGCTGACCTCCCGTTTGCTCATCTCCGAGACGTCCAGCACACAGGTGAGCCGGTCGTCAGCGATCAGGTCGGCGAGCTGCTCCCCCTGGCTGGCCGACAGCGGGATGTCGGCGTGCAGCCCGCCGAAGATGATCGCGGGCAGACTCGGCTCGGTGCCGGTGGCGCTGGACCGGACCCCCACCAGTCGCCCTTCGGGTCGACCGCGACCCATGGCATCCCGGCGCGGTCAACTGTTCGGCCAGGAAGACCCCGGCGTTGGACTTGCCCGATCCGCGCATGCCGAGCAGTGCGAAGGAGTGAACGGCGGCGCCCGCGGGCAGCGTGAGTTCGGCGGCGACGTCCAGACCCGGCGCTGGGGCGCCGTCAGCCCCGATGAGTGGCCCCCGCCCCGGTCCCGGTCACCGGGTCCGGGTCGCGGCGGTAACCACCTGACCTGTCCACCTGCGACACCGGATGTGACAAGGCGCCTGTCGGCTGTGGAGGCGCGGTAAGCGCCCTCTGGCACGGCATCCCCGATCAGGACATTCGGGCTGCCGTCAGCCCCGCTCCGGCTGATTCCCCAGGGCTCGGACCGGGTACTGGTGACTGGCGCTGACTCCACCGGCCGCCTGCTCGAGGTGGTCGTCCTGGACCCCGACGGGGATCCTGTCGCGATCCAGGCAATGCCGCTGCGCCCGAAGTTCTACGGCTACCTGTGAGAGGAAGGTCGATGCCCCGTACCCGTGCGGAACTGGAGCGAGCAGCTGCCAGCGCCGAGGCGTGGCTGAATTCCCTCGACCCGGCGACGACGCCCGTCCAGGACCCGGCAGACCTGCGTCCGGTTGGGCCCTTCGCGGCTCGCTGACAACCACTGCTGCGCGACGGGGACCGGCAGCAGTCGTCAGACGAGGCCGGTGAGCGCGCCGGCGACGGCTTCGGGCCGAGACAGCATGGCCAGATGGCTTCCCGGCACCATGATGGGTTCGACGCCGATCCGGGCGGCGAACTCCGCGCCGGGCCGTGCGAGGGAGATGTCGTCGGCGCCGAGCACGTACGCCACGGACAGTCCGATCTGGGTCACTGGGGGGACCTCAACAGCGTCCAGCATGTAGCCGCCCGGCTGGGGAACTGACATGTGGAAGACGAGCTCCTGCAGCTCGGGCGACTCGTCCTGCATGAGGCCCATCTGGACCGCCTCGAAGGGCAGTGGCACGGTCCCGTCGGGCGTGCTGGCCATCAGGTCGCGGGTCTGCTGGGCGTACTGCTCGTTCTCGTCGACCATCGCCTTGCCGCGTTCGGGGACCACCGCGCTGTAGTAGACGACCTTGGCGATGCGGTCGGCCAGCCGGTGCGCCGCCGCGGTGGCCGGGTAGCCGCCCCAGCTGTGACTCACCAGGACCACGTCGTGCAGGTCTCGGCCCTGGACCTCGCTGACGATGAAGTCGACCGCGTCGGTCATCCGCAGTCCGGTCGGGTCGCTGCCGTAGGACAGCCCTGGCAGGGTCAGGGTCACCACGCCGTGGCCGCTTGCCCGGAGCAGCCGGGCCACCGGGTACCAGGACCAGCCCCCCAGCCAGGCGCCGGGGACCAGCACGAAAGTCTCCGGTGCACGAGTGTCAGTCATGGCACAACCTCTCCGTGTCCAGCCGCACGACGCCCGTCCGGCCCGGTGTGAACGAGCGCTCGTTTTACACTAGCCGACCGATACCGACGACCTTCCCGTCGATAGGACACTGTCGCCATTACGCAAGCGCGTGCGCTGCGCAGGCAGTGGCGACGGCCACGAGGAGCGAGAGGACAGAGCCACCGTGCCCAAAGTGAGCGACACCCACCTCGCGTCGCGGCGCCAGCAGATCGTCGACGCGGCGACCGGGCTGTTCGCCGAGCGGGGTTTCTCCCGCACCACCATGGCGGATGTGGTGACCGCCTCGGGGCTGTCGACGGGGGCCGTGTACCGCTACTTCTCCAGCAAGAGTGATCTGGTGTTGGCCGTGGTGGCTGGACGCGACGGGAGGCGCGAAGGCGAGTTCACCGACGAGACCCCCGCCGAGCTGATCATCCGTCTCGCCGGGTACGTCTCGCCCGGCACCGGCGCGGCCCACGCCCAGCTCATCGCGCAGATCTGGGGTGACGCAGCAGTCGTGCCCGACCTGGCCGTCGTGGTGCGCGCGAGCCACCAGCGCCTCCAGGCGCACCTCACCGAGCTCATCACCCAAACCGGGCACCAGGACGTCCGCGACAGCCAAGTAGCCGCCGCCGCGGCCACCACGCAGGTAGCGCTAGCAGCTCTCGTGGGCCTGGCCGCTCTCGTCGCCTCCGGCATCCCCGTCGATCCCGAAGCCTTCGTCCGGACCGTCACGCAGCTGATCTCCCCCTTGGGCGGTCCGTGAGGCGCCGGCACGCCAAGGGGATGCTGGCGCAGGCGGTGATCCAACCCCTCGTCCAGCTGGTGGTGGCGGGGACGATGCTGTAAACCGTTCGCGCGACCGGCTGGGCACCAGTCCACGTGCACCGCTTCGCTGCGCCGGGGGCGTCCCGCGGCCGGTTGTCGGTGACTGACCGGCTGCTGTTCTACCCGGCGGACCCGGTCGACGCCTACCGGATCACCCGCGCAGGACGGTGGCTGGCCCACCCGGATCGGGGAGGGGAGGGCGGCTCAGACCGCGGCGGGGTGCGTCAGTTTCTCGGTCGGGCCCTGCGCGAAGCAGGCGTCGTGGCGTCGGCGGACCTCGCTGAGGTCTTCGGACTCGGTGATGGTCGCGGACGCTGCCCGCCAGATCATGTCGGCCTGGCGGAGCAGCACCGTCCGCTGGGGATCGCTGCGGGTGTAGGCGAGCACCTTCGCGAGGCTTTCCAGCAGGCGGATCGCCACGGCGGGCATGTGTGCCCCGGCCTGCCGGATCTTGTCGTAGGCCCGGTTGACCATGCGGTCGTAGTCCGGCCCGGGTCCGATGACCCGGACCGCGCCGGTCCGGTCGCGGTGCGCCCGATCGGGCAGGGCCCGTTCGGACACCGTGCACAGCCCGTCGGCGAGCCAGTCGATACAGGTGAGCGCGGTGAAGGTGTCGTTGACCGCGGGGGACAGGGCGCGGATCGCGATCTCGACCAGCTGGTCGATCGCGAACACCGGGTCTTGATCGAGGGTGCGGTGCGCCCCGGTGATGTGGGCCCGGGTCAACGCGGCCACGACCTCCTCGGACAGGGCCGGCGGCCACACCCGGGCGAGGGGCAGGCCGTGGGTGACGAAGTGACCCGGCCGGTACAGAAGCTGGACGACCCTGTCGTGGCGGGCGGCGATCGCGACGAGCCGCCGGTACCCGACGAACTGCAGGTAGCCGCTCTTGGGTGTGGTCACCACCGACCCGGCGTCGGCGAGCAGCTGCTGCAGATCCACTGTTGAACGGCCGGTCGGGAACACCCGGAGCCGGCTGGGCCGGTGGGGCAGTGGGAACTGGACGTCGATCGCCCGGGACAGGTTCCCCGCGATCGAGGAGATCACCACCGGCAGCTGGATGGACACGGTGATGTGGTGGATGAAGTAGATGAGCACCCCGACGTTGGCGAGGACCAGCGCCAGGGACACCGTCACCGAGAGCTGCGGGACGAACGTGGCCGTTGGGCTGCCACCGCCGATCGCGCCGAGGGTGAGCACCGCGTACACGAACGTCGCGACGAAACTGCCCAAGGTCAGCTGCGTCCCCAGGTCGCGGATGAAGTTGCGGAGCATCCGCGGACCGAACTGCTGCGACGCCAGGGTCAACGCGACGATCGTGACCGAGAACACCACCCCGAGGACGGTGATCACTCCCGCGGCGAGCGCGCTGAGCAGCTGCCGGGCCCCGTCGGCGCTCTCGATCTGCACCCACCACGGCAGCGCCGCCCCGCGGGCATACACCCGGCGGTCCAGGTGAACGGTCACCGCGAACAGCCCCACCGACACCGCCAGTAGCAGAAGCGGAACCACCCACAGCGTGGTCCGCAGCGCCTCCCGCCGCCACGGTGACAACCCGAACCTCACCCGCACCGACCCGCCGCCTCAGCCACCGGCGCCCGGTGTGCCGACATCCCGGACACCCGGTACCCGGCCGGCTTCACCCGGGTACCGCGATCCGGAGCCGGCACACCGCGGTGGTGCTGTGGCGGGACAGGTAGCGGGTCAAGGCCGCCGCTCGGCCGTTCTTCAGCACCGACTCCCACCAGCTGCCCGGGCGTGTCTCCCCCAACACCACGACAGTCCGCGGCCCCTGCGTGTCGACGAAGTCGACCAGCGGCCGGCCGAGGTCGCGGTGGGTGGGGGTCAGCACCGTCAGCGGCACCCCCGGCCGCCACCGCGCCCACTGCGCCGCCAGCAGCTGCGCTTGCGCGGTCTCATCGGTGAACGCGATGTGCACCGCCACCACCCGGCCGCCCAGTGAGCCCGCGAAGTCCAACATCCCCGCGGTGAGGGTGGTGATCGACACCACCGGGACCACCACCACCAGATCCGGCGGGGCCGCCAGACCCGGCCCGCTGCCGGAGCTGGCCGGGGTGACCGCGGCCCCGGCCGGGAACGCTCCCGGCGACACGACCGCGTCGACTGCGCCGGCCGCGGGGTCGGCGGCGCAGTCGTAGGTGGCGGGGTCGATGGCGAGCTGGCGGCCGATCCGGGCGTAGGTGAGGTGGATCCCGGTGAACATCAGGGCCAACAGGGGCACGACCACGACGACCAGCCACGCCCCGTGGGTGAACTTCTCCACGGCCAGGACCACCGCGGCGGCGGTGGTGAGGACAGCGCCGACCGTGTTGAGCACCGCCCGGGACCGCCAGCCCCTGCTGTGTTCGGCCCGCCAGTGAGCCACCATCCCCACCTGCGCCAGGGAAAACCCGATGAACACCCCGACCGCGAACACCGACACCAGCAGGTTGACGTTCCCGCGGGTCGCGACCAGCAGCACCCCCGCGGCCACCGTCAGCAGCAGGATGCCGTAGCGGTGCACCAGTCGGTCAGCGCGGACCGCGAAGATGTGCGGCAGGAAATGGTCGCGGGCCAGGCGCGCGGTCAGGACCGGCAGTCCCCCGAAGGAGGTGTTCGCCGCGAGCGCGAGCAGGGCCACCGTGACCAGCTGCACCAGCAGGTACCCGAAGCCCGACCCGACCGCGCCCTCGGTGACCAGCGACAGCAGGGTCCGCCCGGCGACCGGGCGGGCGTCGAACCGGACGATCAACGTCGCCAACCCCAGCAGCAGCACCCCAAGGGTCGCCCCCAGCAACGCCTCCGACCGTCGAGCCCGGACCCGGGAGTCCCGACGGAACGACGGGGTCGCGTTCGCGATCGCCTCGATACCGGTCAACGCCGAGCAGCCGTTGGCGAACGCCGCCAGCAGCAGTCCCACCCCGACCGCGCCCACCGACCGCGCCTGGGTCGTCGCGGGCAACGGATGGATCGGGGCCCCCCGGACCAGACCCACGACCACGACGACGGCGACCGCGGCCACGAACACTGCCGTCGGGACGATGAACAACCTTGCGCCCGTGAGGACCCCACGCAGGTTCACCACCGTGACCACCGCCAGCGCGGCCACACACAACGCGGTCGTGTCCGGCAGCAGCCGGGGGAACGCCGACGTCAACGCCGCGACGCCCGCGGCGATCGACACCGCCACGTTCAAGACGTAGTCCACGATCAGCGACGCGGCCGCGACCAGCCCCGCCCGGACTCCGAGGTTCTCCCGGGCCACGGTGTAAGCACCACCACCGTCGGGGTAGGCGGCGATCACCTGCCGGTAACAGGCCACCAACACCACCAGCAGGACCACGATCACCGCGGTGACAGGCAGCGTCGCCCCGACCCCCGCCGACCCCGCCGCCGCCAACACCACGACGATCGCCTCAGGTCCGTACGCCACCGATGCCAGCGCATCCAACCCCAGCGCCACCGTCCCCGTCACCGCCGACAGCCGCGACCGCTCCTCCGCCACGTCGGTCCCCGACCCCCCGCCGGGAACACCACCAGCCGCCGCGCCTTCGCTCACCGAACAGGTCTAACCGAACACGTCGGCGGCGACGGTGTTCTTGACAACTTCCTGATGGCGGTGGTCGTCACCCGAACGTCATCGAACGCGGCCCGTATCGTCCGACGCTCGAACAGAAGTCGCACGACTGGTCCGGGGGCGTCGGTCTGACCCGCGCCGACGCTGCGGCCGGGCCGATCCCGGACCTGGTCGGCCCGGACTTAGAGACACACGATCAGCGCAGCCGCGCGGGGGCCGTACTGGACGGGCGCGGCGACCCGGGCCGAGGCGTTTCCGGACGCGGTGCGACCGCAACGGCAAAGGTGGGTCACCACCTGGTGCTCGGTGACGCGGACCCGGATCGGGCCCAGGTCGAACACCTGTCGACGTTCCATCCCGATCTGTCGGCCGGCGCGTCCGTCGGCACCGCAGCCCTGGCAGCGGCCCGGTTCGTGGACCACCACCTCGTCGGGATCGGCGACCTGGCGCAGGGTCGCACCCGGATGCCCGGACTGACCGCCGGGCTTGCGCCCTGACTTCCTCCGCAGCGACTTCGGCGCAGGTTTGCCCAGCCCGTCCGAGGACGGCGGCCTGGAGGAGTTCCGCGATGTGGTCCGGACCTGGACCTCCGGCTCTGCAACCCGGGCACGAACTCGTTGGTTGTCATCCCACAGATCGGACAACTGATCCTTCAGAGCGTCGACCACCTCCATCAACTCGGAGGCGGGCAACGAACTCATGGCAACATTCTCGCATCACCGGGACCAGTACCAGCAGCGATACGACGACACCGGGCCGACCAATCAGACATCACCGACGGGCGGCAAACTCAGGGCGGGCACCTGACCAGCTGCATTCACTGAACCGTCTCGGTGCCGCATTGAACGCCCGGGAACGACGCGGCGAGCGACTCGCACGTTCACCGCTTCTCACCGCCTACCTGCTGCCCGGGTCTCGGGCCATCGACCAAGTGCCAACCGTCGTTGGCACCGTTGTACAGACCACCGAACCCTTACCGGTGTAGACGGTCGGGACCATGTCGTCCGCTTTTCGGGTCAGCGTGAACTGGAAGTTGCCGAGCTCACCGTTTGTCCCGTTGACACCGAATGACAGGACACTCAGCTCCTCACCACGAACATACCTACGGGCGAAGTAGTCGCCGAGTCCCGCACGATCGTCCGCCGTGACATTGGTCCGCTCACCCGGTTTGTCGGTGGGAGTACCATTCCCAGCCCTGCCCGGTCCGGGCCCACAACTGCTGCAACGCTCGTCGGTCTCCAGCATTGAACGCCGTGACGAAACGATTTACCACTCCCCGCACGCTCGCTGGGCTACCCGTGCCCGGCGCAGACGCCGACGCGCTAGCTGTCAGCTCAGTTGAACTCCTCGCTGGTGCTGCAGACTTCACCGGACCCGCCGCCGTACAAGCGCTCACCGCCAGCAAGATCCCACCGAGAAACACGGCTCCAACATTTCCTCGACGACTCTTGGGACCACCTAGAACCCGAACCTCCATCAAACCCGGCCTCCAGTCTTCGTGAGGACTGTGATTCGACTGCTAGCAGGCTCCGACGGTTCCCCGACAGATGCAGGCGCTTCCGCTACGACAAGGACGAGATCGCCTGCGAGCCGTGGGACTCTGACGGCCGCCCCCGGATCACCTCCGCCCCAGACGTACCCAACGCCAGGTGCACGGCCCGTTCGACGTGCAACGCGGTCGTGTCGTACAGGACCGTGTCCGGCAGGTCCCCCGGCCGGACCAGCAGGCTGATCTCGGTACAGCCCAGAACGATGCCCTGCGCCCCGCGCCCGAGGAGCTCACGCATGATCCGCAGGTACTGCTGACGGGACCGGTCGTCCACCACCCCGCGGGTCAACTCCTGGAAGATCACCGCGTCGACCAGCGCACGGTCCCGCTCGTCCGACACGAGTACCTCGACACCGCGCTCAGCGAACCGGTCCCGGTAGAACCCCGCCTCCATCACCGACGCGGTCCCCAACAGCCCCACCGTCCGGGCACCGTCGGCCCGGACCGCGTCGGCCGTCACATCGACGATGTGCACGAACGGGATCCCGACCGCGGCCTGGAGCTGCGGGGCCACCCGGTGCAGCGTGTTCGTGGCCAGCAGCAGCACGTCTGCGCCGGCCCGCTCCACGCGCCGCGCCCGCTCGACCAGGTACGCGGCCGCGTCGTCCCACCGACCCTGGCGGATGCAGGCCTCGATGACCGCGAAGTCGACGCTGTACAGCACCACCTCCGCGGCCGCGTGACCCCCCCGCACGGCGTTGACCCCCGCGTTCAACCGCCGGTAGTACTCCGCGCTGGCGACACCGCTCATCCCACCCAGCACACCGATCACCTTCACAGCCACCACCCTCCCCCATCTCGACCCGGCCAGTCCCCCCGGTCGTGCGGTCCGGCCCCGCAGAACCGAGCATGGCGGTCCACTTCAGGCAGGGGACGCCGTGTCGACACAGCCGCTGTGTGCCTCGGCGCGCTGGGCCTCGTTGCCTGGGCTGTCGGGCTCACCGCCGCGTTCGACACCCAATCGGCCTACACCAGCACCGTCAACACCGACGGCACCGCGACGGTCTGGATCGTGCTTGGAGCACTCGGCGCGTTCGTCGCCGTGGCAAGCAGCGCGTTGCTGCCCCCACGCACCCGGACAGCTGGCTGGGCCACCGGGGCGCTGCTCGTCGCGCTGCTGTGGGTCCCTTTCGGGATCGTCCGCTTCGTCGACAACAACACCGTCATCCACCTCTGATCCGACATCGGAGCCGCGTCGCTCGATCAGACCCGCCTGGGCACAATGAGGTGTGAGGGCGCCGCTGGAGCTGCTCACAGACGTCGAGTGTGCCCTCGCGGGCACCCCGCGGAGGCAGGCGGTCGGCACCGGTGCGGGACCAGGTCGGCCCTCACGCGGTCAGACACGCCCCGGTCGTCCCGTGCTCCTTGAGCGTTCACACCCGGGTCGCATGATCCTCCGGTGACCACACGACCAGGCGCTGCTGCTGATCTGCCCGCTGGCCACGGGACGGCCGGCGCCGAACAGCGCCACGCTGGTCCGGGAGCTGCGGCGGATGCACCGGGCCGAGGCGGCCGCGGAGGCCGCCGAGGACCAGGCGTTCGCCGACGAGCTGCACCTGCTGTTCCGCCAGCGGGCCACCGCGAACCCCGGGCCGGGCTGACCTAACCCGACGCACACCGGGTGCGCGTCCGGAGACACCCGGGGTCCGTGGACCCTCTATCGGGCCAGCGGCCCGGTTCTTCAGTCGGTGGTCTGATCGTCCAGCTGTCCAGGGGTCAACCGGTCCCCCGGTGTGGGGCTGCGGAACGCGGTGTCCCCCGTGGCCGACTTCGTGGCCGGCACCGGCCCGTCCGTCGGATCCCGGTCATCGGTCCCTGCGGTGCCCGAAGCCACGGCGTCAGCGTCGGGAAGTACATCCAGTTCCTCCTCGGTAGCGGGGGACGGGCCTGCCGGGCCGGGCTCCGCGGCCGGGGACTTCCTGACCCTCGCCGTGCGTTCCCCTTCGGCCCCCGACATGCCCCGTGTCCACCCCGAGTGGAACACCGTTCCACCGCTGGACTCGCCTGGCTCGAGCAGCGCGGAGCAGGCCACCGACCAGACGTCGTGCAACCCCGGGGAGGGTCAACGCCCAGCTGTCCCGGACTGATGATGGGGCCATGGCAGACCACACTGGAGCCTGGCAACCGTTGACGATCCCCGAACTGGTGACGGTCATGGCCCAAGTCGAGGCGCCCTGGTGGATCGCCGGCGGCTGGGCCGTCGACCTGCACGTCGGACGCCAGACCAGGGACCACGACGACATCGACGTCCTGGTCATGCGACCCGACATAGCAGCTGTTCGACGTGCAGTCCCGACCTGGGACCTGCACCTCGCCGACCCGCCCGGCACCTTGCGACCTTGGGCAGCCGACGAGGAGCTACCGGACCGCGTCATCGACATCTGGTGCAGGCGAACCACCAGCGACCCGTGGCAGCTGCAGCTCATGGTCAACGACACCGACGGCCCGGACTGGGTGTATCGCCGCGATCCACGCGTTCGCCGGAACCGGAAGGAGCTCGACGGCCCCGCGTCCACACCCGGTCTGCCGGTACTCGCACCCGAGGTGCAACTGGTCTACAAGAGCAAAGACCCACGCCCGAAGGACAACGCAGACTTCACAACCCTCACCCCGGCCCTCTCGGATGAACAGTCCAGGTGGCTGCGTGAAGCTTTGTTGGTCACGAGCCCCGGCCATCCCTGGCTTGAGGGACTCCGTCGCTGAAGGTGCCTTCCGGCCCGCGCAAATCCGCTGAGCTTCGGCCGCGAGGCTTGGCCGGACCGGCACGTCGGCAACGACGGCGTCGTCTTCGTCCCCTACACCTCCAGCGGTGGCTCCTGGACATGTGAACATCCGCCCCGGTACGCGCTCGTCTACCCCGCCCGTGGCCCCGCCGCGCTGACCCCCACCCCGGGGTTCGACGCCCTTGCGGGGCCTCCGCGACGCCGGCATGGTCATCGGAGCCCGCGTCGGCCGGCACGTCATGTACCGCCTCACCGACCGCGGAACCGGACTTCTCGAACCCTTTGACGGCCGCGCCGCTGCCGGGGCCACACGGTCCACCATCGAGCCGAGCGCCTCACCCCGCGCGGACGCGCTTGACCCGCGGGGCTCCCGGTTCGGTCGCGCCGGTCCTGTCAGACGTGTCCGCTAGAACCGGGCGATGGAAGATCGGACCGTCCTACCGCCGTCCGCGGTCACCCCCGCTGCTATCCACCCGCTGACATTGGTCGGCGGGACGGTGCGCGTCGATCTCATCGAGACAGGGTGCTGTGGGAGGACCTACGCGTGGGCCACCGATCCGCCAGCGGCCGGTGACGACGTGTTCGGGTGCGCCGGGGCGCTTCTCGCGGTCAGCCCGGCCGCCCTCCCCGTCCTGGCCGGGGCCCGCGTGGACTACAGGGCTGGAGTTCACCCACCCCGCTTCCGGGTGCTGCGGAACCCGAACACACCGCTGCGATGTCCGTGCACCCGCTCCTCCGGCCGACCCTGGCCGGGCCGGGGACAACCGGACTGCCAAGCCTCCGTACCCATGCCGTGGGACCGCTGACACCGCCACGCACGACCCCGACCGGACCGGAGGCCTGACGGTGGACTGGACTGCGTGGAACAACCGGTACGACGACCCGGACGAATGGCTGGTGAGCAGACTGCGGATCGTGCACCAGCAGCTGGCCGAAGCGCTTGAGGCGGGCCGCGAGGTCCCCTCCGGCTGATCAGCGTGTGCGCCGGGCAGGGCCGCGACGTCATCGGGGTCCTCGCCGGCCATCCCCGCCGCGACGATGTGTCCGCGCTGCTCGCTGAGCTCGACCAGGCCACGGTGGACACCGGCCGGGACCTCGCCGCCGCGGCTGGGTTGACCAGGGTCCGGTTCGTGGTCGGGGACGCCGCCCGGACCGACCTGTACCGGGACAGCACACCCGCCGACATCGTCCTGGTCTGCGGGGTCTTCGGGAACATCATCACCGCCGCCGACGTCCACCGCGCCATCGGCGTGCTCCCGCAGCTGTGTGCACCCGGCGCGGCCGTCATCTGGACCCGCGGCCGCCGCGGACTCACCAACCCGGTCCCGGACATCCAGGACTGGTTCGCCGAGGCCGGCTTCACCGAACGGGACTTCCATGCGTCATCGGCCGGGTTCACCGTCGGCCGCCACGACTACACCGGACCCACGCAGCGCCGTACCGCCGGGCAGTCGATGTTCGACTTCATCGGCTACGACGAGCTCCACGGCATCGCTGGCATCTGGTCCCGATGAACATCCGACCTGCGACCACAGAGGACCTCGAGGCGCTGTTGGACCTCGCAGCCGCGCAGCGCGCCGACCAGGCCGTCCACCAGCCGGTGTTCTGGCGGCCGGCCGCCGACGCGCGCGACCGCCACCGGCCCTTCCTGGCCGGGCAGATCGCCGACGACGACGTCATCGTCCTGGTCGCGAGCGAGGGGGACGCGGTCGTCGGGTTCGCGATCGGGGTGATGCATCCCGCTCCTCCGGTGTACGACCCGGGCGGCCCGACCTGCACCGTCGACGACTTCGTCGTGGCCGACCCCACGCGCTGGGCCACCACCGGCGCAGCGCTGCTCCGGGAGCTCCGTTCTCGAGCGTCCACACCGGCCGCCATCCAGGTGGTCGTCGTGGTCGGCCATCACGACCACGCCAAGCAGGCCGCTCTTGCCCAAGCCGGCCTGACTCCCGCGTCACAGTGGTGGACCGGACCCCTCGACGTCGCGCCATGACTGCTCACAGGCCTGAACGGGCCAGGTCGTCATCCTCAACGGGCCAGCGGGAGTGGGCAAGACCACCGTCAGCAGGCGGCTCGCCGGCGCCGTCCCCAACGACACCTGCATCCACGGCGACGCACTGCGGGACTTCGTGGTCACCCGAGACGACGGGCGGCCAGCGGGCCTCACCTACCTCGCTGCTGCCGCCTCACCGAGGTGCACCTCGCCGCCGGTTACGACCGGGTCGTCATCGACTACATCTTCGAGGCACCAGCTCACGTCGACCGGTTCCGCGACGGGCTCAGCCCTGACTGCCCCCGGCCGTTCCCGGTGACGCTGCGGGCGCCGCTCGCCGACGTCCGCGCGCGGAACGCCGCCCGACCGGGCCGCGACCGCCATGGCGAGCGCAGCAGCCTGCTGGTCGGTGATCCTGGAAAACCCGCGCCGACTCGGTACCGTGATCGATGCCGTCCACCCGTCGACCACGTCGTCGCGACATCGAGCGCGCCTTGGCCGCGCGCCACCCGTAGGTCGGACGTGGCCCGATCACCTGCCCGCTTGGCCTGACGATGGTCCACCGCCCGGTCAGTCGAGTGCCCGCTCCCCGATTCGTGAGTGGGGGTCGGTGGCTTGCCGGCTCGGGAGCATGACCAGCGCGCCGAGCACGTAACACCCGGCGTCGGCAAGCAGCAGGTACACGGTTGTCCGGTCGGCCAGGTAGCCCGACAGCAGGATGCCCGCGAGCTGGGCTGCGCCGGCGGCAGCGGTGACAACCCCGAACACCCGGCCCCGCGCCGCAGGTTCGGGCAGGGACTGCAGCAGCGTTGTCTGAGTGGCCGCGACCGCCGCGAACGGCACCCCCGCGACGGCGATCAGCAACAGGGACGGCCAGAACTCGTCGTAGAACAGCGGGTAACCGATCATCACGGCCAGCAGGACACCGCAGGCCAGCGCCGCCCGCCGCAAGGTCCGTATCAGCCGGTCGGCTCGAATCCGCCGGCTGACGAGGACGGCCCCGGCCAGGCCACCGGCTGCCTGACAGCTCAGCAACAACCCGAGAGTGGTGCTCCCGCCGAAGACCTCCTGCACGTACGGGGCCAGCAGCGCCGAGACGCACCCCTCACCGACACCGGTGACGACGAACACCACCAGCAGCCTTCCGAGCAGCGCGTGGCGGCGGATCTCAGCCCACCCTGCAGCCCAGCCCGCCGTCCACCGGATCAGCTCCGGTAGCAGACCCCTCGCGGTCGGCGGCGCACCCGAACCGGCCGGAACCGTCGTGCGGGCGATCCGGCTCACCACGGCCGCTGCGACCGCGAAGCTCACCGCGTTCAGGACCGCCACGACCGGCAGTCCCGCGGCGGCGTAGACCACGCCACCGACCGCCGGCCCGACCAGCCGCGCGAGGCTGTAGTTCGCGCCGAGCAGGCTGTTGGCCGCGGGCAACCGCACCGCGGGCACCAGGCCGGGGATGAGGACGGCTTCGGCCGGCGCGACCAGCTGACCGACCGTGGCCTGAGCCAGCGCCACCCCCAGGACCACCCACCACGGCCCGACCAGGACCAGGCAGAAGCCGAGGGTCACCGCTGCCAATGCGACGTTGGCGGTGACGAGCACCCGGCGGGTGTCCCGGGTGTCGGCGATCGTCCCGGCCACCGGGCCCAGCGTCAGTCCGGGCACGGCCTGCGCGGTCGCGGTCAGCGCCGTCGCGAACGCCGACCCGGTCCGTTGGTAGACGAAGAACGGCAGGGCCACGAACTGCATGTGGGTGCCCACCAGGGACACCAACCCGCCGGACCACAACCGCCGGAAATCGCCGATCGCCAGGGGACGACTCGTGGTCACCGGCACCACCGACACGGGAGTGGACATCCCGACAGGGTCGAGACCAGGCTGGTGAAGATGGAAGAGCCGGATTCACCTAGACCGTTCACCGTGTCGGACCAGGTCCAGGCCCGGTTCCTCACCGACCCGGCGAAGAAGACCTTCTTCACACCGTTCCTGGCCCGGGAGCGCCGCGTCGCCGAGGCCGCCGCGGAGCTCGGGTGCTCGGTGAACCGGATGCTGTACCAGGTCAGGACCCTGCTCGGCTGCGGACTACTGCACGTGCTCCGCGAGGAACCCCGCGCCGGGCGCGCGGTCAAGGTCTACCGGTCCGTCCACGACGCCTACTTCGTGCCGTTCCACGCCACCCCGTACGCCACCCTCGAGCAGCGGATCACCGTCCAGGGTGATCCCATCTGGGCCGGACTCGTCGCCGCCTACGCCGACGCGCTACGCCGCAGCAAGCGCCACGGCCACCTGCTGCACCGGACCGGAGACGTCGTCCACACCACCGACCAACTCCCCGACCACACCCCCACCGGGCAGGCACTGTTCTGGTCCGACAGCACCCTGACGATCCGCGACGACGACGCCCGACGGCTCGGCGACGAGGTCCGCCAGTGGTACGACAGAGCCCAGCGGTCCAGCAGGGCAGTCCGCGGCGATCCCGCCGCCCACAGGTACCTCTGCCTGGCAGCTCTCCTACCCAGCAAGCAGGTCCGCTCCTGACCACATCGGGATCCTCCGAAAGAGAGCACCGCTCGTTCGAAGACCACGGGGGCCGCTCCCGGTGCGGACCGACAACGGCGTGTCTGACGACGGGTCGCCCGCGGCCGTCGCTGTCCCGGCCGCACCCAAGGCCGTCTCACAACCAAGGATCGAGATGGCCCTCGCTCCACCAGCCCACCTGGTGAAGCTGGCCGTGCAGGTCAGCGTTCTGGTCACAAGCGGCAGTGGCCAGCGGGCGGCCTGGCGGCTCCGCGCTCGGCGCACCAGTCCCCGGGCGCCGGATCAGCGGCCGGTCGTGCCGTCGATCTGCTCGCGGAGGATGTCGGCGTGCCCGGCGTGCCGAGCGTTCTCCTCGATCATGTGGGTCAGGGTCCACCTCATCGTGGGAGACGACGGGTGCGCCTGACCATGCGCGTCGTTCAGTCACCCGGTGGAGACCGGGCCGTGACCCGTACGGTTCCGCCATGGCCCTGGACGACCTGCTGCGCACGGACGCCGAAGCCCTCGCGCCGGAGCTGACCGACCTACGCCACCGCCTGCACCGCCACCCCGAGATCGGCCTCCAACTGCCCCGCACCCAGCAGACGCTGCTCGCGGAGCTCGACGGCCTCGGCCTGGAGACCTCCCCCGGGCGGGAGCTGACCTCGATCACCGCGGTGTTGCGCGGTGGTGTCGGCACCGGCGCGACCGTCCTGCTTCGCGGGGACATGGACGCGCTGCCGGTCACCGAGGCCAGCGGCGTCGACTTCGCCAGCGAGGTGCCGGGCGCGATGCACGCCTGCGGCCATGACCTGCACATGGCGATGCTGGTTGGTGCGGCCCGGCTGCTCGGTGCCCACCGCGACGCATTGCGCGGTGACGTGGTCTTCATGTTCCAGCCGGGCGAGGAGGGCTGGGACGGAGCCGGAGCGATGCTCGCGGAAGACGTGTTGGACGCCGCGGGTCCCCGGGTCGACGCCGCGTACGGGATGCACGTGATGTCCTCGAAGTACCCGAGAGCAGTGTTCGCAACCCGGCCGGGAACCCTGATGGCCGCGAGCGCCTGGCTGGAGGTCACGGTCCGCGGGTCCGGTGGCCACGGCTCGACCCCGCACCTGGGCCGGGACCCGGTCACCGCCGCGGCCGAGATGGTGACCGGCCTGCAGACACTGGTGACCCGTCGCTTCGACGTGTTCGACCCGGTGGTCGTCACGGTCGGATCCATGCACGCCGGCACCAAGCGCAACATCATCCCCGACGACGCCCACTTCGACGCGACGGTCCGGACCTTCTCCGCCCAGGCCCAGGAGCGGGCGCGGGAGCTGATGCCCCAGCTGTGCCGGCGGATCGCGGAGGCGTACGGGCTGGAGGCGGACGTCACCTTCCACGACGAGTACCCGGTGACGGTCAACGACGCCGCGCACGCCGCGTTCGCCGAGGGGGTGGTGCGGGAGGTGTTCGGTGACTCGGGTTTCGTGCCGATGGCCTCCCCCCAGGCCGGGAGCGAGGACTTCTCCCGGGTGCTGGCGGCGGTCCCCGGGTGCTACCTGTTCCTCGGCGCGACGCCGACCGCGGACCACCTCTCGGCGCCGACCAACCACAGCCCCCGCGCGGCGTTCACCGACGAGGTCCTCCCGATGGGAGCACTGCTCCACGCCCAGCTCGCGGTGCGGTCCCTGGAACGGGACGCCGCTGTGGCGGACCGAGGCTCCCGGCACGGCCGGGGACGTCGGTAGCGTCGCGGCATGGTTGACCTGTCGTACCTGCGCTGGCCGCACGTGTCCGGTGACGTCGTCTCCTTCGTCGCCGAGGACGACGTCTGGGTCGCACCGCTGTCCGGGGGACGGGCCTGGCGGGTCTCGGCCGACCATGCGCCGGTGGTCTCCCCGCGGCTGTCGCCGGACGGTGCCCAGGTCGCCTGGACCTCGACCCGGGAGAACGTCTCAGAAGTCTTCACCGCGCCCGTCGACGGCGGACCGACGCGGCGCCTGACCTGGTGGGGTGCCCGGGGGACCTCCGTCCTGGGCTGGCTGTCACCGGACCAGCTGGCGGTGGCCACCCCGGCGGGTGAGCACTCCGCGCGCCTCGGCGTGGCCGTCGCCCTGCCGCTGACCGGCGGTTCCGCCCGGCCCCTGCCGTGGGGCCGGGTCGGCGCGGCCGGGTGGGAGCCCGGCGGACCCGGCGTCGTCGTGAGCACCCCGACGATGTCCGAGCCGGCGTGGCGCAAGCGCTACCGGGGCGGGACCGCGTCCAGGCTCTGGCTGGACCGGACCGGGTCCGGGGAGTTCACCCGGCTGCTCCCGGAGCTCACCTCCTCGCTGTCCACCCCGGTCTGGGCGGGCGGGCGGATCGGTTTCACCAGCGACCACGGCGGGACCGGCCAGCTCTGGTCCGTCCCACCGGCGGCACCGGACCAGCTCGTCCGGCACACCGACGGCGACTTCTACGTCCGGCACGCCGCCACCGACGGGATCCGCGTCGTCTGGTCCTGCGCCGGGTCCCTGTGGACACTCGCGTCCCTGGACCCGGCCGTCGGTGCCACACCGGAGCGGCTGGGGATCAGCCTCGGTGGCCCCCGGAGCGGCCGCGCTCCTCACCGGGTACCCGCCAAGGGCCACCTGGGCACGACCGCGCCGGACCGCGCTGCCCGGGCCAGCGCCGTCGAGGTCCGCGGGACGGTGCAGTGGCTCCCGCACCGGGACGGCCCCGTCCGCGTTCTCGCCGCGACCCCCGGCGTCCGGGCCCGTATGCCGGTCGTCCTGGGCGCGACCGGCCGGGTGGCGTGGGTCACCGACGCGGACGGGGAGGACGCCATCGAGCTGGCACCCGCCGGCGCCGGTACCGTCCCGGTCACCGGGACAGTCGATCCGACGACACCGGTCCGGTTGGCTGCAGGCCTCCTGGGCACCGTGCTGGAGCTGGTCGCCTCCCCGGACGGAGCGGTGCTCGCGGTTGCCTCCCACGACGGCCGACTGCTCACCGTCGACGTCGCCAGCGGTGCCGTCGCCGAGGTCGCCAGGACCGAGCACGGGGACGTCACCGCCCCGGGGTTCTCCCCCGACTCCCGGTGGCTGGCCTGGTCGAACCCGGGCCCGTCCCCGCTCGCGCACATCCGGCTGCGCGCTCTCGACGGGTCGGTCCCGACGGGTGAGACGGTCGACGTCACGCCGCTGCGGTTAACCGACACCTCGCCGGCCTTCACCGCGGACGGGAAGCACCTGGCGTTCCTGTCCGTCCGCAGCCTGGACCCGGCCTACGACGAGGTCGTGTTCGACATGTCCTTCACCGGCGGCTGGCGCCCGTACCTCGTCCCGCTGGCCGCGGCCACGGCGTCCCCGTTCGACCCGTCCGGCCAGGGTCGCGGCGCGGAACCGAGGACGCAGGCCGAGGAGGCCGCCGCGGATGTCGCCGCGGTACCGAGAACCCACCGGCGCAACCGCCGGAGCTGCCCGCGCCGCGGGCCGGCCGTCCCTGAGCCGAACCGGGCCGGTCCTGCCGAAGGCGGCGGCCGCCGGAGCGTGCGCAGAGCGAGGGCATCTGGGCGACGTGCAGGTCCTCGGGTCCTCGGCCGATGTCCGCTGTGGAGAGCAGACGGGTCAGCTTGCCCGGGACTCGGTCGAGGATGCGAATGAGGTCTCGACCCGCCGCGGGCGGCACGGGCCGATCACGAGACGTCGACGAACACCGGGTTGGCGTAGAGCCACAGGTCGGCCCACGGGTCGTCGTCGGCCGGGCCGCTGACGACGGGGTCCACCAGAGGCCCCCCGTGGCTGTCGACGCGGTTGCCGTCGGACCCCCGGAGCCGCAGGTAGAACGACGCCCGCACGGACCGGAACACGTGACGCACGGTCACCGCGCCCGGGCCCGGTTCGAACCTCGCGACGACGCCCGTCCCCGGTGCGGTCATCGCGTCCGGGTCCGAGGCGGGCCCGGTCACCGGGCCGGCGATCACGTCGAGCAGCCGCAGCCGGGGCACCGCACCCGCCGCGTTGGGGGCCGCCGCGGGCAGGACGGTCACCGTCAGCTCCACGTCGTCGCCGCGCCGCGCGGCCACCCGGCCGCCCAGGGTGACCCCGTGCCGGTCGCCGTCGCCGAGGGACCGGACCCGGACGTCGAGACCGTCCACCAGTCGCCCGTGCGCCGCGATCACCACCCCGGACCGCAGCCCCCGCAGGACCTCCCGGTGGTCCAGGCTGTCCGAACCGACCAGCGTCCGGCTGTACTGCCCGGGCCAGAAGTCGGCATAGCGCTGCACCAGTCCGGTGTCGATCGGTTCACCCCGGGTCCCGGTCGTGGTGTGGTCCGAGGTCCCCGGGACCCGGGTGTCGCCCTGCACCTGGTGGCTGTCGGAGGTCGAGGTCACCCACCACGGCCGGCCCTCGGCGAGCAGGGAGTCCCAGACCCCGCCGACGGTCGCCGTCATCGCGTCGAACCCGCCGCGGGTCCGGTAGTGGTCGACCCAGCCCGAGCCGCCGTCGCCCGGCGTACCGTCCGAGCCGGCGGGCCGGTCGAAGCCGCGGAAGGAGTCCACCGACGGCCCCTGGTCGTAGTAGCCGCGCGGCCGCCCGCGGCCCCCCCGCGGCACCGGGACGGCAGCACCCTGGTGGCCCGGTGCCCCCTCCATCCCGATCGCCACCGACGGGTCGGCGTCCCGCCAGGCGCGCAGTTCGTGCGGGCTGTCCACCCCGCGCCGGGACGGGTGGTTGGCGATCATCAGGGCGATCGGGACGCGCCCTGCCGCGACCTGCGCGGCGAGGTGGCGGATGCCGGCCACCGCGTACGGCTCGCCGTCCGCGCTGCTCAACCGCGCCAGCACCGCCCGGTCCAGCAGCACCCCGGCGTCGTAGACGTCCTCGAAGTCGCGCAGGACAGCGATGGACTCGCGGCCCGGCGGGACGACGACGGTCGCGTGGTCCGCGCCCGGCACGTTCCACTCCAGGCCCGCGAAGACCAGCAGGTCCGGGTGCGCCGCCGACGCCTGGTCGACCGCCCCGGCGACGACGTCCCAGCTGAGCTTCTGGTGCGCGGTCCCGCCGTGGTCGGTGATCACCAGCCAGTCCAGGCCGTGGCGGGCGGCCTCGTCGGCGTGTACCGCAACCGGGTACATGCCGTCCTGGCTGACGTGGCTGTGGACATGGTGGTCCCCGGCGAGGAACCGCACCGACCGGTAGGGGTTGACTCCCACGACTAGCCGGGCCACTCCCCGGTCCACTTGAAGAACAACCGCGCCCCGCCCCGGTCGATCGCAGCCCGGACGACCGCGAACACCAGCCCCTGCAGGGCGGCGGCGGCCAGGACCTCACCGAGGTCGCGGTGCTGGTCGGTGGCGGTGGGGCGGTCGTCGTCGTGGGTCACCTTCTTCCAGACGGCCCCGAACACCGCGTTGGCGAGCAGGCCGCCGAGCACACCACTGGTGATCCCGAACGGTTTGTAGAGCAGTTGCGCACTCCTGCTGCCGTGGTCCTCGGCCGTGCGGGCCGTCGGGCCGCTCACGCGTCCGCCGCTCTCCGCTGGCGGACGATGACGAGGACAGCCAGGACCGCCAGCACCGCGGCGACGGCCCCCGTGGTGGTCGCGGTGGAGCGCTCGCGAGGGGCGACGGGGTGGTCGGGCCTGCCCGCTGCGTCCCTGGCTGCTGCGTCCGTGTCCCCGTGTCCGGTCGCGCCGGCCACCCGGGCCTTCACCTCGGCGGCCGCGGCGGAGGCGGCAGCCGCCACCGAGCCGGCGACCGCGATCGCCCTCTCCCTCGCCTGCGCCACCGCTCCCGGCGTCGCGTCCGCCTGGTGTGCCCCGTCTGTCTGATGTGCCGGAGCGCCGCCTGAGCCGACCGGTCCCACCGACGCGTCACCCGGGGCACGGTGCCTGGAGGGGGTGCCCGGGACGGGGCTGCCGAGACCGGCGGCGTCGGTGAGCACCACCGTCTCGTCGGCGGCCGGCACCGGGCCGGCAGCAGAGGTGTCGTGGTCGGAGTGCGGGACCGCGTCGGCGGCCCTGTCCCTGAGTCCGACGGCCTTCTCCTTCACGGTCCCCGCGAGGTCGGCGGCCCTCTCCCTGACCGTGCCCGCGAGATCGGCCGCCTTCTCCTTCACCGAGTCGGTGACCTCCTGGACCTTGTCCCTGGCCTGGGCCTTGACATCCGCCTTGGCGGCGAGGGCGTCGACGGTCTCGGCGAGCTCGGCGCGCGTCCGGACGATCTGCTCACGGATCTGGTCCGGGGTGCGGGCGGGGGTTGGCTCGGTCGTGCTCATCGGCGTGCCGCCTCCTTGACCGTCGCGACGTCCTTCTTCGTGCTGGCGATGGCCTCCTGCGGGACCGGCAGCGCTCCCTGCTGGACCTCTCGCCTCCCGACCAGCGCGAGGACGGCGGCGATGACGAACAGCACGACCGTCACGATCAACGCCGCGAGCCACAGCGGCAGGAACAGGTCGAGCACGATGATCACTGTGGCGATGAGCGCGTTGACGGCGTAGAGGGCGATCGCTCCGGCACCACCGAACAGACCCGCTCCCAGGCCGAGCTTCTTGCCCTTCTCCTTCACCTCCACCTGCGCGAGCTGGATCTCGCTGCGCACCAGGGTGGACATCTGCTCCGAGAGGGCCCTGACCAGATCTCCGGTCGACGCCGCCGCGGCCGGGCGGGCGGCCGCGTGGGCGCCCGACTCCAGGTCCTGACTCATCCGTGCTCCTCGCCTTGTGTCGTCGTCCTCAGCGCCCCACAGTGCCGGACGCGACGCTCCCGTGACCACCTGGGCCGCCGCCGGGCACCCGCCGCCGGCGGCGTCCGGTCATCGCCCGCCGGCGTCGGCGCTGTCCCGACGCCGCGTGGGCTCGTCGCCGATGCCTCTGTCCGACGCGGCCTCCGCCGTGGCCGGTGGCGTCCCCTCCGGGACCCGGTCGGCCTTCTGGGCATCGCGTTCGCCCAGCGGCCGGTCCGGTCCGGTCGTGGTGTCGCGCGCGGTCTGCAGCTCCGCCTCGGAGTTGACCTCCGCTCCGAACAGGACGATGTAGGCGGTGAGGTAGAGCCAGAACAGCAGGATGACGACGCCGGCGAACGGGCCGAAGCTGTTGCCGAAGTGGCCGTAGCGGACGTACAGCCCGAGCCCGACGCTCGCGACCACCCAGA
>JAABUQ010001931.1_pt1 | contig 42633 bp, 43 predicted proteins | sample 5560001 | NCBI WGS metagenome assembly JAABUQ01 (sample SAMN10711888, study PRJNA513371) | rock metagenome | isolation source: Antarctica rocks | place: Antarctica: Victoria Land, Finger Mt nord | collected 2015-12-18
AATATACCGATGATTTGCTCTTCGCTGAATCGGCCCTTCTTCATGGTTGGATCCTCCTTCGTCGCTTTGCCGCCGAAGCTGAGATCCTCAATTTTACGCGGTTGAGTTTATCGAAGGCACGTCAGCTAAGGTCGACGACAAGGTTTCGGCAGATCAAAGGGGGCATGGGCTCGGTGTCAGCCTTGGAGTGTATGCGATTAGCGACCTTGAACAAAAGATCGAGGCCGTAACGAAGCTCGAAGCAGAGGTAACTCAACCCTCAAGTGCTAATTCTCAGCGGTTAGAGCTCGCTCAAATTGGCAGTCTGGAAGGATCAGGAAAGAAAACGGCGTAATCGGAGTACAAGCGTGAAACTCAGGGTCTTGCAAGTTGTTAAAGACATGGAGCGGGAGACGAGAATCGAACTCGCAACCAACAGCTTGGAAGGCTGTGACTCTACCATTGAGTTACTCCCGCCAGAAGTGGACCGGCTCTTCTCATTCTAAGGCAGCCCGGAACGGTTAACGTTTCTTGTGCTTCGCCGATATCGCGTCCACGGCACTATTGTCCTATAACCGTCCAATGGATTACGATTTTGTCGTGCTTTGCATGGCTTCGCAGCACTAATCGTTGGTAACCGTTTGAGGCGTTCGGCATCTCTGAGATTCCCAGGTTTGTCTGGTCAATGATCACTCTTACGGGAACGCCGGGCAATCCGGCGCCGGAGATGATTCCGACGGATGCCGTGCCACCGTTAATGGTCAACGTGCCGTTCTTCTCAAGGGCGCCGTTCCAGGTTGCCATTCCGGCCCTAGGTCCCGTATAGGCCGGTCTTTCGGGCGGCTGAGCGGGCGGTGCTTGTTGCGGTGTCGGTGAAGGCGGATTCACCGGTGCCTGCGGGGCTGCGACGCTTGTCGGCGCCGAAGTTTCCGGAAGCGGCATTGGCGTCGCGGAATCGCTAGAAGACGCAAGCGGCGGCGGAGATGCACTCTTGTCGTTTGCAAGTAATTGCGGTGGGGCCGATTCGTGCTGCGGCTTGCGTGTCCTTCCAGCTCGCTGCGCCGATGCGCTCGGTTCCGCTGTAGCGGAGATGGTTGTATCGTCTTCTTTCGGCGCCGGAGCAACGACGGCCGGAGTGCTCTCTGCGCTCAAAGCGGAACCGCTTGCGTTCGGTGCGGGCCGGCTGTACACACGATAAAAGACGAACGCGACCGCTCCAAGCCCCGCCAGAACAGCAATGAGTATAAGCCAACCTGTTTTGCGTTTCCCTTCGACCGGATAAGCGTAGATGGGCTGGGTACTACCTGCTTCGGCGCCAGCGAGTGGAGCACCGCAGTTCAAGCAGTGATTGGTAGCTGCCGGGTTTTTGACGCCGCAGTCGGGACATGTCATGAGCGCTTCCGCTATTTTCTCCTGCTTACGTAAATTCTTAATGGCAATGACGAATATCGGCGGCGTCAGGTTGCTACTGGCGCTTATTACTTAGTTGCTTGTCGAGATCAATGGCGGCACTGATGAGGCCCAGGTGCGTGAATGCTTGTGGGAAGTTACCAAGCGCCTCGCCCGTGGGGCCAATCTCTTCGGCGTACAACCCGAGATGGTTCGCATAAGTGAGCATCTTCTCAAAGATAAATCGGGCTTCATCGACTCGCCCGGCGCGTGATAAAACCTCGACCAGCCAAAATGTGCACATGCTGAAAGTTCCCTCCTCGCCGGGGAGACCGTCACCTGTGTCTCCGTCTAACTTATAGCGATAAATCAGGCTGTCGGAGACCAGATCCTTAAGGACGCGATCGGTAGTGCCTTTCATCCGTGCATCGCGGGGAGATACGAAGAGCATCAGCGGGAATAGAAGACTGGTGGCATCCACGTTATTTCCGCCTAACACCTGCACGAAACTGCCGTCCTTCCATCCTTCTTTCATGATGGTCTCGTAGATCTTTTGGCTTTCCAGCCGGACACGGCTCACGTCTATCGGCAAATTCCGCTTCAGTGCAATACGCAGAGTGCGATCAAGCGCAACCCAGCATTGCATCTTGGAGTAAGTGAACTGTTCCGGTCCTTTGCGCACTTCCCAAATACCATGGTCAGGCCGCTGCCAGTTGTCACAAACCCAATACGCCATGCTTCGCAGGCCGCTCCAGAAATCGTAGGAAATCGGCTCGACGTATTTGTTGTAGAGGTAAATCGAATCGGTCAGCTCTCCGTAGATGTCGAGCTGCAGTTGCGCGCTGGCGGAGTTGCCGATTCGCACGGGCTTAGAGCCGCGGTATCCGGACAAATGATCGAGCGTGGACTCCGTCAAGTCCGACGACCCATCCACGCGATACATCACCTGCAGGGGTCCCGTCTCCTGATTCTCCGAGGCGCGGCCTTGCAGCCAATCCATGAACTGCCCCACCTCTTCGGAGTAGCCGAGGCGCAACATGGCGTAGGTTGTAAACGCGGCGTCACGGACCCAGGTATAGCGGTAGTCCCAATTCCGCCCGCTCCCCATAGCTTCAGGCAAGCTACAGGTGGGCGCGGCGATGATAGCGCCCGTCGGCTGGTAAGTGAGCAGCTTCAAGGTCAACGCAGAGCGCATGACCATCTCGCGCCAGCGGTCGGAGTATGTGCAGCGCGACGCCCAGTTGCGCCATTTCCCAAGCGTCTCAAATAGCGAGTCATGCGTGTACCGGTTCAGATCGGGAGGCGTACGGCGGTCGCTTTCCTGAACAATTTCAAGCACGAAACTCTGCTTATCGTTCTCCTTAAGAACGAAGTCCGCGGCGACGCCCCCGGCTTCAAACTCCCCGAGCGAAACGGTACTGCTCATCGCAAGGGTGAGCTGCGGGTTTCGAAAAATGGCTCCCGTTCCGTTCACGGATCGCTCGTGGCCTTGGCGAGCGTAGTCGAAGGCGGGAAGACACTCCATTCGAAAAGCGATGCAGCCGCGCACGCAGCGAACGATGCGCACCACGGCCTGGAAGCCCGCTTGCGCGTTGTGCCAGGGCATGAAATCGATGACCTCACCCACACCGTCGGGAGTGAGAAAGCGCGTCATCAGCACATTGCTGTCGGGCAGATACATCTGCTTGTATTGGCTTTCGGCAGTGGCCCAAATGCGGAACCGCCCACCTTTCCCGTCGTCCAGAATGGCTCCGAATACGCTCGGCGAATCGAAGCGCGGCAGGCAGCACCAGTCGATGGAGCCGTCTGTCCCGACCAGTGCAGCCGTGTGCAGGTCTCCAATGACTCCGTAGTTCTCAATGTTTTTGAAGGCCATCTTCCCTTAACATTCCGAGCGAGCGGCTCAAACAATAACTAACCTAATCTTGCTTCTTCAAGTATGCTCTGATAGCTGAAGATCTCACCTGCTGCCCGCTACTCCATAAAGACTGAAGGATTTGATTGACAATACTCGATTTTTTAATTGGGCGTCCGCTTTCTTCATCAGAGGAGCGTGCCGAACAGATCGGCGTTACCAAAGGCATTCCGATCTTCGGCCTGGATGCGCTGAGCTCTGCCGCCTACGGGCCGGAGGCGGCTCTCACGCTGCTAATCCCGCTCGGCGTGGCGGGCTTGAGTTATATTCTCCCCATCAGCATCAGCATTGTCATTCTGCTGGTCATCGTCTTCTTTTCCTACCGGCAAACCATCGCCGCCTATCCGCAAGGCGGTGGCTCCTACACGGTGGCGCGTGCGAATCTCGGCACGTTTTCCGGACTCTTGGCGGCGGCCGCGCTGTTGATCGATTACGTCTTAACGGCGGCCCGTTGGCATTTCAGCCGGCATCGGCGCGCTGACTTCCGCCGTCCCGTCCCTGCACGCGCGAACGCTCTCACTCTGCTTAGGGGCGCTCGTAATTCTAACCATCGTGAATTTGCGCGGCCTGCGGGAAGCCGGGGTAGTGTTCTTGGCGCCCACTTATCTCTTTCTGGTCTGCCTGTTGGCGGCGCTCGCCATAGGGGTCGTGAAAAGTATCGCAAGCGGCGGCCATCCTATGCCTTTAATCCCGCCGCCATCACCGAACGGCGCCCATGGAGCCATCGCGGCGGCCTCCGTATGGTTGCTGCTCCGGTCGTTTGCCAGCGGCTGCACGGCACTCACCGGCGTTGAGGCCGTAAGCAACGGCGTGATGGCTTTCCGTGACGATCGCGTGAAGAATGCCCAGCGAACGCTTGGGATCATCATTGCCGCGCTGGGCCTTATGCTCGCCGGCATCGCCTACCTCGCTAAGGCGTATCGCATTGTTGCCACCGATCCCAATGGAAATAATTATCAGAGCGTCCTCTCGATGATCCTCGAAGCGGTAAGTGGACGCGGCTGGTTCTATGGCGTGGCCATCACATCCATATTGCTCGTACTGATCTTTTCGGCGAACACCGCTTTTGCGGATTTCCCTCGCGTGTGTAAATTCATCGCGGATGACGGCTACCTGCCCCTTTCGTTCGCGAATCGAGGCCGGCGCCTGGTTTACTCGGAAGGAATTATTGTCCTGGCAATCGTCACCGGGGTGCTTCTGACCATTTTCGGAGGCATCACGGACCGGCTGATCCCTTTATATGCGGTGGGAGCCTTTCTTGCATTCACCATGTCTCAAGCCGGTATGGTGGCGCATTGGCGGCGGGAGAAGGGAAAAGGGGCTGGCCGGAATACATTCGTCAATGCGCTAGGCGCCACAGTCACCGGAATCACTGTTGTGGTCGTCATCGTGGCCAAGTTCACTGAGGGAGCGTGGATCACTGTGCTGATGATTCCCTCCATTCTGGCCCTGATGTACGCCGTGCATCGGCACTACCGGAAGGTGCAAGAAGAGATTGCCAGCACGACGCCGCTTGAGACCCAGGACGTCCTCGAACCCATCGTAGTCATCACGATGATCGGCTGGAACAAAGTCATGAAACGGGCGTTGCTTTTCGCCATGACGCTTTCTCATGATTTGAAGGTGCTGCACGTCGTGGAAGAAGACGCGCACGACGATTTTCACGACCACTGGACCGAATACGTGGAAACACCGGCTAAGCAGGCCAATCTTCCGGTACCTGAGTTGGTGGAAGTTGAGTCGCCTTACAGGTTTGTGATCAATCCCATCGTGGATTATGTGCGCAAGCTGGCAAAAGACAATCCGGACCGGCGAATCATTGCCGTCGTGCCGGAACTGATGGAGCTGCGCTGGTACTACTATTTCCTTCATTCGCAGCGCGCCACGTTGCTGAAGACACGGCTTCTGGTAGCGGGTAACGACCGCATCTCAGTGCTCAACATTCCCTGGTACATGAAATCGAAATAAAAGGATCAGAGCAAGTCGGCAATTCGATCCATAGCGAGCTGAGCGGCGTCGGGCGCATGCAAGAGTTCCGAAACGGATACTGTTCTCCCAAAGCGCACAACCAGCCGGTCGGTTTCTGAGATTGCCGCGGGCTGAACAGCCAGGCCCAATTTGGCGAGGTGCCTGATAAGCCTGTCGACGCCGGGCAACGGATGAGCGAGTTTGCCCGCCGACCCTGCGACACCCTCGGGAAAAATCCCGAGCGGACGATGCGCCCGCGGAACTTCGCGCAAAATGCGCCGTATGCTTCGCGCGGTGAACGCTTGGTTCGATCCCGCAAAAGAGACGGGATAACAGGCTAGTGCTTGAGCCACTCGCGGCAGCAGCAAATCGCCGGGCGACGCGAAGCTCAACGGTCCTAGTCGTATGCGCGGCCAATTGGCCGTAACCATCCAGCGCACGGGCGGGTCGCCGGGGCTATACAGATCGCCCGGGCCATAGTGTTGCCGGATGGCTTGCGTCAGCACTGCCGCAGGATGCAGAATCCACATGCCTTTGCGCTGAAAGTGGTTTGCCAAAAGCACGAATCGGGCTGAGGCGGGGAGTTCCTCCCAACCGCTGACCACGGGTGGCGGATGGATCGCCGCGCAAATGCCCGCGCTGAACGCATCCACTGAGGTTTGCGTTCCATTCGCGATGTTCGGACCAAGGCCGAGGACTAGCTTCCACGGAACGGGATAGGAAAGCGGAGGGGCCGCAACGCTCATCGGCCGGCAACCATGACAGTGGGTCCGGACGGCCCATTCGGGAAGGGATTGCCTTCTGTGAGCTCCTGCCATTGGCCAAATTGGTCCTGAGCGTTGGCTTCGATCACCGCTCCTTCGGGAGCTTGGAATTGCGCCACCCAACGCGTCCAACTGTAGGGCGAAAGCGGTGGCTCAGTGCGCGCTTGCTGCCAGCTGCCTCCGTTCGCCCGCACACGCACGTCACGAATGCCACGCGTGCCCGCAAAAGAAACGCCGCCGAACTCCAGTAGTTTTCCGTCGCGCTTCATGTGGTCGATATGCGAGGCGATGTGGATGACGGGTTCAGTTGTGTACCCAAGGCGCTGCCATGTTCCATAGTACGGGCGGCTTACAAACCTGATTTCACGCAGCCACTTTACGTTGCGGCAGCCGTAATACCGCGGCGCCAGCAGACGAACGGGAAAGCCGTGCGTGCGGCTCAGCGTCTTGCCGTTCATTCCCAGCGCCAGCATGACTTCGTCGCTGTACGCGTAATCGAGCTTGAGGCTGTCATCGTGGCCCTCCACTCCAATAAAGGCCACTTCCATCATCCCCGGCGGCACTGCGCTCTGGCCGATCAGCTGCGAAAGATGTATGCCCGCCCATTCCGCGGTGCCCATCAGATCCGATTTCAAAGTGTTGCTGATGCAGCGTAATGTTACATAGCGGCGCTCACGTCCCAGCGCAAGAAGCTCGCCGTAACTATAGCGGTGCACCGGCGTTCCATCAAGCGTAATATTCAGGCGCCAGGTTCTGGGGTTAATCACCGGGTCCACAGTGTTCTTGCTCATGCCGTAAAATTCACGCGTCGGCGTGACAGCCTTACGCACCAGCCCCGGTGCGAAGCTTTGACGGTCAAGCGGCGGCAAGAAAGGAAACAGAGTCACTGGCTCAGTAGCCCTGCGCGCCAGCGCTGCATCGCGGAAAAAACTCTCGGCCGCGACAGCCACGACACCGCTACTCATCACAAGCGGAAGTCCGAAGCGCGCTGCGCCCGCCAGCAGACTGCGCCGGTCGGGCAGAGACGCCGCCGAAGGCACCTCCGCCCTTGCAGACGTGAAAGGAATAAGCGCTGCAATGGCCAATGCAGGCACCCAGAATGAGATGCTGCCTACTAGCGAGGAATACCCGCACCACCAAGCTAAAGCGCACGCGAGCGAAAGGCCCGTGGCAGCCGTGAGCATGTAGGATCGCCGCTGGGTGTCCGAAGAACGCCCCGCAAATCTGGCAAGAAAGATGACGAAGCCCAGCACGGCCAGTCCGCCGGTATTCGCCCAGGGCTTGGCCCAGCCTCCCAGATATTCGAGAATCGCAACCGCGTACCGCGACGGGGTGCGGGCCATGATCCATTCCGCGATTTGGTCCGTCCACAGTGGCGTGCCAGCCAGGTAGAAGAGCACGTAATGTGGAATCAAACCGGCGAGCGCAGCGGCGGACGAGAGGCGAACGGTTCGGCTGAGCGGCTCCCGTTGCGGCACTACGTTCTCCAGAATGCCAAGCGGCCCGATGCCATCCGGTCTATCGAATGGCGCATCATGGGAACCGCCATGTTGCGGGCTGTCAGCCAATATTTTTGGGCGGGCGGAACCACTGCGCGCCGGTTGAAGACATCGAACTCGGATTTCTCTACGCGAACCAGAATCTCTCGATAGACATCAGAGGCGACCTTCACTGCGAAGCGGCCACTCCTATTCAGCATCCGGATGCCTGCATTTCCCCGCGCATAATAATCACGCGCACGCTCCACCTGGAATTGCATAAGACGGCGAAACGATTCGTTTCGAGTGTGCGATCTGAGTTCGCTCTCGCTATACCCAAACTGCGCCATCTCGTCCGAAGGCAGATAGATGCGGCCCCGTTCTAAGTCCTCGCCCACATCTCGCAGGATGTTAGTTAACTGCATCGCGATACCTAAGTCAATGGCGTGCGGCAAGGCCCGTGCATGGTAGTCCGCCTCTTCAAAACCGATTACGCAACACATCATCAAGCCAACAACTGAAGCTACGCGATAGCAGAAAAGCCGCAATTCTTCGAAGGTGCGGTAGCGCGTGCCGTTGAGATCCATGCGCATGCCTTCAATCAGTTCGAAAGCATACTCCAGGGGAATCTCGTACCGGGCGGCGGTGTGAAGAAACGTTCGCAGCACCGGATGATCGCTGTGCCCGCCAGGCTGACTGGCATCTCGCAAGGCCTCCGTCCAGGCTTGCAAATCTTGCCGCCCACGGTCGAGCGTCTCGCACTCGTCCACTAAGTCGTCGGTGTAGCGGCAGAACCAATAGACCGCATGGGCCGCGCGCGCCAGATCGGGCGGGAAGAAACGCGTGGCGAAATAAAAGCTTTTCGAACCTGTCGCGGTGGCGGCGGCAGCTTGTTGGTAGAGCGGAGCAAGCGCGCTCAATTCAAGAGGCGTTGGCATGGCTCGCTTGGTTCAACAGGCGCTCGCATATTAGTTGCTCGGCAATTTTGGCAGAGGATAACACGCCGGGTACGCCCGCCCCTGGATGTGTCCCCGCGCCGACAAAATACAGATTGCGAACGTCCTCCGATTCATTGTGCGGCCGGAACCAGGCAGACTGCCGGAAAATGGGTTCGAATGAGAACGCGGAACCGAGGCGCGAATCTAAAGTCGTTTCGAAATCGATCGGCGTCAGTAGGCGCTCCGTCACCAGGTTGTCCAACAAACCGGGCAGATATCGTTCATCGAGGAAACGCATGATCGCATCGCGAAACGGCGCCGCGCGTTTCGTCCAATCGATGCCGCTCTTCTGATTAGGCACCGGAGCAAGCACGTAAAAACTGTCGCAGCCTGCCGGGGCCATGGAGGGGTCGGTCGCCGTGGGGCGATGCAGGTAGAGCGAAAAGTCGCCCGCTAGATGCTTCTTATTAAAAATGTCATCGAGCAAGCCGCGATACCGCTCGCCCAGAATGATCGTATGGTGCTTAATTCCGGGATACTGCTTCCGCGTTCCGAAATAGATGACAAAGAGCGACATGCTGTAACGCATCCTATTTAAGCGCCGGTCCGTATACTTTCGCCGCCACTGCTTCCCGATCATTTTCGAGTATGTCGTCGCTACGTCGGCATTGCTCACGACGGCATCGGCGCGAATGGGTGCTCCATTGCCTATCTCAACTCCCACGGCGCGTCCGTTCTCCACCACAATCTTCTTGACGGGTGTTGAGAGGTGAACGTGTCCGCCCAGTTCACGGAAAAGCTTCCCCATGGCCGCGATGATGGCTCCCGTTCCGCCGATAGCGTAGTGAACACCCCATTGCCGCTCCAAATGGTGAATGAGAGCATAGATGGAAGTCGTCTGAAAGGGGTTGCCGCCCACCAGCAGCGGATGGAAGCTGAACACGCGCCGCAGCAGCGGGTCTTTCACATAGCTAGCGGCGAATTGATAAACGGTTTGATACGACCGCAGCCGCATCAGATCCGGCGCGATCCGAACCATGTCGGAAAATTTCAGGAACGGTTTGTCGGCAAGCTCCACAAAGCCCTTCTCGAACACAGCCTTGGCGTGCCGGACCAGTTGCTTGTAGCCGGCCAGATCAGCGGGAGCGAAATCCGCAATCAAGCGCTCGGTCGCGGCCTCGTCCTTTCCATATTCGAACCAGCGCCCGTCGTGGAACTCGATGCGGTAGAACGGGTCGACCGGAACGATGTTTACGTAATCGCCGGCTTTTCGACCGGCTGCCTCGAACAGCTCAGTAATCAGGAACGGAGCAGTGATCACGGTAGGTCCGCCGTCAAAGGTGAACCCGTCCTGCTGGTACACGTAAGCGCGGCCTCCCAACTTGTCACGAGCCTCAAACAGATGAACATCGAAGCCGCGCGTCTTCAGGCGAATGGCAGCCGCTAAGCCACCGAATCCACTTCCAATCACAACAATTTTTGGGCTAGTTGGCGTGGCTGGGCGCAACCCTTGCATGCAGATAGTCAACCAGATCTTCCAGCTCCCGGCTGGCTGGTCCAAAAGGTGCAATCGTGGCGCGGAGCGTCGTGAGCTTGTCGTCAAGCAGCGACAGGTCGGCCGGCTCCCCGTCAAGGACATCGTCAGTCATCTGAAATGCTAAGCCGAATTCCCGCCCAAATCCGTTCAGCAACGCTTTCTCATTCGGGTTGAGATCGACCGAGAGCGACCCGGCCGAGATGGCCAACATGAACAGCGGAACCGTTTTCAATTCCGAGATATCAGGCTGAGGAGCAGCCCCCGACTGCCCCGCCAAGCGGAGGTCAAGAGCCTGGCCGGCGATCAAGCCCGCGCAATCCAGGCTACGCAGCAGAGCAATTTGGAATTGGATCAAATTATAAGAAGGGGCGCATTCCGGCTCGACGAGTGTTCGCGCCGCCAATGCTACCAGGCCGAAAGCTGCCAGCACGGCCGTAGCCTCGCCGAATTTGACATGAAGCGAAGGCTGCCCGCGCCGCATGGGCGAGTCGTCCATGCAGGGCAAGTCGTCGACGATAAGCGAGGCGCAGTGAAGAAGCTCTAATGAGAGCGCCGCCCGCACGGTCAGGTCGACAGGGGCATCAATGACACGAGCAACGCGTAGGGCCAGGATAGGGCGAATGCGTTGAGCGGGACCCAGCACCGCGTACCGCATGGCGTCATGTACCACGCCGTCTACATAGCGGCTCTGATCCGCAAGCAGTTGGAGCAGGTTTGTGTCTACCACGCACCTATCCCTGGTAAGCCCTGCTTGTAAGGTGGCCAGTGCCATGCCGTCTATCGTAATAGATTAACTTTCAGTCCGCCCGGTCTATTTTTTGCAGCGCGCAGGCACTCGGATATCTGCTAGTAGCCTGTCTCTGAGTAACTATAAGTAAGTGGCTTACGTCTCAAGAGCATGCCTTTTGGTGGCCGACGCTTAGTCCTGACCGAAGAGGAACGCAGAGAACTGCAACAGATGGCGCAGTCGCGGACGCTGCCGGCGGGAGATGTGATGAGGTCGCGCCTGGTGCTGTTATTGGCAGACGGCGTTTCTTATCAGAAAATCCAGGAGTTGTTGGACACCACCGCGCCTACGATTGCGCGGTGGAAAGAACGATTCTTGCAGCATCGAATCGTAGGCTTGATGGAGGAGCGGCATCCGGGCCAGAAGCCTTCGGTGAGAACACCGAAATTGCAGGCGAAGGTGCTGGCCGCTATCAAGGAAGGACCGAGGGATGGTTCCACGCATTGGTCGTGTCGAAAACTAGCCAGCCACCTTCACGTCAGCAAAGACACCATCCAACGGATTCTGGCGCAAGCCGATGTGCGGCCTCATCGGCTGGAACGTTATATGGCCAGTGACGATCCGGACTTTGAGAGCAAGGCTGCCGACGTCATCGGATTGTACTTGACTCCGCCGCAGCATGCGGCGGTGTTCTGCGTCGATGAGAAGACTGCGATTCAGGCATTGGACCGCCTCGACCCGGTGCTTCCGTTGTCGCCCGGGCGACTGGAACGACACGGGTTTGAATATCGACGCAACGGAACACTGTCGCTGTACGCGGCGCTGGATGTAAAGACGGGGAAGGTGCAGGGCAAAACTGCCGAGCGCCACACCAGTGCGGAATTTGTTAGCTTCCTCGAACACGTCATCTCCGGCTGTAAGCCACACCAGGAGATTCACATCATTCTGGATAACCTGTCCGCACATAAGACCCCTCAGGTCGAAGAGTTTCTGAAGCGAAACGCCTACGTAAAACTTCACTTCACCCCAACCTATTCTTCCTGGCTCAATCAGGTCGAGATTTGGTTCGCAAGACTCCAGCGCGAAGTCATCGCTCGCGGCATTTTCACTTCCGTCAACGATCTCGCACGCAAACTTTTACGCTACATTCGCGCCTACTCCAAAACCGCCCGCCCTTTCAAATGGAAATACAACGACCTTCGCCGCAGAATCCTGCCATGCTAACGAACTCGCAGAGACAGGCCACTAGTTGTCAAACTGGACCGATTTAGCTGCTGTAAAAGAACCCGTAAACAAGTGTCAGGCGAATTCTCAGTACCAGTACCTGCCGGCACCTGAGCCCAACTCATCAAGAACGGTACTAGACTACACATCATTCACAGGACACTAGCACTTAGCGTTCCGCCAATCGATAAGTAGATTAGCGCCTAAGTTGAACTACTAGATTGTTGCGCTGGTCTCGCGAGCTACTTATTCCATTTACTGATGTGACTAAGTAGAGCTTCAGAGGCATTGAGGAAGACGGAATGGACAAGCGTCGGTTACTCATTATCGTGATCTGCTCATTCGCAAGTGCATACATGCTGCACATTGCTTCAAGAGAGCTGCGCGTATCGTCAGGCCTTGCTGCAAAGATAACAGCACCGGCTTCGGCTGTCCCGGCGTTATATCGAGCACTGCGTCCCAACTATCCGTATTCAGTGATTCCGGGCGGCGCTTATTCCGCTGCGGAGCTGCGGTCCGCCATTCAAAGAGATCAGCTGGTCGACGCGCATTACGCCGGCTTCGACCTCAAGTCTGCGCGGCTGGTAAGGCTCACTGACGATAGGTTGCAGTATGTGTCCTATCGTTTGAAAAATCGTATTTACTGGACAAGTAACAAGCTGCGCATTCCGAAGGGCGAAATCTTACTAACTGACGGTTACAACTTCGCGCGCACTAGATGCGGAAACCGCTTGTCCTCCACCCCCGGGTCCGGGACCACGGCGGAACAACCGTCGGAACGGGTGTTATCGCTTCCGCCATTCACTCCCGCATTACTGACGAAAGGCGGAGTCACGCTGGCGCCACCGCCGGACGGTGAGCTTGCACAGGGTGCCCCAGCTCTGCCCTTCGATCTGCCGCTATTGGCTCCTTACCTTCCTGCCCAGGGATTGGCTGGCGTGCCGCTGGGCCAGCAGATGACGCCTTCGCTGCAGTCTTATCCGGCAGGGCTTGGCGCCGTAGCTTCGGGATATCCAATCGGCGCCGGATATCCGATCGGCGCCGGATATCCGATCGGCGCGGGATATCCAATCGTAGCCGCGGCCGGACCAAGCTCACCGAGCGGACCGGTGTCGGGACCAGGTTTACCGGCTGGACCGGTTTCCGTCCCAGGCTCACCAGCTGGGCCAATCTCGGGACCAGGTTCACCAGCTGGACCAGTATCAGCACCAGGTTCACCGACACTACCTGTGGCCGGACCGGGTTCCCCGGCTGGACCAGTGTCGGGACCAAGCGCCCCAACGCCTGTTTTGCCTATAACGCCGATTCTGCCTGTCGTTCCAATTGGCCCCGAGACTCCGGCACCGCCCATCAGCGAAGTTCCTGAGCCGGCAAGCTTATCGCTCTTTGCCGTTAGCTTCTGCGGATTGCTGTGGCTTTTAACGCGAGTGATGCGGACAGAGGGAAGACGGGAAGTCTAGAGGCCCGACTATATCTTCTCCGCCTCGGCACTCTTTTTATTGCCAGCCGTGTCGTGTTGGCCGTGCGCCGAAGGGGCAACGCACCACGCCAACAAGGCCAGACCCGTTTTTTGTGAAATTGCTCGTCTGCCTAAAGATCGTCTGCCTAAAGATGGATACACTACACCCTTCCTGAAGCAAGCGAGTGGTAAGTGACGGCACGCCTCTTGTTCAGGTTTCAATTCGCAGGAACAAAAGTTCGGTCGCATGTACGCGACCCGGATTGCCCTAAAGCGCGGTCGAGGCAGTGGGCTCTACCAGGGACTCAACGTTGACCGAGTACAGGGCCGATTTGCCCTGATGATCGCTCTCGAAATAGACGCGCCGGCTGTCAGGCGAAAAAACCGGACCGACTGAAACGGGATGCGTGGCCCGGTGTTCGCAGAGCGTGAACTCGCGCTGAACGGATCGCAGCAAAAGAACGATGGTAGGCTGCGCCTTGCTTGCGCTTGCGCCCACGAACACCGATCCATCTGCATTCGTCGCAAAGGCCGCGAACTGGCTGGTCGACGCGACTCGCTGCTCCAGACCTGTCTCAGGATCCGCTTCACGTATCTCTGAAACGAACGTTCCGCTCGACGATACGAATGTACTGTTCGAGGGCGCCTGGCGCAGAAACATCAGCGATCTTCCATCGGGCGACCACAGCGGATTTGAAATCTTCCCGCTAGCGACCAGCTTCGGCCGCACGCCTGAGCCCGCTGCCAAGGGCACATACCAAAACTCCTGTTCGTCGGTGTGCGCGGGAACAGCGCGGCCGAAAGCGCAGCCTTTGCCCCCAGGCCGCAGCGCGCACCACGGCGCTACGTTATCGGCCAAGGCGCTGCTGCCTTTGCCGTTCAACTGCTCCAATCGGCCGCCCCTCACAACCAGAAGCTCAGAGGGGGAAGTTCCCAGGGTAAACGCGCTCACGCCATCCGACAGCACATCGACTTTTTTACTGGCGAGCGCCACCTGCTTCAGCGCAGTTCCATCAATCAGATAAACCAGTCGCGCCGACGCGTCGAGACAGAGGGACTTGGGCTGCAGATCGGTTGTCACTGTCAAAAGGCGCAGCACGCCGCTTCTCAAATCAACGGAAAAAGGCGTGGGGCGGCCGGTGCGATCAGACGAAAAAACAAGAAAGCGTTCCCGGAGGGAGATGAAGCGGTTCGCCGCCGCTGGGAGATAGCTCGCGCTGGCCGGGTTTGTGAGTCGTACAACGGTCGCTTCGGTAGTGGGATCGACGAAGCGTACAAATTCACCCACCGCCGGGAGCGGCTTCGACTTCTTCGTGACTGGAGTGGCCGCACCCGCCAGAACGGTGGGAAGCCCCGCCGCCAGTATCGCGCGCCGCGTTATGCGTTGCGTCACTTAATAGAAAAGACGCTGACCGAAATCTACTGTTGTACTCCAGCCTTAAATCACAGGCCTAAATCACTATGCAGCGGCGTCGACGGCTGCCCGCTTAGCGACGACTTCGCTAAGTACTTATACGGATTGATAGGTGTGCCATGCAGCCGGACCTCATAGTGCATGTGAGGGCCGGTTGCGCGACCGGTTCCGCCCGACAGCGCCACCACTTGCCCGCGCCGAACTTCCTGCCCGGGAATAATAAGGAACTGGGACAGGTGCGCGTAGTAGGTATCTAATCCGTTGCCATGATCGATGACCACCAGCTTGCCGTAGGCGCCACTCCAACCGGCGCTCGCCACCACCCCGTCCGCTGTGGCGTGCACGGGCGTTCCCGTTGGCGCTACAAGATCGATCCCGGTATGAAAGGCGCCCTCGCCCGAGAACGGATCGGATCTTCCGCCAAAGGAACTGCGCAGCAAGCCGTTAACAGGCCACAGGCTGGGCTGCGTGTGCGACTGCCACTGATAAGCGTAGTGATGATAGATCCCGGAGTAACTGGCGGCCTTCAGAAAATTGTACTCTTCGATCGATTCCTTCACATTGGGCGTCAGCGAACTTTCGGGGCCCAGCGCCTTGCTTGCGCTGGGATGAGCGGGCTCGTTGATCCCGTAGGCGACCGAAACCTCGTTCGCCAGCGTCTCGAGCGAGGCCATCTGCTCGTTGTGCTGGCGCGAGACGCGCTGCAATTCCTGGTAGCGGGTCCGTAAACGGTCAAAATCGGTCCGGAGCTGGTTATAGTGTGAAACCTGCCAGGTCATCCGCAAATAGCTGGAGAAGAGGCCACAGGCGAGCAAGCTCGCGAAACACAGTGTAAAGAAGAGGTAGGCAAGAGACTTATAAGTGATATGAATTCGTTTGACTCGCCCCTGCATTGAATGGGCGAACTCTACAACGAGGCACTGTTGATTCATTCGACTCCTCGGAGGCTATACGAAGCAGTTTCCCTACTAGATACAGTGGCCCCGGACCGGATAAATTATGAACGAACTTCAGCCTACCCCGGCAGGCCCAGGGTGTCAATAGAATAAGGGTATCAGTCCCGCCTACTGACGGGCTTGTCCGGGTCAGGAAACTCGTTTACTGCTCGGGAGTTAACGAACGTGCCTCGTTCGGACGATGGGGACCAGTATGAGCGTCATCCGTGTCGTTTTGATAGCCTGCCTGGTTTCTGTAGGCTCATGGGCGGAAGAGGTGAGCGGCACGTGGCGAGCAGAGGTGCAAGGCCGACACGGGGATACCACAGAAGTCACCATGGTCCTGAAAGAGGACGATGGGATACTGACCGGGACGGTCCGAGGCGCTGGCGGCCAGGAGGCTATTTCGAGCGGCAGCGTCGATGGAGATTCCGTCTCATTTTACGTGGTGACGGATTTAGAGGGACGTCAGCTCCGGCAGCATTACCGGGGCACAGTTGAGGGCGAGGTGATCCACTTCACTCTCTCGGTGGAGGACGGACGTTTCTCTGCCGCCCCAGCGCGCGACTTTGATGCCAAGCGCGTCAGCTAAATCACTTAAAGCAAAAGTCTTTAATCGCGGCGATCTACATTTGATCGCGAGCTACAGTAATATCAGCAATACGCAATCAGACATGGCATTTGAACGCGAGGTCGACCTCGCTCGACAGATGGCGCAAGAAGCCGGTGCGCTGGCGCTTGATTTCCAGCGGAAGGGCGTCACCGCTGAAACGAAGTCGGACGAATCTCCCGTGACGGCGGCCGACAGGGCCTGCGAGAAGCTGATCGTCGATTCCATCGCGCGGGTGTTTCCGGAGGACGGGGTCCTGGGCGAAGAGGGGGCGAATCGCGAGACCGCCAATGGCCGCCGCTGGATTATAGATCCCATTGATGGAACGCGCGATTTCGTCCGCGGCATTCCGCTGTGGGCGGTTCTGATCGCACTGGAGCAAGACGGCGAGATCGTAGCCGGCGCAGCGCACAGCCCCCGCCAGCGTCTCCTGCTCTCCGCCAGCCGCGGCGGAGGCGCGTGGTTGCACGAATCGCCAAACGAGTCTCGTCTGCACGTGTCGGATAAATCCGACCCCAGCCAAGCCGTTCTCTCCTTTAACGGCTTTAATAAGGTTGGAATCAGTTCGTTTAGCCAGCGCCTTCTGCCTTGGGTCCACCGTTTTTGGGCCGTCCGCAGTCTCGGTGGGGCGGTCGACGCTATGCTGCTTGCTCAGGGCCAAACCGATGTATGGATTGAGCCTAACGCTCAGCCTTGGGATCTGGCGCCTTTGAAACTGTTGATCGAAGAAGCAGGTGGCATCATGCGCAGCTTCGCCGGCGAAGACACCATCTATGGCGGCAACGCCTACGCCTGTGTGCCGGGCCTGGAACCATACGTGCGCCAGTTGCTCGGCTAACGGCCGTCAACCTTCGGTCCGCCTCTATACTCGAAGAGGTGACGCCAGACTTCTTCCTCCATTTACTCTCCCGCTTCATTCACATCGCTTCCGTCATTGTGTTCCTGGGCGGTGTGGTTTACGCGCGCCAAGTGTTGGTGCCGGTACTTAACACGCTGCCTGAGGACGTTCGCATGCAATCTGCCGCCGGAACCCAGATCCGCTATCGCAACACACTGTTCGTGCTTTTGATCCTGATTGTCGTGTCGGGCCTCTACAACTTCTTAAGTTACGCGGGACCCAAGCATGGCCAGGCTTACCAAATCTGGTTCGGCATCAAGATGCTCTTTGTCGCGCATATCCTCGCCTCCGCCATTCTTTGGGCCACGTCTCCTTATGGCGATGTCACAGTGGCCGGTAAAGGCAAGCGCCGCCTGTTCAGCATGGCCCTCTCGGGCCTGATTGTGGTGTTGATCTCGGATTATCTACGCTCTTTGACGCTTAGCGGCCTTTAAGTCGCCATCCGCATCTAACTAATTCAAGCAATGACCGGCTACGAAGCACTGCGCACAAACGCCGCCTGGATCGATCTTTCCGCACGCGGCAAGATCCGCGTCAGCGGCGAGGACCGCGCGCGTTTGCTTCACGCCATGAGCACGAATCACGTTGCCGGCCTTCAGCCGAAGGACGGTTTGTACGCCTTCTTCCTGACCGCGCAAGGACGCATCATCGCCGACGCCTGCATCTACAACCTCGGCGAAACGATTCTTCTCGATACGGAGCCCGAAACCGCCGACAAGCTTCGCGAGCACTTGGACAAATACATCATTGCCGATGACGTCACTCTCGAAGACGAAACCGCGCAATGGGCGGTGGTGGCGATAGAAGGACCCGGCAGTCTGGATCTCGCGAGCACTTTAGGATTAGCCGTTCCCGACAAACAGTATTCTTTGGCTACATGGTCTTTGGCGACCGGATCTTCGGCTACAGGGAAGGATGCTTTCGCCGTTCGTGTCGCAAGCACCGGTTCAATAGGCATTCGCGTGTTCATGCCTTTGCCGCAGAAAGACGATCTCATGGCCCGTCTGCCGGTTCCAGAGGCAACCAGCATGGAAGCCCGAATCGTGCGCTTGGAAAATGGCGTCCCTCGCTTCGGAGAGGACCTTAGCGAGCGCTACCTGGTACAGGAGACGCAGCAGTTCCACGCCGTTCATGACAGCAAGGGGTGCTATGTCGGCCAGGAAATTGTGGAACGGGTGCGTTCGCGCGGGCAGGTTCACCGTCTGCTCACATCCATCCGTGTGAAGAGCGATACTCCGCCGCCACCCGGCAGCAAATTAAGCGCCAACGGAAAAGATGTCGCCGAGATCACTTCCGCGGCCTACTCGCCCGCGCTCGGCGAGGTAGTCGCTCTGGGCTATGTGCGAGCGGAAGTGTTACAGAGTAGGCCCGAGCTGATTCTCCCCGGAAGCGAAGGGCCGGTGACCGCGTACCTCCCTCAGTCCCCAAGCAGCTTGCCATAAGGCTCAAGCGACTCGACGTTGTCGCAGACCGTCTTGATGGCCGCCGTAAGCGGCACCGCCAGAACTAACCCAACCCCGCCCCAAAGCATTCCCCAAAACATCAGCGCAACTGTCACCACCAAAGGGTTCAAGCGCACCCGGCGCCCGATGACTTTCGCATACACGAAGTTCATTACTACAACGTGCAGCGCGGCCGTTATCACCATTATCGTGACGATAATCTTCAACCTGTTTGGAATAGCAATGGCCGCCAGCACCGGCGGCAGCATGGAGAGCGGAAGACCCACATAGGGCACAAGACTGCAAAACGCGCTGACGGGGCCCACGATGATCCAATAAGGCACGCCCAGGAAAAAGTAAACGATGGCGCTGATGCTGCTCAAAAAAATCCAGAGAAGAAAATTGCCCAGCACGTAAGCTCGCGTGGAATCGCCTATGCCCGACCACGTTTTGCCCATCACGTGGCGCTGCTCGCCGTGAAACAGACGCGCAACGCTTTTGTTGAAGTGATCGCGCCAGCTCAACATGAAGTACACCAGGAACGGCACGAAGGAGGCCATCACCAGTACATGTAGATAGCCCGCGGCGTAGGAATAGATGGTAGCGAGAAAAGGCTTGGGATCGTTGTGAATGCGAACCTCCTGAACCAAGGGAGGCTGTGCCGGCGCCGGCGACTGAGCGGCCGCATTCGATTTACGCCGCCGCGCCTTCATCGCCTCCTGCGGCCTCTGCTGAATCTGCTCACTCTGATCGCGCAGTGTTTTCGGAACCAGCACATCAATGGTTCCTTGGCCTATCTGGTCGAGCCTGGTGTTCGCTTTACTCCATAAATCATTCAATCGGAGGGCGTAAGCCGGTAAGTCTTCCGTAATCGTCGCGATTTGGGTCCACGCCAAAACACTTGCTACGTACACCGCTATGCAGGCAATTGCGATCACAATGCCCGTGGCGGCGGCCCTGGGCACCCGCAGCTTCATCACGAGGACGACGGCCGGATCGAGGATGAAGGCAAAAACGAGCGAGATGATCAGCGTGACAAAGAAATCGCGCCCATAGTAGAGGAGTGCCACCACCGCCGCGACCGCAATCAGCAGGGTCCGAACGCTACGCGATGTCTGTGCGGGCTGCGGAGGGCTGAAGAGTGCCAAACTGAAATAACGGCTTCTGTCAGCCGATACTTTAGCATGGCGAACTGGGTTTTGAAGCCCCTGCGCCGGCACCCTCTATAATCCGTGTTGGGTGGACGTCAATCAAACGGCGGCCGGCCGTATTCTCGCCCTCGACGTCGGCAAGAAACGGATCGGCCTGGCAGTCAGCGACGAGTTGGGAATCACGGCGCAAGGCATCGATACGCTTGAGCGTAAGCGCATCCGCGAAGATTTGGAAAATTTGAAGCAGATTGCCCATCGCTGGGCCGCCAAGACTCTGCTCATTGGCAAGCCTCTTCACATGAGCGGCTCTGAAAGCCGGCAGAGTGAGTACACTCGCGAGTTCGCCGGCCGCCTCCACCAACATCTCAGTCTCCCGGTAGTTTTCTGGGATGAGCGTTTGACCTCCGCCGAAGCGGAGCGCATGCTGCGCACTGCCGGGGCCTCCTTAGAGCAGCGCAAAAGAGCGGTTGATCGTATGTCGGCGGTGCTGCTTTTAGAAAGTTACCTGGGATACCGCAGTATTCAAAATCCTTCCCTCGAAGAAGATTCGTTGAGCCCGGAGGAAGATTCCTTTGGCTAGGCGCGGCCGCTTAGTCAAACTTGCCGTTCTGGTTGTCCTTCTGGCAGCAATGTTGGGCGCGGGCATCGAAGGCTATCAATATCTGCGTCCGTATCGAAGCTTCGGAACAGAAACCTTCGTCGAAATCGAGCACGGCATGTCCTCGCGCCAGATCGCACGTCTTTTGGCGGCGCAAGGCGTGGTCCGCTCGACCTGGGTGTTCTTGGCTGTTCGGGCGCTTCATCCGAAGGCCACTCTCGAAGCCGGCGAATACCGCTTCGAATCGCCCGAAACACCCTGGGCAGTCTTCAATAAGATACGCCGCGGCGACGTGTTCTACGAAGAGTTCACAGTACCGGAAGGAAGCAACATCTTCGACATTGCGGCCCTGCTCGAACGCTCCGATACCGTCGGCGCCGATGCTTTCCTGAAAGCCGCGGCCAATCCGGCCGGCATACGAGACCTTGATCCGCTGGCGCCCGATTTAGAAGGCTATCTGTTTCCGTCTACCTACCGCCTGACTCACCGCACCACGGCCGCTCAACTTTGCCGCACCATGACAGCGGAGTTCCGCAAGCAGTGGGCCGCGCTCGGCGGTAAAACGCGGGTGGCGGCAGTGCACCGTCTGGTCACGTTAGCATCGCTCATTGAGAAGGAGAGCGCCGTCCCGCGGGAACGGCCGCTAGTCTCTTCGGTTTTCCTGAACCGCTTGCGGCTGAACATGCCGCTGCAATGCGATCCCACCACCGTTTACGCGGCACTGCTTGAAAATCGCTACCGCGGCGTCATCCACAAGTCCGATCTGGCGAGTGCTAACCCCTACAACACCTACGCTCATCCGGGCCTGCCACCCGGGCCCATCACCAACCCCGGAGCAACTGCCCTCAAGGCAGCGCTCGCGCCCGCTGATACAGATTATTTGTATTTCGTTGCCAAGCCGGACGGCTCGGGCGCCCATCATTTCTCTTCCACTCTCATAGAACATGAGAAAGCCGTCGTAGCTTTCCGCAAGACAGCGCGTTAGCCTCCGCGCTTGCCCTAATTGCGCGCCCACTCGCCCTATTGCGCGCCGCGGCTCAAAAGCATCACCTTCACCGTGTGAAAGATGATGTATAGATCAAGCGCAAGTCCCACGTGCTTGATGTAGTAGAGATCGTATTCAAGCTTGATCATCGCGTCAAGCTCCGTGTCCGCGTACTTGTGGTTGATCTGCGCCCACCCTGTGATACCGGGCTTCACGGCCAGACGCTGGCGGTAATAAGGAATCTGGTGCGCCAGCAGCTCCACAAACTCCGGGCGCTCAGGCCTGGGCCCCACAATGGACATATCGCCCCTGACCACATTCCAAAACTGCGGCAACTCGTCCAAACGCAGCTTGCGCAGCCAGCGGCCCACCGGTGTAATGCGCGGGTCGTCTTTGGTGGCCCAAACCGCGCCCGTGCGCGCTTCGGCATCGATGTACATGGAGCGGAATTTGTAAAGCGTGAATACCTGCCCGTTATGGCCCACCCGGCGCTGCCGGTAGAGTACTGGCCCCGCCGATGAGAGCCTCACCACTACCGCGGTCAGCAGCATCAGCGGCATCATCACCACCAACCCTACTAATCCGAACACCAGCGAATAGAAATTCTGAATAGTAATGGCGTGCTGGCGCGGCCCCAGCATGCTCGAGAAGATCAGCTGAGACGGCTGGATCTTTCGGCTGCAGACCCGCCGCATCGCTACTTCGTAGGTATCCGCCGCGTCTTCAATCATGATGCCGCCAAACCGGATTTCCAGCAGGTCTTGCACTGGAAGGCGATTACGGCGCTCCGCCATTCCCACTACCACCCGCGTTGGCTTGTACTCGGCACAAATCCGGCGCACCTCTGTCAATGGACCAAGGCACGGCACCGGGAAGTCACACGGCTCGTCTTCGTGCAGATACCCGAGGATGGAGTAACCGAACTCCGGCTTCTCGAAAATGCGCTCGATCACCTCGCCAAGAATGCTGGAATTGCCAAGCAACAGGACGCGCTCCGAGCGCATGGCCCCGATGATGTACTTCCAAAAAAACACTCGCCACGTCGGCACCAGCACGATGACGAATAAACTGCCCACCACCATGAGCCATCTGCCGAGAATCAAATCGGCGCTGGCATAGCCCAGCAAGGCAATGAAAAGCAGCGCACAGCCCACCGCCAGGCAGACCTGCTGCACCAGCAGGATGCGCGACGTGATGCGAAGGTCCGTATACAGGTCCTGGAAGTAAATCCCCAAAATGATGCAGGCAGTCACAACCAGCAGTTTCCAGTAATTCCCCTCGCTGAAAAGGTAAAACCCAGGGTCAAACCCGGCGAAAGCCAGCCCGACAAGAAACAGGGAGAGCGCGTAGCATCCCAGCACGATCAGGATTTCCGAGAGCAGGAGCGCAACAACGCTGGCAGGGATAAAAACTCGAAAAAGTCTAATCACGCGAGCAGCTTACGGGTAGCGGAATTGCCTACCGAGTGTAACATGCTAAGCTTATCGGCCGGATAGAGTAGAGCACGCTGATTTCTAGGGCTAGGCAGCCGTTCGTGCCGCCGCAAACATTTCATTCCATGAGAGATAAAACTTAGGCCTAGCCACCCCGCCTCGTGCTATAAAGAAGTAGGATCTTGCCGGTCCTAGATTCCCGGCGCCATGCTTCGACTCACAAAAAAAGCGGACTACAGCCTGATTGCTCTCCGGCATTTCGCTGCGCGCCGGCGCGAAACCGGTGGCGCCGTAAGCGCGAAAGAAGTAGCCGATACGTGCGGAATTCCGCTGCCGGTTTTATCGAAATTATTGCAGAAGCTGGGTAAAGCGGGATTTCTGGTTTCCGAATACGGAACCAACGGCGGCTATCGTCTGGGGCGAGAACCGCGGCTGATTTCCGCCTTGCAAGTGATCCGCGCCATTGACGGCCCCATTGTGCTTGCCAACTGCTTTACGGCCGACGCGCATTGCCGCCATTTTGACCGCTGTACGGTGAAACGTCCGCTGCGGCGCATTCACGAGGGCATTCTGCGACTTCTCGACGGCGTCAGCATCGAAGATATGCTCGAAGGTGCGGATGTCGAGCCTTCTGGAAGCCTTCCCACAAACCCGCTGGTAGCGCTGGAGAGCGCTCCCCAGCCCCTGGCATCAAACGGATCTCTGAGGAAATGACACTTATGAAATTGCCCATCTACATGGACAGCCACGCTACAACGAGGATGGATCCTCGCGTGTTTGAAGCCATGAAACCTTACTTCCTTGACATCTTCGGCAACTCGGCATCAAGAAATCATAGCTTCGGCTGGGAAGCCGAAGAGGGAGTCGAAAAGGCACGCAAGCAAATAGCCGATCTGATTGGAGCAACACCAAAAGAGATTGTCTTTACTAGTGGCGCCACTGAATCGAACAACCTTGCTCTTAAGGGCATTGCCGAGATGTATTCCGAGCGCGGCAATCACATCATCACGCAAGCCACTGAGCACAAGGCCGTGCTCGACACTTGCAAGCGCCTGGAGAAAGAGGGCGTTCGCGTCACGTATTTGCCGGTGCAGCAGAACGGCCTGGTCGATCTCAACCAACTGCGTGAAGCCATCACAGACAAAACCATCCTAATCTCAATCATGTACGCCAATAACGAGATCGGCGTGGTGCAGCCGATGCAGGAAATTGGCAAGATTGCCAAGGAGAGGGGCGTGCTCTTTCACACGGATGCCGTACAGGCAGTCGGCAAGGTTCCGGTGAACGTGATCGCGGACGGCATCGATGTGTTGTCGCTTACCGCTCACAAGCTGTATGGCCCCAAGGGTGTCGGCGCGCTCTACGTGCGGCGCAGAAATCCGCGCGTTCAGATCACCGCTCAAATGGACGGCGGCGGGCATGAGCGCGGCATGCGCTCCGGAACGTTGAACGTCGCCGGCATTGTAGGCCTCGGCGCCGCGTGCGAGATCGCCCGTATTGAAATGGCCGAAGAATCGAAGCGCCTCAGTTTCCTGCGCGACAAGCTCAAGGACAAGCTGATGGGGGAGCTCGACGAGGTTTACATCAACGGCACGATGGAACATCACCTGCCCCACAACCTGAATATCAGCTTTAATTACGTCGAAGGTGAAAGCCTGCTGATGGGTATTAATGAGATCGCGGTCTCAAGCGGCTCGGCCTGTACTTCAGCTACACTCGAACCAAGCTACGTTCTGAAAGCTCTGGGCGCCGGCGACGATCTCGCGCACTCCTCCATTCGCTTCGGTCTTGGCCGGTTCAACACGGAAGAAGAAGTGGATTACGTCAGCGACAAAGTCATCGATGTCGTGAGAAAATTGCGAGAACTCTCCCCGCTTTACGAAATGGCGAAAGAGGGAGTCGATCTCACTAAGGTTGTTTGGGCTGCGCACTAGCCCGGGCAGCCAGGCCGCGAAGTGCATTGCTGGATTGTTATTTAGAAGAGTTCTTTAGTTAAGAGGAAAAAGAAACATGGCTTACTCCGAGAAAGTTATCGATCATTATGAGAATCCACGAAACGTGGGTTCGCTCGACAAGAACAGCGCCGATGTCGGTACCGGCATGGTGGGAGCGCCCGAATGCGGCGACGTCATGAAGCTCCAGGTGAAGGTCAACCCGGAGACCGGCATCATTGAGGATGCCAAATTCAAGACGTTCGGCTGCGGCAGCGCCATCGCCAGTTCGTCACTCGCCACCGAGTGGCTGATGGGCAAGACCGTCGACCAGGCGCTGGCGATCAAGAACACAGACATCGTCAATGAGCTGTCGCTGCCCCCGGTGAAGATCCACTGCTCGGTGCTGGCGGAAGACGCCATCAAGGCCGCCATTGGCGACTACAAGAAGAAGCGCCAGCCTGCTGCCATGCCCGAAGCTGTCGCTGTTCATTAAAAGGAGTGTTCACCAATCATGGCTGAGCTAACTCAGCTGGGCGTGACACCGGAACCGCAGCCGCCCACCGAGGCGCCTGCCGCCAAGCAGGTTCATGTCACGCCCAAGGCTGTACAGAAGATCCGTGACGCCTTCGCGCGTGAGGGCGTCGCGGGTGGGCTGCGGCTTGGCGTCTTAGGCGGGGGTTGTTCCGGCCTCAGTTACCAGTTCAAATTCGCTCCAGAGGCCAGGCCGCGCGATCACGTCTTTGAGTTTGAAGACGTGAAGGTGTTCGTCGATCCCAAGAGCATGTTGTTTTTGGATGGCATGACTCTTGACTGGCACGATTCGCTGATCCAGTCGGGCTTCGTCTTTCAGAATCCGCACGCCACCAAAAGCTGCGGATGCGGTACCTCGTTTTCCGCCTAACGGCCCTAACCATCAAGCAGTTCGCTTTCAAGGATGCGCCTCCGGGCACGTCCCTCCTTCCCTCTTCATGCCGACCCTGTCTAAAAACTTCTACGAATTCTTCGGCATTGACCGTAAACTCACACTGGACAACGCTGCGCTTCAAAAGCGTTTCTATGAGCTGAGCCGAAACTGGCACCCCGACCGCTTCAGCCGCAAGAGCGTGGATGAACAGGCCCAGGCGCTTGAAGCCACCGCCATCTTGAACGATGGTTATCGCACCTTGCGCGATCCTGTCAAACGTGCGGAATACCTATTGACGGAGGAAGGCTTCCCCATCGGCGAACAGCGCTCGAAAGATGTGCCTCCCGAACTGCTCGAAGAGGTCTTCGAATTGAACATGATGCTGGAAGAGCTGCGCGGCGGAGAGAATTCGGCCCGTCCTCAACTCGAGTCCGCGAAGGTCAATTTCCTTAAACTGCGGGCCAATGTGGACGGCGAACTCGAAAATCTGTTCTCGAAGTACGACGCGAGCGACGCCCAAAGTGAAACCGCTAAGCAAGCCTTGCACGACATTCGCGGCGTCCTGAATCGCAGACGCTATATCGAAAATCTGATTCGCGATGTAGATAGGGCAGTGGACCCTATACTTGCCCCAGCCGAACAGGTCGAGGACCGTCTTTGAGTGGGCTGGCTGGCGCACCTAGCGAAAGCTGAAACAGAGCCGCGACTGGCAAGGAGCGGTTGCATGGCGCTAAGGAATTCTCCGCGACCGGCCACTAGTCAGTCAGTCTCTAATCAGTCCGTCTCCAAATCAGCAACGTCTCTGGATCCATATGGGAACTTTTCACATCGACTTCGGTGATAGCCGCAAGTCTCAAATCGTCGGCATCGATCTCGGCACCACCAATAGCCTGGTCGCTGTCATGGAGCTTACCGGTCCGCGCATCATTGAGGATGCAGAGGGCCGCAGCATTGTCCCCAGCATTGTCTCGCTCTCAGCGGACGGGAACTTAATTGCTGGTGAAGAGGCCAGAGAGCTGTTACTGACCAGCCCCGAGCGAACCGTCTACTCCGCCAAGCGCCTGATGGGCCGGGGCGTTTCCGACGTGCGTGATGAGCTGAAGCTTTTCCCCTTCCGCATCGCCCCCGATAGCGAAGCGGTGATCAAACTGAAGCTGGGAGACCGCACTTTTACGCCGCCCCAGATCTCGGCAGCCGTGCTTCGCCAACTGAAAGACAACGCGGAAGCGGCACTAGGCGCCCCGGTCTCAGAAGCGGTCATCACGGTGCCTGCTTACTTCAATGACGCGCAGAGACAGGCAACCAAAGATGCCGGCCGGCTCGCGGGCCTGGACGTGTTGCGCCTGGTTAATGAACCCACTGCTGCCTCGCTCGCCTATGGTCTCGACAAGCGCAAGGACGGAGTCATCGCCGTTTACGATTTCGGCGGCGGTACCTTCGACGTGTCCATTTTGCGTCTGCATGAGGGCATCTTTGAAGTGCTCGCCACCAACGGCGATACGCACTTGGGCGGAGACGACATCGACAATCTTCTGCTCAGAATTGCTCTCGAAGATGTGCATGCGGAGTGGCAGGAAGACCTCTCCGAAGATCCGGAAGGCGTGCAGCGGCTCCGGCGCGCCGTGATTCGCGCCAAAGAAGAGCTGTCGTTCCTTCCCGAAACTCGCATCGAACTCACCTACAGAGGCAAGCAATACCAGCGCGCCATCAACCGTGAATTATTCGATCGGCTCATCGCGCCTGTTGTCGAGAGAACTCTTGAGCCTTGCCGCGCCTGTCTCACTGATGCCAAGCTCACTCCGCAGCAGATCGACGAGGTTGTAATGGTAGGCGGCTCGACGCGCATTCCGCTGGTCCGGACCGCCGTGGAGCGGCTTTTCAAAACCAAGCCGCACACCGAACTCAACCCCGATGAAGTGGTGGCCCTCGGCGCCGCCGTTCAGGCCGGCATCTTGGCCGGAGATGTCGAAGATAAGCTGTTGCTTGATGTCACCCCGCTCTCGCTCGGCATCGAGACAATGGGCGGCGTCGTTTCGAGATTGATTCACCGCAATTCCACAATTCCCGCCAGCGCCACCGAGAGTTTCACCACAGCCGTCGACGGTCAGCGAAATGTTCTGATTCACGTTTTGCAAGGCGAGCGCGAATTAGTGAAGGATTGCCGCAGTCTGGCCCGTTTCGATCTGAAAGACATACAGCCGGTATCGGCCGGCTTTGCGCGCATTGAAGTTCGCTTCCTGATCGATGCCAACGGCATTCTCAACGTCACCGCCCGCGATGCACGCACCGGCATTGAGCAGAGCATGGACGTGAAGCCTTCCTACGGGCTCACAGACGAGCAGGTGGAAGCCATGATCCGCGAATCCTTCGATAAAGCCGAAGAAGATATGCGCGAGCGCCAGGTGCGTGAAGCGCGCGTCGAGGCCGATAACATCGTGGCGGCTACGGAAAAAGCGCAAAAGAACCTCGCCTGGGCAAATCTCACGCCGGAAGAGCAACAGGCCATCGATTCGGCCAAGCGCGAACTGCAGAGCGTGTATCACGGCGACGATCACCACCTAATAACAAATAAGATCGAGGCCCTCAATGCCGCCACCCACACACTCGCGGAGAACATGATGAACACGGCGGTCCGCGGTGCTCTCAAGGGCACAAAGATCGATTAAGTCCCGTTACACCCGTTCTGCCACAATCACGTCCTGACCCGAGTCGATGCTGTCCGCTGCGCCGGACCAGCCGCCGTGCGATATGCTCGTAATCTTTAGACCCGCCTCCGCAAAAAGATCCTCCACGTACGCCCGCCGGTAAGCAACCTTTTGCTCCGGAGAAACAAGGCTGCCTTGCGCATGATTGTCAAAGCGATGCGCAAACTGCATGGTCGACTTTCCGGCCGCTAGTGCCGCTTCCGTAGTGTCATCCAGCAAGAACCACGTCGAAAGAAAGCGGCCCTTGCGACCAAGCGTGCGTGCTACTTCCCGCATGTACTGTTCGGTGGTCGCAGGCAGAAGATGAGTGAACACGGAGGTGGCTATCGTAAACGTGAACTCCGCGGACGGGAACGGAAACACGTACTGATCGGCAGCGATGGCGCCTCGCGGATTGTACAAAGCATTGCGCACGTTGGCGTGCACGAAGGTGAAGTTTGCATGGCGCTTTCCGATATGCTCGCGGCACCACCGGATGGCAAATGCAATGACATCAAATCCTGCGTAGCGGCCCGGCGGAGACAGGAAGTTCCCCAGGGCCGTGGCGGTGCGTCCGATTCCGCAGCCCACATCCAGCACCGCCTCATCAGATCGCAGTTGCCCCAGAGTTCGACACAACATCACGTTGTGTGCGCCAAGCGCGGCGAATGAGCCTCCTCCGGATATGTTCAGGTGACGCGGAGGTGCTTCCGGGTCGCCCGTGCCTCTGAGTGCATCCCACACATCAAGTAAGTAGTTCCGCGCGAAAGAGCGGCCCTGAATGCGCACGGGTGTCGGCAGCAGGGAATTCGGCACTAGAAAACGGATGGCGCGCCTCAGCATCAGTCTCTATCGTATGGCGGACGCGTGGCGATCTTATCAGCTCCCAAGTCGCCTACAATAGAGTCCTAAGCAATCATGCCTGGACTGACTTGGGAACACACCGAAGACATTGCGCTCAGCCTCTTTGAGACCCACCCGGATGTGGATCCAACGCACATTCGCTACACCGACCTGCACAAGTGGATCACCGAACTCCCCGATTTCAAGGACGATCCGGCAGCGTCTACTGAAGGTAAGCTTGAGACCATCCAAATGGCGTGGCTCGAAGAGTTTCAAAATTCCCAGCAGTAATCCGGAACGCGGTTTAGAGCCACGCAGTCACTTCGCCTGCCATGTTATCCTGCCCCGCAAGTTATCCTGCCCGGCATGTTATCCTGCAAAGAGTGGTTCCCCTTAGACCGTCAGTCGAGTGACTGTTGCGGTTCTTGAGACGGCTCAGCAAAACCCCAGTTTCCCCAGGACAGATTTATGCCGAAGATGAAGACCCATAAGGGTGCGTCCAAACGTTTCAAAAAGACGGGTACAGGAAAGATCACCCGTCATCACGCCAACGCACGCCACATTCTGACATCGAAGACGCGCTCGCGCAAACGCAAGCTGCGCCACGGCGTGGTCGCTGATGAGACCGATCAGCCGAAGCTGCGGACCATGCTGCCGTATTAGGCAGGGATAAGATTCATCAGGAGTAGAAGCAGCGCGCCGCACGTGCCTGCCTTCTCTCTGAGCCCGGCGGCCAGGTGACTGGCATCGTCGAGCAAACCTCGAATGCTTCAAGCATTCAATTCAATCTATTCAATTCGATCAAGGAGCAAACGTGCCAAGAGTAAAACGAGGTACCCACCGGCGAGATTATCGCCACAAGACCCTTCGCCGCGCCAAGGGCTTCTTTCTCACCAAATCAAAGCTGAACCGCTCCGCCCAGGAAGCTGTCGAAAAGGCGCTGCGTTACGGCTATGTCGGTCGCCGTATTAAAAAGCGGAACTTCCGCTCGCTTTGGATCGTGCGCATCAACGCCGCCTGCCGCACCGCCGAGATCTCATACAGTAAGTTCATTTGCGGTCTGAAGCGCGCCGGTATCGAGCTAAACCGTAAGGTTCTCGCCGACATCGCCGTCAATGACGCGCCCGGTTTCCTATCCCTGGTATCGAAGGCGAAAGAGGCTCATCAGGCAACCGTTCAGTAGTCGATAATAGTTTCGAGCACATGGAAGCAGTCCAAGAAGGTATCGACACGCTGGCGAACCTCGAAGAGCGCATCAACCGCGCTGTTCAGGTTATTTCCAATCTCCGCAGCGAGAATCAGCAGCTGCAGCAGCGCCTCAAGTCTGCTCAGGAACAGTTGACCGCAGTTGCCGCCGAGCGGGATGAAGCCCAGGCAGGCACGTCCGTATTTCAACGCGAGAGGGGCGAGCTCGATCAGAAGGTGGACCGGCTTTCGGGCGAGCTCGACACCCTGCGCGGTGAGCGGAAGCAAGTGAAAGTGCGAATCGAAAAGTTGCTCAGCCAGTTGGACCTGCTCAGCGCGAGCTAAGCGCTTTCACAATGGACGTACCGGACAGCCCAAGGCAGATCGTCCGAGTTAATATTTTCAACCAGAGTTACTCCGTCACTACGTCCGGCAATTCCGATGACATGCAGGCTCTCGCTTACCAGGTGGATGACCTGATGTCCTCCATCGCCCGCCGCGCCGGTAATCTCGATACCACTCGGACCGCAGTCCTCGCCTGCCTCCACTTGGCAGACCGTCTCCGCGCTGCCGAACGCGAACTGGGCGCGCTCAAGGAAACCATCACTCACAAAAGCAGAGACTTCGCGCTGCTTTTGGACCAGGCCCTTCCCGCTCGCGATCCCGATTAACGCTTGTATAGCTCTACGCGTGGCCCTTGCCGGTTGAACTCCTGCGTCTTACGGAACCCGCTTTCGGACAGTCTCCTTATCAGTTGGGGCTCCTCTCGCGGTCCGTATGGACTTACCGCCATTGCTACCCCAGGCGCTGCCGATAAGCCTTCCTCGCGGCACTTGGCACGGCCGAGTTCCGGCACAAAGAACTCATAAAAGCCTTCTGAACTCGCAGGCGCAAAAAGTATGCAACCACCGCGTTGCGCGAGCCCTTGTAGAATGCTCGATGCCGCTCTCCAGTCCTCTCGAGGCCGCAAGAAGAAGCGAACATCCGCAATCAGAAACACCGTGATCACAAGACAGCCCAACGCTCCCGCCACTCTGCGCCGCTGCTCAGCCACAGCTTCGATACCAAGCGCCGTCAATAGCGATAGCGGCACAAGCACGAATATCATCTGTCGAACGGCAAGAAAGTACCCAAATACTGCGTCCGCCAGCAGCGCTAAGAGCACAGGCAGTATGGCGTAGAAGGCCCAGAACAGCCGCACTTGATTGTTAGGCAAGCCGTACTTAACGCCCATCCACGCCCCCCCCAGAATCAAGGCCGTGCCTAAATAACCTGCGCCAACTAACTCGCGCAAAATTAAAAGAGCGGCTCTCGGCTCAATCTTGTAACGCAGGTGCGCCGTTGCGACTGACTCGCCCCATGCGTGCGCGGTCCATAGATACCAGGGAACGAATCCCGCGGCTGCTAGCGCCACCGAAACGCCGCTAACCAGCAGCAGCCGCCATCTATCCGCATACTCCCTCACGCAGCAAAGCCAGGCAATATGAGCAACCGGCACAAACACCGTATAAGGCTGCGTATATAGCCCCAGCAGTGCCATCACACCGTAGCGGAAAGCGCGCACAAAGGTCACGCGTTCAAGTAAGTCCACGAAGACTACCGTCGACCACACGCTAAGCGCCAGCGCCAGCGAGTAGGGCCGCGACTCTAACGCGTAGCGCAGTTGCAGCGGCGTCAGGCAGAAAATCACCACCGCCAAGAGCGGGAAGCGAAGCTTCAACCCCCGCGCCAGGACGAATACGCCCGCGCAGGCAACCAAGCTGAACATGGGCGATGGAAGTCTTCCCGAAAATGTGGAATAACCCAGAACGTGGACAGTCGCGTATCGCGTGATGTAGCCCAGCGGTACCCCGCCCGCATTGGCTGGAACCCAGGCAATCAGCTGCGCAAAATTGTAGTCGCGAATACCCTTGAGATCGACGATCTCATCCAGCCACAGCGATAGCCTCGAAAGCAGCGCCAGCAGGCACGCCGCGTACACGGCAAGCAAAAGCCAAAATGCTTTGCGGGAATTAGCTGCCGTCACCAGGGAATCGCCGGCCGCTGCCATTCTCACCGCCAAAGCTAGAACATCCGGGCCTGTTTCGTTAGCGTACCGAATGTCCCGATGTTGGCGAGCGAAAAGGAAAACTGATATTGCGTATCGTTCCGGAGTCCCAAGTTAAAGCTGCCCAGCTGGAAACTAAACCCGCAGCAATCGGTGTTGTAAGCCGCTTGAATGAAGTCGAACAGGCGCCTGCCCAGCAGAAGGTCGTAGTAGATGTTACCGGCGGCATTCCATCCCTTTCGATTCGCGCTACCGTACGCCCCGCCGAAACCGATCTGGTTGGCCCGCGGCACCAGCAACGGATTCGTGGTAATCGCTGCTTCAGACATATGCACGGAGTAGTTCTTGTGGCGCAGGTTCGCAGTCACGCTCTGATCCAGAAACTTGTGCCGGAGTGGATCATAATCGGTGCGCCAGTCCACGCCGAAGAAGCTGTAGGGGTTTACCGTCAGCGTGGAAACAATGGGCGAATAGTTGCGCGGCCCGTCCAGGAAAGGAATGGGCGTCAGTTCTTCAGTAGCCAGCACCACCACGCGCTGACAATAGGGATTCTGCAGTGGCTGCAGCACGTACGGATTCTGCAAACAGGAACTCTGGTTCGGAGCCACCACGCCTCCGAATGTCGGATCGAGATACCGAGCCTGGGCCAATTTCCACGTGATGATTTCGCTGACGTTTCCGTTCTTCTCTTTTCGATAGAGCCGGTTGGTCAGCGATACCGTGAGCTGATTCGTGTCGGAAAGAATATCGGTCCCGTCGAAGACGATCGTCTTCTGAAAGTCGCCCAGCACGCCGTTCTGGCGCTGGCTTGCTGTCGCGCTGTTTATACCCGATACATTCTCGTACGTCCCCTCAAACTCAATCACGTGCTTCAACTTGGAACCCAAGTGCAGCCATTTGGGCGGAGTAAACACCTTCTCCACGCTCGGTGGTCTGAAGTCCAACATGAAATCGACATCTTTGCGAAACAGGTTAGCGCCCGAGAGCTTAACGTTTGTCGTTGAATTCGGAGCGCAGTTCGGGTAGTTGTTGCAAAGATTCCCCGGCAGTAGCGCGTTCGTCGGCGTGTAAACCGTCGCGTTTTGTGAATATGAATTCCCGTAGTCAGTCGCACCCAGATTGACGCTTGGCATCAAAGAGAAGCCCTTGAAGTGGAACTCCGTGGCCACGCGTGGCTCAATATCTACGCGTGCAACTTCGCCTGTAGTGAAGGTCTGGCAAGGGCTAAACGAAGCCGCCGTTGTTGACGGGCAAGGCGCAGCAGCGGGGTTAGTCGTATTAACACCCGTTGGTTCCTCCCGGCTCAGCAGTCCAGCGCTCGTTTGAAATGAGAACCAAACCGGAACGCTACCGTGCACAATCTCCTGATCGCGCCCTGAGAAATTCACCGCCGGCAGCTTTTGAATAATCACTTGATTCGCCGCTTGGTTCAGTTGCGTGGGTTCCTCGAATAGCTGCTGTCGCTCCATCGCGATATTGACGGTATACACGTCATCTTTGAAATGGCGTTGCAGGTAACCGATCGAGTTGTTCTGCGACCACAGCGGATAGCTGAACGCCGGCGAGAACACCTCGCGGAACGTCAATGAGCTGAGATAGTTGTAATCCAGTACGCCGCTGAATCCCAAAATCTGTGTGCGCGCCGTAAGCTCAAACTCCGCCCCTCCCTGCTTTGTGAAATGAGGGTCCACAACCTGTTGAGCGTTTACTCCTGGAATGCCGCTATCCTTCACTCCATAAAAAATGAAATTGAAATCCGTCACGTCGTTCGGCTTGCCGCGGAAATCATATCTCAAAACCGGGCCTCGCGACGTGTAATCCTGCCCAATCACTGTCATGTCATAGCTAGGGTTGATCGCCCAGTAGTATCCGGCCCCATACAACCAGCCGTAACGTGAGCTGTGACCCACTTCAGGTGTCAGAAATCCACTCTTCCGCGGATGCTTTCCCAAAGGACGATAAAAATACGGCAGATAAAAAACAGGCATCCGCTTAAACCGGAACACGGTGTTGCGCGCGATGGCGCGGTCCCCGGGGATCACGTCAAAAACCGGCGCTTCGAACGTCCACCACGGCTTCGGAACCTTGCAATCTGTCAGGTAGCCTTGATGCAGAATATAGCGGTCCTTGATCCGGTCAGCCCATTGCGCGTGAAAGTAGAACGGGTTCGTCGTCGTCAGTACGCCAGGGCTGGTGATGATCTTCGCCGGAGACGTGCCGTCCACCCCATAGAACTTTCCTACCTCGGTCTTCAGATTGTACTCGCCATGATCGGCCCTGATGTCGTCTCCGCTCGCGAAATGCTGCAGGTGCACGTGGCCGCGCGCTAACACTAAGTTCGTATCGGAATCGAACTGGATATCGTCCGCGCTGATCTTGACGTCTGTCAGCTGAATCACTGCGCTGCCGCGCAAGTAGCGCATCGCCCCGCTCGACTCTTGTTGAACCGCGCGATACCAGATCTCATCTTCGGGTGGCAGCTCCGCTTTCGCCGGATGCGTGGGCGTCTGGCCCCACGCGCTCACCGCCCCCAAAAGTACACCCACCCACAAAAGCAGCAACTTCCGTGAGAAATGTTCTAGACAGAAATCTACTTTTCTGTTAGATAGTGAAACGGGGGAGAGTTGCGGAACGAAAGGACCCTTCAACCGAAAACCGTAGCACGGCTTCCGGCTCCTTCGCAATAGTTTTCCGTCAAGATCCACAATTGTTGTAATTTGCTCGAGATGACTTGCCAGCACTGCCAAACCTGGATTTTAGACGACGACCACCGCTGCCGACGTTGCGGTCGCCGTGTCAGAAGTACGCCTGCCCGCATTTCTCCTAACACCTATCCCATCGCCGCCGCCGCGACCGCCGAAGCATACGACTACAATCCTGCCGATCTTGCCAGGCCGCGGCGCAGTGCGTTGCCCGGCTCTGACTTAAAAAACACCGCCCCCTCCATCGAGCCCGCTAGCCATCCCGTCGCGGAGCAGCCCCCCATCGTAGCCGGCCAGCAACCGCTCTTCTCCCTCCCCGTCTCCGACCCGCGAGTGATCCCTTTTGAGTCGCTGACCAGCCCCACCGAACGCCAGTCCATCCGCGCCCGCGCCGCCGAGCTCCCGCGTCCCGCACCACTGAAGACCGAAAAGGTGGAGGTTCGCCACGCCCGGCCACGCAAACTCCGTTCCGCCGAACAACGCCGGCTCGAGTTCCAGGGCCAGGAGGAAGTTCTCGCTCAGCCCCAATCCAGCATCATTTGCGACGCACCCGTCGCCCCGGTCCGTTTGCGGCTCGAAGCAGGTCTCATCGACATCGCCCTCATGACCCTCGGCTGGGCTTTTTTGGCCGCCGCTTTCAAGTGTGCCGGCGCTGAGTTCTCTCTCGACAAGCACGTCTTGCCCTTCCTCGCAATGGCCCTTTTAACGGTGCCGCTCGCCTACAAGCTGCTGTGGACCTTCGCCGCGCGTGACACCATCGGTACCCAATATGCCGGATTGCGGCTGGTCGATTTTGATGGCAACCCGCCTTCCCACGCCCGCCGCTATCACCGCTTGTTCGGCGCCGTCCTCAGCCTGTTGGCAGCTGGCGTCGGCTTGATCTGGTGCCTGGTCGACGAAGACTGCCTCACGTGGCACGATCACGTGTCCGGCACCTTCCTCACTATCGCCGCTGACGACCCGGATTGATCGCTTTCTCAAGCACGCCGCCTTACCGCGGCGCCGTCGTGCCGGCCGGCACCAGAATGGCTGACATCGACCCCTTGGATTTCGGCATCCTGGGGTCTGCCCCAAACCCGTGAATCTGCTGTTGACCAAACTCCGCTTCCGGGCGCTCGCATGTGATCACGATTGTCTTTCCGGCCGTATCCACCTCGATCGCGTGTTGCAGGGCGCCTTCAAGCGACAGAATGAACAGCTTCTGTAGCATGTCAATGACGTAGTCGTAGGTGTGCTCATCGTCATCCAGCAAAACCACATGGAATAAGCGTCCGTGCTGCTCCTCCTCGCCCTTGCGCAGGGACGGGGTAGCAGTCGGTGCGACGCTATTCTGCAGCTTGTTCGGCATTGCCCAAATAGTCGTTGCTTTCGAAGCCGTTTCGTCGCAACGTCGGCCCCAAAGCATCCAACTAACTGTTAGAATACTGCTTGTAAGTCTCAGATGGGGGCGCAACGGCTTCGACGGGATCGAATCGTTGTGTGAAGGCGTGTCGGGTTCCGAGCTCCCGTAAAACGATCGGAAAACAATAACTGCCAATAATCAGCAGTTTGCATACGCTGCCTAATTAAACTTAGGTGGTGCGCTTCGGTTAACGAGCCTGCGCGTTAGCTAGTAAGCGTCATTTTGCAGGATAGGCAGTAGGCTTCGGTCCGGAGCCGAGGGCCGAGATCAACCGGACTAGGTGGCTGTCGCTTTTGCCGGTTCTTTAGGCAGCCGCTGAATCATCAGGACCGGATACACACGTAGTCTTTGCACGGCGGGCTTTTTCGGACGCGGGTTCAACTCCCGCCGCCTCCACCAACCCAGAGTACTTTCCTCTAGAGAGCGTTCGGGCTATATCCTTGGGATTTCGGCGCAGTGCAGTTTATTTCGACAACATCCACCTCGGGCAGGCCCGTGGGCACCCGCAAATTCAGCACTCCGTCGGCTTCTAAGCGTGTTTTAACCGGAATCGTTACCATCGCTGGTCCTCCCGCTCTTTACTTCGCAAGCAGATTTTTTCTTGCCGGATTCTTCGAACCCTCGCAAGCGACTTTGCGCTCACAATTCAAACGCAAGATTTCCGGATCGCCGCTCGACGTTCCGGTGTTACACCGAGTACCGCGGCACTTCGTCCGGGGTAGCACCGGCGCCGGTGAGCTCGACGGGTTGCTTCATCTTTTCAGTCTACCCAGTGCGTCGACGCTTGTGATCGGGCGGCAACCGAATGGCATCGCCAACCGCCAACTCACGTAACCTTTACGTAAGATGGATCACCGGAACGAGCGGAATCAGCGGTGCCCTCGGAACGCAAAACCAACAACTCAGTCTGGCAACGTAAAAAAGAACGTGGACCCTTGGCCATGTTCCGATTCCACCCAGATCTTCCCGCCGTACCGCTCCACAATCCTCTGACAGATGGCAAGACCAAGGCCCGTGCCGGGATATTCATTGGCAGTGTGCAGGCGCTTGAACAGTCCGAAAATCTGTTCCCTATACTGCGGCGCGATTCCGATACCGTTGTCACTCACCGAAACCAGCCATTCGCTTTCGCGCCGATTCGCCGCCACAGTCACCACCGGCGCTTCTTTGCTGCGGTATTTGATAGCGTTTGAGAGCAGGTTCTGCAACAGCTGCTGCATAAGGGCGGCATGCGCGCTTACTTCCGGCAGCCCTTCGTACACAACCGAAGCCCCACTCTCTGCAAGCGCCATCTGTAGGTTGCCTACCGCCTCGGCCACCACTTCATTCAGATTGACAAGCGGCCGCGGCTCATCATACAAACTGGTCGCTCGCGTATAGGCAAGCAAGTCCCGCACCAGCATCTCCATCCGGCGCGCCCCCTCCACGCAGTACTTGATGAACTCGTCCGCTTGTTCATCCAGCCGGCCGGCGTACCTCTTCTTGAGCATCTGGCTGTAAATCGTCACCATGCGCAGAGGTTCCTGCAGATCGTGTGCCGCCGCATACGAAAACTGCTCCAGATCCGCGTTCGCCCGGTTCAGAGCTTCGTTCGCCGCCCGCAATGCCTCCTGCGTGCGCTCACTCTCACTGATGTCGCGCGCCACCTTCGAAGCACCAATCACTATGCCCGATGAATCTTTGATCGGTGAGACAGTCAGCGACAGCGCGATGATGCGGCCATCTTTGGTGCGCCGCTTCGTCCGGTAGTGGTCCACCCGCTCCCCGCGCCTCAGTCGCTCCATGATGTTCGGAATTTCATCCGGGCGCTCCGGCACCGCCAGTGTCGAAATGTGCTGACCGATGATTTCCTCCGCCTTATAGCCAAAGATCCGTTCCGCTCCACGGTTCCAGCTGCGAATTGTCCCGTTCAGATCCTTGCCGATAATTGCGTCGTTGGAGGATTCAATAATGGCGGCCAGCGGCCCGCGCGCCGCTTCCGCGTTCTTTCTATCCGTGATGTCGCGGAAGTGCAGTGCCAGGCCGGCTTCGCACGGGAAGGCATGCACATCGAGCCATACACCCTCGCCCTCTCCGCGCTGCTGCTCAAATTCCGCCGCCACGCCTGCCTTCATCGCGTGCCGGAGTTGCTCCTGCGCCTCCGTGCCCTGTGCATCTGGCCATTTCTCCCAGAAGCTTTTTCCAACTAGCGCTTCGGCTGTCATCCCATGCCGGCGCTCCACCTCGCGATTCGCGTATAGCACCCGCCATTCATGGTCGACAACCACTACGGCCTCGGCCAAGTCGTCCAAAATATCTTCCGCGCGAATCTCTGCTGGAAGTTGCGCCTGCCCGTCACGCCCGTACCCATCGGCACGCTTGCCTTCGAGTTCTGCCACCCGCCGGCGCAATTTTTCAAGTTCGTTTTCTGCTCTGGGCGGCATCGTTAGCTGCTCACACTAAAGCGTAGCCCAAGTAAGTGGTGGCTGTACCAAACGAACGAAAGCTCTCCGTGCTCCCGACTCTGACATAGCAATAAATCTAATTCACGCGCGGGCGACTCGTCCAGCCGCCCCGCGCTCGGCCTTACATCTAGTAGGGGTAACCATAATACGCCCGTGGATCTCCATACGGAACAGCGTACCTGCCGTTCTCCCAACGCTGGCGCTCACGCCACTCATGCTCCCGCCGCTCCTCGCGCCACTCATGTTCGCGCCGCTCCTCGCGCCACTCATGTTCGCGCCATTCGTGCTCGCGATGCCGGTCCCCATCGCGATAGCACCTTCCCTCCCCACGGTACTGGGGCGCATAGCCGTACCCGCCCCGGTAATCCTGCGCGAGAGCAGCTGTGGGGTGAAGAAACGCGGCGCCTCCGCAAAGCAGCAACGCCAGCACTCCAACTCTTTTCAACATAAATCCTCCTAAGGAGGCTTTTTACTTCCGCCTTCTATACCCATTCGACGGCGGCTCCCTGCCGGCGTTGCCCCGAACATAAGTGATTGCCTGTTAACCAGCGTTAATGGCGCCGCACGGTCTGCCGCATCCGGGGTTCAATCAAACCTGGTGGGGGCGCCTACATACGCGCCCTCGGCCTGCCGCTGCCCGGCATGTATGGTCCCTCCGCAGACGGCATCTAGTCGTCGCGCAGAAATGACAAGAGCAAGCGGCCTCTATTTTAGGGAAAGCATCGCGCGAACGCACATGCGCCAGCTTACGACGACTTGCCGAAGATGGAAGGGACGAGTGTTTCGTAACCGCCTCGTTCACCCTCCTGGGCCTTCCCCTTTAAGGCGCTCGCGCGGCGGGGCCGTTCCGAGGGTGTTACGAAACTCGCCGACGTGCCGAATCGCTACCGGCCTTCCGAACGGGCTGGGCGCGACTGCGGAAGTTGCTCAAGAACGCTTCCAAGCCTCGCTCCAGTCCACCTCGGGGCCCGGATGCCCCGAACGCACCGGAGTGCTCAAGAGTGGCGTAGCCATGCAAGAAGGACCATGTAGCGACAGCAGCTGCGGTGTCGTCCGGCTGTCCGGAGACGCCGCTTGCAGCCTCCAGCAGGAGGTTCCAGACGGCCTTGCCCGCTTTTGAGCCATACGTGGCGGGAAGGCGGTTCTGCACGACGAACGAGTAGAGCGGAAACCGTTCGCGCGCAAAACGCAGATAGGCTTCCGCCGTTCTTCGGAACCTGGTGTCCGGGTTCGCGGTGGGGGACGCAGCCCGCAACTCGCCCAGCATCACGTTCAATATCTCCTCGGCGACCGCTACTTCCAGCGCTTGCTTTTGTGGGAAGTAGCGATACAAACTGGACGCCTTAACGCCAAGCGCCGACGCAACGGCTCGCAACGAGAGCCCATCGCCATCATCCTGTTCCACCATGTGGACCGCCGTTTTCAGGATGTCGACTGACGAAAGGAGTTTGGGGTAGGCCATTGCTAACATCGTAAGTCTTGACAATTCAGCGACCAAGGCTTACAGTGTAAGTCATGCAGCGTCAGCCGCCCTTGTCCCGCCCCGTCTACCTCCTGCGCGCCGAGGCTTTGTGCCTCCTGTCCGCCTCCTGTGGTGCATACCACCTGCTGTTTCCGCATCACTGGGTGATGTTCGCGTGTCTGTTCCTTCTTCCGGACCTGAGTTTGCTGACGTATGCTCGGGGGCCAAATGCTGTGGCCAGCATCGTCTACAACCTGATCCACAGCTATGTACTCCCTGCTCTCCTGGGCATAGTCGGCGTTCTCTTTACCAGCGCCCTGCTCGGGGAAATGAGCCTGATCTGGATCGGCCACATCAGCCTGGACCGGGTGCTTGGGTACGGCCTGAAGTACCCGACCTCTTTTCAGTTCACGCATATCCAGAGCGCAGCAAACCCGGTGATTGTGCCCAACTAACGTCGCGCTCAGGATAAGTAATGCTAAACGCGCTTCAATCCCAGGATCCACTTGGACGGTTAGTCGCTGGCGACTACGTGGACAAGTGAAACAGTACGCTCTTTATAATCCGTATGATGAATCGGGTTGCTCTATTTGTTTCGCTCTCGCTTCCTTTGGTACTTCAAGGCCAATGGCAGCTACAGGACGCCCAGACGACCGCCGACCTGCGGGGCATCAGCTACGTCGGCAACGGGCGTGGCGTGGGCCTCTGGCACGAACGGTACCGTGCTCCACACGGAGGACATGGGCCAGACATGGCGACAATGCGTTGTGCCACCGACCGCCGATCACCTCGATTTCCGAGGCATTCAAGCCTTTGACAATGAAACCGCCATAGTGATGTCCTCGGGCAGGGGAGACCTTTCACGCCTCTACAAAACGACGGACGGCGGCAGGACGTGGAAGCTTCTGTTCGCAAACCCTGATAGCGACGGTTCCTGGAGTGGCTTACAGTTCGAGCCAGGAGCAGGACGAGAACTAGGGCGCGTCGGGTATATCGCAGGCGATCCAGTACACGGCTGGTTCGCGGACTTCATTACATATGATTATGGTGACCTTTGGAGCCCAGTCGGTCCGGGTGTGGGATCACTAGGAAAAGCGAAGGCGGGTGAGACGATATTCGCCAGTAGCAACTCTGCCCTTACGCTCATTCGAAATGCCCCTGTGATCGTGACTGGAGGCGCAGTGAGCCGTCTCCGCGAAGCATCTCTCCACGTCAAACACGATCCTCAAATTTTTTATGAGTTTGTAGGTGGCGTGATACCCCTGCAGCACTCTGAATCTGCTGGAGCGTTCTCGTTCGCAGCAAGGTTGGGACCAGATTCCCTTGCAGGGCCCGACGTAGCAAAGTTCATCGAGAAGCCAACGCACAGCGGCGACGTTCTGGTCGTGGTTGGTGGTGATTTCCGGAAGCCTGATGCTTCTGAGAGCACTGCAGCTTCTAGCACAGACGGCGGCATGACTTGGTCGCCTCCTATCACCCCGCCTCGCGGCTACCGCTTCTCCGTTGCCTACGACAAGCCGCACAACGCTTGGATAACGGTAGGACCCAATGGGACAGACATCTCCAACGACGACGGTCGCAACTGGCGTCCCCTCAGATCAAAGCCTGGAACCCGAGACCCGTCCGACGCCGACCAGCAATGGAATGCTCTCTCGCTTCCCTTCGTTGTTGGCCCTCACGGACGGATTGGCAAGTTTAAAGACGTTGCTCTTACACATTAAGATCAACTGTCCGTATAACGCTAGCTTTGATCGGAAATGTCGAGACTAGGCTGCCCGAGCGAACCACACCGGGCGGAACTGAGACATTTTCGATAAGGACGTTAGAAGGGAGTCGCTGACGTTTGCGGCGGGCGCGGCCAACTCTGTCAAGTTTTCCGCTATGGAGATTGAATCGACTTTCGCCCTTTTAACTCCAAGTTCGTTGGTGAGTCAAGGCGAAAAGTGAGGCAGCTAGGCACGATGGTAGAGATCATTATCGCCCCATCACGCGACCGCCCTGTGTTCTGCGATGCTGATTGCAAAGACGCGTAGCGCCCGTCGCGTCAGCGACTTAGTTGTGTGCTGAGCATGTTCAGCAGCTCAAGGGTGAAAGTCCCTGCCCAACCTGATGGAGGTGAAGGGCTAGAGATGATGCAAGGGCTACCGCCGCGAGGCGGGGTCTGAAAGAAGCATGGATCAAA
>JAABUQ010001932.1_pt1 | contig 42624 bp, 38 predicted proteins | sample 5560001 | NCBI WGS metagenome assembly JAABUQ01 (sample SAMN10711888, study PRJNA513371) | rock metagenome | isolation source: Antarctica rocks | place: Antarctica: Victoria Land, Finger Mt nord | collected 2015-12-18
AGTAGATCGCCCGGTCCGCCGCCTGCCACTGGTCCTCGTCGATGGTGCGCGGGATGAAGCGGAGCAGGTTGCTGCCCTCCGGCGTGACCCCGCCGCCGATCATCTCGGCGATGCTGCCGGTCACGACGACGGACGGCATGTCCACGTCGCCGGCCGCCGCCGCCCGGCGCAGCGCGCCCTCCGTGCCGTCCATCGACAGGTTGTCCTCGGACAGCCCGGTGACGACCACAGGCAGCTCGTGCGGCGGCAGGCCGTCGGTGTAATGCAGCACCGCCGTCACCGGCAGGTTCTCGCAGCCCACGGGACCGTCGATCACCACCCGCAGGCCGCGGATCGCGGTGAAGGCATAGACCGCGCCCCAGTAGCCGCCGGCCCGGTCATGGTCGAGCACCAGCATCGCCTAGCTCCCCACCGCTTCGCTGGCCCGCGCCCGCGCCTCGCGCGCCCGGCGATAGCGGTCCCGCGCGCCCTTCGGCTCCCGCGGCACGCCGTTGAAGCCGTAGCCCGCCGCCTCGCCGGCGCCGGCGCCCTCGAAGAACTCGACCATGCGGCTGAACCGCGCGCCGCCGCCGATCTGCGCCGAAACGATCCCGGCCAGCGCCCCGGCCCCGGCCGCGCCGAACAACGGGCGGGCGGAGACCATGTTGGTGAAGTACAACGCCGGGATTCCAAGCTCCTTGGCCTTCTGCACCAAGGGCGTCGTGCCCACGGCGAGGTCCGGGCGCACGTCGAGCATCGCCGCCAGGTCCTGCTCCAGTGAGGCGCGGTACTGGACGTAAGCGCCGTGCGCCTCCAGCCACTCGCGGTCGGCGTCGCTCCATTCCGTGCGCGGGCAGGCGGTGCCGACATAGGGCACCTCGGCGCCCGCCTCGATCAGCAGGCGCGCGACCAGCAGCTCGGAGCCTTCGTAGCCGGACACGGTGACGCGGGCGCGGATCGGGTTGGCGTCGAGCGCCGCGCGGATGACCGGCAGGGCGCGCGCCTTCGCGGCGTCGATGCGGTCCGTGGGCACGTTCGCCGCCCAGCCCACCGCGTCGAGCCAGGCAGCGGTTCCCTCGACGCCCACAGGCGCGCTGCCCACCACCGGGCGGCCGGCGGCTTTGAACTCGCGGACTGTCGCCGTGTAGAACGGGTGTGCCGCCGCGGCCACCTGGCAATCGAGTGCCGCGTAAAGGTCGCGCCACTCGCGGGACGGCAGCGGCGGGGCGGGCGCCAAGCCCATGGGCGCCAGCAGCGCGCCGACGCCTGGCGGGTCGCCTGGGAAGAACTCGCCGATCATGGCGACGGTCGGGAGGTCCTGCTGCTGGCGGGGCCGGGCGACGGGACCCTGTTCCGCCTCGGTCCGGGCGTATTTCAGCATCGCGCCGGTCAGCACGTCCTTGGCCTCGGCGTGGGTGGGCACGCCGAAGCCCGGCACGTCGATGCCGATGATCCGCACGCCGTCGATCTGCTTCGGCAGCCGGTCCAGCGGCACGCCCGACGCGGTCGGCACGCACAGGTTGATGACGACCACGGCGTCATAGTCCGCGGGCTTCGCCGTCTCGTACACCGCGTCGCGGATGTCCTCGAACAACTGGCCCTTGACCAGCGTTTCCGAGTTGAACGGCACGTACCCCACGGTGCGGCGCGCGCCGTAGAAGTGCGAGGTGAAGGTCAGCCCGTACACGCAGCAGGCGGAGCCGCTGAGGATCGTCGCCGTCCGCCGCATCCGCAGGCCGACGCGCAAGGAGCCGAAGGCCGGGCACATGGATTGCGGCTGGTCATGCGGCCCGCGCGGGTAGTCCTGCATCAGCCGGTCCATCGCGGCGCTCTTGCCGGCGGCGCGCGCCGCTTCGACCATCGTGTCCCGCCCGCCATGGCAGCCGGACCCGGCGTCGGGCGGGACGGCGGGCGCGATGGAGCTGTCCATGCTCAAACGCCCTCGTAGACGACTTCGAGGGAGGCTTTGTTGCTGACGGTGGCTGGGCACATGTCGGCCTCGGTCGCCGGCTGCAGCACGACGCTGCGGCCCACGGCGTCGCCCTTGAACAGGTTGAGCAGCGCGTCGTGGGCCAGCGGCGTCGGGCGCACGGGCGGCGCCTCGGCCACCTGCTCGGCCAGCAGCTCGAACATCGGCGCCCACTCGCCGCCGGGCTTGCCGATGATCTCGTAGTTGGCGGACTTGCGGCGGATGTCCTCGTTGGCGGGAATGGCGGAGAGCACGGGGATGCCGACCGCGTCGGAGAACGCCTGCGCCTCCCCCGTGCCGTCGTCCTTGTTGATCACCATGCCGGCCACGCCGACGTTGCCGCCCATGCGCCGGAAGTAATCGACCGCCGAGCACACGTTGTTCGCGACGTACAGCGACTGCAGGTCGTTCGACGCGACGACGATCACCTTCTGGCACATGTCCCGCGCGATCGGCAGGCCGAACCCGCCGCACACCACGTCGCCCAGGAAATCCAGCAGGACGTAGTCGAAGCCCCATTCATGGAAGCCGAGCTTCTCCAAAAGCTCGAACCCATGGATGATGCCGCGCCCGCCGCAGCCGCGCCCGACCTCCGGGCCGCCCAACTCCATGGCGAACACGCCGTCGCGGATGAAGCACACGTCGCCGATGGACACCTTTTCCCCGGCCAGCTTCTTCTTCGACGACGTTTCAATGATCGTCGGGCAGCTCCGCCCGCCGAACAGCAGGGAGGTCGTGTCGCTCTTGGGGTCGCAGCCGATCAGCAGCACGCGCTTGCCCTGCTGCGCCATCATGTAGCTGAGATTGGCCAAGGTGAAGCTCTTGCCGATGCCGCCCTTGCCGTAGATCGCGATGACCTGCGTCTCTTTCTTCACGGGCACCGTCGTGACGGCATCCGGCTCAATCGCGGCCTCGGCCCGGAGCGCCTCGGTCATGCTCATCTTCACTGCGGCCTCGGAGGCGGGTGCGACGGCGTTCATGGGCAGGCTCTCCAATCGAGGATCATCTTCAGGCAGGCCGCATCGTGAAAAGCGGTGCGGTAGGCATCGGCCGCGTCGCCCGCCGCGCTGCGGTGCGTCACTAGCCCGGACAGCGACAGCTCCCCCGACCCGGCCAGCGCGGCGACGGCCGCGAGGTCAGCGGGCGCCCACTGCGCGGCGATGCGGATGCGCGCCTCCCGCATGAAGGCCGGCGGGAAGGCGAAGCTCAGCCGGTCGCTGTAAAACCCGGCCAGCACCACCTCGCCGCCTGGCGCCAGCCGGCCGATCAGGGTATCGAGCAGCCCGGCGTCACCGCTTACGTCGCAGATGGACCGGTAGTCACGGCGGTCGTCCGCGGCGGGATCGACCACGTCGTAGCCCTCGGCACCATCGGCGCGGGCCGGGTTGCGCTCCCATACGACGGGCCTTGCGCCGGACAGCACGGCGAGCCGGGCCAGCAAACGGCCGAGCACGCCATGGCCGATAATGAGGTCAGGCAACGCCACGCCGGGCAGAGCCAAGGCGTGCCGCGCGGTGGCGGCCAAGGCCAGCAGCACGCCCTCCTCGCCCAGCCGCTCGTCGAATGCCGTGACCCGCCCGGCCGGGACCACGACGCGGGAGGCGGCGCCGCCGAACAGGCCGCGCACGTCGCCGAAGCAGCGCGCGCCCGGCACGAACACGCGGTCGCCAACCCGCCGCCCCGCCGCGGCGCCGGCGGCGCTGATGCGGCCAACCGACTCGTAGCCGGGCACCAGCGGATAGCCCATGCCGGGGAAGTGCGGCATCGTCCCGGTATAGAGCAGGCGCTCCGTCCCCGTGCTGATGCCGCTCCACTCGATGTCGACGACGACATCCTCGGGACCGGCGGCGTCCAGCGGCAGGCGGCTGAGCGCCAGGCACTCGGGACCGGTGAGCACGACTGCCATTGCTTCCATTTGCGCCCTCCCGAAGCTGTGCGGGCCGATACGGCCTCAGTGTTATGTCAACGTATCCTGACGGTTCAGTATGTCAACCAACATTTACAAATGCTCGGCGTTTCCCAGCGCCTTCGCAACCAGCACACTGACCAGCAGCGGCGTATGCGTGGGCGCGCGGCGCACGCTGCCGAACCCGGCGGCGCTCAGCAGCGCGACCAGTTCGGCCTGCGTCCGGGCGCGGCCGCGGCCCATCGCCATCAGGTAAAAGCCGAAGTAGGCGTCGCCGATCGGCTCGGCGCCCGGCGTCCCGGCCATGGGTTCGGCCAGCAAAAGGGTGCCGCCCGGCGGCAGGGCGCGGCGCACGGCGCGCAGGATGTCAAGCGCAGCCGGGTTGTCGTGGTCGTGGATCACGCGGACCAGCGAGACGACGTCGGCGCCTTGCGGGAGCGGGTCGGCCAGGAAGTCGCCGCCCGCCGCCGTGAACCGCCCGGACAACCCGGCGGCAGCAAGGCGGATGCGGGCCTGCTCCGCAACCGGTGGCAGATCGAACAGCACCAGCCGCAGCCCCGGCGCCCGCGCCGCCGCGGCCAGCAGGAAGCTGCCATCGCCCCCGCCCACATCCAGCAGGCACCGATGCCGGCCGACTCGGTAAGCGGCCAGGACCTCGTCGGCCACCAACGGCTGCGACGCCGCCATCAGCGCCGTGTAGTCGGCGACATCGCCGCGGCCCAGCCCGGCGGCGGCGGCGTTGCCGGAGTACGCCCAATAACGGGACAGCCCGGTCGCCTCCCGCCCGCGCAGCAGTTCCACCGGGTCGCTCAGGTCCGCGTAGAGTTCGCGGTGGTGCAGCACCATGGCCGACACCGCGGCGTTGCCGACCATCGCCGCGCCGAGCGGACCCAGGCCGAACCGCCCGCCGCGGCGCTGCGCCAGCAGTTTCAGCGAGGCGGCGGCAAGCAGCAGCCGCCGCGTCCGGTCCAGCGGGATGCCGAGCCGCGCTGCCAGCGCGTCAACCGTTTGCGGACCGTCGGCGAGGATGTCGAACAGGCGCAATTGCACGCAGGCCTGCAGCACCTGCGAGTAAACGAAGCCGGCGCACAGGTCGAACAGCGCCCGGGTGCGGCGCCGGGCAATCGGCCGGGTGAAGGGGAAGGCTGCGGCCCAGCGCCGGAAGCGCGGGCTGGCCACCAGCCGGTCGCGCTGCGCCCGCAGGTCGATCCGCCGGGCGCGCGCGCCGAGGATCGCCGCCATCATGCTGCGTGCCGCGCCAGTTCCTTCGGCAGCAGCCGCATGGTCTCGGTCAGGATGTGGCTGCGCAGCGCCGTGGCGCCGGGGCAGGCCGGCACGGCATCCACGGCGGCGGCGGCCAGCGACTCCAGGCGCATGATCGCGCCATCAAGGCCGAGTTCACGCACGGCGCTGGGACGGTCGAGCGCGATGTCCTGGCCCACGGGCTTGCCGACCGCGTCGGGATGGGCCGTGGCGTCGAGGATGTCGTCGGCCACCTGGAACGCCTCCCCGAGTCGCGCGCCCAGCATGCGCCACGGCTCGGCCTCCGCCCCTGCGGAGGCGGCGCCGGCGACGGTCGCGGCGGCGAACAGCGCGCCGGTCTTCTCGCGCTGGTACTGCGCGAGGTCCACGGCATCCTCGCACTCCCACGCCTGCCCGGCGACGATGCCGCCGGGCACGCCGACCGAGCCGGCAACCGTCAGCATCAACGGCGCCAGGCGCTTCGGGGTGAGGGCGGCGCCATAGGCCAGGGTCTGGAACGCCAAGACGATCAGCGCGTCGCCGGCGAGCACGGCCAGCGGCTCGCCAAAGGCCCGATGCACCGTGGGACGGCCGCGGCGGGTGTCGGCGTCGTCGAAACACGGCAGGTCGTCATGCACCAGCGACGCGCAGTGCAGCAACTCGATGGAAGCTGCGGCAGCGTCGGTCACGCCCGGCTCGTCTTCCCCGCAGGCGTTGGCGACGGCGAGGCACAGGCGCGGACGGATGCGGGCGCCGCGCGGGAACACGGCGTGGCGCATGGCGGCGGCGAGGCGGGGCGGACACGACTCTACGTCGGCGCGCGACACTGCCGCATACAACGCCCGCTCGATCCGCCCCATGACGTCCATTGCGCTTCCCCTGCTGCTGCCCTGTCAGGCTGAGTTGTCAAACAGGACTGTCAACGTTAATTGACATCTAGGTCAAGCGGATTTTCGGGGGAAGCGTGGCGCGTCGGGTTGTGGTGATCGGCGGCGGAGTGGGCGGCCTGGTGGCGGCGCTGGAACTGGCCTGCGCCGGGCTGGACGTGACGCTGCTGGAGCGCGCGGCGACGCCTGGAGGCAAGCTGCGGGAGGTGGCGGTGGCCGGGCGTCGGCTGGATGCCGGCCCCACCGTGTTCACCATGCGCTGGGTGTTCGAGTCGATTTTTGCCGACGCGGGCGCGGCTCTGTCTGATCACTTGTCCTTGCGCCCGGCCAGCGTCCTGGCCCGGCACGCCTGGACCGCCGACCAAAGGCTGGACCTGTTCGCGGACCTGGAGCAGTCGGCCGACGCCATCGGGCATTTTGCCGGCGCGGCTGAAGCGCGGGGGTTCCGGGCCTTCTCGGCAGAGGCGCAGCGCATCTATGCGACTCTGGAAAAACCGTTCATCCGGGGTGCGCGGCCCAGCATGGGGTCGCTGGTGCGGGATGCCGGGGCCGTGGCGCTCTGGGGCATCCGCCCGTTCGACACGCTTTGGAAGGCGCTGAGCCAGCACTTCGCGGACCCGCGGCTGCGGCAGTTGTTCGGGCGGTATGCGACGTATTGCGGGTCCTCGCCATTTTTGGCGCCGGCCACATTGATGCTGGTGGCGCATGTCGAGCGGGACGGCGTGTGGCTGGTGGATGGCGGCATGCACAGGATCGCGCAGGCGCTCGCCGGGCTTGCGGCGGCGCGCGGGGCCACACTGCGTTACGGCGCCGAAGCGGCGGAGGTGCTGCTGGAGCGCGGCCGGGTCGCCGGGGTGCGGCTGGCTGACGGCGAGCGGGTCGCGGCGGAGGCGGTCGTGGTCAACGCGGACGCGGGCGCGGTCGCCGCCGGGTTGCTGGGCGGCGCGGTGCACGGCGCGGCCCCGGCGGTGGCGGCGCGGGACCGGTCGCTCTCGGCCGTCACCTGGGCGACGGTGGCGCGGAGCGAGGGCTTCCCCCTGTCGCGCCACACCGTGTTCTTCTCGGGCGACTATGCCGCCGAGTTCCGCGACCTGGCTGCAGGCCGGCTGCCGCGGGAGCCGACCGTCTATGTCTGCGCGCAGGACCGCGGCGACGACGACACGCTCCTGTCTGGTCCCGAGCGCCTGCTTTGCCTCGTCAACGCGCCGTCCTCCGGCGACGCGCGGCCCCTCACCCCCACGGAGATCGAGCAATGCGCCGACCGGAGCTTTCGCCTGCTGGCCCGATGCGGCCTGACCCTCATGCCGGAGGCGACGGAGGTGACGACGCCGGAGGGGTTCCATCAACTGTTCCCGGGCACGGGCGGGGCGCTGTACGGCCCGGCGGTGCACGGGGCGACGGCGACGTTCAAGCGTCCGGGCGCGCGGACCCGGGTGCTGGGGCTGTACTTGGCGGGCGGCAGCACGCACCCGGGGGCGGGGGTGCCGATGGCGGCGCTGTCGGGCCGGCTGGCGGCGGCGAGCCTGCTGGCGGATTTGGAGAAGACGGCCTGGACTTCGACCGCCCGGTCGCCCGCGGCGGCTACGCCTGGTGGTATGTCGATGCGCTGAGCGACGACGGGCAGCACGGGATCACCCTGATCGCCTTCCTGGGCAGCGTGTTCTCGCCGTTCTACGCCTGGTCCCGGCGGCACGGCGGCGGCGACCCGATGCAGTTCTGCGCGCTGAACGCCGTGCTGTACGGCCGGCCCCGGCGCTGGGCGATGACCGAGCGCGGCGCCAGCGCCGTGGACCGCGGGCCGCAGCACCTGGCCATCGGGCCGAGTTCCGTCCGCTGGGACGGCAGCGCCCTGGTCATCGACATCGACGAGGTGACGGCCCCCCTGCCCTCCCGCCTGCGCGGTACGGTACGCGTGCATCCCTCCGCGGTGACGGGCCGGCGTTTCGTGCTGGACGGCGCCGGGCGGCACCGCTGGTCGCCCATCGCGCCCGCGTCCCGCGTCGAGGTGTCCCTGACCCACCCGGCGCTGCGCTGGTCGGGGCCGGGCTACCTCGACACCAACGACGGGGACGCGGCGCTGGAGGACGATTTCGTCGAGTGGGACTGGTGCCGGGCGCCGATGCGGCATGGGGCGACCATTCTCTACAACGCGACCCGGCGGGTGGGCGGCGACCAGTCCCTGGCGCTGCGGGTCGGGCGGGACGGCGGGGTGGAAGCATTCCCGCCGCCGCCGCCGGCCGTGCTGCCGCCCACGCGGGTGTGGCGGGTGGCGCGGGCCACGCGGGCGGACGCGGCGCCCACCGTGCGGCAGACGCTGGAGGACACGCCGTTCTACTCGCGCTCGGTGATCGAGACACGGCTGCTCGGCGAACCCGCGGTCGCGGTGCATGAGAGCCTGCTGCTGGACCGGTTCCAGGCGCCCTGGGTGCAGGCGATGCTACCGTTCCGCATCCCCCGGCGGTGGCGGTGATGCGGCGTCCTTGGCCCGGCGGATCGAGCGGCGGATGGAGACGAGTTCAGCGATCAGCAGGCCCAGCACCAGGAGCAGCAGGATAGCCCACTCCCACTGGGCGACCATCAGGGCCGCTCCCGGCTGATCTGCCGTGCGTCGAGCTGGTCGAACAGCGTGCACAGCCAGGCGATCCGGTCGTCGAGGGCCTGCCAGGGCGGCACGCGCAGCGCGGGGCGCGGCGGGGATGGCGCTGCGATGACGGCATCCACCAAATAGCACGCGGCGTCCAGCGCCGGGACCGGGCCGGACGGGCGCGGGCTGCGCGTCGCGTCGGCCAGGCTGCGCGCCAGCAGGCGCAGCTTGCGGGCGAGCGGCACGACGGCGCGGCGGCCCACGCTGTCATAGCCTTGCCGAGCGACCTGCCGGCCAATCTCGGCATAGAGATGCCGCGCCGCGCCGATGCCGGGGCGGCAGGCGCGGGGCAGCGCCGCAATGCCGGCATCGGCCCGGCGGTACAGCGTGTCGGCCCGGTGCAGCAGGGTCTCCACGACGCCGGCCAGTGCCGGGTCGAAACTCGGGCGGGCCAGCCAGGCGTCCGGGTCGATCCCGGCGGCGCGCAGCCAGTCCTGCGGCAAATAAAGCCGGCCCGCTCGGGCGTCCTCTCCCACGTCGCGGGCGATGTTGCTGAGCTGCATGGCGATGCCGAGGTCGCAGGCGCGGGCCACGCCCTCCGCCGACCGCTCGCCCATCAGCATCGCCATCATGGCCCCGACCGCGCCGGCGACCCGGGCGGCGTAAGCTTCAAGCTCGGCCAGGCTGTCATAGCGGCGGGCGGCGGCGTCCCATGCGAACCCTTCCAGCAGCGCGTCCAGCAGGGGGCGCGGGATGGCGTGGCGCAGCACGGTCTTGGCCAGCGCCCGGTCGGCGGCGACCAGCCGGGGACGCCCGGCATAGGCGGCGTCAAGCCGCGCCCGCAGCTCCGCAAGCGCCGCGCCCGAGTCGCCGCCATTGTCGATCAGGTCGTCCGCCACCCGGCAGAACGCATACAGCGCCGTGGCCGGCTCATGCACCCGGCGCGGCAGCAGCAGCGAGGCCGCGAAGAAGCTGCGCGACCCGCCGCGCAGCAGGTCCGCGCAGGCGGCGAGGTCGGCGCTATCGAGCCAGTTCTGACGCATGCGGCACCACGGCATCGAGGACACGCGCCGAGCACAGGACGCCGGGCAGGCCGGCGCCGGGGTGAGTGCCTGCGCCGACGAGGAACAGGCGGTCCACCTCCTCGCTCCGGTTGTGCGGGCGGAACCAGGCGGACTGGGTCAGCAGCGGCTCCATGCCGAAGGCGGCGCCGCGGTATGACAGCAGGCGGTCGTGGAAGTCTTGCGGGGTCATCACATGCTGGGTCACGACCGCGTCCTCCAGCCCCGGCAGGATCGCCTCGCCCAGCGCGCGGGCCAAGGCTTTTCGATAGGCCTCGGCGGCCGTCGCCCAGTCCGTGCCGCTGGCGAGGTGCGGCACCGGGGACAGGACGTAGAACGCATCGCAGCCCGGCGGCGCCAAGGACGGATCGGTCGCGGTCGGGCGGTGCAGGTACAGCGAGAAGTCCTCGGCCAGATGATGGCGCTTGAAGATGTCCCGCAGCAGTTCGCGGTAGCGGGGACCGAGCAGGATGGTGTGGTGCGCCACGTCCGGATACTGCCGCCGCGTGCCGAAATACCAGACAAACAGGCTCATGGAATAGCGCGCGCCCTCGATGCGGCGGTCGGTCCAGCGGCTGCGGTGCCGCGGCGCCAGCAGGTGGCGGTAGGTCCAGGCCGAATCGGCGTTGGACACCACGATATCGGCCGGGACCACGGTGCCCGAGCGCAGGCGCACCCCCGTGGCGGCGCCCCGGTCCACGGTGATCTCCGCCACCTCTTGGTTGCAGCGGACGGCACCCCCCTGCCCCCGGATCAGGTCCACGAGGCCCGTGACCAACGCCCCCGTGCCGCCCATGGCGAAGTGCACGCCCCAGCGCCGCTCCAGAAAGGCGATCAGCGCGTAGATCGAGCTGGCGCTGAACGGGTTGCCGCCGACCAGCAGCGGATGGAAGCTGAGCGCCACGCGGAGCCGCGGGTCGCGGATGTGCTTGGCGACCAGGCGGTGCACGCTGCCGAGGCTGCCGAGCCGCAGCAGGTCCGGCACGACGCGGGCCATGTCGGTCCAGCTATCGAAGGGCTTGTCGCCCAACTGCTCGAACCCCACCCGGAAGATCGCCTCGCTGCGGGCCATGAAGCGCTCGTAGCCCGCGACGTCGGCCGGGTTGAAGCGGGCGATCTCGGCGCGCATGGCGGCGGGGTCGCCGGTGTAGTTGAAGGTGGCGCCGTCGTGGAAGCGGATGCGGTAGAACGGGGTGATGGGACGCAACTCGACGTCATCCGACAGGCGCCGGCCGCACAACGCCCATAGTTCCTCCAGCAGGAATGGCGCGGTGACGATGGTGGGGCCGCCGTCGAAGGTGAAGCCGTCCTGGCGGAACACATAGGCGCGTCCGCCGGGCGCATCGAGCTTTTCCAGCACCGTCACCCGGTAGCCGCGCGCCCCGAGCCGCACCGCCGCGGCCAGCCCGCCGAAGCCGCTGCCGATGATAACGGCGTGAGGCGGGGGGGCGTGGGGCCGGGGTGGCACCATGGGGGCGTCAGGCGGAAGGGTGGCGAGTAGCATGGACATGACACATGGACTGTAACAGCATCTTGACAGTTGCGGCCAGCGATAAGGGCGAGGAATAAGGGTGCAGATGCAGATTTTGCTGAGGCTGGCGGTGGCGGTTCTCGCGGCGGCGGCGATCCTGGTTGGGCTGTGGCACCTGGAAGCGGCGGAAGCCGGTTTGGTGGTCACGCCGGGCCGGGTCGGCACCATTCCGGTCACGGTGTTCGCGCAATCCGCGACGGAGCCGGCGCCGGTCGTGGTGGTGGCGCACGGGTTCGCCGGGTCGCAGCAGCTCATGCTGCCGTTTGCGACCACACTGGCCCAGAACGGGTTCCGCGTGGTGACGTTCGACTTCCCCGGCCATGGCCGCAACCCGGCGCCGCTGACCGGGGGCCTTGCCAACAACGACGCGCGCAACGCCGTGCTGATGGAGGCGCTGGACGCGGTGGTTGGCTTCGCGCATGGGCTGCCGGGGGGCGGGCAGATGGCGCTGCTCGGGCATTCCATGGCGTCCGACGTCGTCGTGCGCTATGCGCGCGCCCACCCGGACATCCAGGCGACGGTCGCGGTGTCCCTGTTCTCGCCCGGCGTGACCGCGGCCTCGCCGCGCAACCTGCTGGTCATCGCAGGCGCGCTGGAGCCGGCGATGATCCGGGACGAGGGGCTGCGCATCGCCCGCATGACGGGGGGCGACGCGGCGCAGCAGCGGGTGACGTATGGACGGTTCGAGGACGGTACCGCCCGGCGCTCCACCCTGTCCGGCGGCGTCGAGCACATCGGCGTGCTGTTCAGCCGGCAAAGCCTGGTGGAGACGCTGGATTGGCTGGACCAGGCGTTCGGGCAGCACGGCGACGGATGGGTCGACGCGCGGGGGCCGTGGCTCGGACTGCTGTATCTCGGGCTGGTGGCGTTGGCCTGGCCGCTGTCGGGCCTGCTGCCGCGCGTGTCCGCCGTGCCGCTGGGGGCTGGGCTGGGCTGGCGGGGCCTGCTGCCGCTCGCGGTTCTGCCGCCGCTGCTGGTGCCGTTGATCCTGTGGCGGCTGCCGACCGACTTCCTGCCGAGCCTGCTGGGCGACTACCTGACCGTGCACTACGCCGTGTATGGGCTGCTGACTGCGGCGGGCCTGTGGCTGCTGCGGCGTCCAATCCGCGGGCGGGTGCCTCCCACGCCGTTCCTGGTCGCGGTGGCGCTGGTGGCAAGTTACTGCATCCTGGCGATCGGCCTGCCGATTGACCGTTACGTGACCTCGTTCCTGCTGCCGCCGGGCCGGGTGCCGATCATGCTGGCGGTGCTGGCCGGCACGCTGCTGTATTCGGTTGCGGACGAGTGGGCGACGCGCGGCCCGGGCGCGCGATGGGGCGCCTACGCCCTGACCAAGGCTTGCTTCGTGCTGTCGCTCGTGCTGGCCATCGCGCTGAACCCGGCGCGGTTGTTCTTCCTGGTCATCATCGTGCCCGTCATCCTGCTGTTCCTGCTCGTGTACGGGCTGTTCAGCGGCTGGGCCTACCGACGGACCGGGCATCCGCTGGTGGGCGCCGTGGCGGTCGCGCTGGCCTTCGCCTGGGCGATTGCCGCGACCTTCCCGGTGGTGGGTTAGGATGCGGGAATTGCGCCGCTACGGGCAGATGTACCCGGTCCCGCCCGGCGCCTTGAAGCAGCCGACGGACTCCGGGAACAGCGTCTTGGGCAAATACAGGATCGCGCTCGGCGCGAAGATCGTGAAGGCGATGGTCGCGAAGAACACGAGGTAGATCGGCAAGGACGCGCGCAGCGCCGTCGAGAACCGCACGCCGACGAACTTGCTCGCCATCAGCAGCGCCAGGCCATAAGGCGGCGTGATCAGCCCGAAGGCCAGCGTCACAATCAGCACGACCCCCATGTGGACCGGGTTGATGCCGGCGCTCTCCGTCAATTGGTTCACGACCGGCATGAAGATGATGATGGCCGGGATCGGCTCGATGAAGTCGCCGACCACCACAAACACGGCCACCAGCAGGAACATGATCGCCATCGGGTCGGTGCCGGCGGCGTCGCCGATCCAGCCTGCGACGACGATGGGGCCGCGCAGGTAAGCCACCAGCCAGCCGAAGGCGGACGCCGCCGCTATGGTGATCAGCGGCAGGCTGAACACCAGCCCGGCCTCGACGAAGTCGCGCGGCAGCCGGCGGAAATGCCCGGGCTTCAGCAGCGGCAGCACCACCAGCAGGATGTAGGCGATGGCGACCACCCCGGCCTCGGTCGGCGTGAACCAGCCGGTCATGATGCCGCCCAGCAGGATCAGCGGGATCAGCATCGGCAGCGCCGCGCTCCGCCCCGCCTGGCCAAGCTGCAGCAGGCTGGCGCGCGGGCGCTGGAAGCCGAGCGGGCCGAAGAAGTAGCAATACACCATCAGCCCGGCGCCGATCATCAGCCCCGGCACGATGCCGCCCAGGAACAGCCCGGCGATGGACACGTTGCCGATGGCCCCGTACACCACCGCCATGATCGACGGCGGCACCAAAGCGGCAATCGTGCTGGCCGCCGCGATCAGCGCGGCCACGAACTCCGGCCGGTAGCCCTCCGCCGCCATCGGCTGCGCCATGGTGCGGGACAGCACGGCGACGTCGGCGGAGCTTGACCCCGACATGCCGGAGAAGAACATGCTGAACACCGTCGTGACCTGCGCCAAGCCGCCGCGCACGTGGCCCACCAGCGCCTGCGACAGGTCGGCGATGCGGATGACGATGTTGGCCGAGGTCATCAACTCGCCCACCAGCAGGAAGAACGGGATCGCCATCAGGCTTTCGCTGTCGATACCGTTGAAGAGCTGGCCCATCATGGATTCCAGGCTGATCGGCGTCATCGCCGTGCCGACCAGCACGCCGGCGATCAGGCTGAAGGCGACCGGCACGCCGAGGTAGCCGAGCGACAGGAACAGCGCGGTCATCAGCCCGAGCGTCAGGGCGTTCCCGGCCGCCATCTAAATCGCGGCGGCGTGCGCGGGCGCCTCGCTGGTGGCCGTCTCCGCCGCGACGAACCCATGGCGCAGGCCGTTCACGATCTGCTCCAGGCTGAACAGCGCGACCAGCGCGCCGCAGGCGGGGATGGGCCAGTACAGGTAGGCAATCGGCAGCATCGACGGCATACGGAAGCTGCTGAGGCCGCTCAGGACGTTCTGCCAGCCATAAACGACCATCGCGAGGCCCACGGCCAGCACCACGCAGCGGTTGAACACCTCGAACACGGTCCGCATAGGTCCGCGCATCGCGTCCGTCAGCGCCGAAAGCTGCAGGTGGTCCTGCCGCCGGGTCGCGACGGCGGTGCCGCAGAACACGCCGTAGGTGAAGAAGGCCATCGTGCCCTCCTGCAGCCACAGCCAGGGATGGCCCAGCTCGCGCGTCAGCACGTCCATGAACACGGAGGCCGAAAAGCAGGCGAGGCAGACGCCGCACCCGACCATCAGCGTATGCTCCAGCCCATCGAGCTGCCGCCACTTCAGGTGCCGGTCGGTCTGCGCGACGATGGGAGGCGCCGGGTCGGCCATCATTCCACCGCCCGGATCAGCGCCAGGATCTTCACCGCGTGCGGCCCGAGGCCGCCCGCCAGCTTGTCCTGGAACGGCGTCGCGGCGGCGATGAAGCCCGATTTGTCCACGTCGGTGACGAACTTCACGCCGATCTTGGCAAGCTTCGCCTGGCTCTCGGTCTCCAAGGCCAAGGCGCGGGCGGGCTGGGTGTGGGACACCTCGTCGGCCGCGGCCTGCACCCAGCCGCGCTGCTCCTCGGTGAGGCCCGACCACACCTTGTCCGACACCCACAGCAGCGAGTTGTTGGCCTCGTGCTGCGTCATCGACATGACCGGCGCAGTCTCGTAGTGCTTGTTCGCCATGTAGACGTTGACGCCGTTCTCGGCCATGTCCACGACGCCGGTTTGCAGGCTGGTGTAAACGCTGCCGAACGGCATGTGCACGGTTTGCGCGCCGTAGCCTGGGAAGATCGCGTCCTCCGTCGCCGTCGCCTGCACGCGGACTTTGAGGCCCCGCAGGTCCTCGACCCGGCGGATCTCCTTCTTGCCGTACAGGTCGCGCAACCCGAGCGTCGCGAGGCCCAGCACATGCGCGCCCGTCACCGTCTCGTCGAACAGCGCATGCATGGCGCCCGCAATCGCGGGGTCGGCGAGGCACTTTGCCAGGTGATCCTCCGACCTGAATATGTAGTGCAGGCTCATGACGCCGGATTGCGGGGAGAGCGTAGCGGCGTTGGCGGTGCTGGTGATCAGGAAGTCGATGTCGCCGGTGCGGATTTTCTGCAGCGCCTGCGGCTCCTGGCCGAGCTGCGCGCCGGGGAACTGGTCGATGGCCATGGTGCCGTGGCTCGACTTGCCGAGCGACGCCGCGAAGATGTCGGCCGCGACGCCGAAGCCGGTCGTGCGCGGCTGGTCGTAGCCGAAGCTGAAATGCCGCGTTTCCGCGGAAGCCGGCCCATCCGGCACAAGAAGGGGCAGCGCGAGCGCGCCGATGGCGGCGATGGACAGGACCCAGGATCGCATGGCGCACCTCCCGCCGTCGCCCGGTTCTCCGGCGCGTTCGGCATAAAGACAGCGTAAACATCCAGAGTGCCTCGCGTCACGCACTGTTTTGCGTGCTACCCTCACCGTGAGGGAGACGCCGCATATGACCGAGCCGATCTACCGCCACGCCGCCCTGCTCCGCTTCGCGCAAGCCTTGCTGGAAGCTTCCAACCTCGATTCCAACCGCGCGGCGACGGTAGCGGACGTGCTGGTGGAGGGCGACCTGCTGGGCCACACCACGCACGGCCTGGCGCTGCTGCCGGGCTACCTGAACGCGATTGCCACCGGCGGCATGGCGACGGAGGGCGAGTGGGAAACCGTGAGCGACCGCGGCGCCAGCATCCTGTGGGACGGGCGGCGGCTGCCGGGGCCGTGGCTGGTGGCGGAGGCCATCAATCTCGCGGCCGAGCGGGCCGCCGCGCACGGCACGGCGACCGTCGTGATCCGCCGCAGCCACCACATCGCCTGCCTCGCGGCCTACCTGACCCGGGTCACGGCGCGGGGCATGGTCGTGCTGCTGCAAAGCTCCGACCCTTCCGTCGCCAGCGTGGCGCCGTTCGGCGGCACCCGCGCGTTCATCACGCCCAACCCGATCGCCGCCGGGTTCCCGACCCACGGCGACCCGGTGCTGCTGGACGTGAGCACGAGCACCACCACCAACGGCCTGACCGGACGGCTGCGGGGCGAGGGCGCGGTGCTCGGCCATCCCTGGCTGCTGGACGCCGCCGGGCGGCCGACCCCCGACCCGGCCGCGCTGTTCACCGACCCGCCCGGCAGCATCCTGCCGCTCGGCGGCCTGGACAGCGGGCACAAAGGCTACGCGTTGGGCCTGTTGGTGGAAGCGCTGACGGCGGCGCTCGGCGGCTTCGGCCGGGCCGACGCTTCGGAGGGCTGGGGCGCCGCCGTGTTCCTGCAGGTCATCGACCCGGCGGCGTTCGGCGGCCTGGACGGCTTCCTGCGCCAAACGACCTGGCTCGCGGACGCCGCCCGGGCCAGCCCGCCGGCGCCGGGCGTGGACACGGTGCGGCTCCCCGGCGCGCGGGGCCTCGCGCTGCGGCGGCGGCAGTTGGCGGAGGGGGTGGCGCTCTATCCTTCCATCATGCCCGCGCTCGCCCCATGGGCCGAGCGGCTCGGCGTGGAGGCGCCGCGGGTGGTCACTTAGCCTCGGCTGCCGGGGGCTTGGCGTCCTGGCTGGAGGGCGCCAGTTGCTGCTCGTCAAGCTGCCCTTTGTTCAACCGGTCCACCTGATCTTCGCCAGTGGGTCCGCCGGCGTCGTTGCTCTTGTCCACGCTTCGGTTCGGCGCATCGGCATTCGCGGCCAGGGCGGGCACCGCGGCGAGTAGGCTGAGGATGACGACGAGGGCTTTCATCGGGGTGCTCCTGGGCTGGGATCGTTGCCAGGGTGATCATTCGCAAGTCCTCTGGTCAAGCCGCCTCGTCCACCGCCAACCCCATCGCGGCCCCGAGCCGGGCCAGGCGGCGCTGGATGCCCTCGCCGCTGAACACGCCGCAGCCCTCGGCCAAACGGAGCGCGAGGCGTCCGGGCAGCACGCGCAGGTTCGCGCCGGCCAGCAGCTCCGGCGTGCCGGCGGACAGGGTGTAGGCCAGCCGCAGCGCCGTCCCCAGCACCTCCGCCCGCCCGACCGCGGCAGGATCCAAGAGGGCGCGGCCGATGGCGAGGTAGGGCGCGTCCAGCTCCGCCTCGTAGCGCAGGGCGAGCGTCACCGCGAGGAAGGCGCGGGTCGGGTGGTCCATGGCGACGCCGGGCTGGCGCAGCACGCGGAGGAACGCCTGCTCCGCCCGGTAGTCCGGGTGGTCGTGGCTGCCGATGTCGGACATCCAGCAGGCGGCGGCGCGCAGCCGGGCCTGCCCCGGCGTCTCCTCCAGGAACAGCGGCGCGGTCCAGTCCAGCAGCGCCGGCGGCAGGCGCACGTCCCGGCCGTAGCGGGCGGCAATGTCGTGCCCGAGCGCCACGACGGGGTCGGCGGCGCGGTCCTCCGGCGAAACCTGCTGCATGAACCAGCCTTCGCGGATGCCGTTGGCGCTGAACACGACCCGGCGCGCGTTGGTCTGGCGCAGCAGACGGCGCAGCACGGTGGCGGCGAACGGCAGGTCGTCCACCCGGCGGCGCGGCGCCCCGGTCAGCCGCTCCAGCACGCGCCGGGGACTCGCCAGGATCTGCGCCGCCAAGTCCCGCCCGGCGTCGCGGGTGATGGTGTAATGGTGCACGATGTGCAGCGGGTAGTTCGTCAGGTGCATCTGCACCCGGGCCAGCGCGCGCCACGCGCCGCCGACCAGGTAAAGGTCGCGCTCCTCGCCCTGCGCCAGCCACAGCACCGCGCCGAGGTCCGCGTCGGCGATGGCGCGGGCGCGGGCCAGGTCGCCCTCCGCCCGGTCGGACAGCCGGATCACCCCAAGCCCCAAACTCTGCGCCAGCGGCGGGGCGCCGGTGCCCGCGCCCACCCGCACGACTTCCAGCGAGCCGCCGCCGATGTCGGCCATGATGCCGTCGCCCTCCGGGATGCCGCACAGCACGCCGGCGCTGGACAGCGCGGCCTCCTCTTCGCCGGACAGCACGCGGATGGGGACGCCGGGCATGCGCGCCTCCAGGCTTGCCACGAACTCCGGGCCGTTGGAGGCGTCGCGCACCGCGGCGGTGGCCAGCACCTCGAACGGGTCGGCGCCCATGGCGCGGGCGATGGCGTGGTAGCGGGCCATGACGCGCAGGCCCTGGGCGACCCCGGCCTCATTCAGCCGCCCGGTGCTGGCGAGGCCGCGGCCCAGGCGCAGCACCGCCTTCTCGTTGAAGATCGCCACCGGGTTGCGGCCGCGGCCCTCGAACACCACCAGGCGCACGGAGTTGGAGCCGAGATCGACGATGGCGGAGCGGGGAGCGGCTGGGCGCCCAAGCTGGTCCGACATGCTCAGTCCTGGGTGACGCGGTTGGGGCGGCGGACCGGGTGGGCGTGGGTCGAGAGCGCGCCGTGCAGCGCAGAACCGCGTCCGGACAGCGACGGGTTCGTCATGAAGTAGTCGTGGGCCGACACCGGGCGGGCGCCCTCCGCCACCCGCCGCCACGCGCCGTCCGCGCCCAGCTCCCAGGATTGCAGCGTGTCGCGCAGGTTCACCACCATGATCTGGTCTAGCACCTGGGCGTGGACGGTGCGGTTGTGGATGGGCACCAGCGTTTCCACCCGCCATTCCATGTTGCGCGCCATCCAATCGGCGCTGCTAATGAACACCCGGGCGTGCTTGCTGGGCAGGCGGTGGCCGTTGCCGAAGGCGTAGATGCGGGAATGCTCCAGGAAGCGGCCGACGATGCTCTTGACCCGGATGTTCTCCGACAGGCCGGACACGCCGGGGCGCAGGCAGCAGATGCCGCGGACCACGCACATCACCTGCACCCCGGCGTTCGACGCGGCATACAGGCGGTCGATCAGCTTGTCGTCCACCAGGCTGTTCATCTTGAGCCAGATATGCGCCGGACGCCCGGCGGCGGCGAAGGCCATCTCCGCGTCGATCAGCTCCATCACCGTCTTCCGGGTGGTCAGCGGGCTGAACGCCAGGCTGTCCATGCGCTCGGGCGTGGCGTAGCCGGTCATGTAGTTGAACAGCCGGGCGCTGTCGCGCGTGAGGTCGGGATCGCAGGTGAAGAAGCTGAGGTCGGTGTAGATGCGCGCGGTGATCGGGTGGTAGTTGCCGGTGCCGAAATGCGCGTAGGAGCGCATCGCGCCGCCCTCCCGCCGCACCACCAGCGACAGCTTGGCGTGGGTCTTCAGCTCCATGAAGCCATAGACCACCTGGACGCCGGCGGCCTCCATGCTGCGGGCCAGGCGGATGTTGGCCTCCTCGTCGAAGCGGGCGCGCAGCTCGATGAGGGCTGTCACCGACTTGCCGGCCTCCGCCGCCTCGATCAGCGCCTTGACGATGGGGCTGTCGCGGCTGGTGCGGTACAGCGTCTGCTTCACCGCCACCACGCTGGGGTCGGCGGCGGCCTGGCGCAGGAACTGCACCACCACGTCGAAGCTCTCGAACGGGTGGTGGACGATGATGTCCTTGGCGCGGATGGCGGCGAAGCAGTCGCCGCCGAAATCGCGGATGCGCTCGGGGAAGCGCGGGGTGTAGGGCGGGAACAGCAGGTCCGGGCGGTCGTCCACGATCATCTGCTTGAGGTCGGCGGCGCCCAGGATGCCGTGCTGCACCACCACCTCGTCGCCGGGGATCTCGTGCTCGTCCACGTCCAGCTCGTCGATCACCAGCGCGCGCAGGTCGTCCGGCATGTCGGCATCGACCGACAGGTGGATCGCCACCCCGCGGCGGCGGCGCTTCAGCGCGGTCTCGTAGGAGCGCACGAGATCCTCGGCCTCCTCTTCGAACTCCACCCCGGTGTCGCGGATCAGGCGGAACAGCCCGCGCCGCACCGCGTGGAAGCCGGGGAACAGGCGTCCGAGGAACAGCCCGACCAGCTCCTCTAGCAGCACGAAGCGGATGGTGGGGCTGTCGGGCTGCATCGGCAGGCGGACGAAACGCTCGATCAGGCCCGGCAGCGGGATCAGCGCGTCCATGACGTGCCCGTCCTCCTGGCGGTGCAGCTTGAGCACCATCACCAGGCCCATGTTCGGGATGAACGGGAACGGATGCGCCGGGTCGATGGCGAGCGGGGTCAGCACGGGGAACACACGGTCCATGAACCAGGTTTCGAGCCAGGCGCGGTCGGCCTCCGTCAGCGCCGCCGTCTCGCACAGCTCGATCCCGGCCTCATGCAGCTCGCCGCGCAGGTCGAGCCAGGCGGCCTGCTGCATGTCCATCAGCGCCCGCGCCCGCGGCTGGATCTCGCCCAACTGCTGCGCCGCCGTGCGGCCGTCCGGGCTGATCGCCGCGACGCCCGCCTTGGCCTGGCCGATCAGCCCGGCCACGCGGACCGAGAAGAACTCGTCCAGGTTCGACGCGCTGATCGAGATGAAGCGCAGCCGTTCCAGCAACGGATGCCGGTGGTTCTCCGCTTCCTCGACGACGCGGTGGTTGAAGTCGAGCCAGCTCAACTCTCGGTTGATGAAGCGTTCCGGGCTGTCGGCGATGGCGCCGCCCGGGGCGGTTCGGGACAGGAGCGGGGCGCTGATCTCGTTCATGGGCGCATCCTAGAACAGCGCGGGGCAGGACGGCGAGGCGTCGGGCGGCTCCGCATCGTGATTGTCACACATCAGGGGTTGCAGGGTCCGCGCGGCCAAAGCACGCGTGATGCCGCGCCCGGCGGCCAGGCCGGCGCGGTCCAGCCGGGCGGCGGCCTCCCGCAGAGCGGCTGGGTCGCGGGGCAGCACGGCCAGCAGCCAGTCCTGCACGGAGGCGGCGACCTGCAACTGGCGGTCGGACAGCAGCCGGGCCAGCAGCGTGCGGAGAAAAGCGTCGTCCGCGGCGCCGAGCGGCACGGCAATGATGGCGCGCAGCCGGCTGGCCAAATCCGGAAGCGCCGTGGGCCAGCGCGCCGGCGGCGTGCGGGCGGCCAGGAGCACGGGATGGCAGGCCTCCTGCGCGGCGTTCAGCAGGTGCAGCAGCCCGGTCTCGGGCGCGAGGTCCGCGTCGTCCACCGCGAGCGGCCCCGGCGCGCAGACGTTGCCGGGCGCCGCCCCGAAGCGGACCGCGGCGCCGGACACCAGGCCGGCGCCGGCGCGGGTGGCCCAGATGTGCAGCAGATGCGTCTTGCCGGACCCCGGCGCGCCCCACAGCGCGAGGCGCTGTCCAGGCCACTGGACGGCGGCCAGCCAGGCCAGCGCGGCCTCCGTCCCGGGGCTCGGCAGGAACTCGGCCTCCGTCAGGCGCGGCGCATGCACGAAAGGCAGCGCCAGTTGGCGGAAGGCCGTCACGGCGGGTCGAGGTAGAGCGGGCTTTGCAGATAACGCCGCAGCCAGAAGCGCAGCAGCACGCCGATGGCCGCCGCCACCGGCACCGCCATCAGCACGCCCAGGAACCCGAACGCGGCCCCCCCGGCGAACAGCGCGAAGATCACCCAAACCGCGTGCAGCTCTACCCGGTCGCCGAGGAAGCGCGGGTAGATCACGTAGCCTTCCAGGATCTGTCCCAGCACGAACACCCCGGCCACCGTCGCGACCCCGGTCCAGGTTGGGAACTGCGCGACGGCGAGGCCGATGCTGGCAACGCCGCCGGTGATGCTGCCGACATACGGGATGAACGACAGCAGCCCGGCCGAGATGCCGACGATCAGCCCGAGGTCCAGCCCCGCCGCCGACAGCGCCACCGCATAGTATAGCGCCAGCGCCACGCAGCACAGCGCCTGGCCGCGCAGCCAGGCGGACAGGATGCGGTCCACCTCCCGCGCCTGCGCCTGCAGCACGCCGGCGTAGCGCCGGGGCAGCCAGCTATCGACCCGCGCCACCGCCCGACGCCAGTCGCGCAGCAGGTAGAACGCGACCACGGGGGTCACGACCACCAGCGACAGCACGTTGAACAGGGCGAAGCCGCCGCCGACGATGCGGCTGAGCGCCGCCGCCAGGAAGGCCAGCATGGCGCTGGCCTGGCCGCCCACGAGGTCGCGCAGCCGCTCGTCCACGAACTCGGAGCCGAGGCGCTCCTGCAAGTGGCTGATGACCTCGCCGGCCCAGAGCCGCACGGAATACACGTAGCTCGGCACCCTGCTGATCAGGATGCCGACCTGCGCCAGCAGCAGCGGATACAGCAGCAGGGCGAACAGCAGCCCGGCCGCGACCAGCGCCACCACCATCAGCAGCGCCGCGGCGCCGCGCGGCATTCCCGCCCGGGTCAGCCGGGTGGTGGGCGGATCGAGGAAGTAGGCGATGCCCGCCGCCATTACGAAGGGCAGCAGGATCGAGGCAAACAAATGCAGCGCCGCCGCGAGCACGAGCAGCAGTCCCGCCAGCAGCCCGAACCGCTGCGCCCGGGTGGCGTGGCGCAGCGGAAACCCCGGCTCGGCAGGGGCGGCCGGGGAGGACGCGGCGGGGGGCGTGGGTTCGGGCAGGGGCAGATCCAAGGCTTTCATCACCATGCGTTCAGCGCCCATGCTTCCATCGCCTAACCCTCATCTATGGCGCGCGGCCTTCCACACATAGGCGGCGCCGGACCCGAGCGTCGTCGCGGCCACCGTCCAGATCAACAGGGCGCGCAGCCACGGCGCCTGCAGCCCGAACCCTTCCAGGAACAATACCACGCCGACCAGCAGCAGTTGCAGCGCCGTGTTGAGCTTGGAGAACAGCATCGGCTTGATGCGGACCGGGATAGTGAGCTGCCACATCACCATGATCCCGCCCACGATCACCAGGTCGCGGAACACCACAAGGATGGCGATCCAGCTCGGCAGCACCCCGATGGCGGCCAGCGTCACGAACATGCAGACCAGCAGCGCCTTGTCGGCCATCGGGTCCAGCATGGCGCCGAACGCGCTGCCGCCGCGGCGCCGGGCCAGCCAGCCGTCCACCGCGTCCGACACCCCGGCCAGCGCGAACAGGCCGAAGGCCCACCCCGTTTCCCGCTGAATCACCAGCCACACCGCGGCCGGCACGGCGCACAGCCGGGCGAAGGTGATGATGTTGGGCAGGTTCAGCACGTCGTGCCCACCGCGCGGCGGCACGGCCGATGCTGCCAAGTCTCCGCCGCCTCTGTCCCGACCGGTCATCCCCGGCTATTACCGCATCCAGGCCCCGGCGTCACAGGACCATTGGCATGAGCGACATCCCTCCCCGCCCCGGTTCAACTTACCGCGAAGCCGGCGTGGACATCGCGGCGGGCGACGCGCTGGTGGACCGCATCAAGCCGCTGGCGCGCGCCACGTCGCGGGCCGGGGTGATGGGCGGGCTGGGCGGCTTCGGCGCATTGTTCGACCTTCGCGCCGCCGGGTTCCGCGACCCGGTGCTGGTCAGCAGCACGGACGGGGTCGGCACCAAGCTGAAGGTCGCCATCGACACCGGGCGGCATGACGGCGTGGGCATCGACCTCGTGGCCATGTGCGTCAACGATTTGGTGGTGCAGGGGGCGGAGCCGCTGTTCTTCCTGGACTACTTCGCGGCCGGCGCCCTGTCGGTGGAGCACGCCGCCCGCGTGGTGGCCGGCATCGCCGAGGGCTGCCGGCTCGCCGGCTGCGCCCTGGTCGGCGGGGAAACGGCGGAGATGCCGGGCCTGTATGCCGCCGGCGACTACGACCTGGCCGGGTTCAGCGTGGGGGCGGCTGAACGCGGCGCCCTGCTGCCGGCGGGGATCGCGGCGGGGGACGCCGTGCTGGGCCTGCCCTCCAGCGGGGTGCACAGCAACGGATTCTCCCTGGTGCGCCGGATTGTCGGGATCAGCGGCCTCGGCTGGGACGAACCAGCGCCGTGGGACGCCAGTGAGACGCTGGCGGAGGCGTTGATGCGGCCGACCCGGATCTACGTGAAGGCTTTGCTGGCGCTGCACCGCGCCGGGCTGCTGCGGGCGGCGGCGCACATCACCGGGGGCGGTCTGCCGGGCAACGTGCCGCGCATGCTGCCGGACGGGATGCGCGCCGTGCTGGACGCGGGCGCCTGGCCGCTGCCGCCGGTGTTTCGCTGGCTGGCGCGGGCCGGCGACGTGGCGCCCGAGGAGATGCTGCGGGTGTTCAACTGCGGCGTCGGCATGGCCCTGGTGGTGCGCGACGCCGCCGACGCGGTCGCGCTGCTGGCCGAGCATGGGGAAACGGCGTTCCGGATCGGCGTGGTCGAGGCCAGCGACGGCCCGGCCGCGGTGCAGGTCCACACTGAAGCCGACTGGCTGGCGTGACCTCGACTTGTGTGACTTTGGCCCGCGTCGCCGTGCTGATCAGCGGCCGGGGCAGCAACCTCGGCGCGCTGCTGGACGCGGCGGAGGCGCCGGGCTACCCGGCCCGGGTCGCGCTGGTGCTGTCGAACCGCCCGGACGCCGCCGGGCTGGACCTGGCGGCCCGGCGCGGCGTGGCGGCGCGCTGCATCGACCACCGCCCGTTCGCCGGCGACCGCGCCGCACACGAGTCGGCGGTCCACGCCGCGCTGGGGGAGCACGACATCGGCCTCGTATGCCTCGCCGGCTACATGCGGCTGCTGACGCCGCTGCTGGTCGGCGCGTGGGCCGGGCGGATGCTGAACGTGCACCCGAGCCTGCTGCCGGCCTTCCCCGGCCTCGATACCCACGCCCGCGCCCTGGCGCAGGGGGTTAAGCTGCATGGCTGCACCGTGCATCTGGTGACGCAGGAGGTGGACGCCGGCCCCATTCTGGCCCAGGCGGCGGTCCCCGTGCTGCCCGGCGACACGGCGGACAGCCTGGCCGCCCGGGTCCTGGTCCAGGAGCACCGCATCTACCCGGAGGCGCTCCGCCTCCACGCTTCTGGCCGTCCCGGCGCCTACGATCCGGCGGCCAGCCTGACCTCGCCCTTGCCGCCTTTGGCTGGCACGCCGTAGAACGCCCGCATCCGTCGCAACACGAGGCCGACCATGGACGTTCCCGAGACCAACCAGAGTACCCCCCAGAACACCCCCCAGGGCACCCCGGCGAGCAAGATCGACGAAACCTTCATCGCCGACCGCCAGATCTTCTGGTCACGCTTCACGAACTTCACCACGGGCGCGGTGGTCGCGGTGGCGGTGCTGCTGATCGGGCTTTATCTTCTCTTCGGCTGACGCATCCGGCCCCTGCCCAGCCGGCGACGGGGCCGCCCTGCGCGGTGAGCGACACGCCCTGTTGAGGCCGACGCTCCGATCCACGCTCCGGCATCAAGCCGGACACGGGCCGTAGCGCGTAACGGGCCGGAGCCGCCGTTCTACAATATGCCTGTGATCAGACGGTCGGCCCGAGTATTTTCCTGGTAGGCGACCTTCACCAGTGCGGCGGCAAGAATGCCAGTCAATGCGCCGCCAAGAATGTCACCCACATAATGAGTCCCGATATACACGCGTGAAACTCCCAGCAGCACGGCAAGCGCCAGGAACACGAACCCGCGGCGCGGCAGTCCGTGCAGCAGGAACGTCGCGGCGATGGCAAAGCCTGCGGTGGCATGGTCGGACGGGAACGAGAAGTCGGCGCTCCGGTCGATAATCAAGCGGGTGACATGGGCATCGTAGGGACGAACGCGCTGCACGAACAGGAGAACAAGCTGGTTGGACCCAAGCCCAAGAAGAAACGACAACCCGGCTGCCACCAGGACATGGCGTGTTGCACGGTCACGGGGCGGCGCCCACCATTGCAGCGCGACAGCCAGGACGAGAAGGGGCACGCCCAGGGCTGAAAACCAGGTCATGAAGAAATCGACATCGGGAAGGTGCCCAGCCCAGGCATTTGTCCACGCGGTCAGCGCGGCATCGATCTCCGGCATCCAGATCTCCAATCACCTTGGGCGGCCATCGGAGCCTGTAGTTGCATCCGAGCCATTGCTTCTATTGCGGCTGGCTGACGCCTGGGAAGCGCAACGCCGCCGGACGGCAATAGCCGCCTAGTCCACCTTGGTCAGCGTCCAATGGTGCTCGCATTGGCGGCTCGCCACCGTGACCTCCAGGCGGCCACGGGCGAGCTGGCCGTCCATCATGCCCTCCCCGTCGCTGGCCTGGATGCGGCCGTCGGGGCCGACCTGCGCAGTGAGCGGCACGCGCCCGCGCGGGGCGGCGCTGTAGGACAGCGACACGGTGCCGCGGTAAACGTCCAGCACGCGGGCGCCACTGCGCTGGCAAAACGACCCGGCGGCGCGGATCAGGCGGGCGGTGCCCCGGTAGTGCCCATCTAAGCCGGCCACGGACACCGGGGCGGGCGGGCGCAGCACGATGGGCGGAGCGGGCGGCCCGCACGCGGCGAGGCTGGCCGCCAGCAGCAGCGGCCCGGCACGGCGCATCGGGTCAGCCGACGATGTCGGTGCCCGCGAAGAAGAAGTTGATTTCCTGGGCGGCGGCCTCGGCGCTGTCGGAGCCGTGCACGCTGTTGGCCTCGATGCTTTCGGCGAACAGCTTGCGGATGGTGCCGGCGTCGGCGTTGGCCGGGTTGGTGGCGCCCATCAGCTTGCGGTTCAGCACGATGGCGTCCCCGCCTTCCAGCACCTGCACGACGACGGGTCCGCTCACCATGAAGCCGACCAGGTCCTTGAAGAAGCCGCGCTCGCGGTGCGCGGCGTAGAACGCCTCCGCCTGCGCCTGCGACAGATGCAGCCGGCGCTGGGCCACGATGCGCAGGCCCGCCTCCTCGAACACGGCGTTGATCTTGCCCGTCAGGTTGCGGCGGGTGGCGTCGGGCTTGAGGATGGACAGCGTGCGCTCGGTGGCCATGGCAGGTTCCTATCAACGATGCCGGGGCGTTTAGGCCAAGGGCCACGCTTGGGCAAGGTGGGGCCGGCACAAGGCCGGGCCGGGCTTTCCCGGGGCGGCGGGCAGGCCTACATCCCGGGCATGAGCCTGCTGACCCTCGACCGCGTCACCCTCCGCATGGCCGGGCGCACCCTGCTGGATCAGGCGGAGCTGCGCGTCGATCCCGGGCGGCGCATCGGCCTCGTCGGCCGCAACGGCGCGGGCAAGAGCACGCTGCTCAAGGCCATCGCGGGCGAGCTGCCGGTCGATGGCGGAGAGATCAGCTTCAGCAGCCGCGCCCGCATGGCCCAGGTCCGCCAGGAAGCGCCGAGCGGCCCGGCCTCCCTGCTCGACACCGTGCTGCTGGCCGACGCGGAGCGCCTGGCGCTGCTGGCCGAACTCGACGCCGCGACGCCGCTGCGCTTGGCCGAGGTGCACGAGCGGCTGCGCACCATCGGCGCCGACGCGGCGCCGGCGCGGGCGGCGGCGATCCTGGCCGGGCTGGGCTTCAATGCGGAAGCGCAGGCGCGTCCGGTGGACAGCTTCTCCGGCGGCTGGCGGATGCGGGTGGCGCTGGCCGCCGCCCTGTTCGCCGCGCCCGACCTGCTGCTGCTGGACGAGCCGACCAACCATCTGGACCTTGAGGCGACGCTGTGGCTGGAGGGCTGGCTGGCCCGCTTCCCCGGCGCCTGCCTGATCGTGTCGCACGACCGCGGCCTGCTGGACCGCGCCGTACAGGGCATCGCCCACCTGGACGGGCGCAAGCTCAGCCTCACGCCCGGCGGCTACGACGAGTTCGTCCGCATCCGCACCGAGCACGCCATGCAGCAGTCCCGCGCCGCCGAGCGCATCGCCGCCCAGCGCGCCCACATGCAGAGCTTCGTGGACCGTTTCCGCGCCAAGGCGACCAAGGCGCGTCAGGCGCAGGCCCGCATCAAGGCATTGGAGAAGCTGCCGGTGCTGGACACGGTGGTGGAGGCGGCGCCCACCCGGTTCGACTTCCCGGAGCCGGCGCGGCTCGCGCCGCCGATCCTCGTGCTGGACCGCGTGGCGGCCGGGTATGGGACGACCCGGGTGCTGGGCGGACTGTCGCTCAGCGTGGACATGGACGACCGCATCGCCCTGCTGGGCGCCAATGGCAACGGCAAGAGCACATTTGCAAAACTGCTGGCCGGGCGGCTGGAGCCGATGGCCGGCACGATCCGGCGCGGCCCGAAGCTGCGGGTCGGCTACTTCGCGCAGCACCAGACGGACGAGCTAGTGATGGGCGACACGCCGGTGGACCACATGGCGCGCGCCCTGCCCCGCGCGCTGCCGCCGCAGGTGCGCAGCCAGCTCGCGCGGTTCGGCCTCGACGCGGACCGGGCGGACACCCCGGTCGGCAGCCTGTCGGGCGGCGAAAAGGCCCGGCTGCTGCTGGCGCTGGCCACGCGGGACGCGCCGCAACTGCTGATCCTGGACGAGCCGACCAACCATCTGGACATCGACGCGCGGGAGGCGCTGGTGCGGGCGCTGGCGGAGTTCCAGGGCGCCGTGCTGCTGATCACCCACGACCCGCATCTGGTGGAGCTGGTGGCGGACCGGCTCTGGCTGGTCGGCGACGGCACCGTGCGGCCCTACGAGGGCGACATGGACGACTACCGCGGCCTGCTGGCCGAGCGGGCGCGGCCGGCGGCGAGGGCGGACGCCGGGCCGAACCGGAAGGACGAGCGGCGGGAGCGGGCGGAAGCGCGGGTGCAGTTGGCGCCGCTGCGCCGGCAGGCGCGGGACGCGGAGGCGCGGATCGCCAAGCTCGAAGCCGAGCGCGCCCGCGTCGAGGCGCAGCTCGCCGACCCGGCGCTGTACGCGCCGGGCAAGGGCGCGGCGGTGACGGAGGCGAACCAGCGCCTGGCCGCGATTGGACGCGAGCTGGCGGCGGCGGAGAGCGCGTGGATGGCGGCGGAGGAGGCGCTGGAAGCGGCGGGGTAGGTCGGACGGCCTTGCCCTCGGTTCCGCGCTGGCGTCAGAGCCAGAACCGGGCGGTAAGCTGTTCCGACGTCACGTAGTCGCTCGTCTTCTCCACCTGCATGTCGGCGACGTGCTGCGCGAGGCCGATCTCGGTCAGCGACCAGCCCAGCATGGTCCGCACATGCTCGTCGTAGCGGTCGCTGAGCGCGGTGGAGGCAGGGTCGAGGTTGGTGATGAGCACGAGGCCGGTCGGCGGCGCGTCGAGCGTGGTGAAGGACAGGTCGGGCCGTGCGCGCCGCAAGAGACGCGCGGTGCGCCACACGTCGCCGGCCCACCAGTGCCGGCGGTGCGGCTCGACGGAGGGGCGGGCGAGGTAGCTGCGGTCGGTCATCGGCTCCTCGACCGGCAGGCAGTCGTGCAGGACGATGACCGAGTTCCGGGCGCAGCGGCGTTCCGTGTTGATGAAGTCGCGCAGCAGGAACTCGCAGCGGTGCATCCCGTCCAGGAAGGCTAGCTGCACCTTATCGCCCAGCAGGGCGCAGGGGTCGTGCTGCTGAAAGAACAGGTCCGACGCCATGCGGAACAGCAGCATCCGCGGCTTCGACACGATGCGGCGCACGAGTTCGATGTCCTCGAACGGAAAACCCGGATCGACCGCGAGCGACGCGCAGGCGGCAAGCGCCAGGCTTTCCCCGGTGAAGGTGCCGACCTCCAGGTAGTTCCGCGGCTGCAGGACCTCGTGCAAGGTTTGCAGCACCTCGAGATAACCGTGCCCGGTGAAATCCGGCAGGCTGTCGACGACGTCAGGTTGGGTCAAATGCTGCCTTTGTTCGGTCAGGTGTTGCCGAAACTTCGAAATGGCGCCGTGACGGTAGATCCCGTAACGACCGCCAGTCAACCCGAAGCCCGCCACCCGTGACGGCGGGACCGTTACGTTGTAGGACGCTCAGACCCAGCTTGGAGTCAACGATGGAGGCCAGACCGGCCGGGCTACGTGACGCTCGGCGCCAAGGCGAAGGCGCCGTTGCGCTGCGAGTTTGCGCACGCCATCACCACTTCCGCTTGCGGAAAGCCGTTGTGGTTGCCGGGGTCGAAGCTGTAATCGCCGAACACGCCGGGAAATGCTGCCGTCCGGTTCCAGGCGTCGGTGATCGCGTCCGGCGTGCTGGCGCCGCTGCTTTCCACCGCAGCCGCGACCAGGCGCACGGCGTCGTAGCCGCAGGCGACCCACCACAGGCTCGTGTCGCGCAACGCCACCTTCGCAGCGGCGAGCTTGGCGACGAAGGTCTGGCTCCGCTCCGGCAGCTTGCCGTCCTCGCCGACGCTGCAGCTCTGGCAGCTGACCATGAACACCCGCTCCCAGTTGCCGGGCCGGTCCAGCAGGCCGCGGATCTCGTCGGCGCCGAGCGAGGGGTGCCCCACGATGGGCACGTTCCAACGCAGCGCCCGGCGCACGTTCATCAGGTGGGACAGCAGGCCGACGCTGGCGCTCCAGGCCACAAGCACCTCGGCGCCGGCGGCCCGGGCGTGCAGCATCTCAGGCGACACGTCGGGCCGGGTCGCGTCGATCAGCGATTGGCTCACGACGTGGGCGCCGTCCCATCTGAACGCCGCGGCCGAGGCCGCGACGGCGCCCGTGCCGTAGGCCGAGGTGTCGCCGAACACCGCGACCTCGCGCACCCCGAGCGTGTCCAGCACGTAGCCGCGCACCGCCTCGTCCCATTGGCCGCTGCTGGGCGCGATGCGGAAGACGCTTGGGTACTTCGCCGGGTCGATCAGGCTGTCGGTCACGCAGGGGTGGAGGCAGGGCATGCCGACGCGGCCCATGATCGGCAGGACCGCCAGCGCCTCGTTGGAGTTGGTCGGCCCCCAGATGGCATGGACCTTGGCGTGGCTGATGAGGTCTTTGGCCGCGTTCGCCGCGCGGGCGGGGTCGCCCTGGGTGTCCCGGGTGACGAGTTCGACCCGGCGCCCGCGCACGCCGCCGGCCGCGTTCAGCTCGGCCGCGGCCAACGTCACCCCGCGGTTGAAGCCGGTGGCCGGCGCCGCGCTTGGCCCGGTCAACGCCGCGAGCCAGCCGATGCGGAGCGGCTCGCCGGATTGGGCCGCGGCGAGTCCGAATGGAGCCGCCGCGGCGCCCAGCACCAGCGTTCGGCGTTTAAGCATCGTGTCCTCCTGAGACGTCGCCCGCGGCCCGGGGCGGATCGTTGATGAGGCGGCCTTGGGACCAAAGGACGTGAACCATGATGCCGCCGCAATCCCGTGGCATTCATGGGCCTTAAGGCCTAGCCAAGTCTAGGCCGGACGCAACCAGACGAGGCCGGGAACACCCATGCGGCGACGGGGATTGATGATGGGCGCCTTGGCGGCGGGATTTGCGCCCCGGGCCGGGCTGCGGGCGGCGGAGCCGGAAGCCCTGCCCTTCGACGCCCAGCCCTTCGACGCGCAGACAGTGCGGACGATGGCCCGCGCCCTCGCCGGCGCCGCATTTCAGCCGCCGGACGCCAAGCTGCCGGACGCGCTGGCCAAGCTGACCTACGACGCTTACCGCACCATCCGCTTCGACCCGGCGCAATCGCTTTGGCGCGGCGCCGGCCTGCCGTTCGAGGCGCAGTTCTTCCACCGGGGCTCGCTGTATGCCAACCGGGTCACGTTGTACGAGGTCGCGGACGGCCAGGCCCGTCCGCTGCGCTACCGGCCCGAGCAGTTCGACTTCGGCGCCGCGCCGCGCATGGGGGATGACGACCTCGGCTATGCCGGGTTTCGCCTGCACGGCGCGATCAACCGGGCGGACACGATGGACGAGATCGCCGTGTTCTTGGGCGCGAGCTATTTCCGCGCGGTGGGCAAGGGCCTGCTGTACGGCCTATCCGCCCGCGGCCTGTCGATCAAGACCGCCGACCCCGGCGGCGAGGAGTTCCCGGCGTTCAAGGCGTTCTGGCTCGAACGCCCGCAGCCCGGCACAAGCAGCGTCGTCGTCACCGGCCTGCTCGACAGCCCGAGTGCCGCCGCCGCGGTCCGCTTCTCCATCCGGCCCAATAGTGGAAGCGGGGGCGAGGACACGGTGTTCGACGTGGAGCTGACGCTGTTCCCGCGCAAGGACATCGCCCAAGCCGGCATCGCCACCTTGACCAGCATGTTCCTGTTCAACGCGCTGGACCGCGGCGGCGCCGACGACTACCGCCGGGCGGTGCATGACAGCAATGGGCTGATGATGCTGACCGGGCGCGGCGAGGCGCTGTGGCGGCCGGTCGCCAACCCGCAGACCCTGCAGGTCAGCCAGTTCGCCGATGCTAGCCCACGCGGCTTCGGCCTGATGCAGCGCACCCGGTCGCTGCGCGACTTCGAGGACCTGGAAGCACGCTACGACAAGCGCCCGAGCCTGTGGGTCGAGCCGATTGGCGATTGGGGCGAGGGCGTGGTGGAGCTGGTGGAAATTCCCACCAAGGACGAGGTGCACGACAACATCGTCGCCTTCTGGCGCCCCAAGCAGCCGCTGTTGGCCAAAAGCGAGCATGGCTTCACCTACCGCCTGCATTGGGCCGCGGATGCGCCGGGCGCCCCGGCGTTGGGCCGCTTCACCGCCAGCCGGAGCGGCGCCGGCCCCGGCGGCTCCCGCCTGTTCGTGCTGGACGCGGCGGGCGGGGCGTTGGGCGCGCTGGCGCCGGACGCGCAGCCGCGGCTCGCGGTCAGCACGGACCGGGGCAAGATCCAGAACGCCGCCGTCCGCGCCAACCCCGAGGAGGGCGGCTGGCGCATGGGCTTCGAACTGCTGCCGGAGGACGCGAAGGCGGTCGAACTGCGCGCGCAATTGCTGCTGGGCGACGCGCCGCTGACCGAGACGTGGATGCTGCGTTGGACAGCCTGATTCCGGACGCCCACGGCGGCCCCGACGCCCGCAGCGGACCGGACAATTTCCGGGCGCTGCCGGAGGAAACGCCGCTCGCCATGCCGGCGCAGGCTTTGGACGCCCGGGGCGCCCGGGTCAGGCCGGCGTCGTCGCCGGGCCGCATGGGGTGGCGCCGGGCGCTGGTGCTGGGCGGCGCGGTCGCGGTGACAGGCATTGCGGCCTATCAGATGTATTTGGTGCTGGGGGTCGGCGGCCTCACGCTGCTGGAGGGCGTCATCCTCGCGCTGTTCGTGGTGCTGTTCGCCTGGATCGCGCTGGCGCTGGTCAGTGCGCTGTGCGGATTCGCGTCGCTGCTCGCGGGCGGCGGGCGGCGGCTCGATCCCGCCGGGTCGCGGTTGCCGGCGCTCGCGGCGCGGACTGCGCTTCTGATGCCCTGCTACAACGAGCAGCCCGCCCGGGTGATGGCGGCGCTGCAGGTCATCCATGGCGACCTCGCCCGGCACGGCGCGCTGCCCGCCTTCGACCTGTTCATCCTCAGCGACACGACCGACCCCGATATCTGGATCGCCGAAGAGGCCGCGTTCCTCGCGCTGCGCGACCGCACCAGTGGTGACGGCCGCATTTTCTATCGCCGCCGCGCCGAGAACATCGAGCGCAAGGCCGGCAACATCGCCGACTGGGTGCGCCGATTCGGGATGGGTTACGCCCATTTCCTGATCCTCGACGCCGACAGCGTCATGACCGGCGAGACGATCATCCGCCTGGCCGGCATCCTGGAGCGCAACCCAGGGGTGGGCCTGGTGCAGACCCTGCCGGTGATCGTCGGCGGCGAAACGCTGTTCGCCCGCACCCAGCAGTTCGCCGGCCGGGCTTACGGCCCGTTGATCGCGCACGGCATCGCCTGGTGGCACGGGGCGGAGGGCAACTACTGGGGCCACAACGCGATGATCCGCACCGCCGCCTTCGCCGCCCATGCGGGGCTGCCGACGCTTCACGGGCGCAAGCCGTTCGGCGGCCACATCATGAGCCATGACTTCGTGGAGGCGGCGCTGCTGCGCCGGGGCGGCTGGGCGGTGCATATGGAGCCGGGCCTGCCCGGCAGCTACGAGGAAAGCCCGCCGTCGCTCGCGGACATCGCCGTGCGCGACCGGCGCTGGTGCCAGGGCAACCTGCAGCACATGAAGGTGATCGGGGCGCGCGGCCTGCACCCGGTCAGCCGGCTGCATCTCACCATGGGCATCGGCTCCTACGTCACGGCGCCGCTTTGGCTGCTGTTCCTCGTGACCGGCATCCTGATCTCGCTGCAGGCGCGCTTTGTGCTGCCGGACTACTTCCCGGCCGGGCCGTCGCTGTTTCCCTTGTGGCCGGCGGTGGACCCGGTGCGGTCGAAATGGGTGTTCATCGGCACCATGGCCGTGCTATTGGGGCCGAAGCTGTTGGCCTGCGCCGCGCTGCTGCTGCGGGAGCGCCGGGCCTTCGGCGGCACGTTGCGGACGCTCGCGGGCGTATTGATCGAGACGGTGCTGGCCGGGCTGATCGCGCCGGTGGCAATGCTGACGCAGTCCGCGGCGGTGGTCTCGATCCTGGCCGGACGGGATGGCGGCTGGCAGCCGCAGCGGCGGGACGACGGCGGCATCCCCTTTGCGCAGACCGCCCGCCAATACCGGGCGCATACGGTCATCGGTCTCCTGCTGGGGCTTGCGTCCTACCTGGTCTCGCCCTCGCTGCTGCTTTGGATGTCGCCGGTGGTGCTGGGACTGGCGCTCGCTATCCCTATGGCGGCCTGGACCGCCGGGCGCGGCCCTGGCCAGGCGCTGCGGCGGCTCGGGCTGCTGCGCATCCCCGAGGAGGAGGCACCCCCTGCCGTGCTGGCGGAAGCAAAGCGGCTGCAATCGGAAGCGCCGACGCCGGCGCTCCCGGCCTTCCGCCACCTCGCTTCCGACGCGCGCCTGCTCGCGGCCCACGCCGCCATGCTGCCGCCGCCCCGCGCTCGCGGCACGCCGTTCGACCCGGCGCTGCTAACGGGCCTGGCCAAGCTGGAGGAAGCGGCGACGCTCGACACCGCCGAGGCTGCCCTTACCCGGCAGGAAACAGCCGCGGTGCTCGCCGACGGACGCGGCCTGGCGCTGCTCCGCGCCCTTCCAACATAGCCGAGGTCAGTCGGACCCGCCCATCGCCCAGCCGGACATGTCTTCTACGGTCACATGCCGTTCCTGGGGCGGTGCGGGCTCCGGCGTTGCGGCCTGGGAGTTGGCCTCGGCACCCTTATCCTGCGGCGGGTTTGGCTGCGCGTCAGCCGTCGTGGGCTTGTCGGACTGCGGGCGCGCGGGCGGCGCCTGCGGAGCTTGGAATGCATTCATGACGGGGTCCACGCACTGAATTGTGCGCTGCGGCATAAGGTCCACCCGTCGTTGACTTCAACGTGAGCTGCACCTCACGTTTCCGTGCTCTCAGGCGCCGGCATCCGGCCCGACGCGGACCAGCAGCTTGCCGAAGTTCTTGCCCTGAAGCATCCCGATGAACGCGGCCGGCGTGCGCTCCAGCCCGTCAACCACGTCCTCGCGGTACTTGATCTGCCCGGACTCGACCCACGCGGTGGCGTCGCGCAGGAAGTCGGCCTGCTGGCTCGCGAAGTCGGTTACGATGAAGCCGCGGATGGCCAGGCGCTTGGTGAGGACGGCGCGCATCAGCGCGGCCTGCCGGTCCGGCCCGGCGGATGGGGCGGTCTGGTTGTATTGTGAAATCAGGCCGCAGACCGGGACACGGGCAAACGGGTTCAGCAGCGGGAACACCGCATCCCAGACCAGGCCGCCGACGTTCTCGAAATATACGTCGATCCCGTTCGGACAGGCCTGCTTCAACCGCTCGGGCAGGTCCGGCCCGCGGTGGTCGATGCAGTCGTCGAACCCGATGGATCGGACGTATCCGCACTTCTCCGCGCCTCCGGCGATGCCGACGGCGCGCGCCCCGCGCAGCTTGGCGATCTGGCCCACCATCGACCCCACGGGACCGCTGGCGGCGGCGACCACCACCGTCTCCCCAGACTTCGGCTGACCGATGTTGATTAGGCCGCAATACGCCGTCATGCCGGGCATGCCCAGCACGCCGAGCGCGGTGGATGCCGGCAACGCCCCAGGCTCCATTCGCCGCAACCCGGCAGCGCCCACGGCGGCATAGGCCTGCCAGCCGTTATAGCCCTCCACCAGGTCGCCGGGCTTCAGCCCGTCCGCGCGGGACTCCATCACCTCGCCGACGGTGCCGCCGGTCATCACGCCGTCGACGGGCACCGGCGGCACGTAGGACGGCGCGTCGCTCATCCGCCCGCGCATGTAGGGATCGAGCGACAGCCAGATCGTCCGCACCAGCGCCTGTCCCGGCCCGGGCGTCGGGACCGGTCCCCGCTCCAGGCGGAAATCGCTTTCCTGCGGCTCCCCCAAGGGGCGGCTGGCAAGGACTACGCGTTGGTTTTCGGCATCGGGCATGAATGCACCTCGGGTTCGTCGCGTGACCATAACCGGGATTAACCAAGCCGCAACCAAAACCGCGCATCATGCCAATTATTGTCGAAACAATCTTTGGCAGTAACAATTTTGGCAACGCTGTCGGGTTCTGGCACAATCGGGCGCGGCGTGCGGGGGTCCGTGTCCCTTTTGGACCAGCTCGCGCCCGGCGGCAATCTTGAGTGGACGGTCAGCGGCTCGGGGCTGGGCGGCATCGCCGACCTCCGGCTGCTGGACACCCTGGGCGACGGGCAGCGCCTGGACACGGTGTTCCACCCGCAGGTGGTGATCCGCCGCGGGTCCACCACGCTGTTCAGCGGCGACCTGCTGGGCTGGTCGGGCACGCGCAGCGCGGACACGGCGGCGACCGCCATCAACTTCGACCTGGCGCCCACGCTGCGCGCCGCCGGGCTGGCCGGCGGCGTGTCGGACGACAGCACCGTTTCCGTCACCTTCCACAGCGTCATCGCCTCGCTCTACGCGGCGCGGCAGGCGCCGGCCTTGGGCCGGGCGCTCGGCCAGGGCGACCTGCTGCGCAACACCGCCGTGTTCAGCGGCACCGTGGCGGGCACGCTCTCCAGCAGCGATCCTGCGGCCGCGTCGCTGGCGCTGCCGTCCAGCACGCTCGCGGCCTCGATCTACGCGGTGAACGGCGTCTTGGCGGCGGGGACGGCGCACGCGGCGTATGGCGACATCGTGACCTACCGCATCCAGCTCGGCCTGCCGCTGACGGCCGCGCACCACGTCCAACTGACCGCCAGCCTCGCGGGGCTGACCGGCCCTTTCGTGTTCGACGCGGCTGGCACGCTGGGAGGCCCGCCCGGCAGCCATGCCCAGTTCGGGCCGAATGGCACCTACACCGCGACCCGGCCGGCGGCGAGCCTGACAACCGACGCGGCGGGGAACGCGGCCGTCCTGTTCGACTTCGGCGACATCCAGTCGTCCAGCAGCCGTCCCGGCACCATCGACCTGCTGGTGTCCGCCCCGCTGGCGCCCGGCGCGTCGCTCGCAGCATTCGTGACGGAGACCGAGGCGAACTCGTTCGGGACCTCGGCCACAGTCAGCGCCGCCACGGCGGCCGTCGCCCTCAACGAGCCGTCGCTGCACATCCAGACCGCGACGGTCTACGCGTCGAACGACCACGCCAATTGGACCGGCACCGGCGGCCCGTTCGGCTACAGCCCGGATTTCGGCCAGTTCGGCGGCGTCATCAGCAGCGCCGGGCTGGCGACAGAGCCGTTTGCCGACCAGCTCTACGGCGTGGACGCGGGCGACGACGTGACCTTCGTCATCGCGGTCGAGAACCTGATGCCCGGCGCCAAGGCGTACGACGTGCTGGTGCGCGCGCCAATGCCGGACGGGTTCGTCGCGCCAGATGGGGATGCCAGCATCACCGTCTCGGACGGCGCCGGGACGCCGCTGGCCTATTCCGGCAACCTGTTCGATCCCAAGGGCGGCCTGCTGCTGGACTCGAAGGCGCCGATTGGCGGCTACGATGCCAACAGCGGCCAGAACATCCTGCTGATCAGCTACACGCTCCGCAGCACGGACCGGCTGGACCTCAGCGTGCCCAACCACGTCAGCACGGCGCAGATCGTCAGCTACGCGACGGAGCCTGGCTGGACCAACCGCGTGACGCAGACCGCCGCCGCCGCCAACACGGCCACGACCGGGGTGGTCAACATCCAGCCGGGCGTCGCCGTCGCCTTGGTCTCGACCGGCAACCCCAACAGCGCCAGCACGCTGCTGGCGCTCGGGGGGACCGCGACGTTCCGGTTGACCGCGACCTTGCCCGAAGGCCTGAGCCGCGGGCTGGACCTCTCGATCCTGTTGCCCGCCTGGCTCACTATGGTGTCGGCGCGGGTCGTGGCGGTCGGGGCCAACATCACGCCGCAGACCCAAGCGGCTGACGGCCATGGCGGGATCGCCTTTGGCGACACGCTGAACGCGCCGGACGGGCAGGACACGGCGGCCGACCAGGTGCAGATCGAGGTCACGGTCCGCCCGGACTCCCTCCCGGGCGGCGCCGCCCCGCATACGCAGCTGATCCAGGCCGCAATCAGCATCGGGCCGCCGGGGCAAGTGGACACGGTGACGGGCAACGTCGCCGTAGGCGTCGCCGACCCGGCCGTGCCGACCATCACCCAGGCCTTCGCCGGCACGGGCCAGCTTGCGAACGGGCAGGTCGCGACGCTTCGCTTCACCGTGACGCTGCCGGCCGGCTTCAGCAGGGATTTCCGCATCCTGGACAGCCTGCCGGCCGGCCTCGCCTACGTTCCGGGGTCGGCGCATGTCGTGCAGGCCGGCGGCGTCGCGTCGCATGGCGCCGCCGCGCTGTCCGCGCCCTCAGAGCAAAGAACGGGACCGCTGCTCACCCTCGATTTCGGCGCGGTCGATGCGCTGGCCTTGGCCAACCGCCAGGTGACGGTCGAGCTGCAGGCCCAGGTGGCCGCTTTGGTCGGCACGACGCTCATCAACTCGGTCACGGTGGACAGCGGCTACGCCACCGCTGCTGCCGCGGCCTTGGGTGCGACGGTTGCGGACACGGCGCCGACGCTTGCGGGCCTTCCTGCCATCACAGCCGCGCGGGACGACATGGCGGTGCTGCCCTTTGCCGGCATCACGGTGACTGATCCCGACACCGGGCAGCAGCAAACCTTGCAGATCACGCTCAGCAGCGGGGCCAATGGCATTCTGACCAACCTGGGCGCCGGCCGCTACGATGCGGCGGCTGGGGTATACACGGTGACGGGCACGGCCGACGCCGTCGCGGCCGCTGTCGCCGCGCTGAGCTTCGTGCCCACCCGGCGCCAAGTCAGCCCCGGCCAGCAGGTGGCGACGGATTTCAGCGTCCAGGTCCGTGACAGCGCCGGCGCCGGCGGCCCGGCCACGGTGACGCGGGTGGCGGTCACGGCGATCAATACCGCGCCCTCGGTCCGCAACGCGGCGCCGGGCCAGGCGATCTTTCCGGGCGCGCAGGTCCGCCTGTTCGGCGGCCTGCTGCTGCAGGACCCCGACGTGGGCCAGACCGAAACGCTGACCATCCGCTTTGCCAACCCCGCCATCGGCACGCTGCGCGGCGGGGGTCCTGGCCATTACAACCCGGCAACTGGCCTGTTCACCTCGACGGGCACGCTCGCCGCACTCATGGCCGAGGCTGCGGGACTGGTTTTCAACGCGGGCGACCAGCCGGGCGACACCTTCATGACCGTCACCATCGACGACGGGGCGGGCGGCATCGCCCAGGACACCAGCATGCTCACCGTCTCGGCAAGCACTCCGTCCATGCTGCCGGTCGGCAGCGCGCCGCCGCCGTTTGCGCCCATGGTGCCGCCCCCGCAGCTTTTTATCGGGTCGGCGCCGGCCAACTTCGTGGCGGTGCCGGCCGGTTCCAACGTGCTCGCGGGCACGGCCGGCCGTGACGCTTATTTCGTGGACGGCGCCGCCGGGCTGCAGTCGGACACGCTGACCGGCTTCAGCGGCGGCGACGCGGTGGTGCTTTGGGGCTTCCGGGCGGGCATCTCGACGTTCACCTGGTCGAATGGCCCGGCCGGCGCCGCCGGCCGCACCCTGCAGGCCGATGTCCCCGGCGCCGGCACCGCGACCACCAGCCTGAGTTTCGCCGGCCGGACCGCCAACGACACAGACCGTTTCGCCGTCAGCGTCGGACGGTTCAACGGGCTTGATTTCCTCTCGGTCGCGTCGCCGCCTTGACAGGCCTTGGACTTCTCTCCGGGGGCGGCCATGATGCAGGCTAGGCACTGCGGGGAGACGTTTGATGGACCTACGTGAGATCGCCTCCGGCCTGCGCTTCCCGGAGGGGCCGGTCGCCATGCCGGACGGCTCCGTGGTCCTCGTGGAGATCGAGCGCGGCTGCCTCACGCGGGTGCAGCCGGACGGCGCGAAGCAGGTGGTGGCGCAGCTTGGCGGCGGGCCGAACGGGGCGGCCATCGGGCCGGACGGCCGGTGCTACGTGTGCAACAACGGCGGCTTCAAGTGGGTCGATGACGAGACCGGGCTGCGGCCGGGCCTGCAGGCCGAAGACTACAGCGGCGGGCGGATCGAGCGGGTGGACTTGGCCACCGGCGCGTTCGAGACGCTGTACGCCGCGAGCGAGCGGGCGCCGATGCGCGGCCCAAACGACCTGGTGTTCGACCGGCACGGCGGGTTCTATTTCACCGACCTCGGCAAGGGCCGCGCGCGGGAGCTGGACCGCGGCGCCGTTTACTATGCCCGCGCCGACGGGAGCCTGATCCGCGAGGTGGCGTTCCCCATGCTCACGCCCAACGGCGTCGGCCTGTCGCCGGACGGCAATACCCTGTATGTGGCGGAGACCGAGCCGGCCCGGCTGTGGGCCTTCGATCTGGCCGGGCCGGGCGAGATCCGGCGGCAGCCCTGGCCTTCCCCGCATGGCGGCCGGCTCGTCACCGGCAGCGCCAACTTCCAGCGGTTCGACAGCCTGGCGGTGGACCGCGCAGGCAACGTCTGCGTCGCCACGCTGGTGCATGGCGGGGTTTCGATCATCTCGCCCGATGGCGCCTCGATCCGGCACGTGCCGATGCCGGAGCGCTGGGTGACCAACATCTGCTTCGGCGGCGCGGACCTGCGCACCGCCTATATCACCCTGTCCTCCACCGGGCGGCTGGTGGCGTGCGAGTGGGAGGAGGCCGGCACGCCGCTGGCCTACCTGAACGCCTGATCGCCGCCACGCCCCCCGTCGCGTCAGACGGCCGGAGCGCGCGGGCTTTGCAGAAGCTGCTGCCGGGCCCGCGCCGCGCAGGCGTCGAGCGCGGTCATCAGCTCGTCGGGCTGCACGTCATGGCCGCGGCCGGCGAGCGCGCGTCGTATGTGCTCCAGCAGCCGCTCGTCGTGCCCGGCGCCGTCACGCACCGCCAGAACCGACGCGGCCAGGTCGGTTGCTGCCGGATCGGAAAGGTGGAACCGCGCTGCCGCCCACCCGGCGACCAGCTTGTCGCGCCGCGCGGTCACGAGGAAGCGGAACTCCTCGTCATGCGCGAATTTTGCCTCGAACGCCCGTTCGCGGTCCTGCCACGTGGTCATCGGCGCCTCCCCTGCGCGTCTTCGCGCCAGGCGCCGGCTTGGGCGCTCGGCGCGCCGGGCACCACCCTATCAGGACCTTCCCTCTTCAGAACAGCAATTTCGCCGCCACGACGCAAAGGATCGCGGCCAGCGTGCCGCGGATGGCGGAAGCGGAGACCCGGGCCGCGAGCAGGCCGCCCAGGATGACGCCCGGCACCGACCCCGACAGCAGCGACCCGAGCAGGCGCCAATCGACCGCGCCGAGCAGCCAATACCCGGCGCCGGCCAGCAAGGTCAGCGGCACGGCATGGGCAATGTCGGACCCGACGATCCGCGCGATCCGCATGCGCGGGTAGAGCAGGGCCAGGACGCTGACCCCCAAGGCCCCGGCCCCGACCGAGGACAACGTCACCAGCACGCCCAAAACGCAGCCGGCGCCGATGGTCAGGGCGGTTTGCTTGCCGGGCGCGATACGGTCGCCGTAGGCACTGGCCAGCTGAATGACCTGTTTCTGGAACAGCACCAGCAGGGCCGCCAAAAGGATCGCCACCGCGAGCACCGGGGTCACGATCTCGGACAGCGCCGCGGCGCGCAGGTCGAACTGGTGCAGCACCACGATGGTCAGCGCTGCCATTGGCAAGCTGCCGGAGGCGAGAAGCCCGGTGATCCGCCAGTCGATCGTGTGGGTGCGGGCATGCACCGCGACGCCGACCGTCTTGGTGCAGGCGGCGAACAGCAGGTCCGTGCCGACCGCGGTCGCCGCGTGCACCCCGAACAGCAGGATCAGCAGCGGCGTCATCAGCGAGCCGCCCCCCACGCCGGTCAGGCCGACCAGCGCGCCCACGCAAAAGCCCGAGAGGCTGTAGATTGGGTCGATCATCCCGGTCTCCGCCTGATCCCTGCTCGCATCGGCTTGGGGCGCATCGATAGGCTCACGCCGAAAGTCCTTGTCGCACGCTGCCGGCTGGAAATGGAACTGTCGCATCCGCAATGCCTCGATGCCGCTCGGAGACCTGCCCCGCTCTGTTGCAACATCAATATTGAGACAAAGAAGCGTCAGTCGAATGCGTTGAAATCAAAACGACGTGCAAAGTCAAGCAGGACGATACGGAGCGTCCATACGTTGCACTCTCATGAACAAGGCATTGGCTGCTAGTTTGTTTACCTTGCAGAGACGCGAATCAGACTAATGTGCTGATGCAGGTTCTGACAATTGAGAGATGCAATGCGCAGCGCAGTCATATGCAACGAGCCGGGAGACGGCTGCCCGTCACGGCGTGCAAGCTCGGGCTGCTTACTTGCCTCTCGCTAGTGCAGGGAAGCTGATGTCGGACAGCTATGAT
>JAABUQ010001933.1_pt1 | contig 42607 bp, 36 predicted proteins | sample 5560001 | NCBI WGS metagenome assembly JAABUQ01 (sample SAMN10711888, study PRJNA513371) | rock metagenome | isolation source: Antarctica rocks | place: Antarctica: Victoria Land, Finger Mt nord | collected 2015-12-18
CTACTTCTCCCGAGCCAGGGCGTCACGGAACGTTCGCCGATTGCGAGGCTCGCCTGCCCTACATCGCGGGCATGGGCTTCAACGTGGTTTATTTGCCGCCCATTCATCCGATTGGCGTCAAGTTTCGCAAAGGCAAAAATAATTCAGTCACTGCCGAAGTGGGCGATTCCGGCAGTCCCTGGGCGATCGGCGCGGCCGAAGGCGGGCACAAGTCGATCCTCGCCGACCTCGGCACTTTGGAAGATTTTAGAAAACTTGTGAAGCGGACTGACTCGCTCGGAATGCAGATCGCTCTCGACATCGCCTTCCAGGTCTCACCGGATCACCCGTATGTCGCCGAGCACGAAGAGTGGTTCAAGAAGCGGCCGGACGGCACGATTCAATACGCCGGGAATCCACCCAAGAAATATCAGGACATCTACCCGTTTGAGTTTGAGACCCCGAACTGGAAGGCGCTCTGGGACGAGCTGAAAAGCGTTTTTACGTTTTGGATCGAGCAGGGCGTGCGGATTTTTCGGGTCGACAATCCGCATACGAAAGCCTTCCCATTCTGGGAGTGGGTCATCGCCGAGCTCAAACGTGAAACTCCCGAAGTTTTGTTTCTCTCCGAGGCTTTTACCCGCCCGAAAATTATGTACCGGCTCGCGAAGCTCGGCTTCAGCCAGTCCTACACTTACTTTCCGTGGCGCAAGGCAAAACGCGAAATCACCGAGTATTTAACCGAGCTGACTCAAACTTCGGTGCGCGATTTCTTTCGACCCAATCAATGGCCCAACACGCCGGACATTCTGACTGAATTTCTGCAAATCGGGACACGGCCGGCCTTTCTCATCCGCTTTCTCCTTGCCTCGACTCTCGGCGCGAATTACGGCATCTATGGACCGGCATTTGAACTGCTCGAGAGTCGGCCCGTTCGCGCCGGCAGTGAAGAGTATCTGGATTCGGAAAAATATCAGGTGCGAAGCTGGGATCTCGACCGCCCCGATAGTCTGCGCGAGTTCATCACGCGCGTCAATGAGATCCGCAATACGAATCCTGCTCTGCAGACCGACCGCACACTTCAATTTCATCCTGTCGATAATGATCAGCTGATCTGCTACAGCAAAAACGCCGCGGATGGCAGCAACCTGATTCTGATCGTAGTCAATCTTGATCCCTACCACGTGCAGGCGGGATTCATCGATCTGCCGCTCGAGAAGCTCGGTATCGAAGAAGATCATCCTTACCAGGCAACCGACCTGCTGACCGGCGCCCGTTACGTCTGGAACGGTAGAAGAAATTACGTTGAGCTTCGTCCCGAAAGCGTGCCCGGGCATATCCTGCAGATTCGCCGTCGTCTGAGAGTCGAGAACGATTTCGAATATTTCCTGTGAACCGCATGACGAGTGAACTACCTGCCTTTCCCGTTAGGTCTTTGGCCGATCCGCTCGATGAAATCGCCCGAGCGCAGCTTTGCGAACTGCTGCCGGCGCACGTTGCCACCCGGCGCTGGTTCCGCGCCAAGACTCGCACGATTCAGAAGATCGATGTAGAGGACGTGCTGCAACTCCCTGAAACTCATGCGCACTTCTTGATTCTTCGCATCCACTATGCGGATGGGGATCGCGACCGCTACATCCTGCCGGTCTCAGTTGGGCCAACAGCGGGCGAGGGCGAAGAAGTTGTCGCGCGATTGATTTCGGACGATAGCACGGAAGGCGTGCTGTACAGCGCGCTCGGCGACGAAGCGTTCCGCACGGCCCTGCTTAAGGCCATTTTTTGCGAGCATCATTTCGATGGGAGCGGCGGTCAACTGCGCGCTGCTCGCACGTCCGCTCTTAGTGAGGAGTGCGGCCCTTCGCTTCCCAAGCTGGACAGCTTTGTCTCGCGAGCCGAGCAGAGCAACACGTCGATCATTTATCGCGACCGCTATATCCTCAAGCTCTTTCGCAAGCTCGAGCCGGGCATCAACCCCGATCTCGAAGTGGGCAAGTTTCTTACCGAACACCGCTTCCGCAATACGCCTGCCGTGCTTGGCAGTCTCGAATATCAGCCCAGTCATTCGGACGAAAAATACGCTGTGGGTATTCTGCAGGAGTTCGTTCCCAATCAGGGTGACGCCTGGAAATATACTCTCGAAGCGCTTGCCGACTTTTTCTCGAAAGCGCTCGCAAGCCGCCGCGATCCGCCTCCACGTAAAAGCGAGCACCCGCTGGATCTTATCGGCGGCGAAACTCCTTCCGAGGTGCGCACATTCATCGGCCCCTATCTGGAATCGGCGGCTTTGCTTGGTAAACGGACTGCCGAGATGCATGCGGTACTCGCAGATCCACAGGGCGGCCCGGACTTCGCGCCCCAGCCCTTCACCGCGCAGGACAGCCGAAAGCTGCATCAGGACTTGACCGGCCAAGCCGACTTTGCATTCGAGCTGCTTCGCCGCAAACAGTCTGCGCTTACCGGCGCTACCGCCGAGCGGGCCGGCGAGCTTTTGCGCATGGAATCTCGTGTCGCTGAGCGCTTCGCGGCTATTGAGAGCCATCCGGTAACAGCTGATCGGATCCGCCATCACGGAGACTACCATTTGGGCCAAGTTCTCTATACAGGGCGTGACTTCATGATCATCGACTTTGAAGGCGAGCCCGCGAGACCTCTTGCGGAACGCCGCTTAAAGGCGTTGGCTGTGCGAGATGTAGCCGGCATGATTCGTTCCTTCCAATACGCTGCCTTCGCCGCTCTCTTCGGACAAGTGCCTGGCGTGCCCACCGAGCCGGAAGCACTGTGTAGAGTCGAGAACTGGGCAGCTGCGTGGAATGCTTACGTCAGCTCGACGTATCTGCAGGCCTATTTCGAAACCGCGCACAATTCTACTTTTGTTCCGGCAGGATGGACCGAACGCCGCATTCTCCTCAATGCCTTTCTGCTGCAGAAGGCGCTCTACGAAGTCGCTTATGAACTGAATAACCGTCCTGACTGGCTCCAGATTCCGCTTCGAGGCATTATCGGCCTCGTGGGCTGAGTTTCCATGCCCATGGCGAGCAGGGTTTTCGATTCAAACGATCTGTATTTGTTTCAGGAAGGCACCCATACCCGGCTGGCTGACGTCTTCGGCGCGTATCCTCGTCCGGATGGGAAGGGAACGGAGTTTGCGGTGTGGGCACCTAACGCGCGTGCGGTTTCGGTGATTGGAACCTTCAACAGCTGGCAGGCGACCGCAACGCCACTGGAGCGGGGTGAAGGCGGTATCTGGCGTCGCTTCGTGCCGGAGGCGAGGCCCGGAAGCCGGTACAAGTATCGAATCGAATCCGCCGCCGGAGAGATCTATGACAAAGCCGATCCGGTCGGCTTCTTGCACGAGCAGCCACCGGGCAACGCCTCTGTCGTTTGGAGTCTCGATTACGAGTGGGGCGACAGCGCCTGGATGGCAGAGCGGCAGAAGGCGAACAGTCTCCACGCGCCTATGGCGATTTATGAGGTGCATCTCGGCTCGTGGCGTAGAACATCCGAACCCGCTGATCAGACCTCCGCCGATCGGCCCGACCGGCTGCTTGTCGATCGGCCTCTGACTTACTTGGAACTGGCCGCTGACCTCGTTCCGTACGTGAAGGAAATGGGCTTCACGCATGTGGAGTTCATGCCTATCATGGAACATCCTTTCTATGGTTCCTGGGGATATCAAACGACGGGCTATTTCGCGCCCACGAGCCGCTACGGCACGCCGCAGGATCTGATGGCGCTGATCGACGGCTTTCATCAAAACGGCATCGGCGTGATCCTTGATTGGGTGCCTTCCCACTTTCCGCAGGACCCGCACAGCTTGGGCTACTTCGACGGCGTGCACGAATACGAACCAGCCGATCCGCGCCGGGGAATCCATCCCGATTGGGACAGTTTCATTTTTAGCTATGGCCGTGGGGAGGTCCGTAGCTTTCTACTTAGTGGTGCTCTGTTTTGGCTCGATCAATATCACGTCGACGGCTTGCGCGTGGATGCAGTCGCTTCGATGCTTTATCTCGACTACTCTCGCCAGCCGGGCGCCTGGATCGCCAACGAATATGGCAGCCGCGAAAATTTAGACGCGATCGGTTTCCTGCGGCGGCTGAACGAGGATATCTACCGGGTCCATCCCGATGCGCAGACGATTGCTGAAGAGTCAACCGCATGGCCCCTCGTCTCGAAGCCTACCTATCTCGGAGGGCTCGGATTCGGATTCAAGTGGGACATGGGTTGGATGCACGACACGCTGCAATACATGTCGCTCGATCCGATCTTCCGCAAGTATCATCACGGTGAGCTGACATTCCGGTTGGCTTATGCTTTCGATGAAAATTTCGTGCTGCCCCTCTCGCACGATGAGGTCGTTTATGGCAAAAGTTCACTGATCGGGAAGATGCCGGGCGACGAGTGGAGCAAGTTTGCGCATGTACGTTTGCTCTTCTCGTACATGTACGCGCAACCCGGGAAAAAGCTTCTCTTCATGGGAGATGAGTTCGCGCAATCGAGTGAATGGAACCATGACGCAAGCCTGCAATGGGAGTTGCTGGGGGAAGAGCCTCACGCGGCCGTTCGCCTGCTTGTCGGCGATCTGAACTCTCTCTATCGCTCCGAGCCGGCCCTTCATTCGCAAGAGAATTCGCCGCACTGCTTCGAATGGATTGATGCTCATGACGCCGAGAGGAATGTTCTCAGCTTCCTGCGTAAGGGCGCGTCTGATCGTGAGCTCATCGCCGTGCTCTGCAACTTCAGCCCCGTGTACCGCCGGAACTACCAGGTGGGCGTTCCGGAACGCGGATTTTGGCGCGAGCTCTTCAATACCGATGCCAGACAATATGGGGGCAGCGGCCGCGGGAATTTCGGCGGCGTGAAAGCCGTGCCGGTCCCCGCTCATGGTCGCCGGTACTCCCTTACCATTGATCTGCCCCCGCTCTCAGGGATCTATTTTCGGTTAGAGCAAAATGGCGGCTGAGAGGATAGCACGCATGCGAGGCGGGGCGCATCGTGATCTCTTCGTGATAAACTTTCGCGCAAGGTATAGTGCATGCGAAAAACTGGGCGATTACTAATTTCGGCTGTCTCCTCAGCCGCTTTGCTTTCTATGATTGGCTGTGCCGGTTCGGCGCATGAACCGCAAGAGAAATACATACTCGTTGCCGACAATTCGAAAATTCCCTATTGGCAATCTGCTGTGCAGGGTCTTAATCACGCTGCTGCTGAGATGAAAGTGAAGTCCGAGCTGCAGGGGCCGGATGGACACGATCCGCAAGGCGAACACGACGCTTTCAGGCGAGCTGTCGCGGAAAAACCGTCAGGCATTCTCGTTTCGGTTTCGGATGCCAGCGTTCTTGCAACAGACATCAACGCTGCGGTCGATCAAAACATTCCGGTGATCACAGTTGACGCTGATGCACCCGATAGCAAGCGACTCTTTTTCGTCGGAACCGATAACTTCAACGCCGGTATCATTGGCGGCAAGTTAACGGCAAAGCTGCTGAACGGCAAAGGTAACGTGGTGATCTTTACCATCCCAAGCCAGAGTAATTTAAAGGAACGTCTGGCGGGCTATACGTCGGCATTTGCTGACCACACCGATATCAAGATCATGCAGACGGTCGACATGAACGGCAACTCCGATATCGCCTTCGATTCAGCAAAGAAGCTGCTCGACTCGAAAGCCAAGGTGGATGCGTTTATCTGTCTTGAAGCGTTGGCGTGTCCTGCCGTTGCAGACGTAGTCAACCGCGCCGGCATGGGAGGAAAGGTGAAGATCATCGCCATGGATACTGATCCGGGCACTGTCGAATGGATTAACAAAGGCGTGATCTCGGCTACCGTCGCTCAGAAGCCTTATACGATGGCGTATTACGGCACTAAGCTGCTCGACGACATCCATCACCATCCCGCAAAGCCGCTTGCCGGGAATTGGGCGCAAAACGTTTTCTCTCCCTATCCGACCTTCGTGGATACAGGCGCCTTCGTCGTTTCCAAGGATAACGTTGCGAGCCTTTCTCAACAGCCTTCTTCGGCCGCTAGCCAATAACAGCAACCGGCCGATTATATTTCTCGCCTGGTCTCTCGGGCTGATGGCAGTTTCGCTGGCATCTCCTGGCGCAGCTGGCCAGCAACAGTTTGATCTTGTGATCCGCAACGGGCACATCATCGATGGAACCGGCTCCCCCTGGTACGCCGGAGACATCGGGATCCGGGCGGGTCACATCGCCCGTATAGGTTCTTTGGCGGATGTAGCAGCCAAGCAGGTCGTGGATGCGCACGGCCTGATCGTCGCGCCCGGATTTATTGACATGCTGGGCCAATCCGAGATATCGATTCTGGTCAATCCGCATGTGCCTTCCAAGGTTTTTCAAGGCATTACGACCGAGATCACGGGCGAAGGCAACTCGATCGCGCCCACAACTCCAAAGCTTCTTGCCGCCGATCAGGCGAGCTTCGAGCATTTTGGCCTTAGAGCGAACTGGACGCGTTTCAGCGAATACTTCACGCAGCTTGAGAGGCACGGTTTGGGCATCAACCTCGCGAGCTACGTGGGCGCGACGCAAGTGCGGCGCGTAGTCTTGGGGGACGATGACCGGGCTCCCACCGCATCCGAGCTCGCACGGATGAAAGCGCTGGTTCGCGAGGGTATGCTCGACGGCGCGGCCGGTCTCTCCACTGCGCTACAGTACGCTCCAGCGCCTTACGCGACCACCGAAGAACTGATCGCCCTGGCAAGCGAAGCAGCCTCGCTCGGAGGCATCTATGCTTCGCACATGCGCAGCGAAGGCGATGCGATCGACAGTGCTCTCGATGAAGCGTTTCGTATCGGTCGCGAAGCGCATATCCCCATTGAGATCTGGCACCTGAAGGTCGCGGGCAAGCGAAATTGGGGTCGCATGCCTGCTTTGGTCGAACGCATCGAAGCCGCACGGCGCTCGGGAGTGGACGTCGAGGCTGATACCTACGCGTATACAGCGTGGTTCAACTCGTTTTCCGCCTTTGTGCCGCCCTGGGTTCACAATGGCGGCGACGCAAAGATGATCGCGCGGTTGAAGGATACGGCCATGCGGCAACGCATCCGCACTCAGATGCTCAATGACAGTAAAGGCTGGGACAACGAGTGGCTTGAGATACCCGGTCCCGAAGCCATCCTCGTCAGCGTGGTCAACAATCCGAAGCTGCTTCTGCTTCAGGGCAAGACGATTGCTCAGATCGCGAAAGATCGAAACAAAGATGCCATTAATACGATCTTCGATCTGCTCATCGATGATCCCGGTATGTCGGTGGCCGTGTTCGGCATGTCGGAGGCCGATGTCTCATATGCTTTGAAACAATCTTGGGTCTCGGTCGATAACGATTCGCAAGGCACTGCTCCTGAGGGCATCCTGGGTCGCGAGCATCCGCATCCCCGCGCGTACGCCGCGTTTCCCCGCATCTTGCGAAAGTATGTTCGCGAAGATAAGCTTTTGACTTTACCCGACGCGATCCGAAAATTCAGCGCCCTACCTGCGCAGCGCATGAGACTCGCCGATCGAGGCGTCCTGAAGACTGGTATGTGGGCCGACATCGTCGTATTCGATCCAGAGACCATCCGGGATCTCGCGACTTTCGAAAATCCCAATCAGCTGTCAGTCGGAATGCAGTACGTGCTGGTGAACGGCGTGCCCGTGGTGTCGCAGGGCCAGATGACCAGCAAACTGCCGGGCAAAGTCCTGCGCTCCAACCGTTAGTCGGGAAGAGTTTAAGCTAACGTTTCGACCCGGCTCGCTTCGGTGTCGCCCGCCGGAGCTGGGTTTTTCTGCGAGGGAGAGGCCCCACCCTCGGGTAGGCTAACCAGCATCTGTTCTTTGCGATAGACAAGCGTCGACGTGTTATAACTCGCCAGCTCGAACCCGTGGCCATGCGTGATCGCGTCTGTCGGGCAGGCTTCTACGCAGTAGCCGCAAAAAATACAGCGGTTGTAATCGATGTTGTACACCTTCGCGTACCGCTCGCCTCCGCTGAACCGTTCCTGCTCTGTGTTTTCCGCCGCCTCGATGTAAATACAATCAGCAGGGCACGCGGCCGCGCACAAAAAGCAAGCCACGCATTTCTCGAGGCCATTTTCGTCGCGCTGCAGCACGTGAGCGCCCCGAAACCGTTCCTCAAGGTGAGCAGGCCCGTCCGGATACTCTTCAGTGATGGTAGGCTGCAGCATCTCCTTGAAAGTGATTCCCATGCCCTTTGCAATCGCTGCAGCCGAGCCTAAAACTTCGCCTATATTCGCCATCGCTACTCTCAGGGTAGCGCAGCGAAGCCAAACGTCCGCTGCCCGAAATAATGGGAAGATAACGATAGAGTGCGTGCGGTTTTATTAATGCTCGTGAGTGTGACGCTTCTTCTCGGTGACACGTTCAAGCTTTACCTCAAAGACGGCAGCTACCATGCCGTCCGCGAATACCAGTTGCAGGGTGACCGCATTCGGTACTTCAGCACCGAGCGCGGCGAGTGGGAGGAGATCCCAACGGAGCTCGTCGACATGGGCAAGACTGAACGCGAGCGTAAGGCCGAAACCGAACACACGCAAGCAAGCGAGCGAGCGGAGATGGAAGAGGAGAAAGCCGAGCGGGAGCAACGGCGCGAGATCGCATCGATCCCGATAGATGCGGGCGCCTATTACAAAGCGGGCGGCAAGATGGAGCAGGTGCCTGCCGCGGATTACCAGGTCATTACAGACAAGAAGCGGCGCGCTCTGCAAATGGTGAGTCCGGTACCGCTGATCCCGGGCAAAGCAGCGGTCGTGATCAAAGGTGAGCACGCGAAGTTTTCAGTAGACGATGACAGGCCGTCGTTTTACCTGCGATTAGCCAAAGAGGAGAGGTTCGGTATTGTCCGGGTGACTCCGAAAAAGGACATGCGAGTGGTTGAGAATATCTCGATCATTCCCGTTGCGAAACAGGCCATTCAGGAACGGAAGCAGATGGAAACGTTTGAGCAGGAGCTCGAAAGCGGCTTGTATCGAATCTGGCCCGAAAAAGCGCTCACGCCCGGCGAGTATGCGCTCATCGAGTTCTCGGAGAAAGATGATGTCGAGGACGTGGAGTTGCTCGTCTGGGATTTTGCATATCATCCCGCAGCTCAGTAGCTCATCTGCGGTTCGTCAGTAGGTACTTCCCACCGCTTCGCCGCACCACAGCATAGTTCTGCGGACCGATGATCTTTGCTATATCTGCCAGATACTCGTGTTCGAGCAGCAGGTAGTAACGCTGCGGCTCGCGCCACATGCGAGCGAACGCGGCATTGTCGATGAAGACCGGCGGAGAGCCCGGCGCGTTTGACCCGTATTCTAGATTGTTGATGCGCCCGTTCAACAGGTACGCGCTTGTATTCGCATAAAAGAATACAGACGAGAATGCATAATACTGATCGGACACAATCAGCTTGCCCGGAGGCGAATCGAGGAGCGCTTTCGCTAAGGAACGCGACGACAGGTAGGGATCGAAAGTGATCAAGGCCAAACGGGCGGCGTGAAAAAAAACCACCATCATGATGGCCACGCTCAAAAGCCGGTAGCTCTTTTTTGAGAATAGAAGCCCAGCGATACCGACGGACACGGCTACACAGGCGAGCAATAAAGGCTTGCGGAGGTACGCAAAGGAATCGAGTGTGAGATCTCCCATGTGTCCAAGAGACAGCGTGTATGCCGATTCATTTTGCGACCGGAGCGCGCCGGCGATGTCGCCCGAAACCGGCAGGCTCCAAACCCGGACGAGGATGACTAGCATAGCTGCCAGTGAGAGCGCGCAAACCGCGCCGAGCATAATGTCACCGCGCTTCAGCCAGAGTTTCGTGCGAGGTTCGATCGTAGCCATCCCGCAACCTAGTAACAAAGCGACCGCTGGGTAAATCGGCATTGAATAGTATTCCTGGGTCGAGGAAAAAGTGAAGAACAGCATGACAAAGCCGATGAGGCAGAGAGCGAGCAGGCGCGTGCGTGAAGCGCGATCGGACCCGCGATACTTCAGCCTGAAGAGCGTAGGTAAATAGGCGCTTCCCGGAAAGAGCCAGACCAGATTGAGCAGCCAGAACCAGAGTCGCGGCACAGTGTTGTAATCGCGCGGATAGCGGCGGTTCAGGAAGCGCAGAATATGCTCGTTGAAGAAGTAGAACCAGAAGAAACCGCGATAGTTTCCCGGTCCGCTATGAAGGTCGAAACGCAAGTAAGGCGGGTTGCGCAACGTCGCCAGAACGTGCCACGGCGCAGCAATTGCCAGCAGCACCAAAACACCCCAACCCGGTACGAGCCGTTTCCAGGTATCGCGCGCAAGAATCTGTTTTGTGAGCAGCAGAAAGCAAAACGCGGCTGCGAACGGAAAGACTGCTCCTATTAACCCTTTCAATAGAATCGAAAGCGCTGTGCTCGCCCAGAAAATCAATCCCCATAGCCGCGGGTGCGTCTCGTCTCTATCGAGTGCGCGGAGTAAAGCCCAAAGGGAGAGTGTGATGGTGAAAGTGAGCTGTGAATCGGCAATCAGAATGCGCGTAAACAGGAACAAGCCGACCGAGCTCGAGATCGCAAGACCTGCATAGAAGCCTGCTCGTGCGCCGAACGCCCAGGCTCCTACACGAAATACGAGCCAGCAGAGCAAGACGTCGATCAAAGCGAGCGGCAAGCGCGCCACGTAATCGTGAACGCCGACCAGCTTGAAAAAGATTGCGATGAGCCAGTATTTCAACGGAGGCTTTTCGAAATAACGAACTCCGTCCAGATGCGGAGTGATCCAATCGCCCGTCACAAGCATCGCACGAGCGATGCTTGCCTGGACGGAATCGACATCGTCCATCAGCGCGGGCGGGCTTGCGATGCAGCCGAGAAAAATCGCCGACGCAATCAGAATCACTATCCATTGATAGCGGCGGAATTGTGAATCTTCCGGCTGCATCCTCATTCGTAGCGGAGCGCTTCAGCGGGCGCGATTCGCGAGGCGCTCGCCGACGGGTGAAGCGTCGCAATCAGACTTGTGACAAGTGCGAGTCCCGCGACCCAAAGCGCGTCAATCGGGCGGCTGAGGAAGGGAACATAACTGATCGAGTAAATCTGTTCGTCAAGCTGCAGCCAGCGGTAGTGATTGAAGAGCGCCGCGGCCGAGTAGCCTGCGATCAGGCCAAGCGCTGAGCCAACACCTCCAATGATTAGCCCCTGCAGCATAAAGATACGGCGAATCTGCTGCCGACGGGCGCCCATCGACATCAGAATGGCTATATCGCGATGCTTCTCCATGACCAGCATGACGAGCACAACCAGGATGTTCAGCGCGGCCACAAGCTCGATCAGGCTAACGGTGATGAGGCTGACTATTTTCTCGAGCCGCAGGGCATTTAGAAGCGACCGGTTTTGCCCCATCCAGGTTTGCGCAACCAGCTTCGAACCAATGATCGGCGCAATCTCGCGTGCCACGGCGGACGCCTGGTAGACGTCGTCGAGACGCAGCTCAATCGCATTCACGACATCCGATAAATCCAGCACACGTTGTGCCGCCCCTAGCGAAGTGAAAGCCCAGGTGGAATCCAGGTCGTAAAGCCCCGATTCGAAAATGCCAACCACGTGAAAGCGAAACAACGTTGGAGCGATGCTGAACGGTGTCAACTCATTTCCGATGACGGTCACAGCGCTCCCAAGGCCTACGCCCGCTTGTTCCGCCAGACGAGCACCTAGCACGATAGCCGTCGCGTTCTTGTGAGGATCGCTAAATGCGTCGAGCGAGCCGGTCTTCAGCCGGGAGAGCATCTCCGGGACTGGTGCCCCGTGCCCCAGCGGTACTCCTTTCAGGATCGCGCCCACGCTGACCAGTGGCCCTCGCAGCCCTACCTGGTCATAGAGTCCGGGTGTTACAGCCGTGACGTGTCGAACGCGCCGCAGTCTGGGAATCAGCTGTTGCCACTTTTCGATTCCGAAACTCGGATGGCGTTCCTGAATGCTGACGTGAGCAGTAGCGCTGAGCAGGCTCGCTTGTAAAGTGCTGCCGAACCCGTTATTAATCGCCAGCGCCACGATCAGCGACGCCACGCCTGCTGCGATACCAAGAATTGAAATTACGGTGATGACGGAAATGACGGTCTGTTTTCTTTTGGCGCGGAGATAGCGGAGTGCGACGATCCACTCAAAGCGATACATGCGGATCAGGGGCCAAGCTCACGGAGGCGATCGAGTAAACCGATCTCACCTTCCGGCCGCAGCAGAGGAAACAAGATTACGTCTCGTATCGATTTCGACCCGGTGAGAATCATGGTGAGGCGATCGATTCCGACTCCTTCTCCTCCTGCAGGCGGCATGCCGTAGGAGAGCGCGCGAATGTAATCTTCATCCATCAAGTGCGCTTCCTGATCCCCGCCCGCTTTTCGTTCGAGTTGCTGCTCGAAACGGCGGCGCTGCTCTTGCGGATCATTCAACTCGGTGAAAGCATTCGCAAGCTCTAGTCCGGCGGCGTACAATTCGAATCGTTCGACGAACGCAGGCTCGTCCGGCTTGTTCTTCGACAGCGGAGAAACTTCCACAGGAAAATCGTAGATGATCGTCGGGCTGATGAGCTGGTCTTCGACATGGCGCTCAAACAGGTCGACTAACGCTGCCCCGGGTGACCGCTCGCTCGAATGACGCAAAAGCCACTCCGGATCGCTCACCTGATCGATTGAAGGCCGATCCTCGCCGCGCCAGTACTCAACGAGCGCTTCACGCATCGAGAACTGCCGGACATTGGCGAAATCGAGAATATGGCCGTCATAGGAGACCTGGTCAGAGCCTGTTGCCTCCGTAGCTACCTGCCGCAACAATTCCTTCGAGAGCGCCATCATGCCCCGATAATCGGTGTACGCCTGGTAAAACTCGAGCATGGTGAACTCGGGATTATGCCGCGTAGAAAGGCCTTCGTTGCGAAAGTTGCGATTGATCTCATACACACGATCAAACCCTCCCACAACCAGGCGCTTTAAATAGAGCTCGGGCGCGATGCGCAGATAGAGATCGACATCGAGCGTGTTGTGGTGCGTCACAAAAGGTCGCGCCGCCGCTCCGCCATAGATCAGCTGCATCATCGGTGTCTCGACTTCGATGAAGCCCCGGCCATCAAGAAAGCGCCGTAACGTCGAGATGATGTGCGAGCGAGTGACGAATGTTTTCCGCAGCTCAGGATTTGCAATCAGGTCGAGGTATCGCTGCCGGTAGCGCGTTTCTACGTCTTCGAGGCCGTGCCATTTCTCGGGAAGCGGCAGCATAATCTTCGAGAGAAAGAAAAGCTGCTCGGCATGAACGCTCAACTCGCCAGTCTTGGTGCGGAACAAATAGCCGCGGACGCCGATGATATCTCCGATGTCCAAAATGTCGAATAGCGCGAAGCTATTTTCATCGACCGCGTCTTTGCGCACGTAAACTTGCAGCTTTTCCCCGTTCTGCAAAAGATGCAGGAAACCGGCATTCTTGCCCATCCGGCGCAAGCTCTGTATACGGCCAGCCACCCGCACGTCCACTCGCGAGGCAAGTTCTTCAGCGGTTTTCTGACCAAACCTCGCGCAGATCTCGGGCACTGTATGGGTGAAATCGAAGGCTTGCCCGTACGGTTCAAAGCCAAGCTGCCGGATCTGCGTCAGTCGTTCGTGGCGCTGCCGCAGAAGATTTTCTTCCAATGACAAAAGGGAGAGCTCCTCGAAAGTCTTATTGTAGGATCACACTCACGCGTTAGCGCCTGATGATCACTTCCCGCTGCGCCCCGCGAGTCAGAAAGAACTTGAGAGAGGAGGCTTGTGCGAACACTTTCTCGAGCATTCGATTGTTGAAGTATTGCGATTTCTGCAATGCGCCACGCGGTGTCTGCAACAATGTCCGCGCATCCTGAATTCGATAGTTATAGACAGGAATCTGGCTCGTCTTGTCGTCGGCGTTAAAGAACCCGAGTATCAACGCTCCGGGCCGCATCACCCGCAGAAGTTTTGCGACCGTATCGTCTAACAAGGGCGAGATCAGGAACTGCAGGGTGTCCCAAACGAGTGCGCCATCGAAGGTTTGATCCGGAAAGGTAAGAGTCTGCTCGAGAAAACGGTGGGCGTTGCTCGCTGCCTGCTGGTGGGTGTAAAAATCGGAGCCGAAACACTGCTGCATTGTCCCGATCGCATCGTCTGACGAAATGCGGTGGCCATAACCCGTTACGAAGCTCACATTGGCTTGGCTCGCTCCTGACATGTCCAGGATCGAGAGATCTTCCGAGTTCTGCAGCATCGCGCAGAACTGTTCAAAGCCGCTGCTGTGACGCGTAATCGCTGGTCCTAGATTTTTGGAACTTCTAGGTAATATACTCTTCGCGGAACCAAATCTCATGGGCGCGTTTCACTGCGCTGACTGGCCCCTCGGCGGCCCATTTGTCAGAACGACTTTTCTGTTGTGGCCGCGGTTCAGTGACGGTAACACGCATCACCGGACCGCGCCTCTGCAGCAAGAGACGTCGACATTCTTCCGCGCCCGTCGTAAGGCCGCCTAGCGGCTAGATCCTCCCGCGCTGGTGGTGACCGTTTGTGGGGTTGGTGTCGCAACCTGCGGCGGTGTGGGCTGCTGTGCAACCGGCGGTTGAGTGGCTGTTTGTTGGGCCGAAGCGTTGCCGGCTTGCGCAGGCTTCGCGGCTGCGTTCGGCTTCGAGATATCGATGCTCCCTTTGAAGTAAGCGCCGTCTTCGATCACGATCCTGCTCGTCTTGATATCACCGACCAGCTTCGCTTCTTTTTTGATGTCGATCTTGTCGGTCGCGTCGACATTCCCGTGGATCGAACCCTGAATGATAATTTCACGGGCTTTCAGTCCGGCCTGCACGCGCGCATTCGGACCGATGGTCAACCGGTGTTCGTGGCACTCAACTGTGCCTTCGACCTCCCCATCAATCGTCAGGTCTTCTCGCGCGAAGATTTGTCCTTTCACGGTCACGTTCTTGCCAAGCGCGGCAGAACCGCCTCGGACGGTCGACTCTGGTTCGAAACTTCGGGTTGGCGATGTCATAGTGTTGCTCTCTCTTCTCTGTGGTTCAACCGGCGGCGTGGATGTCAGCGGGGCTGTGGGTGACCGCTGCTCCGGCTTCTGGGGCAGCTCGTCTTCTTTGCGTTTACTCCACATGTAAAAGGGTATCTCCTCGCATTAGCTGCATACATGGTACTACTCCCGGCAGCCGCGTTCGCGTTCCATTCGGTACGGGTACAATCAGAACCCGGACATCTGCTTTTGGGATAATAGTGTTCCGTGAAGGCTCGTGAACTCGAAGCTCGCCTGGAGCGCGTGGAGCAACAGCTTCGGCTCTTTCAGCGCGTCAGCCGCTTAATGACCCGCGACATCGAACTCGATGACGTGCTCCACGAAATTGTCACTCTCGTTCGCGACTTTCTCCGGTGCGACTCCTGTTTGATTTATCTTTCCGAAGAAGGCGAGCTGGTCCTGTTCGCCACGAGTGATGCGGAGCAGCGGAATCTTGGAAAAGTGCGTTTGCGGCTGAGTGAAGGTTTAACAGGCTGGGTGGCTCGCGAACGGCGATTGCTCGCGATCTCGCGCGAGGCGTACAGCGACCCCCGATTTAAGTTTTTCAAGGATTTGCCGCAGGATACGTTTGAGGCGTTTCTCTCGGTGCCGATCATCTCGCAGGGCAAAGTCGTCGGCGTAATCAACGTGCAGAACAGGGAAGCGCGCGTGCACTCCGGTGACGACATGGAGATGTTGAGCACAATCGGAGAACAGGTCGGCTGCCTACTGGTGCTTTCTAAGCAGAAAACCGCCAGCACGCCGGGCGTGACAATCTAAGCCGGCTTACTCGCTGATTGAGTAGTGGGCGCCACCGGATCGGAACCCGTTCTGCTTTCCTCTTGAGTAGCGGAAACGCTAGCTCCTGTGGCCGGCCGTTCTGAGCGCTTAAAGCTCAGGAACCGGTGTCCGCAAAACGAGCACCGATACCCGCGAGCCCCGAAAGCGACAAGAAGTCGTTTCCACAAACCAAGCCGCATGCGCTGCGGCGGCGCAGAAGCGACATCAACCCTGAGGCAGCGAGGACAAACCACGTGCTTGCCCTTCGAGAAGAGCCAGACGTTGATCCAAAATCGTTCGCGGCAATCCAGGCACCGGAATGGATAATTGCCTAGAGCCATTTTGGGCAGTTCGACTATAGACGTGCTGTGCGACCGTCGCAAGTTGGAGCTACCGCAGTAGCTGCAGAGAAATCCCGGATGTTTCATGACCGAACCAAATACCGATCGGAAGTATACGCATTGCGGCGCTCACAAAATGTCTTCTGAAGCCGCTCCAAAATTACATTCTGCACGGGTAAAGAAGCGCCGTCGATCGCGTGCACAGGAAGTAAGTCCCTGGTTGTCGAGGTGAGGAACACAGCATCGCTTGCCTCCAGTTCGGACGGGCTCAACTCACGCTCTGTGATTTCTATGCCGTCCAGTTGCACCTCCTCGAGAAGAATAGCCCGCGTCACGCCCGGCAAGCAGCCGGAAGTCGAAAGCGGCGGGGTCCAAACCTCTTTGCCCTGTATGGCGAAGATATTCGCCGATGTGCATTCGCTAATCTGCCCGTCCTCATTGAGCAAGAGCGCTTCGTCGAAACCAGCTTCGTGAGCCTGCTCATACCAGGTCAAATTCTGCGCCCAGGATGTGATCTTGCAACCGGCGAAAGGCGACGCTCCAAACCGGGCATTGGGCACGTAGGTGAGATGCGCGCTCGCTCCCCATTTCGTCAGCGAAGCAGTAAAGGCCACCAGGTCGCATTCACTCTCCATGCCGGGAGCCTCGAACAACCCACCGCGATTTCGCACAATAGCCATTCGGAGAACCGCATCGGAAGCGCTGTTGGCCTCCACAAGCGAGAGCAGCGCACGCAACAACTCTTCTTCCGAAAGCGCGAACGGAATACGCAGCAATTTGGCATCATGCCTCATGCGCGCGTAATGGCGTTCGAAAGCAAAAAGGACCCCGCTCGTCACGCGCAGAGTGGTGAACACGCCCCAGCCGTTGAGAAAGCCGACTTGCCCCGGCGAAAGGAGCTTGTCGCGGGAATCTCGGATCTCCCGATTGTGAAGGACGTACCGATGCACTCCTCGTATTTTAGCGGAGTGCGCAGGTTATGAGCCAGTTCTAGAATCTGCGCTGAGATACTCGAACATCTTTCGGAGTGCCTGCCCGCGATGGCTGACTCTGAACTTATCAACAGCGCTAATTTCCCCAAAGGTCCGCCTAAACGGCTTATAGAGGAAAAGCGGATCATATCCGAAACCATTCTCGCCGCGCGCTTGATAGAGGATCTCGCCTTCGACTTCGCTGCGGAATGTTCCGATTAATTGCCCGCTTTGCGCTAGAGAAATGACACATACAAAGCGGGCGTTCCGGTCACGCCGCTCCGCCAGCCGTTGCACCAGAAGCTCATTGTTCGCGCGATCTGTCGCGCCCATACCGGCGAAGCGAGCCGATTCGACGCCGGGAGCGCCGCCGAGCGCCTCTACTTCCAAGCCCGAGTCGTCCGCAAAAACTAATTCGCGGGTGAAGCCCGAGTAGTAGAGCGCTTTGAGCGCGGCATTCTGCTCGAAAGTCTCCCTATCTTCAGCGGGTGGAGCAATCTGCTTCAAAGAGGGGAGCTGCTCTGTTTTGTACTTGCAACCGCTGAACTCTTGGGCGGTGAGTTCGAATTCGCGCAGCTTGCCCTGATTGGTCGAGCACGCGTAGATGATCCTCTTCACGAACGGCCGGATAAAACGTGCTGCTGGACAGCCTGCAACTCGGCAATACCGGTTTTCGCAAGTTCAATGAGTTGTGCCAGTTCGTCGTCTTCAAATGGGATGTGCTCCGCCGTCGCTTGCAGTTCGACAAACTTGCCTGAGCCCGTGACCACTACGTTCATGTCCACATCCGCACGCGAGTCTTCTTCATAAGCGAGGTCGAGCATGGGTACTCCGCCGACTATGCCGACGCTCGTCGCGGCAACCGAGTCGAGCAGCGGTGACCGCGCCAGAACCTTGAACTTGACGAGAGTTCCAAGCGCGATAGCCAGCGCTACATACGCGCCCGTGATCGCGGCTGTTCGCGTACCCCCGTCGGCCTGGATAACATCGCAATCGACAACAATGCTGCGTTCGCCCAGAACCGCCAGATCCACCACCGAGCGCAAGGATCGCCCGATCAGCCGCTGTATCTCATGAGTCCTACCGGAAGGTTTTCCCTTGGTGACTTCACGCGGCGATCTGGTCACAGTAGCGCGTGGGAGCATTGCATATTCAGCGGTTATCCAACCTTTACCTGTCCCGCGCAGAAACCCGGGCACCGTGTCTTCAATCGAAGCAGCACACAAAACTCGAGTGTTGCCGGCCTCAATCAAGACAGACCCTTCAGCCGTTACCAGATAATCGGGAGTGATCCTGGTAGGCCGCAACTGATTAGTTTGTCGTCCGTCACTCCGCATTAATACGGCAAGCTTATCAGCCGGCGTTGCGAAGCGAGAAATAGAGAAGTACGCCCGCTACGAGCAACGCAAGCGCCACGATGATCAGGCAGGGAAGTGCGCCTTGACGCGGGACAGGCGAGGCTTTCGAAGTAAGCCCCTTCTTTTTAATCCTGGGAGCAGCCATTAGGGAAGCGAATGCTCAGGTTCAAGCGAAGCCCGAGCGGAACTACAGGTCCTTCTTGAATAAATTGTCGAAGGCAGCGCGCGCGTCACTGACGCTTCGAGGAGCAGGCAGAATGCTGGTCTGCGGAAGCCGGGAAACCGGCCCGGGCGGCAGAACGTCACGTGCGACAGTCACCCGCGGTGCGAACAGCGCGCATTCATTCGGCTGATCCTTCAAAACTATACGTGCGGGAATTGGCTTCAGGCACTGAAAGCGCGTCGAAGAATCGAAGTGAACACACTGCTTGCAGCAATGCAAAGATGCGCCGCACTTGAAACATTTTCCCGTGAAATCCGTATCTCGCGGGAGCGTAACGGCACAGCTGAAGCAGCGGGACGCAACGACATTTTGTAGCAGGCGGGGAAGCTTTGGGCCAGTTATATCAAGAGGAACTTTTGGGCCTTGTGGCCTGGGTCTGTCCGAGCTCTGCGGTCGCGAGCCGCGATCTGAGTCCTGGTACCCATTTTGCCGATATTTACGATCTCCGTCCATAGTTGTGGACCGGCTCCTTGGTCGCTCTGCAGTCGTCGGCACACACAGCTATTACACGAAATGAGTGCCCGAATGCAGACGTACATCTAAATCACAAACTCCAGAGTGCTGACTAATTCCGGCTGCTGGATCTTATGGGGAGAGCGGAATCGAGTATCGAGAGGACTCGGATCTGAGTATCCGCCTGCACCTGTCTTGTATGTACCACGTATTCCGCGCAAATACCAGAGTTTTATAAGATCTTTGCTGCCATAACAGTTTTGCAAGATCTTTGCTGCTGTAACTTGGGAAGAGTAACTAATCGGAAACCCATTTTAGCAAAGCGTTGCACGGACGCGTAAGCGGATTGTCGAAGTGGTTCGGGCTCACCCGCACCGAATAGCCGACGCGTCCGGTTTGTTGCACGGTAAATTCGTTCGCGAAAGTAACCAGAGTTCCTTCTTCCGCCACGGATGGCAGCGGCAGAGTGTAAGTACTCTGTAACTGGCCGTTCACGCCGATTTCGCCAATTACTGCCTCCACCCGGACCTCCGAGGCCGATAAACCTGCTAGATCCAATGTAGCGCTGAGTGGAACAGCCGAGCCGCTCATTACAGCATCGTCCGGGCCATCGCCCAGATCTAGGAAACGAATCCGATCCCAATTCTCGCTCATGCGCGAATCCCAAATCGTCTTTTGACGGCAAGCTTCGAAATCTGTGCTCGAAATCGTCTGCCAGAGCTTGTGAGCGGGCTGGTAAAGATCCGACATGTACTCTGCAACCATGCGCCCGCAGCTGAAACTCGGGGTGAGATTGGCGATACACGTTTTCATCCGCCGTACCCACTCGGTCGGTATCTCCTGGTCGGCGCCGCGACTGTCGTAATACAGCGGAACAATATCGTTCTCGAGCGTCGAATAGATCGCGCTTGCGTGGATGTCGTCCTGATCTTCCGAATACAGTACGCGGTCGCCAATCGCCCAGCTCGCTGATTGTTCGAACGCCTCGTCAAACCAGCCATCCAGCACGCTGAAGTTGAGAACCCCGTTCATGGACGCCTTCATGCCGCTGGTGCCGCAAGCTTCTTCGCCGCGCTGCGGATTGTTCAGCCAGAGGTCGACTCCCTGCACCATCTCGCGAGCGACCTGGATACCGTAATCCTCGACGAAGATCAAGCGTTTCGAAATCTCCGGATCGCGCGACAAATTGTAGATTTCACGGATGAGCGTTTTGCCCGGGTGATCTTTCGGGTGCGCCTTTCCGGCAATTACAATCTGGACCGGCATGGTCGGGTGGTTCAAAATTCGCTTGAGCCTGTTTACGTCCCGGAACAGGAGGGTCGCTCGCTTATAGGTGGCGAAGCGTCTCGCAAATCCGATTGTGAAGACATCAGGATCGAGAATCTCCTGAAGCCGGCGTACTTCTGTGGCGGAAGATTTCCGCTGAGTCGCCGAAGCCGCGGCCCGCTCGCGTACGAAAGCAACCATGCGGCGCTTGCGCTTGCGGTGCATCTCCCAGATTTCCTGACCCGGGATTTCCTGGATCAGTTCCCACATCTTCGGATCTTCCAGTCGCTCCCGCCAGTCAGGCTATAAATACTGGTCGTACATCGCTGCCAGGTCGCCGTTGATCCAGGTAGGAGAGTGCACGCCGTTCGTTACCGAAGTGATCGGAACTTCGGTAACAGGCAAACGCGGCCAGAGCCCTGGAACATATCTTGCGAGACGTAACGGTGCAACGCGCTGACAGCGTTCCGGAAAGCCGACGTCTTCAGCGCGAGAACGGCCATCGAGAACCGTTCGGCCGAATCCCGCATGTTTGTGCGCCCCAGCGCCAGCAGCTTCTCGAATGGAATGCCGGCATGCTCGCAGTAAGCGCGGAAATACTCCTAAACCATGGCCGAGTCGAACAAATCGATGCCGGCCGGAACAGACGTGTGCGTAGTGAAGACGTTGCTCACGCGCGTCGCCTCGAGCGCCTGCTCGAGGGTCAGCTTCTCTTCGTGCATCAGCACGCGTACCCGCTCAATTGCCTGGAACGCGGAATGGCCTTCGTTCATGTGATGAACGGTTGGGCTTATCCCGAGCGCTTTCAAAGCTCGCAAGCCGCCGATACCAAGAACAATTTCCTGCCGGATACGTTTATGGATGTCACCCCCGTAGAGCTGGTCGGTGATCTCCCGATGCTCGGCCGACTTGTTTTGGGGAATGTTTGTGTCGAGCACGTACAGTTTCACGCGTCCGACATCGATATGCCATACCTTGATGAACACCTCGCCGGTAGGCAAGTGCACGCTTACGATCACTTCTTCGCCTTTCGGGCCGGTACACGGCCGAACGGGCAAAGTGTAGAAATCGTTCAGCGGCGTGCGCTCCTGCTGCCATCCATCGGGATTCAAATGCTGCTGCAGGTAACCGCGCTGATACAGCAGCCCAACACCAGCCAGAGCAAAATCGCCGTCGCTCGCCGCCTTCAGGTGGTCGCCCGATAGCAGGCCCAAACCACCCGAGTAGATCTGCATGCAGTCGAGTAAGCCGTATTCCATCGAGAAATATGCGATCTTCGGCGTCGCATCAGTCGGGGTGCTCGAATGAAGATAGCTGTCGTGCCGCTCACAAGCGCGCTTGTACAGCAGCAGAAATCTCGGGTCGGCCGCGGCCCGGTCGAGCTTTTCTTGTGGAATCCGTCCAAGCAACTGAACCGGATTGTGATTGCACTCCTTCCACAACACTGGATCGAGCCGGCGAAACACCGATCGGATCGTATGATCCCAACTCCAGATCAGGTTGTACGCAATCTCTGATAGGCGGCTCAGCGCAGCGGGCAGCGCCGGGCGGACTAGGAACTCTTTGAGTGGTTGTATTTGATACGACATTCGGGCTTGAACGGGAAAGTCTAAACGATAGTGGAAGGACGGCTAAATTAGTAGCAAACTTGTTTCCGATTAACCGATCTGAAAACGCGGTTCTAGTATGGGACAAAAGTTCTCGGAACTTAAAGAGTATCCTACCGCTCCCACAACTCAGACAGGTAAGTCCGATAATTGTGGAGGAAAGCAGGCTGCGAGCTCCTCTGCCCCATCTCGTCTTTGATTCTGTCAGTTATGCCGTCGATGGCCGGACTATTCTGGATCGCCTTAGTTTCTCGATCGAGCGCGGCGAATCGCTCGTTCTTCTCGGAAGTAGCGGGTCTGGCAAAACCACCGCGCTCCGGTTGATTAACCGGATCCTCGAACCAACCGGCGGCCGAATCCTGCTCGATGGCCAGAATGTCAGAGAACTGGATCCAATTCAGCTTCGCCTCAAAACCGGTTACGTCATCCAGGAGTTTGGGCTGTTGCCTCACTGGACCGTTCGACGCAATGTCTCCCTCGTACCTCAGTTGCTCGGTTGGCCCGAAGACAAACAGCGGGGTCGCGCTGTCGAGCTTCTCGAACAGGTCGGGTTGGGCGGCCCGGAACTCGCTGAACGCTATCCGAGACAGCTCTCCGGCGGCCAGCGTCAGCGGGTTGCTGTCGCGCGCTCTCTCGCCGCAGAGCCGACCTTGCTCCTCTTCGATGAACCGTTTGGAGCTCTCGATCCTGTCACCCGTCACGACATGCAGCAGCAATTTGCAAAGCTCCGCCAGCAGTACAACGTGGCGGCCGTTTTCGTTACTCACGATCTGCTTGAGGCTCTGACTGTAGGTACGCGCATCGCCATACTGGGCGGCGGCAAACTGGAAGCAATCGTCACGCCCGATGAATTCTGGCAAGTCGATACTCCCGTTGCCCGTGCCTTTCGCGAAACTTTGCCGCCTGCCTTGAGGCCGCGTTGAAGCGTCCATTTTCGATTGCCGCTTGGCTGACCTGCTTTGCCGTCGCGTCACTCGCTTCAAGCCCGACAAGCGGCACGCCGGTCCCGGATGGGCGCAGCATAAAAGGGCGCGTTCTCAAAAGCTTCCGGCAGTCGGAAGATGCCCTCGAAAAGTATTCCTGCATCCTTCATGACGAAGGCGATGAACTGAATTCCGATGGCTCCGTCAAGAAGCATCGCTCGTCTGTAAAAGAACAGTTCTTCGTCAATCAGATTGAGATCGAGCACACGCTCGCGAGGGATGGTAAGCCGTTAAGTCCGTCCGATGCCCGGAAAGAACAGGAGCGGGTCGATAAGCAAGTGAAAAAGTTCAGCGACCCGAAGGAAGCGGCGAAGGCGCAATCCCACGACGAGAAGCAGGCCGATCTCTTCTTGCGCGCCCTCGAACTAAAGCATGGCCGCCGCGAACAGCGTGCCGGTAGAGACACGCTAGTCTACGATCTGGCCGGCGATCCAGACTTCCGGCCGAAAAAGATCGAGGAGCGATTCGCGCAAGTCCTGACCGGTAACATAGCTGTCGACGAACAATCCGGCACACCTGTCGACCTGCGCTTTGAAACCATTCGCGATATCAAAATCGGGGCCGGCCTCCTCGCCAACCTGCACAAGGGCTTCTGGCTACATCTGTCTCAACAACGACAGCCGGACGGCATCTGGATGGTCAAGCAGGTGCAGGGTAGCGGCGACGCCCGGGCTGCGCTGTTTGTGCGCGCCCGCTTCCGCTTTAAAGAAGAGCTGGAGAGCTGCCATGTGTTCGCCGTCAATACCCGGCAAAAGCTCGGTGAACCAGGCTCCGGTCACACGGAAGAGAAACATTAAATGCGACAAGTGGAAAGGAGCATGTGGATTCGACCGTTCTGAAAAGCTTGTTGGCCGACGTTGTCTCACTCACCGGTGAGCACATCATGATTGTTGCCATCTCGTGTGGAATCGCCGTCGTAATCGGTGTGGGGTTGGGCATTGCGGGAACCCGCCGGACGGCTTTGCGGCGCGTCTCGGTAACAATTGCCAGCATTCTACAAACCATACCGAGCCTCGCTCTATTCGGCTTTCTGCTTCCAGTTCCCATCATCGGAGGCATCGGAAGGCATACTGCAATTCTGTGTCTCGTCCTGTACTCGCTGCTGCCGATTCTGCGAAACACGATCGTCGGTATCAGCAATGTGGAAGCGCCGGTTCGTGAGGCCGCGATCGCCATGGGCATGACCGATCGCCAGCTGCTCCGGATGGTCGAACTGCCACTCGCTGCTCCCACGATTCTGGCGGGCATCCGCATTGCTCTCGTGACAAACATCGGGACTGCGGTCATTGCCGCAGTGATTGGTGGAGGCGGTTTGGGCGAGCTGATCTTCCGCGGTGTCGCTTCGGTGAACACGCTCGAAATCCTCGCCGGGGCTATTCCCGCAGCGCTCTTAGCCTTATTGGCGGATGCCGGCATGTCGGCCCTTGAACGGAGAATCGCCAGACAATGAAGCGCTGCCTGACCGTTGGTCTCATCAGTCTGCTGCTCGCCGCCTGTTCCGAGCGCAAGACCATCGTGGTCGCATCGAAGAATTTTACCGAGCAGCTTATTCTCGGCGAGATTGCCGCGCAGCAGCTCGAGCGCAAGCTGCATATCCATGTCGAGCGCAAGCTAAATCTCGGCGGAACATTGCTCACGCACGAAGCTATCGTCAGGGGCGACATCGATATCTATCCCGAATACACCGGCACCGGGGCGAGCGTCGTACTTAAGCAGACCATCCCAACAGATCCAGCTCAGGCCTACATGTCTGTGAAAGACGCCTACTTCAGCCGCTTTCATCTCGTCTGGCTTCCACCGCTCGGATTCAATGACACGTTCGCGATGGTAGTTCGAACGGAAGATGCCAGGCGTCTGCCATCACCGGATCTCTCGGCAGCCGCAAACCGGCCGTGGCGGCTCGGCGTCGGTTACGAATTCCTGACTCGCCCCGATGGATTGCGCAGCTTAAACCGTTCCTACGGCCTGCGCTGGGAGGGAACCGCGAAGAGCATGGATCTCGGACTGCTCTACCAGGCTCTTGAGCAGAAGCGAGTCGATATGGCGGCCGGCAATTCAACCGACGCGCAGCTCAGCAACCCAAGAATGACCGCGTTGCGCGATGATAGGAGAGCCTTTCCGCCTTATAACGCGTGCTTCGTTGTCCGGCAGGCGCTTGTCGAGCAGAAGCCGGAGGTGAAATGGGCACTGATGATGCTACAGAACCGAATGAGTAACGAAACCATGCGAGAGTTGAACCGGAAAGTGGAAACGGACCATCAGCCGGTTGAAAAAGTTGCGCGCGATTTTCTCGCAACACAACCCTAACGCTCAGCATGATCAACAAATTAGTATTGGAAAACTTACGCCACCGCTGGGTAAGGACGCTGCTGTCCGCGCTTGTGATCGGTGTGCAAGTCATGTCCATCCTCACGCTGATCGGCTTGAGCAACGGCCTCTTGCAGGAATCGGCTACGCGGCAGAAGGGAACGGGTGCGGATATTTTCCTCAAGCCCGACAACGGTGGGGCCACTATCTCGCTAGGATCCGCAGCCCAGATTCTCGAAAGTTTTGTGCCATTCGTAGCAAAGCAGCCGCACGTAACCCAGGCGTTAGGAGTGTTTTCGACCAGCGTCGCGCTGCTCACAACCATGAGCGGCGTCGAGATCCCCGAGCTCGTCAGAATGAGCGGGGGCATCCGGTTGGTCGAAGGTCATTTACCGAGCGCCCCGAACGATCTCATGGTTGACCAGTATTACGCGCAGCAGGATAAAATCCGGGTCGGGCAGACGCTGAATTTGCTCAATCGCAACTGGCGCGTGAGCGGCATCATGGAAGGCGGAGTTTTGGGCCGCTTGATCGTGCCGCTCCGGAGCATGCAGCAAGCCATGGCCAGCCTCGATCCTCCGCGCATCACGCAGATTTTAGTAAAGCTCGACAACCCGGCACTCACAGATCGGGAGGTCGCGCACCTCAACTCCGTTCTGAAGGGTAACCTGCGCGCCATGTCCATGCAGGCCGTGCTCTCGCAATTCAACATCAACAATCTTCCCCAATTAAAGGTCTTCATCCGCGTGATTACCGGACTGGCCGTATTAGTCGGATTCCTGGTCGTCTTTCTCTCGATGTATACAGCTGTAGTCGAACGAACCCGCGAGATCGGTATTCTCAAAGCACTCGGCGCCAAGCCGCGCACCATCGTCGATATTCTGGTGCGCGAAGCCCTCGTACTAGCAATGTTGGGCTGCGTCATCGGCATAGCCCTCTCATTCGCGGCGAAATCGATAATCACCGCTCTCAAGCCTGCCTCGCTGCAGATCGTCACAGTACCTGAGTGGTGGCCCTTGGCTGCCCTTATTGCGATCTCAGGAGCCTTGTTAGGCGCTCTCTACCCGGGGTTGAAAGCAGCGCGCCAGGATGCGATCGAGGCTCTCTCCTATGAGTAGCACGGGTTTAAGTAGCAACGGACCGATCATCCGCGTTCGCGGCTTACAGAAGACATACCGCACCGGCGATGTTACGGTGCAGGCTTTGCGCGGTGTAGATCTCGATGTGGATGCTGGTGAGTTTCTCGCTGTCATCGGACCATCGGGTTCGGGCAAATCGACCCTGTTCCACATCCTGGGCGGGCTCGCGCCGCCGACTGACGGCGAAGTCTGGATTGATGGCGAGGACCTACGCCGGATGAGCGACTCGGACCGAACGGAATTGCGCCAGAAGAAAATCGGGTTCGTCTTTCAAAAATACAATCTGCTGCCGACCCTCACCGCGCGGGACAATATCGCCATTGCGCAATCGCTCGCGGGCATCGAGACCCAGCCTCCCGGGTTTGAAGAAATTTTGCGCCAACTCGGAATCGAGCACAGATTGAATCATCGTCCCCGGGCACTGTCGGGCGGTGAACAGCAGCGTGTGGCCATTGCCCGCGCCTTAGTAAATCAGCCCGCCATTCTGCTCGCTGACGAGCCCACCGGCAACCTCGACACCGTGAACTCCGAGGCCGTACTCGACATCCTCCGCAAACTGAATAAGAGCACCAGACAGACGATCCTCATGATCACGCACAATCCGGAAGCGGCCGCTTTCGCCGACCGCAGAGTCAGCATGCGGGACGGACGGCTCATTGCCGTCTGAGGCAAACGTCAGCGAAAGCGCATGTTGCGCCTGAAACTTTGCAACAGCGTGTAGCACATGTCCTGTTTGGCCCGGAAAGTTTCTTCGAGAGAATTCCCATTCAGCAGCGTGCTGCACAAAGCGGCCTCTTCGGGGGAGAAAGCTGCCATCTCCTGATACGCCATGGACCATTCCGAGAAAATTCGTTCTTTGATTTCGCGCTTGGCTAGCGTGATCATCCCGGAGTGCCGTTGATCTTGCGAGATCCTTTCGAGCGTCTCGGTGAGTGCCGCTTGAGGCCCCTCGAGTATCTGCAAGAAGCTGCCTTCTTTGTACGCCAGCAAGCCCGTGATATTCGCAAGCTGATTTCTCTTGCGCGAGGTCCGAAGGATCTCAACGATTTCGCCTTCGCTCTGGAGATGCGCAGAGCTGACGTATACAGCCGATAGAAGCGGAGTTGTCACTTCCGTGCTATTTCCCACATAAATCAGTGGCGCGACGCCATCAAAATTCTTAGGAGGAACTCACTCCGGGGCTGTCGGTGAGCATGGTCTGTAATCTTGGGCTAACCTGTCGTGACGCTCCGAACCACTGCTGCAGGCGATCGAGATACAGGTAAACTACCGGCGTTGTGTAGAGCGTTAGAATTTGGCTCAACATCAAACCGCCTACAATGGTGATTCCCAGCGGACGCCGCAATTCGGAGCCGGTACCGGTGCCTAGCGCGAGCGGCAATCCACCGAGGAGCGCGGCCAGCGTGGTCATCAGGATCGGCCGGAAGCGCAGCAGGCACGCCTGATAAATGGCGTTCTTAGGCGAGAGCCCGTCTTTTCGCTGAACATCCAGCGCGAAATCGATCATCATAATCGCGTTTTTCTTGACGATCCCGACCAGCAGGATGATGCCAATCAGCGCGATTACCGTCAGGTCTGTCCCGCATATCAGCAAGGCCAGCAGCGCGCCCACTCCGGCCGACGGAAGAGTAGAAAGAATCGTGATCGGGTGAATGTAACTCTCGTATAACATTCCCAACACGATGTACACCGCCAGTAACGCAGCCAGGATCAAAAGCGGTTCGGATTTCAATGACTTCTGAAAAGCCTGGGCTGTACCCGCAAAGCCGCCATGCACATTCGCCGGGATTCCTATGTCGTCTTCCGCCTTCTGAACCGCCGTTACTGCATCGCCCAAAGCAGCACCGGGCGCAAGTGCGAACGACAGCGTGATCGACGGAAACTGCCCCTGATGATTCACGGTCAGGGGAGCAAGTACGGTACGTAAATGAGTAAAGGTCGAGATCGGTACCGGCGCTCCCGTATTAGTCCGAACGTAAATCGAATTCAGCGAAGTCGGGTTCTCCTGGAACTCGGGAAGCACCTCCATCACCACGTGATACTGATTGATCCCGGTGTACATGGTCGAAACCTGGCGCTGGCCGAACGCGCTGTAGAGCGTCGTGTCGATCGCCTGCGGGTTGACTCCAAGCCGGGACGCGGTGCTGCGATCGATGATCAGCCTCGATTCGAGACCGTGGATCTGCTGATCGCTGTTCGCATCGAGAACTATGGGAAGCGTCTTCAGCTTTGCAAGAAGCTTCGGCGCCCATTCGCTTAGGTCAGCAAGTTTGTCCGATTGCAAGGTGAACTGATACTGCGAATTGCCACCGCGGCCGCCGATGCGTATATCCTGCGCCGCTTGCATATAGAGCGTCGCGCCAGGGATTCGCGACAACTTGCCGCGCAGCCGGTTTATCACCTGCTCCGCCGAGGCTTTGCGCTCGCCGAGCGGCTTCAACTGAGCCCACATCGAGGCCACATTCAGCGTGCCGCCGCCGGTAAATCCCTGCACATCGTCGACCGCCGGGTCTTTCTGAACGATCCGGAGAAGCTCGTGCAACTTCTCACGCATAGCGGTAAACGAAATGTCCTGATCCGCCACAATCGCGCCACCGATGCGGCCGTTGTCCTGTTGCGGAAAGAAACCTTTCGGAACGATGATGTAGAGATATACGCTGACCGCAATCGTAACCAGCGTGATAATCAGCGTGAGTTGCGGATGCCGCAGAACGCTCTTCAGAGATTTCGCATAGAGTGAGTGGACCGTATCGAAGCTGCGCTCGCTAAGCCGGTAGAGCGCATTGTGCTTCTTGCTGTCTTGGGAACGCAAAAACTTCGCGCACATCATCGGAGTGGTGGTCAACGACACCACAAGCGATATGGAGATGGCGACCGTCAACACTACGGCGAACTCACGAAACAGACGGCCCACGATCCCGCCCATCAACAAAATCGGAATAAACACGGCCACGAGCGAGAGGCTCATCGAAAGAACAGTGAAGCCAATCTCCTTCGCCCCCTGCAGTGCGGCTCTCACCGGAGTCCAGCCCATCTCGAGATATCGCGTGACGTTCTCAATCACGACAATCGCATCATCGACCACAAAGCCGGTTGAAACCGTAAGAGCCATCAACGAAAGATTGTCGAGAGTGTAGCCGAGCAGGTACATCGCGACAAACGTGCCGCACAGCGACAGCGGAACTGCAATGCCCGGAATAATCGTTGCCCAGACACTTCGCAGAAATACGAAAACAACCAGCACGACCAGCAGCACGGCGATCAGCAGCGTGTATTCCACATCGTGAATGGACGCGCGAATTGTAGTCGTCCGGTCCTGCGCAATCTTCAGATGCATGGCCGGCGGGACGGATGCTTGTATTTGCGGCAGCAGCGCCCGGATGCGGTCGACAGTGTTGATGATGTTCGCCTGCGGTTGACGGGTCACTGCCATGAGCACATTCGGCTTGCCGTTATCGAGACCGTCATTGCGCGTGTTTTCGACAGACTCAATCACGTTGCCAAGATTCGAGAGTCTGACCGGCGCGCCGTTGCGGTAAGTAACGATCAGAGAAGCGTATTGCGATGCCTTGAACAACTGGTCCGTCGCATTGATCTGCCAACGGATTCTGTTGTTGCTCAGATCGCCTTTCGCCTGGTGCGCGTTTGCCATCTGGAGCGTTGTCGCGACATCCATCAAGCCGAGGCCCATGTTGTTCAGCAGCATCGGATTGACCTGTACGCGCACCGCGGGCCGGGAACTACCCCAAACTTCCACCTGCCCGACGCCTTCGATCTGCGACAGCTTCTGCGCCAGAATCGAATCGGCGAAATCGTACATGTGCGGCCGGTCGACCAGATCGGAGCTGAGCGCAAACATCAGTATCGGAGCATCCGCCGGATTCGCTTTCCAATATCCCGGGTTGCTCGGCATATCGGCTGGCAACTGCCCGCGCGCGGCATTGATAGCCGCCTGCACATCACGGCCAGCCGCATCGATGTTTCGATCGAGATCGAACTGAAGAACAACGGCCGTGCTGCTGAGCTGGCTTGAAGACGTCATCTCCGAGATGCTGGCGATGCGTCCAAACTGCCGCTCAAGCGGCGTCGCGACTGACGAAGCCATCGTCTCCGGGCTCGCCCCAGGCAGATTGGCATGCACCACGATGGTTGGGAATTCGACTTCGGGCAGAGCCGCGACCGGCAGCAAGTGGAACACGAGCCCGCCCGCCAGCGCGAGCGCTCCGGTCAGCAGCGAAGTCGCGATTGGTCTCTTGATGAATGGCTCGGACAGGTTCACTCGGTTTAGTCTCCGCCGTGGGGAATCGGCCGGCCCAGCATGTCCGGCACAGGTTGCGAACCTCGTCCAGCTGCCCTGCGTTTGAAACGTGCCGCCAGCCGGTCAAAAAATAAATAAACAACGGGTGTCGTATACAGCGTGAGCACCTGGCTGACAATCAAGCCGCCCACAATCGTAATGCCGAGCGGCCGCCGCAATTCAGAACCAACGCCTGTGCCGAGCGCGAGCGGCAGTCCGCCGAACAATGCGGCCATCGTAGTCATCATGATCGGGCGGAAGCGCAGCAAGCACGCCTGGTAAATCGCTTCCACCGGCGGCTTGCCTTCCCCTCGCTCAGCTTCAAGCGCAAAATCGATCATCATGATGGCGTTCTTCTTCACAATGCCGATCAGCAGAATAATACCGATCAGCGACACCACGTTAAAATCCTGACGACAGACAAAGAGCGCCAGAATTGCGCCGACACCGGCAGAGGGCAAAGTAGACAAAATCGTGATCGGGTGGATGTAGCTCTCATACAGCACTCCGAGCACGATATACACGACCACCAGAGCCGCCAAAATAAGCCACACCTCGTTTGCCAGCGAATTTTGAAACGCCGCCGCGGTGCCCTGGAAACTCGAGTGAATACTTAATGGCAGGCCAATATCCTGTTCCGCCTTCTTGATGTCCTTAACCGCGTGGCCAAGCGACTCGTTCGCAGGCAAGTTGAACGAAATCGTCACTACTGGAAACTGTCCCTGGTGATTCACCGTTAAAGGCGCCGGGTTCTGCTCGTAGTGAGTGAACGAGCCGAGCGGCACAACCGTGCCTGCCGACGACTTCACGTAGATGTTCTGCAGATCGGCTGGATCGTTCCGGTAATCGCTCCCCACTTCGAGCACCACATGGTACTGGTTCAGCTGCGTAAACATGGTCGAGACCAGGCGCTGTCCAAACGCATCATAGAGCGTATCGTCGATCTGCTGCATACCGATACCGAGACGAGCCGCCGTGTCGCGATCAATCACCAGAGTAGCCTCGCGCCCACTTTCTTGCTGATCGGTGGTTACATCCCGCAGCGACGGAATGGTCCTGAGCTTTTCGACGAGGCGATTCGTCCAGATATTTAGTTCCGCTGCGTCCGTGTCCTCAAGCGTGTACTGATATTGCGTGCGGCTAACCCGGTCCTCCACCGTGAGATCCTGCACGGGCTGCAGATAGAGAGAAATTCCGTCTACCTGGGCAAGCTTCGGTTGCAACCGGCGTATCACGTCGCTCGCCGATAAGGACCGGCTCCCCGCGGGCTTCAGATTGACTTGAATACGCCCGCTGTTAAGAGTCGTGTTGATGCCATCGATTCCAATAAAGGACGAAAGGCTCTCCACTGCGGGATCCTGCAAAATGATCTTCGCCAGAGCTTGCTGGTTTTGCGCCATCGCGTCGAAAGACACATCTTGCGGCGCTTCCGAAACGCCCAGAATCACACCGGTATCTTGAACGGGGAAGAAACCCTTCGGAACAATCATAAAGAGAATAACCGTCAACACCAGCGTGGCTACAGTCACCGCCAGGGTAAGCGGCTGATTCCTCAGAATCCATTGCAGAGTGATTCCGTATCGGGCGATGACCCAGTTGAAAACATTCTCCGATTTGCGATAAAGCCAGGTCTGCTCTGATTCCGGTTTGTGCCGCAAAATCTTGGCGCACATCATCGGGGTCAGAGTGAGTGAGACCACCGCCGAAACCAGAATGGTGATCGCGAGCGTAATAGCGAACTCGCGAAACAGCCGCCCCACGATATCGCCCATAAAGAGCAGCGGAATGAGCACTGCGATTAAAGAGACGGTCAACGAAACGATCGTGAATCCGATTTGTTCCGACCCCCGCAACGCCGCATTCAGAGGCGTTTCGCCTTCCTCGAGATACCGCGAGATGTTCTCGATCATGACGATCGCATCGTCGACCACAAAGCCCGTCGAAATCGTCAACGCCATCAGAGTGAGATTGTTCAGGCTGTAGCCAAGCAGATACATCACTCCAAAAGTGCCCACGATCGACAGCGGAACTGCCACGCTCGGGATGATGGTTGCGGCCAGGTTGCGCAGAAAAAGAAAAATCACCATCACCACTAGAGCGACGGTCAGAATCAGGCTGAACTGCACATCTTCCACCGATGCCCGGATCGTGTTGGTCCGGTCGGTGAGCACCTTAAGTTGAATCGCTGACGGAATGGCAGTCTTCAGCTGTGGCAGAAGCGCCTTGATACGGTCCACCACCGAGATGATGTTCGCTCCCGGCTGGCGCTGGATATTCACAATCACTGCCGGCGTCGTATTCATCCAGGCAGCCTGATGGTTGTTCTCTGCGCCGTCGACCACGGTGGCAACATCCTGTAAGCGGATCGGCGCGCCATTCTTATACGCAATCACGATCGGGCGATAACCCGCGCTCGTCAGGATCTGATCGTTCGCGCCAATCGTATACGCCTGGCGCAGTCCGTCGAAATTGCCTTTCGCTTGGTTAACGTTGGTCTGGCTGAGCGCCGTACGCACATCTTCCAGGCTCAGTCCGTAAGCCGCCAGCGCCGTCGGGTTCACGCGAATGCGAACTGCCGGCTTTTGCCCTCCGCTGATGGTCACGAGCCCGACGCCCGGTAACTGCGAGATCTTTTGCGACAGCGTGGTGTCCGCCAGGTCTTCCACTCTGGTCAAAGGCACAGTGTCCGAACTCAACGCCAGCGTCAAGATCGGCGAGTCCGCCGGGTTGACTTTGCTGTAGATCGGAGGATTGGGCAGATCGGCCGGCAGGTAGGTTCCCGCCGCATTGATCGACGCCTGGACCTGCTGCTCCGCAATATCGATATTGAGATCGAGATCGAACTGCAGCGTGATGATCGAGCTGCCAAACGAACTCGTCGAGGTCATCTGCTTCAGGCCCGGCACTTGCCCGAACGTGCGCTCGAGCGGAGCTGTAACCGAAGAGGCCATTACATCCGGGCTCGCGCCAGGATAGAACGTTGTGCACTGAATCGTCGGGTAATCGACCTCTGGAAGTGCGGAAACCGGCAGCTGCTTATACGCGATGCTTCCAGCAATCAAGATGCCGGCCATCAGCAGCGAAGTGGCAACAGGCCGGATGATAAACGGCCGCGAGGGGCTCATTGGGAGGCGGACTGGGATCCAGAGCCCGCCCGCGAGTCTGGTGGCGGCTGCCGGAGCGTTACTTTCATTCCTTCCGTCAGCTTCTCCGCGCCATCTGTGACGACTTTATCGCCCGCCTGCAAACCATTGTCGATAGCAACATCGTTGCCTTGCTGCAGACCGAGCTTCACGTTCCGCACCGTCACCGTGCCGTCGTCGCGCACGACATAAACGAACGTTCCCGTCGGGCCGCGTTGTATGGCTACGCCCGGAATAATCAGCACGTTTCGTTTTGTGTCGAGAGCGAGCCGGACGTTCACAAACTGGTTTGGAAAGAGCGCGGCGTCGGTATTCGGAAAAACCGCTTTCAGTTTCGAGGTGCCGGTTGTCTGGTCGATTTGGTTATCCACCGTGAGCAGCGTGCCGTCAGCCAGCTTGTTTCGGCCGGCGCGGTCAAACGCTACCGCCGGCAGTTTTGCGCCGTGCCGCAATCTCTCGAGTACCGAAGGCAATTGGTCTTCGGGAATGCTGAAGAGCACAGCAATCGGCTGGAGCTGTGCAATCACCGCTAACCCGGTCGCATCAGCCGAATGGATCATATTACCCGAATCAACCAGGCGCAATCCAATTCGGCCGCTAATGGGCGCAGTGATCTTGGCATAGCTCAGGTTGAGTTTGGCGCTTTCAATCGCGGCCTGAGCGCCGGCGACCGCTGCCTTGTCGGCCTCGATAGCGCCGCGCGCCTGATCAGCGGTAGCTAATTGAGTATCGAGCTGCTGTTTCGCAATGATATTTTCTTTAAAGAGCTCCTGGTCGCGCGCATAGTTCGCTTGAACATCGCGTAACCCGGCTTCATCCTTGGCCACTGTGCCCTGGGCTTGCGCCAAATTCCCTTTCGCCTGGCCGAGCGCCACCTCAAAAGGCCGAGGGTCGATTTCCGCCAGCACGTCGCCTTGCCGCACCAGTTGCCCTTCTTTAAAGTTGACGCTGTTCAGCTGCCCATCCACTCTCGGCTTCACGGTGACTGTATTGAACGCGGTGACCGTTCCTAAACCTTCCAGGTAAACCGGCATGTCTCCGCGGTGCGCCGGTATCGCCACCACTGGAATATTCCGCGGCTTGGCCGCGCCTCGCATCGAGCTCAGAGCCGCCTTCTTCGCCGTCTCGAACCTGTAAAGTGCATAGCACCCGTAGCCGATCAAAGCAAAGATCAGCAGCCAAACCCACCAGTAGCTTTTGGACGTGCCCCCGGTATCGGCGTCTAAATCTGGGACGTATTCACCGTGTACGCCAGGAGTGTAAAGCGGACGATCCCCGGATGATTTTTTAGGTGGCTCCGGAATGGGCGAGTCTAAAGGTGGCGGGTGTAATGCCATGTTCTCCTCATTGTGCTGCCTTCCTGATGGCAAATAGATGGGTTGTACCTGAATGCTGCATTATCAAGCACATAGCAGCATGGCAGCGCGTTGTCTATCAAGACGAAGTAGTTATATATTATGTTACCCGGCTTCCTTTCGTTTCCGTCTTTGACCTCGACGATGCAGCGGCAATTTCGAGAGAGAGAGAGAGAGAGAGAGTTGCGCCTTCACCGGCTTGCCTGGTGAGCAACTCCGCAATGAAGCTCGTCCGGAACCGCTACCCTATGTAATAGAGATTCCGAAAATGCGGGAACGAACCCAAATTCTAGAGCTTTGGCGGGAACTGGAAAACTCGGGTGAACCAGCCACACTCGCGACCGTTGTCCGGACCGAGGGCTCGGCTTACCGGCTGCCCGGAGCCCGCTTGCTGTTGGGCCAGAGCGGCCGACGCGCCGGAAGCGTAAGCGGCGGGTGCCTCGAAGACGACTTGATCAAGAAAGCCTGGTGGCTGACAGCCGGTGGCCCGATCCTTCGCAAGTACGACACCACTGCCGGCGGGGAGATTGCAACCGATGGCTTTGGTATGGGATGCAACGGCATCATTCATGTATTGGTTGAACGTCTGACCGCTTCCAATCCTTCTGTTCTACCGTTGCTGCGCGCGGTCAAGGCCTCTCGTCGACCCGCTACTGTCGCTCATCTTCTTTCGCCCTCCTCGCTTGTAGGAAGGCGCCTGACGGTAGATCCTGATGGCCAGGTCCAAAGCAACCTTGAAGATTCAGCCCTCGGAGACGTCCTGCTTAGCGAAGCCCAGGGTTCCGATGGCTCGAAACAAGTCCGGATTCCGCCGGACATGGAGGTCTTTTTGGAAAGGATTACGCCCCCGGTCCATCTCCTGATTTTCGGCGCTGGCGATGATGCTGTCCCCCTCGCGCATCTCGCCAAATATCTCGGGTGGCAGGTTTCCGTATTCGACGGACGGGCTCATTACGCCCGGGTTGATAAATTCCCTGCGGCCGATCGGGTCGAGATCCGTCCAGCAGGCTCGCCCGCTCCTGCCATTGATCCTTGGACCGTCGCCGTGGTCATGACTCACAGTTATTCGCAGGATCTGGACGTGCTCCGCTCGCTTGCCGTAGAGCCCCTTCGCTACTTAGGCGTACTCGGACCTCGTAAACGGGCCGCCCAGCTCTTGGCCGAAGCTAACCTGGCCGAAGGTGTCCCTGCGGCGGCTTTGCACAGCCCCATGGGGCTCGATATCGGAGCCGACGGGCCGGAGCAGGTGGCGCTTGCCGTCCTCTCGGAAATTCAGGCGGTACTGAATGGAAGGACGGGCGGTTTTCTGCGGGATCGCGCTCGTCCGATTCACGGCGGAGGCTGCCAGCCCCGCCGAAGAGTGGGTTCGTTCGGTAATTTGCGCCTAGTCTGGTAACTAGCGCTCCCAGTTCCTCCATGCGAAAGAAACTCTCGATCCAGCTACTGTGTGCGGCCGGTTTTTTGGCGCCGGTCCTGTTCTCTCAAGTTCCGTCCCAAAATAAAGGCAAACAGGTGGTAGAAGCTGCCGTCGCCGCCTTGGGCGGTCCTCAATTTCTACAGATGCGGACCCGAATCGCCAGCGGGCGGGTCTATTCTTTCTTTCACGATCAGATGAGCGGGTTAGATCGCGCCGCGATCTACACCGAATATCCGGAGCCTAAGCCGGCTGCCGGCCTGGCGGTCCGTGAACGGGAACGGCTGGGCAAAAAGCAGGATTATTCGTTCCTCTTTCTGGCGGATCAAGGGTGGGATATTACCTTTCGCGGCGCGCGTCCTATACCCGACGAAACCTGGGAGCGCTACGTCCGAACGACCGAAACCGACATTCTGTACTTGCTGCGAGCGCGATATAACGAGCCGGGCCTCGACTTCGACGACGTCGGCAACCAGGTCTACCTGAGCCGGCATATCGAGATTGTCGATATTACAGACGCGAAGAGCCGGACCGTACGGGTCTACTTCGACTTCAATACCAAATTACCTGTGCGCCAAATCTATAGCTGGCTGGACCCGGAAACAAAAGAGCGCAACGAGGAGATCTCGGTGTTCGACAAATATCGCGACGTCGGTCAGGGCATCATGTGGCCGTACAGTATCGAACGGGAGCGGAACGGGTACAAGGCGTACCAGTTCTTTGCCGACAAGGTGGAGGCGAACGAGCCGATTCCGCCTAAAACCTTCGAGCTGCCGCCGGGCACGCGCGTGCTGAAGAAAGTAGATTAAACTCGCAAACATGCTGCCCCGGCGTTCTTTAGCCCCTGCTACAATTTGGTCTCAGTAAGTTCCGAGCCGAACTAAAGGTTGAGCGCGCCGATCCATGGATCTCGATCAGCTACATACGTTTCTGGAAATTGTGAGGCTGAAAAGCTTCTCAAAAGCCGCGCAAACTTGTTACCGTACCCAACCTGCCATCAGTGCCCAAGTTCGCCAGCTGGAGCAGGAGTTGAGCACCAACCTTTTTGAACGATTTGGAACCAAGATCTCGTTAACGGTAGCGGGCAGGATCTTCGCTGAGCATGCCGAGCAGATTCTGGCTTTGCGACGCCGGGCGCAGGATGCCATTAATGAGTTGGAGAAAGTACCGCGCGGCGAGCTCGTGATTGCTGCCAACGAGGCTACCTGCATTTACGTTCTCCCTAGCGTCTTCGCCGAATTCAAGAAGCGTTTTCCGAACGTGCAGTTGCTCGTCGATCGCTCGTACGGAACCAGAGTGGTACAGGCGGTTTTAGACAACCAGGCTGATTTCGGGTTTACGCAGCTGCCGGTTCAGGAAAAGAAACTGCAAGCGGTGAGTATCCATTCGGATGAGATCAAGCTGCTTGTTCCGTACCATCACCGCTTGGCGAAACAAGAGAGGGTTCTTTCAAAAGATTTATTGGGCGAGCCGGTTCTATTGCCGAAGACCGGTACTACACGCGCTCGACTGAGTGTCTGGCTTGACCCTATACTCGAAGAGCTGAACATCTCCATGGAACTCGATTCCACGGAAATGATCAAACGTTTCGTAATGGCGGATCTCGGCATTTCTTTTCTGGCAGCCTCGCATTGCGTGGAAGAAGTGGACGCGCATAAGCTCGCTTGTGTCTCGCTTGGGCCTGAGTTGATGATGCGGCGTGTAGGATTAATTTACCGAAGAGACAAGTCTCTTTCGAAAGCTGCGTTGGGCTTTATCGAAGTAACACTGAGGAACGCAGGTCATCAGATTGGCGTTGTACCCGACGGCCGGCTCGTCGCATCGGGGTCTTAGATCGGCGGCAGTCAAATTCAGTTGAGCGGGGAAATAGTATGGCAACTCTGACAGCAAGAAGCGCGACCATTTTCATCGCCAGCGGCGACCACACCGGGGTGTACCGGTCGGTAGATGAAGTTCCCCCGGAACTTCGACGCAAGCTGATTGAGACCACAAATGGGATGAATTCCGCTACCATCCTTATCGCCGACAAGCGAGGTAGGGAAGAGCTGCTACGAGCCTGGCAGGGCCGCCGTAGCGAGGTTCGCAGCCGGCTGGTCGATACGATCCGATCCAAGCAGCCCCAGCCCGTTCAACCTTCCAAGTTTTCGGGCTTGAAGTCGCCGCGCGCTTGGCTTGAATTTCTGCTGCCGGTCGCGATCGGAGCTTCTCTCTGGTTGCTCATCGATTCACATTTTTAGCAGTATGCTCTAAAGCCGGAGGGCCGAGGAGCCGATGAGTTTGTTGTGAACAGCTCATACACCCAAAAAAATCAAACTGCGATTCTTACTCTTACGGATTCCGGCTCGGGCCAAAAGCGCAATTTTCCTTGCCAGTTCGGCGGTTTACAAAGTAAGCGCTTGACGCTCGAGTGCCAGGAACGCCCGGCGATTTCGGCAGCCATCAGCGTCGAATATGGAGATGCGATGTTCCTGGGCGAAGTGGTATCGGCCCACTCTTTGCCGCACGGATACTGGCAAATCGATGTGCATGTGGAGCAGGTTTTGTCCGGTCTGCAGAGTTTATTGGCTCTCCGGTGCCAGCTGCTCGGCGAGGCAGTGGTTCCACGGATGACTTTCCAGGAAATGGGCGTGTACGCCTGACGTTCAAATTTCGGGGCGAGTGAAACTGCCTATCGTATATGCTGCAGTTGAATGCAGCGGCAAATACTGATTTTTGGGGGCGGCGGCCAGCTGGGAGTGGAGCTCTGCCGGGAGTTCGAACGGCGGCAATGGACCGTACAGCGGTTTGACCGGCAATCGCTGGATGTGACCGATCCGGACCGGGTGGAACAGGTGATCGGCAGCGCGAACGCGAACACCGTAATCAATGCCGCGGCCTATAACCAGGTAGATATTGCCGAGCAGGAGCCTATGGCTGCTTACCAGGCCAATGCGCTGGCGGTGCGAAATCTTGCCATGGCGTGCCGGCAGTCCGGAGCGCAGCTCATTCACTACTCAACAGACTACGTTTTCGATGGCACTAAGGGCAGCCCTTATGTAGAGAGTGACACGACGCATCCGCTGGGCGCTTATGCGGTCTCGAAGTTAGCGGGAGAGCTCTACGCGCAGGCCTATCTGTCAGATCCCTTGATCATTCGCACTTCCGGGGTATTCGGGCCGGGCGGCATGTTCACACCGCGCGGCAATTTCGTCGAAGTGATGTTGCGCCTCGGAAACGGGACGAGCCCCATCCGGGTAGTGGAGGATCACTTTGCATCTCCGTCGTATGCGCCTGCGATGGCGGTTCGAACGGTGGAAATGGTCGAAAAAGGCCTGCGGGGAACCTTTCACATGGGCGGCGGCGAGGCGATCTCCTGGTATAGTTTCGCCAAGCTTATCTTTGAGCTGGCGGGTATTTCGCCGGAATTGCAGCCGACCGATGAGCGGGCGTACCGGACGGCGGCGCGCCGGCCCAAATACTCGGCGTTGAGCAATCAGAAATTAGAAGCTGCCGGCATCACGCCCATGCCGCCCTTGCGGGAGGCTGTCAGCGATTATCTTCGAGCGCGAAAGCACGTCAACGCGCATCGTTCGGCGTAGCGTAATACCCGCTGCGGGCCTGCGCGCGGTAGTCCTTGTTATCCACTTTGATGTCGACATGCCGGAAGCTGCCATCTCGGTTCGCATTCGCCGGAACATAGCCGATCGAATACTGGTTCCGTAACTCGTCCTGAATTTCCTGGAAGATTTCGCTCAGCGTGTGCTTACGATCGACGGTAAATACGCGGCCTCCGGTGGCGGCTGACATTTTACGAAGGTCGCCTTCACCGCCGCCGCCGAACATGCCGGCTTGCGCGTAGAATCCACGGTCGACATAGTAAATGCTGTAGATAATGGCGTCGGCTTTCTGGGCGGCTTCAAGAGCCGTCCTGATGTTGTAGGTGCTGCCCTGATCGTCGCCATCGGTGATTAACACAAGCGCTTTGCGCCCCACCTCGCTCTTCAGCTTCTCGTCCGCGGCGAGATACACAGCATCGAACAACAGCGTGCCTTTCACAGACCCAGTCTGAGGGACCGGTCCTGTGTTGGGAATGCCGACAGGTCCAAGCGCGGGGCCCTGGCCGTCGCCGCGCAGATCGTTCAAAGCAGCGCTCAGAGCGCGAGGGGAACTGGTGTAGTCCTGCAGCAGTTCCGTACTTTTGCCGAACGAAATCAGAAAGGCCTCGTCTTTCTTCCGGATAACGCTCGAGAAGAAGGCGGAGGCAGCCTGGCGTTCGATCTCGATCAACCGCTCCTGGCTGGCGCTAATGTCGATGAGGAGACCGAGCGTGAGCGGCAGATCGGTTTCCCGCGAAAAGCGCTGAATGGTTTGCTCTTTGCCATCCTCGCTGACCGTGAAATTGTTCTTTTCGAGATTAGGGATCAGCTGGCCGCCTTTCTTTGCGCGGACCGTGAACAAGACGTTGACCAAATCCACGCCGACGCGAATGGTCGGTTCCTGGCTGGCCTGGTCTTGAGCGGGCGGCTGGGCTGATTGCGCGAAGGCCGCGGAGACCAGAAGGAAAGTGGCAAGAAAAGACCCATTTTTGCGGGAGGAACTGCTCATCTCACTCCGATTATCTATCTTGCCGCCCGATACGATTGAAGAAGCAATGGAAGCTGCCCTTCAGCATCTTCGCGCCGCTGACCCCGTACTGGCCGCGATCATCGACCGGGTGGGACCTTGCCTCGCTAAACCCCGCAAGCCTACTTTCGAGACGCTGGCCCGTTCGATCACGTTCCAGCAGCTACACGGGAAAGCCGCAACGGCGATCTTCGAGCGAGTTCGGAAGGCCGTGGGCCCTAGATTCACGGTGCGTGCCTTTCTCAACGTCTCAGCGGAGGAACTGAGGGCCTGCGGGTTATCCAAGCAGAAGATCGCCTCGATCACGGATTTAGCGGAACGAACCCAAAAGAGAGAAATCCAGTTCGCGAAATTGGCCGACCTCGAGGATGAGGAGGTCATTCTGCTGCTTTCCCGGGTGCGTGGGGTCGGTGTTTGGACCGCCCAGATGTTCCTGCTGTTCGCGCTCGAGCGGCCGAACGTATTGCCGCTGGGAGATTTTGGGATACGAAACGCCGTTCGGAAGGCGTATGAGCTGCCCGCTCTGCCTAAACCGGCGGAGTTGGCGACCATCGCAGCGGGCTGGCACCCACACTGCAGCGTGGCCTGCTGGTATTTGTGGCGCAGTTTAGAGGGGCAAGCTGCGCTCTGATTCACGAGTTATTGCAGAAGTCCTCGATGCCGTTGAAAAACGCCGCTCACTCGGGTATGCGCGACATTGCTTAGAAAAATCACGCGATCAGACGCGCTATAAGCAATTGCCTGGCACGGGGCGAACATTCTTGTCCTCTTCCGGAACGAGTCGGGCGTCGCAGAAGAGCTTTCAAGAGCATCGCTCGTTTGTGCAATGCCTTTTAACAGCCTTCAGCCTGAAACTACTAAACCAGTTTTTCACTGATTCGTCATTGACCGGGCTGAAAATGTCTAAGACGTTCTAAATCGCATTAGAGCAGGCGCCGTTCGGCTTTAGTCGCCTCTTTACTGTCGAGCAAAGGGAAAAGTTAAGGAGCTATTCTTGTGCGACTGTTCGATCGTTCTTCCAAACCACTTCTACCAAGGGCTCTTCGATTCTTGTTTTGTGGTATTGTTTCGTGCTCCTTGGAAGCGCAGACATACCGATTTTCATGTCCAGCGTACGGAGGCGGATACCTTTAGTTCAATGGAGCTGACCCAAAACCCGAAAGTGGATCCAGTCAGAGATAGAGTTTTTCCGATAAGATCTGGTCCTCAGACGTGAAGCAAGGAGGACAGTAGAATGCCGAAGAAAGGGCATACGGAAGAGCAGATACTGGCTGCATTGCACGAAGGTGCCAGTGGGACTCGGGTGGCGGAGGTGTGCCGCCGGATGGGCACCAGCCAGGCGACCTATTTCCTTTGGAAGAAGAAGTACGCGGGAC
>JAABUQ010001934.1_pt1 | contig 42595 bp, 34 predicted proteins | sample 5560001 | NCBI WGS metagenome assembly JAABUQ01 (sample SAMN10711888, study PRJNA513371) | rock metagenome | isolation source: Antarctica rocks | place: Antarctica: Victoria Land, Finger Mt nord | collected 2015-12-18
AGGGGGAACAATCTCTGGGACGCAGTCACTGCTGCTTGGGCCCCCACGTTCTCACCCTCCTCTGTGCTCCTCCCCTAATATACGAGGGCACCCATCCCCCTTAGCTGCGCACGGGAGAGGGGAGGGGGAGGGCGGGGGATCGCGGTTGCCCGTTATTTTGGCAATCCGAGCGTCTCCGCGAAGAGTGCGGCAAAGCGGTCGGCATCCACGGTTTGCGCGACGTGCGTGCTGCTTCCCGCACCGATCGGCTCGTCATGTCGGTTCGGGCGCAGGAGCACCGTGGCGCCCTCGCAGGGGCCATGCGTCGCATCAACGATCACACGTTCTTCGGGCGCGTCAACAAGTGACGGGTCAATGGCGACCGCCATCGCAAGAGGATCGTGCAGCGCGATCCCCACACGGCCGGGGATCGCGAACATCCTTGCGCCCATCATCCGCACGAGGGCGGCATTTGGCGCGGTTGCCCCCTCAAGCGCTTCCCACTGCGCGCGGTTCAGTAGCGTCTGCATCGTCACGTCGAGGCCGATCCACGTTGCCGCGAAACCCGCCGCCACGACTTGTGCCGCCGCCTGCGGGTCGGCGTAGATGTTGAACTCCGCCATGGGCGTCGTGTTACCGGGCACGCGAAACGCGCCTCCCATAATCACGAGCCGCTGCACGAGGCGCGGCAACTCCGGTTCCAGGGCGAGCGCCACCGCCAGGTTTGTCAGCGGCCCGACGAACACAAACGTCAAGGCACCGGGATTCGCCCGCGCGACATCTACGAGGAACTGCGGCGCGCTCGTTGTCTCCGGCATGCGGGTGGAGGGCGCAATATCTGCCCCACCGAGGCCATCCGTACCATGCACCCAGGCAGCAGTGCGCAAGGGCCGGTCTAATGGGCGCGTCATCCCCCGATACACGGGCACCTGCGTTGCCCCGACAAAATCAAGCACCCGCAGCGTGTTCGCCGTGGTGTGGGCGATTTCCACGTTTCCCGCAACCGTAGTGACACCGATGAGGTCCACAGTGGGAGCCGCGACCGCGAGGGCAATTGCCATCGCATCGTCAACGCCCGTATCTACATCCAGCACTACCCGAATCGGCTCCATCATGCGTACCCTCCCGTATGCGAATGCTTTCATCACGGACACCCTCTAAAGATAACCACAAAGCCGCGCGCGAGACAAAACCGTGCGGGTAGCCGGAGACCCCTTTGACAGGGTGCCGATTATGCGTTATGACAATCAGGGAAGGGCAGCAGGAGGTGTGCTATACTCCCGCGCGTAGCACGTCCTGTACGAACACTAAGCAATGTGACGGTGGGTTGGCAACGGGGGACACATGCGGCGACAGACACGAACACCGATGGGACGGCTCTTCGCGGTGGTAGCGCTCGTGGCGCTACTCGGCGGGGAAATGACGTGGCCTGCGGCGGCGGCTCCCCAGGACCCGTTTGTCAGCAAGACCGTGATGACGGCCTCGAACACCCCCGATCAGACCGATCCCGTAATGGCAGGCAGCGTGATTGCGTGGGCAGACCGCCGCACGGGCATCAACGATATCGTCACCTATGACACCGACGAAGGCACGGAGCAACGCCTCGCCCTCGCCGTGCCCCTGCCCGCACCGGGCACGGAACGCACGCAGCCAGCGACAGACGGAAAAACCCTTGTCTGGGTCAACACACCGCCCCCCGATCAGGGAGCGGGCGCGGCGGCTGCCACCACCGCGCTCGGTCAACAGACGATTGGCGCATATGACCTCGCGCGGCGCAAGGTCATTTCCATACGCAATGTCACGCCTGCCCGGAAGCGACAACCGGCGGTCAGCGATGGCGTGATCGTCTACAGCGATAAGCGGGGCGACCAATGGGACATTTACGGCTACGATATCGCCAAAGACACCGAGTTTCCCATCGCCGTCGGCGGCGGCAACCACGGCAATGCCGTGATCAGCGGCAACACCGTTGTGTATGAGATATACCGCGATGGCTCATGGGACCTGATGGGCTACGATCTACGCGCGCAGCGTGAGTTCCCCCTCGCGGTCGGTGCGGGCGATCAGCGCGACCCGCAAATCAGCGGCACGCGCGTGGTGTATCTCGACTGGGCGGCGAACGGTGGCAACCCCGCCTTAAAACTGATTGACTTCGACAAAAAGGAGAGCCGCACCCTCACCCGCGACCATTTCCTCGCCAAGCCCACGATCAGCGGCGATTACGTGGTCTGGGAAGATTTGCGCTCCGGTTTGCCCAATGTCTACCTGCATGATCTGAAGGAAGGCAAAGAGTACGCAATGACCCGCACCGGCACCGCGCGCACGCCCTTTGTCGCAGGGAACACGCTTGGCTGGTTGAACGCCAGCGCGTTTACGGCGCGCGTGACGGCGGTGCGGCTGGTAGACCGCCTCCCATCGGACCGCCGCGATGCCCCCACCACGCAAGAGCCGGAAGTGCAGTACTTCCCCGAAACCGGGCACTTCCTGCGCCTGGGTTTCAAAGACTTCTGGCAAGGACATGGGGCGCTGAGTTTTCTCGGCTACCCGATTTCGGAAGAGTTCCGCGAAGGCGATGCGACCGTGCAGTACTTCGAGCGCGGCAAGCTCGAATACCCGGATGCCACGAAGGTGATCCGCCTCGGCCTCGTCGGGGTGGAATTGACGCGGGGCCGCGATTTCCTTCAGGTGCCACCATTTGGCGATTCACCGGAGCGGCGGTATTTCCCCGAAACCGGCCACTCGCTCGCCACAGGCTTCAAGCAGTACTGGGACAGCAATGATGGCAAGAACACCTTTGGCTTTCCCATTTCCGAGGAATTGACGGAAAACGGCCTCGTGGTGCAGTACTTTGAGCGGGGCCGGCTGGAGTACCATCCTGAATTAGAGGATGGTAATCACATCACGCTCGGACGGCTGGGTGAGGAGCTGCTCGAAGCGCGCGGCTGGATCAGACCGCCCCCGCCCGATACCACGCACTTTCCTGAGTACAGTTGACCCGATGCACATTCCGCGTGACCACAGCTAGGGCGACGAATTGCCACCCTGCATCTTTCCTCATAAACGAAAGAATGACACATGCGGCAATTCGTTCATAACAACCAAACTACTTTCGCCTCCCACACGTTTACCCCCGGTCGCGGCGCACAAATTACATCCGCAGAAGATGCTTTCTCCATCGCGTTGAGCGAAATGCACGAAGTTTCGCAAACGTCTTGCGAAAGCAACGTATCATTGCGTATATTTTTGGGTAGCAACACGACTTGAAGACGACGGTGCAGCACTTTACCTGTCGTGCGTCGTGTCGTTGTTCGCAAGTCATGCAATTCGTTGCGGTGAGCGAGGCGCTCACAGGGGAAACACAGGGGTCGGTGTTGGGAAACAGGGGAGGGTTTTCAAATGGAGTTCACGGATCGGATGCTCGTCTGTCGCGATTGTGGCAAACCATTCACCTGGACGGCAGGTGAGCAGACGTTCTACGCCGAGAAGGGGCTGGTGAACGAACCGGCGCGCTGCCCGGAGTGCCGCGCTGCGCGCAAGGCCCGGCTTGGCCTTGAGCCGCCGCGCGTCTCGTACCTGGTCGTCTGCGCCGAGTGCGCCACCGAAACCACCGTGCCCTTTATCCCGCGCAATGGCCGCCCCGTGCTCTGCTCGGCCTGCTTCAGCAAAATGAAGATGGCGCAGGACGCCGAGCTTGCCCCCGCCGTGATCGAAATTGCCGCGACCGGAGATTAGGGAACAGACCGCAAACAGACAAAAGCGGCGCGTCCCCCTTCGGGATCATGCGCCGCTTTTGCGTTATCTCGCTCAAACCATTTACGGCTGCCCGTGATGATCCTTACCACCCGGCAATGATTGGTCAGCCTCACCCGCTTCGCTACCATCGCGTTCGCCGTCCTGATGCGTGTCGGCCCCGTTCGGTTCATCGTTTCCATCGGTGGCGATGCCGAGCATGGGACGGCGGCGGGCGCTGTCTTCGGCGCCGATCAGCCCTTCCCGCTCTAACGCCTCGACGAGCCGGGCCGCCCGGTTGTAGCCGATGCGCAAGCGGCGCTGAATGTTGCTCGTGCTTGCCCAGCCCTGCTCGCGCACGATTTCGCGCGCCCGGTCAATGAGGTTACCATCGGCTCCGGCCTCTTCGCGCGCCGCGCCCTTTGCCTGCACCTTCGCTTCCGCCACTTCCGGCTGATACTGCGGTTCCGGGGCGAGCAGTCGCCAGTGAGCGACGATCTTTTCGATGTCCGCGTCCGAAACCCACGGCCCCTGAATCCGCATCGGTTTGTCGGAGTCCGCCGCTTTATAGAGCATGTCGCCGCGTCCTAGCAGCCGCTCCGCGCCCGGCATATCGAGGATCACACGGCTGTCTATCTGGCTCGTCACGGCAAATGCGGCGCGTGCGGGGAAGTTCGCCTTGATGAGTCCCGTAATCACGTCCACGGAAGGCCGCTGGGTCGCCAGCACAAGATGCATCCCTGTGGCACGCGCCTTTTGCGCGAGGCGCACGAGCGCGGTCTCGATATCGTCGGGCGCGGTCATCATCAGGTCGGCCAACTCGTCAATGATGATAACGACGTACGGCAGCGTTTCCATCGGTTTTTCCAGCGCGGGCGCAAGCTCCGCGTTGCGCTTGTGGTAGGCACGGATGTCGCGTACGCCGGTACGCATCAGCAACTGGTAGCGCCGCTCCATCTCCGTCACCGCCCAGCGCAGGATGCCAATCACCTTTTCCATGTCCGTGACCACGGGCGCGAGCAGGTGCGGGATGCCGTTGTACCCGCTCATCTCAACCATTTTCGGGTCCACGAGCACCATACGCAGTTCGTCCGGTGTGCGCGTGAGCAGCAAGGTGGCGATGATGTCGTTCGTGAACACCGACTTGCCGCTGCCCGTGGTGCCCGCGATCAGCAAGTGCGGCATCTTGGCGAGGTCGGCGACCTGGCTGCGCCCGTTCACATCGCGACCCAACGGCACGGGCAGGATCGCGCGGGCGGTCGCGAAGTCCGGGGATTCGATCACCGACCGCAGCCCGACGACGTTCACCGTTTCATTCGGGATTTCGATGCCGATGCGGGACTTACCGGGAACGGGCGCTTCGATGCGCAGGGAAGGCACCGCGAGGGCGAGCGCGAGGTCGTTCTGCAACTCCGTGACGCGCCGCACCTTGACCCCGACTCCCGGTTCGAGCGCGTACTGCGTGATCGCGGGGCCGGGGTTGATTTCGCGCACCGTCGCCTCGACACGAAAGCTCAGAAGCCGCTCCTCGATGATGCGCGCTTTCTCCGCCAGTTCATCCTCACGCACCGCCGCCTCCGGGTAGCGTTCCATGCGCGCCACTGAAGGCAGCGTCCAGCGCGGCGGGGGGTCATTTGGCGGCGCAACGGGATCCCGTGCCGTGGGATTCGGTGGCGCGGGCGCCGGAGGTGGCTCCGGGGCGGGCGGCGGTTCACGACGCGCGATGGTGATGTGTGGAGGAACGGGGGCGGGCGGTTCGGCGGCAGGCATAACCACGATGGGCCGCTCCGGTGAGCCGTACGGCGCATTCGGTTGCGTCGGTTGCGTCAGTTGCGTCGGCAGTTGCCCGTCCACCTCGATTGATGACGCTTCGGGCGCGTTAACATCAGGCGAATGCGTGACTGCTTCCTGTGGAAACGACGGCGGCGCGTGGGGCGGGCGGGCAACGGGCAGGGCAGGGGCTGCCTGGCGCAAAATGATCGGTTGCGGCGGAATATCGTATTCGGCGGCGGGCGCGAAATCACGCGCGAAGCGGGTGCGCATTGGTTGGGCATATTCCGGGGGCCGTGGCGCGCGGGGTTGATGTGGTGGCGGAGTATACGGTGGGGGCACGGCGGGGGCACGCAGGTACGCGATTGCCGTGCGCAATTCCTGATTCATAAACACCGCGAGACCGGCGGCGAACAATCCGACGAGCATCACCGCCGCGCCAAAGGTGCCAATGGCGCGCGTCAGCAACGAGTCAAGCACGTACCCCGCGTAGCCGCCGCCCCGCCCCGTTTCCGCCCACCCTAAAGGATCGGTGGCGAGCGTGTGCAGCAGGCCGAGAATGGCGACCAGCATCAGCGCGCTGCCAACTATCGCCTGCTTCGATGCCCCCGCCTTGCGCCGCCGCTCGATCATGCTGTCCCATGCCCAGATGAGCATCACGGCGGGCACGACCACCGCGCCCCAGCCAAAGAGCGCAACGATTGCCCGCCGCCAGTAATCGAGCACCCCGACGCGATCCCCCGCGATCAGTGCGCCCGCCGTCAGTACCGCAAGCACGACCAGGAACACAACCGTGAGATCGCGGCGCACGGCGGGGTCCATCCGTTGCCGCCCCTGTTCCCCCGGCGCACCGACGATGTGCATCGGCACCGCCCGCTCCGACGAACGGCGAGATGTCCCCTGCGTGGATGGGCGCGGTGACGGGCGCGCAGCGGTGCCACGCTCTGCCGGTCGTGCGGTGGTGCGACGCGGCGCTGTTTTTGCCGGCGGCGCAGCGGTTGCGCGCTTCCGTGATGTGGGCGGTGCGACCGGTGCGGATCGAGCCATGCGGCCATTCTCCTGTACGAACAGAATGTTTCCGCTGCATTCTACAACCGTCCGTACGTTATGTCACATTATTGTGGCGCGGGTGAGGGCTTTTTACCGATTCCCGATGCAGCGTTCTCACGGTAGCGCGGGGAAACCCCTCCCCCGGCCCCTCCCCCTGGCCCTAAAGGGCGGCGGGAGAGGGGCCGGGGGAGGGGTGATTCCGGCTTCCGCAAGAACGACAAAAAACGGCGGCGCGGTTGCCCACGTCGCCGTTTTCATGCGAGACAGAAGCGAAAACTGCGATTCGCTTCGCTACACTTCCACCACCATCGGCAGGATCATCGGGCGGCGATGGGTCTGCTCGAAGAGGTACGAACCCGCCACGTCCCTGATCTTGCGTGTGAGCAGGCTTCCCTCCACCAGTCGGTGCCCGTTCCCATTCCCATTGATGAGGGATTCGCGCACACGGTCGCGCGTGCCCTCGATCAGGTCGGTACTGCGCCGTTGCGTCACGAAACCGCGCGAGGTGATATCCGGGCCGGACACGAGCTTGCCCGTTTCCTTATCCACGCTCACTACCACGAGCAGGATGCCGTCACGCGCCAGCGTCTGCCGGTCGCGGATCACGACTTCCCCAAGCTCGCCCGCGCCCGCGCCGTCCACAAAGAGCGCGCCGGCGTGAACCGTATCGGTCATCCCGGCGAAGTCCGGCCCGAACTCGACCACGCTGCCGTTCTTGGCGATCACCACGTCTTCCTCTTGCCACCCCAGCGATTCGGCGAGCCGCCGGTACAGTACGAGGTGCCGTTCCTCGCCATGCAGCGGCATCACGAAGCGCGGGCGCGTGAGGTTGAGCATCAGCTTCAGTTCTTCCTGACTAGCGTGCCCGGAGACATGCACCGTGGTGAGGGCGGAGTAGATCACGTCCGCGCCCATCTGAAAGAGGTTATTGATGATCCGCCCGACGCTGGTTTCGTTACCCGGAATGGGGCTGGCAGAAATGATCACCGTGTCGCCCTGCGTGATCTTCAGTTGACGGTGGTCGCCGTTGGCGATGCGCGAGAGGGCGGACATCGGTTCGCCCTGGCTGCCGGTGACGACGTACACGATGCGGTCGTGCGGCAGTTCGGCGGCGCGGCGCACATCCACGAGGCTCCGGTGCGTATCGTGGAGAAAGCCCAGTTCCAGTGCCATTTCCGTGTTATTTTCCATGCTCCGCCCAACCACGCAGACCATGCGCCCATGCCGTGCCGCGACATCCACGACTTGCTGAATGCGCGCGATCAGCGAGGCAAAGGTCGCCACGATGATACGCCCGTCGGCTTTGGAGAAGATGCGCTCGAATGCCTGCTCCACCACGCGCTCCGATGGGGTGACGCCCGGTGTCTCGACATGCACGCAATCCGACACGAGCGCGAGCACGCCCCGGTTGCCAAACTCGGCGATCTTGCCGTAATCGGCGGGGTGCCCATCCACGGGGGATTGATCGAACTTGAAGTCGCCGGTATGCACAATCGTGCCAACCGGCGTCGTGATGCCGAAGCCTACGCAGTCGGGGATCGAGTGGCAGACGCGGAACGGCTCAATCTTGAACGCGCCCGCTTCGATCACATCGCCGGGTTGCAATGTGATGAGCAGCGCCTTTTCGAGCAGCCGCCGCTCGCGCAGCTTAACACTGATCAGGCCGAGGGTGAGCGGGGTGCCATAGACCGGCGGGTTGCCGAGATCATTGAGCAGGTAGGGCAGCGAACCGATGTGGTCCTCGTGTCCGTGGGTGATGAAGATACCGCGGATGCGATGCGTTTTGTCGCGCAGGTAGGCGATGTCCGGGATCACGAGGTCTACGCCGAACATCTCTTCATCGGGGAAGCCGACGCCGACATCCACAATGATGATGTCGTCACCATACTCGTAGACGGTCATATTTTTGCCGACTTCGCCCATCCCACCGAGCGGGATCACGCGCACGCGCTTTTTTGTTGACTTTGCCAAGGGGTTACTGCCTCCTTATGGGCATACCAAATACTGCGGCCGCAATCACCAATCACCAAACCGGGAACGCCACGGCCGTAACGGCGTACACGGTGATAGTCCATCATCAGAAGCCCGCAGACGGTAGCCGGTAGCCCGTAATCGCTGCACCGGCGACGCATCGAAAAACACCGTTTATCCACGGGCCGATGTTGCCGTATTGATTACCAAACGCCGGCGCCCGGTGAAAAGTTCAAAAGAGCGACAACTGCTCCGGTTCGGGTTCGTCCGGCTCTGGTGGCGTGATGCGTTTGGCCTCCTCAAGCAGGGCGGGAATCTTCAACATGTCCAGCTTCACGTCTTCCAGCCAGCGGGGTTGGTGCAGGGCAGCGGCAGGATGGTACATCGGGAAATACATGCGCCCGTCCGCCTGCCTGGGTTGCCCGTGAATCTTCGAGATTTTCTCGCCGGGAAAGAACTGCTCCATCGAGAACCGCCCCAGCAACACGATCATCCGGGGGTTCAGGAGCGCGACCTGGCGTTTGAGGTAGTTGGATGTGCAGGTCTGCACCTCATCCGGCAGGGGGTCACGGTTGCCGGGGGGGCGACACTTTACGACGTTCGTAACAAAGACCTGGCTACGATCCATATCAATGGAAGCGAGAAGGTCATCGAGCAGCTTGCCCGCCGCGCCGATGAACGGGTGTCCCTGCCGGTCTTCGTGAAAGCCGGGAGCCTCACCGATGAACATGAGCGCGGCATCCGTAGGGCCATCACCCGGCACGGCCTGTGTGCGCATCTTGCAGAGATCGCATTTGGTACAGACGCGAATCTCTTCCGCGATCTGTTCCATTTCCGCTGCCACGCTGTCCTGATCTCGCACCGCTTCTGTCATCGTCCGTCCCTGTCTCTCCATTACCGTTATCTGTCCGAACACTGCGAACACGCATTCCATTCCGCAGCGATCCACACCGAAAGTATAGCATGACGTGCGCCACGCCCCCGGCGGTCAGTAAGCAGTATGCAGTACGCAGTACGCAGTGAAATGCTTTCGTCCCCACTGCATACTGCATACTGCATACTGCATACCCCCCCGTGCTAGCAACTGTTCAGCGGCGCGCGTACCGGCCCGGTTTACGGGAAACGGTGCGGGCGGAAGGGCGTTCAGGGGCTTGCGGGGCGGCAGGTGATACTGGCGCTGGAGAGGACGCGAGCAATGCCTGCCCCTGCGCGATCAGGGCGTCCACGGTCGCGGATTCGCGGGCTTCGGCGTAGATGCGGGCGAGCGGTTCGGTGCCACTCACGCGCACGAGCAGCCAGCGCCGGTCTTCACCGATCAGTTTCAGGCCGTCCAGCGTCACCGTTTTCGTCACCGGGACGCCCGCGAGGTCTATCGTCTGCGGATCGGTCATGGGCAGGCGGGCGCGCACCTCGTCCATCGCGGCGAGGTCGAGCGGCACATCCAGGCGGCGGTAATGCCACTCGCCGACGCGGATTTCCACACCGTAGCGCAGCCCGGCGATGTCCGTGCCCCGGCGGGCGAGCAAATCGAGAATGTACAGCGCGGCGAGGGGGGCGTCGCGCTCCGGCAGGTGCGTACCAAAGGCGAAGCCGCCGCTCTCCTCGCCACCGATCATCGCCTTGTGCTCAATCATCGCCGGGGCGATATGCGCGTAGCCGATGGGCGTCTCGATTAGCGGCACGCCGTACCGCTCCGCGAGCAGGTCGAGCCGCACCGTGCCGTTCACGCTACGCACAATCGGGCCATCGGGGATGTCCGCCCGCTCACCGAGGTACATCGCCAACATGGCGAAGGTTTCCTGGCTGCTGACGTACTCGCCGTTGCGGTCCACAAGGGCGATGCGGTCGCCGTCGCCGTCAAAGGCGATACCGAGGTCTGCGCCGTGCGCCCGCACCGCCGCCATCAAGGGGCCGAGCGTTGCTGCCACCGGCTCCGGCCCCTTCATGCCGGGAAAGAGCGGGTTGCGCTCCGTGCGGATTTCCACGATTGGCCGCGTTCCCGGCCCCGTGCCGAGCAATTTCGGCAGTACGCCCGCCGCTGCGCCATACATCGCGTCCACCACGATGCGCGGCGCGAACCGCCGGATCGCCTCGATATCTACCCGCGCACGCACGGCGTCCTGATAGGCGAGAAAGGGATTGATCGGCATGTGCCGCCCATCGAGGAAGGTTTCCGCAAGCGTGGCGCGGGGCGGCGTCTCGCCGGTTGCGAGGCGGCGCGCGGCGTACGACTCGATGGCATCCGTGACGCTGCGGCTCGCGGGGGCGCCGTTCGCGGTCTTGACCTTGATGCCACTGTACTCCGGCGGGTTATGGCTCGCGGTAATCATCACCCCGGCGGCGGCTTGCGTGTGTGACACCGTGAAGGTGACGACGGGCGTGGGTACGGGGCCATGCTCGCACCAGAGCACGCGCACGCCCTGACCGAGAATCGCTTCGGCGGCGGCGAGCGCGAACTGCTCGCTCATGAAGCGACGGTCGTGCCCGACTACCACGCCTCGCTCCGCCGCCTCCGGCGTCTCCTTCACCCAATCGGCAATCGCGGCGGCGCAGACGCGGACGTTCGCCAGCGTACACTCATCCGCGATGATCGCCCGCCAGCCATCGGTGCCAAAGCGTATGCGCGGTACATTCGCCACTGCGGTTCACCCTCACCCGTGTGGGGATGATGCACGATCATCCCATTCGCAACGACGGCCTGCGTCGCAGTCGCGGCGAGTATACCCCGAACCGGCGTTGCACGACGACAGGCGATGACGTTTGTGCAGTGGAGGTTGTGCCAAAATACCCTGAACCGGGGGGTCGGAACATTTTGGCACAACTCGGCACCCGCCAGTCGCGTCGCCTGCTTTTGCCAAGATACCCCGACCCCCAGAGTTCGGAACATTTTGGCAAAAAGCGATAGCACACTGTACCCATTGGACAATGCAGGTCGCACCCGGCTTTATATCGCGGGAGAGGATTGAAACACGAGAGATGGACACATCGCGGTGGTCGGTGCGTAAACCTCTTAAACAAACGTCGCGGCGTGAATGCCCTAACCCCCAACCCCTTCCCTAAAGGGAAGGGGAGTGAGACGCGGCAAGGTTACGATATTTCCCAGATGTCTCGATGTTCCTACAGCATACTCCCCTTCCCTTTAGGGAAAGGGTTGGGGGTTAGGGCATTAACCGCCTTCTGGCAATGCAGGTTCAGGGAACCGCAGAGCAATACCTCCTCCTCCCGTCTCCTCCGGAGAGGAGACAGGTTGAAGCACATGCGTTCTGCTATTTGCAGTATACAGCATGATGCATAGAAAGAGCAAGGGGCTTTGCCAAAATTCCCCGAAACCCCGGTTCCGGGTATTTTGGCAAAGAAGAAGCCAGAGGTTTTTGCCAAAACCTCTGGAACCCTGGGGTTCGGGGGGTTTTGGCACGGGGCATCCGCGCCGCGAAACGATTTGCCCACCATCCGACAGTGCGCCATACTACCGGCCTGATTGACGCATAAGGAGGGGCGGATGCCCACACGCCGCAACGAACGGAGAGGTGCGATGATCGAGGCGAGCACCACACAGGAAGCGCCGCACGCGGTGACGAATGGCACGCACACGGCACCGGCGCAGCGGTTTCCGATGCCCACGCTCCCTGAAGGCTTCGCGGACGCCACGGTCGCCCTGTCGGTGCCGGGTGGCATGGGCGCACTCGTGCCGCAGGCGGACGGCAAGACATACACGATGCAGGGCTTCGCGGACTTCACGGACATCGTGGACTACATCAAAAAGACCACGTACGCGATCTGGGATTTGAAAAACATCGGCCTGATTTCTCGCTTCTATACGCCGACCACGCTCGTGCATACCTCGGACGGCGACACCTTCGGGCGTGACACGGTGATCGCCAATTCGCTGACCAAGATCGCCGCCTTCCCCGACATCCGCGATTTCATCACCGACGTGATCTGGACGGGCAACGACCAGGACGGATACCTCACCTCAATGCGCTGGACGTGGACGGCGCGCAACACGGGATACAGCATCTACGGCCCGCCCACGGGTAAGCGCGTGGTCGTCACGGGCATCGCGAACTGTGTGGTGCGGGGCGAAAACATCGTGGAAGAATGGGTGGCCTACAACGAGCTTTCGCTGATCCGCCAACTGGGTCTGGATGTGCGTGAGGTGCTGGAGCGGCAGGTGTCGCCGCAGCCTCTCGTGGTCGGCAAGCCGGGCGCGGCGGGCGAAGCGGACCGCCTGATCGGGCAGGAGCCACCGCCGGACTACGTGCCGCGCCATACGGGCGGCTTCGATATCGAGGACTTCGTGCGCCGCAGCACGCACGAAATCTGGAACCAGCGGCTGTTCGGCAAAATCCGCGACGATTACGCCCCGAACTACCTCTGCCACACCGCCAGCGACCGCGAACTGTACGGTTCGGGTGACTACACGCAGGACGTGATCGCGCGCATCGCCGCCTTCCCTGACGCCGCGATGCACATTGACGACCTGTACTGGCTGGACGAAGGCGAGGGGCGTTACCGCACCGCGACGCTCTGGACGATGATCGGCACGCACACCGGCCCAAGCATCTACGGCCCGCCCACGGGACGCCGCGTGCGCATCATGGGCATTACCCAGCACCGCGTCGCGTGCGGGCGGTTCATCGAAGAATGGACCGAGTACGGCGAGTTCAACCTGCTCAAGCAACTCTACGCGCCGCAAAGATAGGGAGGGGGAAGGGAGGGGATTTCACCACAGAGACACAGAGGACACCAAGATCACCAAGAAATACTCTTGTTTTCCTTGGTGATCTTGGTGTCTTGGTGGTGAATCTCCCCTTCCCTTCCCCTGTTCGATGGAGGTTCAGATGGCGATGGGCAGCACGCAGATTTTCGATAGCATCGTGGTGGGCGTGGGCGGGATGGGGAGCGCGACGTGTTACGAACTGGCGAAGCGGGGCAAGCGGGTGCTGGGGCTGGAGCGGTTCGGCATCCCGCACGACTTCGGCAGCAGCCACGGGCAGACGCGCATCATCCGCCTCGCGTACTACGAAGACCCGTCATACGTCGTGCTCCTGAAGCGGGCGTATCAGCTTTGGGACGAGATCGCGGCGCGCGCCGGGGAGCAGTTACTGTACATCACCGGCTCGATAGACGCGGGGGTGGCGGAATCCTGGGTCTTCAAGGGGTCGCACGCTTCCGCCGTGCAGTACGGCTTGCCGCACGACGTGCTGACAGGCGACGAGATGGCGCGGCGCTTTCCCGCGTACCGCTTCCCGAACGAGATTCTCGGCCTGTATCAGCCGCAGGGCGGCTTTGTGCTGCCGGAGCGGAGCATCGTCGCCTACGTGAACGCGACGCTGGCGATGGGCGGCGTAGTGCATGGCTACGAGCAGGTGCAGGAGTACGCCCCGACGGGCGGGGGCGGCGTGCGCGTCACCACCGACCGGGGCACGTACGAGGCGGGATCGCTGGTGTTCACGGGCGGCGCGTGGAGCGCGAACCTGCTGCCCTTTCTCGCGGGGCTGGCGGTGCCGGAACGGCAGGCGCTCGCCTGGCTGCAACCAACCGCGCCGGCGTATTTTTCACGGGAGCGGATGCCTGTGTTCAATGTGGAGGTGCCGGAAGGCCGGTTTTACGGCTTCCCGGAGTACGGCATCCCCGGCTTCAAGTTCGGCAAGTACGGCCACCTGGGCGAGCACGGCGACGCCGATGCCCTGCCCCGCACCGTGACACGCGTCGACGAAGCATTGCTGCGCGACTTCGCGGAGCGGTACTTCCCCGATGGCGCGGGGCCAACGATGAACCTCAAAGCGTGCCTGTTCACCAACTCGCCGGACGGCCACTTCATCCTTGACCGCCACCCGGAGATGCCGCAGGTGAGTTTCGCGGCGGGCTTCAGCGGCCACGGCTACAAGTTCGCCAGCGTGATCGGCGAGATCATGGCCGACCTCGCGGAAGGCGGCGAGAGCCGCCACGACATCAGCTTCTTCCGCCTCGACCGGTTCGCGGCGGTGGCTGCGTAGGGTTGCGGGGAAACGCGGAGAACGCGGAGAACGCAAAGGAATGCGGGTCTTTCGCAAATGCGCTCCCGTACGTCACTCGCTCACCGGGATTTCATCGTCCCCGTCACTCTCATCTTCCTCGTCTTCGGCGAGGGCGGCATCGAGGTCCGCGGCGGCCCAGTCTTCGGCGGCGGGGTTGTAGGCGAGCAGGGATTCCGCGAGTGCGGCCCAGCCGGATACGGCGTCGCGGTCATCGGGCAGGGGAAACTGCCCCGGTTCGCTCGCGTGGTGGTGCAGCCAGCGTTCCAGAATGTGTATCTCGTCCACGTCGTCCTGCGCGATCACGAGCGGCGTGGTCGCGGACGTTTCCATGTCTGTCTCGGCATTGGCCTTTTTCCGTCGTGCGGGGGGCGGCGGTGGGGCAGGCAGTTCACTCGCGCGCCGGTATGCCGCCTGCAACCACTCCGTGAGGGCGTCCGCCGTGTCGTCGTTGCCCACCCGCCGCTGGGCCGCGACGCGCCCGCGCACAACCAAAAGCACTTCGGCGCACCCCGCCTCCGGGGACGGCAGGGCGAGCGCGAGGTGGCCCGTTTCTACCTGTCGCGCGAGGGCCTGCTGCGTGCGTGCGATGCCTTCCACCGTTTTGATCGCGTCACGCAGGCGGGCGGCTTCGGTGTAGTCCTCACGCTCGGCGGCGAGGGCCATCTTGTCCCAGAGCCGCCGCTGGATGCCGTCTTTGTGCCCTTCCAGAAACGCCACCGCGTCGTCAATGAAGGCGCGGTACTCCGCCGGATCGCCCTGCCCGACGCAGGGGCCGAGGCACTTGCCCATGCCGAGCCGGATGCATGGGTTGCCCCACTTCTTCGGGTCGGAAAAGCCCCGCGTGCAGGTCACGAGTGGCAGCACTTCTTCGAGCACCGTGACCGTGCGTTGCGCTGCCGTGCGCGAGCGGAAGGGGCCGAAGTACCGCGCACCATCGGGCCGGGCAATCCGCGCCAGATGCACGCGCGGCCAGGGCTTCTGCACGTCCACCTTGATGTACGGGTAGAGCGCGTGGTTGCGCATGGCGCGGTTGTAGCGCGGCTGGTGGCGGTGAATGAGGCGCGATTCGAGCAGCAACGCTTCCAGTTCGCTGCCCACGACCTCGATCTCGATCTTCGCCACGCTTTCGAGCAGGCCGTCCATTTTGCGCGTCAGGCCGAGATGCTGCGAGTAGTACGACGCGAGCCGGTCGTGCAGGTTTTTCGCCTTGCCGACGTAGATGATGCGCCCGTCCTCATCGAGCATCCGGTAGACGCCGGGCACTTGTGGCACGGTGCGGAGAAAGGCGCGGTCGAGGTACGCATTGCCGCTGCCGACCTTTTCCACGCCGGAAGCGTTGCCGTGCGGCTCCGCCTCGTGCGGCACCGTCAGGGCTTGAATCGCGTCGAGCGTCGGCAGACCGGCCTCCTTCGCCATCGGTAGCAGGCGGAGCAGCGAGGCGGCGGTGAGGCGGGCGTCACCCTCGGCGCGGTGGCGTTGCTCGCGCGGCACACCGAGCGTTTGCGCCATGCGTTCGAGGTTTGGCTTGCGCAAGCCCGGCAGCAGGCGCACCGCGAGGGCGAGCGTGTCCAGCCGGGGGTTGATGAGCGACGGCTTGCCCGCCCGCGCCAGTTCCGCGTTGACAAAGGAGACATCGAAGCGGATGTTGTGCCCGACGACGAGCCGCTCCCCGATAAAGGCGAGCAGGCCGTCCGCCACCTGCTTGAAGCGCGGCGCGCGGGCCACCATCTCATCGGAGATACTCGTCAGTTCGGTGATAAAGGCGGGCACGCGCTTTTCGGGGTTGAGCAGCGTCGTGAAGGTGTCCACGATCTCGCCATCGCGCACCTTGAGCGCACACACCTCGATCAGCCGCTGGCGGAAGGGGCGCAGGCCCGTGGTCTCCACATCGAGCACGATGTATTCGCCGAGGCCCGCGAGGTCGCCGAGCGTGGTCGGCAGCGGCGTTTCCTCCACGAGCGCCCAATGCATGTCCGGGCGGAGGCGAAAGGTCGCGGGGTCATCCAGCACCGTGCGCATCAGCGTGCGCCACAACGCCGGCGGCGACCCCGCCCCAAAGACGTGGCGAATCACCGCGTCTTCGTGCGCTGCGCCTCCCTGCTCGCGCAAATACAGGTACGTCCGTTGCCGCAGCCACGCATAGCGGTCGGCTTCCTCGGCACCAGTATCACTTGCGGTCGGAGCAGATAATGTGTCTGCCTCGTCGTTTTCGGCTTCCACGCGGTTGTTCGCTTTCTCACAGGAGATGATCGTACACTACGCTGATGAGCATACCGCACCGGCAACCAACCGGCAAAGGGGATGACGGTGACAGACGGCGGCACGCGCGACGGACGGTTGCACTACCCGCACCTTGCGCTCGCGTTGCAACAGCTACCGGACGATGCGCTCGATATATGGGGTGACGGCGTGGAGCGATCATGGGCGTTCCGCATCGTAATCGAGCGATGGCAGGCAGGCAATGACGTTGGTGCGCAGGACGCTGTCGCACGGATTGACGACGCAGTACGCGTGGGATTGCGGCAATTGCGCTTTGCGGTGCCACAACAAACGCACGGATACAATGGTTCGGGAGGGGCAACTGCCGTGGCTGGCGCGCGTCGAAGGTGCGAATGTCGTGCTCGCAGGCGACATGCTTGCCGACCTGCTCCGTGATCCGACGGGAGCAGACCGGGCATTCCGCACCCTCGTTCACGAGATGATCCACCTGCGGCAACCGCGCTCGGTACATGCGACAGCAGAGCGGAGCTATCGCGGGTATGAGGAGGGCTTCGCGGAAGGTCTCGCACGTATGATTGTGCATCAATGGGCCGACATCCCGGCACAGTCGGGCAGTTTTGACTACCCTGTCGCTGCATACCGCGTGTTCGCCCAATTTGCAGGCGTGACGGAGGAGCGCCTGTACCGCGCGGTGTGGGAGCATGCGCCGGGCGATGTGCGTGGCGCATTCGCCGAAACCGTCGCACGGTTGTATACCGGACAGTACGGGCATACACTGACACAGGGGCAACGCGCAACGCTCGCAGCGTTTGCCGACCAGCAATTTGGTACCGACCGCCTTGCACAACGCCCGGACGAGCGCATCATGCTTACCTTGATAAGGAAGATGCTCCTATGACAGCACAAGTGGCAGTAGAAAACATCATTGCGCTTGTTACCGCGTCACGCGACGAGGAAGCAATCGCATTCTGGGAACGCCTCGATCCCGCCGTGCGTGCGCAGATGGACGCGCAACAACTCGACACCGCGCTCGCCTATCTCGCGAGCGCAACATACTCTGCCGAGGCCAATCAGGAATCCCGTTTCGCACACGTTGCGGATTGAGGCGAACGGTTACGACACCCTCATGTCTCGCCCTCGGCAACGTCGGCATTATCCCACCACGCGCCGAAGCGCATTGCGGGTTTCCATCAGGATGATGCCGAGCATGTTCTTGCCCGTGCCGTCCGCGCCGCATCCCCAGTAGAAATCTTTTGGCGCGTCTTCAATGATCGTTTCGTCTGCCGTACCCAAAAGGATCGCGCGAATATCGGCATGCTGCGCGAACTTTGCATACACCGCGTGACGCATCACGTCGTCTTTCACCTGTTCCCAATCCGGGCGTATGGGTTGCGTCCGACTGCGCCCCAAACGCGCGACGATCATCGGCGAAGGGGTCGTGCGAATTTTCTCGACATACTGTATGTCGACGAACTTCTGCGCCTGAAAATAGTGCTCGCTCGTTGGCCAGCGTACCTCGTCCAAAACGAGGGAATGCGCGGAGAAATTCGAGAAACAGCCATACGGCGTTTCACCCTGACGGTAAAAGCGAATCGGCATCGAATACTCCTTTGTGCGACGACTCACGATGCGGTTTACGCATCCTATCAACCTTGCTTCGCTCCCGCAATTCCGGTGTTATCCACAAAGGTGAGAGGCGTACGGACATGATATACTGGCGCGGCAAGAGGGAGGGGGGAGGGCAATGAGTACATCGGAACAGGCGGTCGCAGCAGGGGCGCGAGACGTAATACAGGGGAATGCATTACCGCTCGATGTGGCGGCGCGGGTGGCGGACGTGCGGGCGCAGATTGACCGCGCGAACGTGGAGTACTACGTCTACGACAACCCGACGCTCACCGACGCCGAGTACGACACGCTGATGCGCGAACTGCGCGAGATCGAGGCGCAATACCCCGCGCTCGTCACGCCGGATTCGCCGACGCAGCGGGTCGGTGCGGCCCCGGCGTCGCAGTTTGGCACCGTGCGGCACCCGATTCCCCTGCTCTCGCTGGGCAATGTCTTTTCCCGCGCAGACCTCGATGCCTGGGCGGAGCGCGTCTACCGCGCGCTGGGGCGGCAGGAGGTCGCGTTCGATGTGGAGCCGAAGATAGACGGCCTCGCCGTGGCGCTGCGGTACGAGGATGGGCAGTTCGTCCAGGGGGCGACGCGCGGCGATGGCGTGACGGGCGAAGACGTGACGGGGAACCTGCGCACCGTGCGCTCGATCCCCCTCCGCCTGCGCGAGAGTCTGGCGGGCGCGCTCGAAGTGCGGGGCGAGGTGTACCTGACACGCACGGGCTTCCATCGCCTGAATGAGGAACGCGAGCGCGACGGCCTGCCGGTCTTTGCCAACCCGCGCAACGCCGCCGCCGGTTCGCTCCGGCAACTCGACTCGACAATCACCGCGACGCGCCCGCTCGCCTTTTTCGCCTACGCGGTCGCGGCGACGCGCGGCACGGCCCTTGAGCGCGTGGAAACACAGAGCGATCTGCTCGCCCGCCTGCACGCGCTCGGCTTCCGGGTCTCGCCGCAGTACACGGTGGCGCACTCAGTAGACGCGCTCTGGGAACGCTGCCAGTACTGGCTGGCGCAGCGGGACGCGCTCGACTTCGAGATAGACGGCGTGGTGATCAAGGTAGACCGCTTCGGGGCGCAGGAAGAGTTGGGCAATGTGGCACGCGAGCCACGCTGGGCCACCGCATACAAGTTTCCCGCCACCCGCGTCACGACGCGCATCCACGCGATCACCATTCAGGTAGGCCGCACGGGCAGCCTCAACCCCGTGGCGGAACTCGACCCCGTGAACGTCGCGGGTGTGCTCGTTTCCCGCGCCACGCTGCACAACGAAGACGAGATTCGTCGCAAGGACATTCGCATCGGGGATACGGTAGTCGTCCAGCGCGCCGGGGATGTGATCCCGCAAGTCGTCTCTGTGATGGCGGAGCGGCGCGACGGCACGGAGCAGCCGTTCACGATGCCCGACCACTGCCCCGTCTGCGGTGCGCTCGTTGAGCGGTTGCCCGACGAGGTGATGGTCTACTGCACGAACATCTCCTGCCCCGCGCAATTGCGCGAGCGCATCAAGCACTACGTCTCGCGTGATGCGATGGACATCGAGGGGTTGGGCGAGCGCAACGTGGACCGCTTCGCCGACCTCGGCTTCCTACAGGATGTGGCAGACATTTACGCCCTCGAACGCGACGCGCTCATCACTCTCGAACGCCTCGGTGAAAAGAGCGTAGACAACCTGCTGCTGGCAATTGCGCAAAGCAAGGATCGTCCCTTCGCGCGGCTGGTTTTCGCCCTGGGCATCCGCCATGTCGGTGAGCGTTCGGCGGGGCTGCTCGCGGCCCATTTCCGCACAATGAACGCACTTTCGGTCGCCGCGCCGGAGGAGATCGCGCAGGTGAACGGCATTGGCGCGATCATCGCGCGCTCCATTGCGGACTTTTTCGCCGAGGCGCAGAACCGCGCCCTGATCGAGAAGCTACGGGCGGCAGGCGTGCGCATGGCGGACGACGCACCCACCGCCCCCGTCGGCCCGCAACCGCTCATGGGCCGGACGTACGTGTTGACGGGCCGCCTGGAAAGCATGAGCCGCCCGCAGGCCGAGGCCCGCCTGCAAGCCCTCGGCGCGACAACCACGGGCACCGTGACGAAAAAAACGAGCGCCGTGATCGTCGGCGTCGAACCGGGGTCAAAGGCGGAACGGGCACAGACGCTCAAAGTGCCGGTGCTCGACGAAGCGGACCTGCTCGCATTGTTGCAAGACAATGAGCGATAATACGGGAAATCGGGGCATGGGTTATCGGAGTGCAATAGCGCGGTATCAGTGGTTCAATGATACCGCTCATTGCCCGTCGCATATTGCGCGTTGTTAAGGGAGTTGGCGGTGCCACGAAACGAAGAAGCCCGGTTCGCGCCGGGATACACGCCGATTGTGCGTGAAGATGACCCCTACCACACGGTGCGCACGATCGGTCGGCTGTGCGGCATGCTCCTTGAATTGCGCGACGAGTACGAGCGCCGCCCGCGTGCCGCCCTGCTGGACCAGATCGAGCAGCGGTTAAAGGAACTGACGGCGCTGCACGTCGAGTTGAAAGAGCGCCGCGCCCTGCACCCGGAAAAGTAACGGGTCAGCGCGGCCCCGGCTTTGCCGTGCTGCCCGGCTTGACGAGTGGGATACCCGCCGCGCACAAGGGACACTCTTCGGGACGGTACACGGCGACCGGCTCTTTGTACAACGCCACGAGCGGCACGCCGAAATCCACCGCCTGCGTCGAGCGATCCATAATCACGCTGACGCCAACCACGGTGACGGGGTGCGGCGCGAGGGCAGCGAGCGTTTCGCGCACGCTCCCACCTGTGGTGAGAATGTCGTCCACGACAAGCACGCGGGTGCCGGGGGCAAAGACTGTACCCCGGCGAATGGCGCGGCCCGCGTGCCCCTCCGCTTCGCGCTCGGCGTATGCCGCCATCACGTTCATCTGTCGCGCCGTCTCAAAGGCAAGCAGGATGCCGCCCGTTGTCGGTCCAACGACCACATCCACCCGCGCCGCCGCGAACGCCTGCACGAACCCCGTACAGACTCCCTCCATGAGACGCGGCTGCCGCAGCAGGTCAAACTTCTCGATGTACGTGTCGCTATGCAGGCCGGACGAGAGCAGGAAGTGTCCCTTCTTGATTGCCCCCGCCTCACGCAGTATTTCCCCCACCGATACGTCCGCCATTCCCCCTCCTTGATTAATCGAGATGTAGCACGGCGGTCTTCGTGTTATGCACCGCGAAACCCGCGTGCCGGTGCAGGGCGAGCGAGGGGGCGTTGTCGGGGTGGATGCCCGCGAGGACGACCGTCGCGCCCTGCTCCCGGCCCCAGGCGGCGAGCGTGCGATAGAGCAACGTGGCCGCGCCGCGCCGGTGATGCGCCGGATGCACCGAAATGTCCTCTACCCAGACGGCGAGCGGTTCGAGGTCGAAGTGCCGGAGCGGTTGCGCCAGCACGTAGCCCACGAGTACACCGCCCTTTTCCGCACCCGTCTCCGCCACGAACGAACAGCCCGTACCGACGTAAAATGCGAAGCTGTCCGCCGTGATTGCCCGCGTTGCCTCGCGGCGTGCCTCCGCCGCGCGGTCCCAATCGAAACCGAGGAACGTGCGGGCGCTGTACCGCATTACCGCGTCGTCCAGGGCACGCAACGCCGCGTAATCCTCCCGCCGCATTTCGCGCACGGTGATGGGTGCAGGGACGGACACGGAAGCGTTCACCGGCCCCTACTGGTGCTCATTACCGGGGTACCGCTCGGTCTGCAACGGCGAGGGGCGCGTTGCCTCCCCCGCTTGCGCGTCAAGCAGGGCAATCACATCCTCGTCGGTCGCGAGATCGCGTGGCGTCTTGCCGTTGTAGTCGCGGGCGGTGATGTCCGCGCCGTTGAGCAGCAGCGTTTCCACCACCCGCACATTGCCGCGCCGCGCCGCGCCATGCAGCGGCGTGATCTGAAAGGGTGCGCGACTCATCGCATTAACGTTTGCCCCCGCCTCGATCAGCATTTCCGCCATCGAATGGTCTTCCACGAAACCGAGGATGGGAATGTCATGCACGCCTGGTGTCTGCGCGAGGGCGGGGTTCGCCTTGAGCATCTCGGAAACGGTGTCGTACTCGCCCATGAACACCGCGCTGTAGATGTTGTGCGTCGCACCGGCATCGAGCAGCGCCTGGGCAATCGCGCGGTTGTGCGTGTGCGCGGCGGCATCGAGGGGCCGCTCGCCGCCGAATGCGGGGCCGACCCCCGGCTCGTCAACCAGTTCGGGCCGCGACGCGATCAGTTCCCGCGTTTTTTCAAGGTCGCCGTGCGCCGCCAGTACCAGCGCATTGCGCTCCATCATCTCCGGGTCCATGCCGCCTATCCCCGTGCTCATGTCCGTCTCCCTTCGATTCATCACCGCCAGTAGCGAGCATCGTGTATTGGCAAGTGCGCTGCCATTACCCTGTCGGGTCGTTGCGTGCCGCTCGCCCCATCATCGCCAGCAGTTCATCGTCAATCGCGGCGTCCGCCTCGGTACGCAGCGGCATCGGGCCGGGGAGGGCTGCGCCGATGATCTCCGGTAGCGTCGTGCCCTCCGCCGTGAGCCATGCGGTGATGCCGTCAAGCACCTGGACCGCCGCATGGACATTGGCGAACGAGGCAGTGCCGACCTGAACGGCGGACGCTCCCACCATGAAAAACTCAATCGCGTCCGCCGCCGTGCTGATGCCACCGAGGCCGATCACGGGCACGGGCACCGCTTGCGCCACTTGCGAGACGAGCCAGAGCGCGATGGGTTTAATCGCAGGCCCACTGAGGCCACCGCTACCCGCCGCCAGCGTCGGCGCGCGTGTGTTGATGTCCACGCGCATCCCTTTCACCGTGTTGATGAGGGAGATCGCGTCCGCTCCCGCCGCGACCACCGCCGAGGCAATTACCGTAATATCCGTAACATTCGGTGAAAGCTTGACGATCACGGGGAGCGTGGTGTTGGCACGCACCGCCGCCGTCACTTCCGCCGCCATGATCGGGTCTACGCCAAACTGCATGCCGCCCACCGCGATGTTCGGGCAGGAGATGTTGACCTCGACCGCCGCGACTCCGCGCGCCTCGTCCAGTTGCCGCGCCATCGTCGCGTACTCCTCGACGCGCCCGCCGCTGATGTTCACGATCACGGGCACGCGCCACCCCTCCCACATCGGAGCGTAGCGGTGCAGCACCTCACGCAAGCCGGGGTTGTTGAGGCCAATGCTGTTGAGCATCCCCGCGTGCGTTTCCGCCGTGCGGGGCATCGGGTTGCCCCGGCGCGCGTGCAGCGTCGTGCCTTTGGAAACCAGCGCGCCGAGCCGTTGCACCGCCGTGAGGCGCGCGAACTCCACGCCGTAGCCACAGGAGCCGGATGCCGTCATGACCGGGTTGGGTAGGAGCAGTTCACGCGGGTTGCGCGGTGCGAGATCGGTGCGGAGGTCCACGCTATTCCCCCTCACCGCGACGTGCGAGCACGATCTGGCGCGTGATCTCGATGTGCCCCTGGTGCAGTGCGCTATGTTCGACCGCATGGAGCAAGCATTCGCGCACTGTGAACGGGCCGTCCTGCGCCATGCCCGGCATGTTCCGGTATTCGAGTGGCGGGTTCGCGGGGCGTGCCATCGCCGCGTCCGGCAGATCGTCCAGAACCTCATGCACTGCCGTCAGCCACCGCTCGTACCGCGCCAGGAGATCGGCACCGTGGCCCGTCGCGTGGAACTCCGCCAGGCGGTTCCGGTCACTTGGACGCCCACCCGCGAGCGTTAACACCCAGAACTCGCCCGCGCCGACGAGGTGCGTCCCCAGCGCGAACAGCGTGTTCGTGTCTGCGAGCGGCAACGGACGGTTGAGGTCAGCATCCGAGAGCGTATCGAGTTGCGCGATCACCGCGCGTCCGATGCGCTCCAATACCGCCGCAAACTGCGCCCCTTCGCCCATCATCGCTTGCTCCCCTCACCGCGATCTGCTGCCATGCCTTCATCGGCCCCATTATCCCACGAGGTCGGTCAACGCGAACACCGGCCCATCGGTGCAGCCGAGTTCGGGGCCACGGCGCGTCTCCACGATGCACCCCCGACAAACGCCGATGCCACAGGGGAGCGGTTGCCACACGTACCCTTGCGCGGGCGGTGTGCGCACGCCCCGATGCGCGCGAAGCCGGGTGCGCAGCGTCTCGTAGAGTTGCGGTGAACCGCTCGCGCAGACCGCATCCGCCCAGTCGAGATACGGCGGCACGAGGGCGGCGACGTTCCCCACTGCACCGAGCGTACCGTCCTCCGTTATCTGGCTCACTTCCACCGCTTCGGGCAGGTACTGCACGGGCAGATGCCCTGCTGCCGTTCGCGCCCCGGCAAGCAAGACGATTTCCGCCCCCCCCTGCATCGCCACCTGCGCGAGATGCACGAGCGGGGCAACTGCCGCCGTCCCGGCTACCGCCTCAGTCACGAGCAACAGGTGCTTCTGGTTGCCACCGAGCGTAAAGCCAGTGCCGAGCGGGCCGAACAGATTCAGCGCATCCCCCTCACGGCGGGCGGCGAGCCAGTTCATGCCCGGTTCGCCCCGCGCGATGAGAAAGGCGACTTCGTTTGTCAGTGTGTCTACTCCCATCGCGGGCAACGGACGACGCCAGAGCGGGTCATAGCTCTCTTCCGCCGCCGCGCGCACATGAAAAAACTGCCCTGCCCGCACCTGCGTCGCCACCTCATGCGGCACGGTGACACGCACGAGGTGCATCCCCGCATTCAGCGACGTGTTCTCAATTACAGGCGCGGCAAAGGTCTGGGTCATGCTTTTTCAGACTTTTGCATGATAAGAATGCGCTCGTATTTTGTCGTTTTCGTCCCACGCCGTGATCGTCTTTCGTCCGGTATTTCGTCGGTAAATATTTGCTCCGTCCTCAAACCCCCTTGACTCACCTGCGTCGCCAAATCCGACAAAATCTCGGCAGTATTCCGAATTTTTCCATTACGCTCTACATCACCGAGAACGAGAACACAGTATCCACCGGGCGTTAATACCCGATGCATTTCCGTAAGGCTTTGGGTCATCTGAGGAATGTAAACCTTATCACTCGCTGTCAAAGTATTATCTAATGCTTTCCAGTCATGCACACCGAGGAAATAAAGACGCAGACGATTATCACGAGCATAGTCAAGTGCACCAAAATACGGGGGGCTTGAGACAATATGGTTAATACTTTCTTCTTTCAGGGGTAGATGGGTAGCATTAACTTGAAGAACTCGATAGTCGTTTTCTGTCCACGGTTCATGTACTTGCTCTCTACGATACGCCCTCTCAATTTTTGCAAGCAGGCGCGGACGAAGGGGGCGGTACTCATACATACGAGGGTGTTGTTCTTTCGGGTAAACCTGTGGACGCAAATATGGTGTAAGGTGGCTTGCAGGATACGAAAGAAACCCTGGTCGTACGTGCTGGAGTATACCGAGCAGGCAAGCGAGCAAAAAGTAATCCTTGTCTTTTCTAAGAATAGCGAAGGCGGTAACTACTTCCCGAAGCGTGTCGGGGTGAAAAAACTGAGTGACCCATTCAGCAACATCAGATGTGTCACAGTTCGTACTTTCTGCCTCGATCAACGCGAGCACTTGTTGAGCTTGTGCAAGAGCCTGTTGCTTGGTCGGTGGTGCAGATACCTTGCCCATTGTGAGCACGTAGGCATAAGGATTGAGATCATTTGCGACCGCTTGCCGTCCAAGCAGTAACGATTCGAGAGGGACGACTCCCGAACCGCAAAAAGGATCGAATATCGTTTCTCCCTTTTGAGAGAAACGATTGATTAGGGCACGTACCATGCCGCTTTTCAGTTTACCCACATATGGCGCAAGCTGATGAAAGCTGCTTTCTTTCCCATTAAACGAACCGGCCCAAGAGCGCGAATCAAGTGCCGATGTCACGGTATCTGAGGTTTCTGGTAGCAGTGAGAGTTGCCGAATCAATGTGACCTCCGATTATACTTCCTCGACATCGATTAGCGTTCCGCGATATTCAATTTCCATACTATGTCGCGTTTGCCCCTTCCGATCCTCAAACACTCGAATATGAACATTCCAAACGTGATTTAACCGCTCTTCCTCGGTAACCCCATACGCCTGAAGGATGCGGAACGGCAATGAGAGAGACGTTTCATCGTGCAACGGCGGCTCGGGGTTATCAAGGGTTGGCTGTGTCTTTGGGAAAAGAAAAACATCCGGCCCTACGCCCAATCTTGTTGGTATTTCACGCCCAAAATATTTTGGACACGGGCGTGTCGTCGTGCCACAAAGCCGGTCACGGATAAGAGCAGCATCAACGAGTTTTCCGCGCCGGACAATATCGGCAGCAATTCGCCCCATGATGCTTTGCGCGCCCCTACCCGGGCTGTTCCCAATTGAACCGTCGAGGTGGCACCACAAAAGGAACTCTTGCGCCCATAATGGACGCTCAGAGACTTGTATGCTGTTACCTTCGCCACCCTTTACTTCAAGGGCAGCCATCGTGCACGGTTGATCCGAAATCATTACCTGGCGATCAAATCGCCTACCGCCTTTTTGATAATCGACGATCAGCCCGTCAACCTTTAACTGCTCTAGGGTAGTGTCGATAACATTTTCGCGCGTATTACCGACGGTGGCGGCATAAGAGCCACGAATACTTTCAACGGCGGAGCGGAATACGAGATTGCGGTGGTAATCGTCAGGATTGACCCCATGCTGCAAAAGAACGTCCGGGTGTTGTACGTCCAATCCCTTCAGCAGATCAATCGTCGGCTGAATCTGCGCGACGAATTTTGGCAGATTTGTGCATGGGAGAACCATATGACCTCTATTCGTAGCCGCGCCCGACGTTGGTGCGGTACATCGGCATCGGCTGCACGGCGAAGGCGCTGCCGCCGCCACGCATCGCTTCGATCATCGCACGGGCGGTGTCAATACTCGTCAGGCAGGGAATGCCGCGCTCCACGGCGGCGCGGCGCATGAGAAAGGCGTCCGCGACCTCGCGGTCTACCGGCCCCGGTGTGTTGATGACGGCATGGACTGTGGCGGAGGCGATGAGGTCGAGCATGTCCGGTGCGCCCTGCCCGCCCTGCCCGATGCGATGTGCGACGGCCTGTACGGGGATACCGAACGCTTCCAGCCAGTCCGCTGTGCCTTGCGTCGCGTAGGCGTGAAAGCCCATCTGGATCAACCCTTCAAACACCGCCGCGTGTTCGTCGGTTTTGTCGCTGTCTTGCAAACTGAGTAGCACGCTGCCACGCGCGGGGAGATTCATGTTCGCCGCCGCGAGCGCCTTGACGAACGCAGGCGCGAACGAGCGGTCTATACCCATTGCCTCGCCTGTGCTCTTCATTTCCGGCCCCAGGCCGACCTCCACGCCGCGCAACTTCGCCATCGAGAACACCGGCGCTTTCACGGCGACAAGCGGGCGGCGCGGCGAAAGCCCACCCGCGTATCCCTGCTCCGTGAGCGATTGCCCCAGCATGATCTTGGTAGCGATCTCGACCATCGGCACGCCCGTCACTTTGGTGAGGAACGGCACGGTGCGGCTGGCACGCGGGTTCACTTCAAGCACGTACAACCGCGCCCGGTAGAGCACATACTGCACATTCATCAGGCCACGCACACCGAGCGCGAGGCCGATGCGCGTGGTGTAGTCCACCACCTGCTCGACCTCGGTGGGAAAAAGCTTCAACCCCGGATAGACCGCGAACGAGTCACCGCTATGCACGCCCGCGCGCTCAATGTGCTCCATGATGCCGGGGATCAGCACGCGCTCGCCGTCGCAGATCGCGTCCACCTCGACTTCGCGCCCCGCGAGGTACTTGTCTATCAGCACGGGCTTGTCGGAAAGGAGCACGGCGCGGCTGAGATAGTCGCGCAGGTCTTCCGGCGTATGCACGACCTCCATCGCCCGCCCGCCAAGCACGTACGAGGGCCGCACGAGCACAGGGTAGCCGATCTCTTCCGCGCGCTCCTCCGCCTCTGCGACCGAGCGCACGGTGATGCCCAGTGGCTGTGGGATGCCAAGCTCGCGCAGCAACCGCTCGAAGCGTTGCCGGTCTTCCGCGAGGTCTATCGCGTTCTGCCCCGTGCCGAGGATCGGCACGCCCGCCTGCGCGAGCGGCGCCGCGAGGTTGATCGCCGTCTGCCCGCCGAACTGGAGTACCACGGGGGGCAGATTCGCCGGTCGCGTTGCCGGTGCGACGCCATCCGCAACCGCCAACGGCACGCTGCCAACCGACGCCACCGCCGCGATAGCCGCGCCCTCCCCCGCCTCATGCAGCAGGATGTCCATCACACCTTCTTCGTCGAGGGGCGTGATGTACAGCCGGTCAGAGATATCGAAGTCGGTGGAGACTGTTTCGGGGTTGTTGTTGAGCATGATCGAGCGTGTGCCCGCCGCGCGGAGCGCCGTCGCCGCCTGCACGCAGGAGTAGTCGAACTCGATCCCCTGCCCGATGCGGATGGGGCCGCTGCCGATCACGACCGCTTTCGGGCCGGGTAGCGGCATCGCCTCGTTCTCGTCCTCGTAGGTGGTGTAAAAGTAGGGCGTGGCGGCGTCAAACTCGGCGGCACAGGTGTCCACCATCTTTGCCACGGGCACGATGCCCACGGCCCGCCGCCGTGTGGCGATCGCCGCTTCCGGGCGATTCGTGAGCCGACCGAGCCATGCATCTCCGAAGCCCAGCCGCTTCGCCTGCCACAGTAGGAGGTCGGTCAATGCTTCGTCAGCGAGCCGCCGCTCCATCGCCGCAATCGCGCTCAGACGACGGAGAAACCACGGGTCAATCCCCGTCTCCCCGGCGACGCGCTCCGGCGACGCACCACGCCGCAGCGAGGCCATGATTGCCCAGAGCCGCTGGTCATTTGGACGGCGCACGAGGCCGGAGATGAGCGCCGCGCCCTCCGGTCCCTGCCACGCGCTGTCTTCCCAGCCGAGATCACGGTCGTCCCATTCGAGCGAGCGCACGGCCTTTTGCATCGCCGCCTCAAAGGAGCGGTCAATCGCCATTGCCTCGCCGGTGGCCTTCATCTGCGTGCCAATCGTGCGGTCCGCGCGATAGAACTTATCGAACGGCCAGCGGGGAATCTTCACCACGCAGTAGTCCAGCGTCGGCTCGAACGCCGCCATCGTTTTTTGCGTCACGGCGTTCGGAATCTCCGCCAGTGTCTTACCGATGGCGATCTTCGCCGCGACACGGGCAATCGGGTAGCCCGTCGCTTTGCTGGCAAGGGCCGAACTGCGGCTGACACGCGGGTTCACCTCGATCACGTAGTACTGCGCCGAGTGCGGGTCGAGCGCGAACTGGATATTACAGCCCCCCTCGATGCCCAGGGCGCGGATGATCTTCAGCGAGGCGGAGCGGAGCATCTGGTAGTCGCGGTCGGAAAGGGTTTGTGACGGCGCGACCACGATGCTATCCCCCGTATGTACGCCCACGGGGTCGAAGTTCTCCATATTGCAGATCGTGATGCAGGTATCGGCGGCGTCCCGCATCACCTCGTACTCGATTTCCTTCCACCCCAGCAAGCTGCGTTCGAGCAAAATCTGCCCGATGGGGCTGGCACGCAACCCCGCAAGCACGCGGGCGTCGAGGTCGTCCCATGTTTCGACGATGCCCCCCCCCGTGCCACCGAGCGTGTACGCGGGCCGGACAATGAGCGGCGGCGGCACCTGCCCCGCGAAGGCGCGCGCTTCTTCGACCGTCGTGCAGATCGCGCTGGCAATTGCCGGTTCGCCAATGCTCACGAGCAAATCCTTGAAAAGCGCGCGGTCTTCGGCCTTCTGGATGCTTTCGAGCGGCGTGCCGAGCAGGCGGACATTGTAACGGTCGAGCACGCCCGCCTCCGCGAGTTGCACGGCGAGGTTGAGGCCCGTTTGCCCGCCGAGCGTGGGCAGCAGGCCGTCGGGGCGCTCGCGTTGAATAATCCGCGTCAGCACTTCCACCGTGAGCGGCTCGATGTACACCGCATCGGCAACCGCATCGTCCGTCATGATCGTGGCGGGGTTGGAATTGGCAAGCACGACGCGCACGCCCTCTTCGCGCAGCGCGCGGCACGCCTGCGTGCCGGCATAGTCGAACTCCGCCGCCTGCCCGATCACAATCGGGCCGGAGCCGATCACGAACACGGTGCGCGGGCGGGCGATAGCTGCGGCAGTTGGGGCAGTCACGCGAAATATTCTCCTTCACACTCATTCATACGCGCTCAGGGCTGGTGCCGTGTGCATCATCCGTGGGGACAAGGCACACGTCAATCCCCACCTCGGAGCCGGGGTGGGGATGGCACGTCTGCGGCATTGTACGCCGAAACCCGAATCGCGTCCGTCTAGCCGAGCAGCAGATCGCCGATGCGCGTGATTTCGGGGAAGCGGTCGTAGTCCGAGTAGGGAATGGCGGCGAGGCTGATGGAATCCACGCGCACCGTGCCGATTTCCATGTCCCGGAATGGTTCGAGTGCCGTGCCGACTTCCGCCGTAGGATAGTGCGCGCGGTAGTAGCAAATGCTCATGTGCGGCAAAAACGGCAACTCGTCCGGGTTTTCCGGGGCTGCCGCACCGAAGCCGGGAATACCTGTGCGCGTCATCGCGCTCCGCAGCGCGTTTCGCACTTCGATCAGCCCGCCGCGCTCGTCATGCACTTCCACGAAGGCGGAGGTGGGAAAGGAGTTGATGCCCTTCAGCGTCAGCCGCAGCGATGGCAGGCCCCGCAACGCGCGGCTCGTGCGGTCCATCATCCGGGCAATGCTCCCGGCAGGCAGATCATTTGCAAGGATCACGGGCAGCACCGTGATGTGAAAGTAGTGCGAGGGCAGCACGTCGAGAATGCCCGCCGTGGTCAGCGCCTCGCGCACGGGGCGTGTCGCCTCCACAATGCTCGTGCTGACAATGGGGATGAGAAAGGCGACGAATGAGCTTTTCCGGTCGCGCATCCCCTGATAGATCGTGAATGCACTCTCATCGGCGGTGGTGTGCTGGGTCGAAAACTGCTGCCACGCTTCCGTGAAGCTGGTGGCATGAAGTTGCGTTGTGGTCATCGAAATCCCGCTCCCTCTGGCTGTATCACGCATCGTTTACGCCTATAGGATACCACGGAAGCCACAACCCACACTGCAGTTTCCTGTTCTCAAATCTAACTTCTCACGACTAGCGCGGATGCCGAATCCTCCTAACCCCCGGCCCCTTTGGGCGAAGGGAAGGGGTGACTTACTGCAATGCTTCGATGTTCCCCAAACGCCGCGATCTTTTTGAGGTACCCTCCCCTTCCCTCGAAGGGACGGGGCAAGGAGTTAGGAAGACCGGGCCAATCACACCGCGAATCGCGCTCGTCAGCCACCGAGGGGGATGCGGCGCACCGTTTCCATCGGAGGGTACAGACTGCCATCCCCCGCGACACGCACGAGTTCGATGGCATCCACTGCAAGCACGCCGAAATCGGCCTCCCGGAACGGGGCAAGCACGGCGGACACGGACGCGCTAGGATGGGGCGCATCGAAGTAGCACACGGAAAGATGTGGCAGATAGGCGCGCTCCGGATGCCGCACCGGCACGCGGTTCGCATGGAGCAAAGCATCCACGACCACATGCTGCATCCGCGCGAGAAAATGCGCTTCGTCGGTCTCTTCGACGGCAATAAACGCGCCGGAGCCGAACGGTCCCACATGCGCGAGACGCACGGTGAATGGCGCGATGGCGCGCAGGGCGTCCGCGACCGCATCCGCCAGGTCTGAGGCAATCGCCGCAGTCAGACCGGCTTCGCCCTCATTGCCCAAGCTTTGTACCGTAATATGCAGAAAATGTGGCGGAACAGGGGCGGTGATTTCACCTTCTGCAAGCGCGCGTCCCACCAGTGCGATGCGCTCGATTGCCGCCGCCTCGGGCCGCACAACGAACACGTAAAATGGCGTCGCGGTCGCCGACCATAAGTCCCAGATGCGCGTGGCAACCTCGCCACGCTCACGGATGGCAAACTCTGTCCACGCCTTTGCCAGAGCATCAGGCGCTTCGCTCACGCGGCATTGCCCTTCCGAGCAGCCCACCGTTCATTGACGATACCGAGAAAGCGGTCGAACAAATCCTGGCTATCCTGCGGCCCCGGCGCGCCCTCCGGGTGGTACTGAATGCTGAACGCGGGCAGCGAGTCGTGCATTAACCCTTCAACGGAGCGGTCGTTCAGGTTCAGGTGCGCGATGCGCCAGCCACGGTTGGAGGGGATCGAGTCCGCGTCCACCTGAAAGCCGTGGTTCTGGCTCGTGATTCGCACCTGCCCCGTGGTGAGATCGAGCACAGGATGGTTGCCACCGCGATGCCCGAACGGTAGACGGCTCGTGGTCGCGCCGATGGCGAGCGCGAGCATCTGGTGCCCCAGACAGACACCGGCATAGGGCATCGCGTCTTCGAGCGCCTGCCGCACCGTGGCAACGGTCGCCTGGGCATTTTCGGGGTCGCCGGGGCCGGGCGAGCAAAGCAACCCATCCGGGTTGAGCGCGCGGATGTCGGTGTAGGACGTATCGTGTGGTACCACCGTGACGCGCACCCCGCGCCGCACGAGGGAGCGCACGATGTCTTCCTTTAGCCCGCAATCGAGTACGACCACGTACGGCCCGGCGTCTCGCCCCGCATACTCACGCGATTGCGGCGCGGAGACATCGCCCACCGCGTCAATCTCGTCCGTAGTCTTCGCATGATGGGCGAGGGCAACGAGGTCGGCGTCGGTCAGCCCCGTGCGGTCGGGCACGAGCACACCGCGCCGCAACCCGAGAGTGCGCAGATGCCGTGTCAGGGCGCGCGTATCCACACCGTAGATGCCGGGGATGCCGTGCGTTTTCAGGTAGGCATCGAGCGTGCCCGTCATCTGCCAATGGCTCGGCTCGTCCACGTAATCGCGCACGATCAGGGCGGACACCCACGGCTGACGCGATTCATCGTCTCCGGGCGTGACGCCGTAGTTCCCAATGATCGGATAGGTCAGGCAGACAAGCTGGCCGCGAAAGCTCGGGTCGGTGACGATCTCCTGATAACCGGTCATGCAGGTGGTGAATACCACTTCACCGAGCGCCTGTGAACGCGCCCCGAAAGCCCAGCCGGGAAAGATGCGCCCATCATCGAGCGCGAGAGCCGCCGTGCGGTCGGTGCCGGTAAAAACCATATCGCCCCTCTAATCGTTCCAAAACGCGGGGTCGCGCCGCGCGTCATACACCGTGCGCCCACCGATCACCGTCGCCCGCATGGCGCCCGTCAGCGTCATGCCAAGCAGGGGCGTGTTCGGCGACTTCGATACCAGCGTCTGCTGGGAAACCACGAACACCGCGTCGGGGTCGAGAATCGTCACGTCCGCCACCGCACCGGGACGCAGCGACCCGCCTCCCAGATGAAAGATGCGCGCCGGGTTCACGGTGAGATGCGCCACCAATTCCGGCAGCGAGAGCAGTTCCGCGCGCACCATTTCCATCAGCAACGGCACCGCGAGTTCCAGCCCGGTGAACCCCGATGGCGCGTGCGCGAGGTCTTGCGACTTTTCGGCGAGCGTGTGCGGCGCGTGGTCGGTAGCAATGCAGTCGAGCGTGCCGTCTTTCAGGCCCGCGAGCACGGCGGCGGCGTCCGCGCGCGTGCGCAGGGGCGGGTTGACCTTGGCGAGCGGATCGAGCAACGGCCAGCCGGGGTGGTACGCTTTTTCCCACGCCCACGCCCGCCCCCCCGCAACCCACACAACGGTCAGCGTCAGGTGATGGGTCATCGCTTCCGCCGTGACATGAACGCCGCGCGCCTTTGCCTCGCGGATCAGCGCCACGCCACCGGCGGTGCTCACATGGCAGATGTGCAGCAGACCACCCGTTTCCTCCGCGAGGCGCAAATCACGGGCGATGATCGCCTCCTCCGCCGCATGGGGGATGCCGGGCACCTGCATCCGGCGCGAGACTTCCCCCGCGTTCATCCCCGCGCCCGCAGGCACGAGCGACAAGTCTTCGCAGTGCGTGGCGAGGGGCTTGCCATGCGTCAGCGTCGCACGTAGCGCGGCGCGCATGATCGCGTCATTCATGCAGCTCTCGCCGTCGTCCGAAAAGGCGACGGCCCCCGCCGCGCTCATCTCGGCCCACGGTGCGGGCATCTCACCCCGCCGCCCGACGCTGATCGCACCAATCACGGACACACGCACGAGGCCGGAAAGGATCGCCCGCTCGCGCACATCGCGCACGCGGTCGGCGGTATCGAGCGCGGGCGATGTATTCGGCATCGCGCAGACATGGGTAAAGCCTCCCCGCGCCGCTGCTCGCGTGCCCGTGGCGAGGGTTTCTTTCTGCTCCTGGCCCGGGTCGCGTAGATGGACGTGAATATCAATGAAGCCGGGGCAGACGATGCAGCCCGTGGCGTCTATCGTCTCCGCCGATGGGGTGCGCGTGCCGTCCTGCCGATTCGCTACGGCACCGATTGCAGCGATGCGCCCGTTCGTGATGAGCACATCGGCAGGCCCGTCGTAGCCGGTTGCGGGGTCAATCACGCGCCCGCCGCGAATCACAAGCGACGTATCGGCGATGCTCATCGGCGCATCGCCGGGGTGTCCGTCGCATCGTGCCCGATGCGCATCAGCATTCGTGTTCCCACCGACGCCGCCATCTCTCCACCCCAATGTTCCCTATAAGAGGTATCGGCCCGCACAAATGCAGGAGGCGATACGATGCTTTGCCCGAAGCGGAGTATACGCGAGTTGTGGGGCGCGTCAAGCAAACGGGGGAATGCACCCCACCCCCGTGCCGCCCAAAGGGCACCCGGCCCCCTTAGCTGCGCACGGGGGAGGGGTGCATTCGGGCAACGCAGGATGTGGTATCCTCTTTTTCATCGCGCCGGGATCACTCCCGTCGGTTGCATATACGTTTCGGAGGTCGCACGCGGATGAATCGGTTCTTTCGTCGCCCACACATTGAAGGGCAACCCGATAGCGCAGACGGCCAGACGTCGAAGTTCAAGCCCGCCACGCCCCCCGTATCCCGAAGCGGCAACGGGACGGCTACTGACGGCGCGACCGGGGCCGCGATCATGGTGCCCTGTCCCCACTGCCACACCGCGCTGTATGTGCGTGAACTGGAAGACAACCTGCATGTCTGCCCGAAATGCGGCACGCACCTCCGCTTGGGAGCGCGTACCCGCATCGCCGCGACGCTCGACCCGGACAGCTTTGTCGAGTGGGACGCGGACGTGCGTTCGGTGGACGCGCTGCAATTCGCCGTCGGCACGCATGTGTACGCGGAAAAGCTCGCCACAGCCCAGGCGAAAACGGGTGAGGCCGATGCGCTGATCACCGGCGGCGGCGCGATTGCCGGGGAGGCGTGCGTAGTCGCAGTGGCGGATTTCGCCTTTATGGGGGCCTCGATGGGCAGCGTCTACGGCGAAAAGCTCGTGCGCGCGGCGGAGCGGGCGAAGCGGGAACGGTTGCCCCTCGTCACCTTTAATACGAGCGGCGGCGCGCGGATGCAGGAGGGGCTGTTTTCCCTGATGCAGATGGCGAAAACCACCGCCGCGATTGTGGCGCTCGGCGCGGCGGGGTTGCCCCACATCGCTGTGCTCACCGACCCCTGCTATGGCGGCGTCACGGCGAGCTATGCGACGGTGGCGGACGTGATTCTCGCCGAACCGGGAGCGCGCATCGGCTTCGCCGGCAAAGACCGGATCGCGCAGATCATGCGCACGAAGCTGCCGGAAGACAGCCAGACGGCGGAGTTCCAACTGGTGCACGGCATGGTAGACGCCGTAGTCCCCCGCCGCGAATTGCGGCAAACGCTGGCGACGCTGCTCGCGCTCTACCGCCCACCCGCGCCCCCACCACCAACCAATGCCGAGCATTTCGATGCCGAAAGGAACCCCGCGCATGACACCGCGCCTCACGCCGCGCCCCACGAAACCGGCCGCATCCCCGCTCCCGCCCACCGCTGATCTCGCCACCGCCGCGTGGGAGCGCGTCGAGCGGGCGCGCAACCTCCACCGGCCGCGCACCTCGAACTACATCACGGCGCTCTGCACCGAGTTCGTGCCGCTGCACGGCGACCGGCTATTTGGCGACGACCCCGCGATCATCGGCGGCATCGCGCGCTTCAATGGGCGTAGCGTGATCGTGATGGGCCACCAGCGCAGCGATGAGGCGAAAGAGGCGGTGCGCTACAACTTCGGCATGCCGAAGCCCGAAGGCTACCGCAAGGCGCGGCGGCTGCTCGCGCACGCAGAGAAGTTCGGCTTTCCCGTACTCAGCTTCATTGACACGCCTGCCGCCGACCCCACACTGCCGAGCGAGGAACGGGGGCAGGCGCTCGCCATCGCGGAGTGCATCGCCGCCTTTCTCGCGGCGCGCGTGCCGACCGTTTCCGTGGTGATCGGGCAGGGCGGCAGTGGCGGCGCGCTCGCCATCGGCGTCACCGACCGTGCGCTGATGATGGAAAACGCCATCTACGCTGTCGCCCCCCCGGAGGCCGCCGCCAGCTTTCTCAAGTTCGCGCCCGAACAAAAGCGCGATGTCGCCGCCGCGATGCATGTCGCCGCCCCGGAATCGGCGATCTTTGGCGTGGTGGACGCGGTGATCCCCGAACGCACGCCCGCGCACGAAGACCCCGTGGGCGCGATTGCCGCCGTGGGCCTCGCCCTCGAACACCACCTCGCCGCACTGGAAGCCACCTATGCGGGCAGTAGCCCCGGCCCCGCACTCGACGTGCCCCGCCTGCTCGATGCCCGCTACGCGAAGTACCGCGCCATCGGCATGTGGGACGAAGAATGAGCGGCGTTCCCGCATGCGGCAGACGATGACCTACCGCAGTGTAGCTGCAAACCCCGACCCCTTCCCTCCGCCGGTAGTGAGTCAGTTTGAAATGGGTGGGGCAGGATTTGACGTAGCAGGCACAGAGGGTGTGATTACACATCAATCTTGGGCGTTGTCCCTTTATGTCCCACGCGCCGCACCACGGTTGTGAATACTGCCGCGACTGCAAGGTACAGCACCACGCCAACGATCACAGGGCGGCAGATGCACGATGCCTACACCGGCTGCATAGAAAAGAGCAGCGGCGATAATCGCGCCCCAAATCCAGCCCACAGCATGATAACCCGACATGGTATGTTGCTTATGCATCCTTCTTCCCCCATCGCTTTGCCGCAACCGCCCGTGTAATCTCCTTGCAACGTTCAGACGTGAGTGTAGCCGCAACCGCCGCCCTAAATGCCCTAACCCCCCGGTCCCTTCCCTTTAGGGAAAAGGAGGGCGCTATTGCAATGTAACGGCTTGCAGGGTATGTTGTAACCTCGATCCGTCTCACTCCCCTTCCCTAAAGGGAAGGGGCCGGGGGTTAGGGCATGATCCCCGTCAACTGCACCGCAACCCGCTTTAATACCCGACGGCCGCACCGTCCGCACGCGGCTCGCTGCCCGCGACGTAGGCGCCACCGGGCAGGCGGCGGATAATCTGCCCGCGCCCGAAGCTCGTGCCGGTGTGACGCACGGCGAGCTGGTGCCCACGGGCAGCAAGCCCTTGCAGCACGAACTGCGGCGCGCTCATCTCGACCTCGATCTCCATGCCCTTCAGCCACTGCCAGCGCGGGGCATCAAGGCTCGTCTGCGGGTTCATGCCGTAGTCCACCTGATTGACGACCATCTGCATGTGGCCCTGCGGCTGCATGAAGCCGCCCATCACGCCGAACGGCCCCTCGGCCTTGCTATCTTTGGTGAGAAAGGCGGGGATGATCGTGTGGTACGGACGCTTGCCGGGGGCGACGCGGTTCGCGTGGCCTTCTGTCAGCACGAAGTTCGCGCCCCGGTTCTGCAAGGCGATGCCCGTGCCCGGTATCACGATTCCGCTGCCGAACCCCTGATAATTGGACTGGATGAGCGAGACCATCATGCCATCGCCGTCCGCCGCGCAAAGATAGACCGTGCCGCCGCCCGGCGGCTCACCGGCGACGGGTCGCGCCGCGTCGTGCCCGATCAGCTTGCGGCGCGTCGCGGCGTACTCCTTGTCGAGCAGCCACTTGACCGGCACCGTAGCGTGTTCCGGGTCGGCAATATACGTGGCGGCGTCCGCGAAGGCGAGTTTGATTGCCTCCAATTGCAGGTGGTACGACTCTACCGACTCGCGCGGCAGGCGGGCAATGTCGAACCCCTCCAAAATATTCAGGGCGATCAGGGCGGCGATGCCCTGCCCGTTCGGCGGAATCTCCCAGACATCGTACCCCCGATAGTTCGTGCTGATCGGCTGTACCCAGGTGCTGGTGTGCGCCGCGAGATCGTCCGCCGTGAGGTAGCCGCCCGTTTTTTGCGCGAACGCGACGATCTTTTCCGCCAGCGCACCCGTGTAAAAGGCCGCCGCCTTTGTTTCCGCGATCTGCCGCAACGTCTCGGCGTGCCCCGGCGAACACCACATCTCGCCCGCTTTCGGCGCCATGCCATCGTGCGTGAACGTCTCGAACCACGGCGCGAACTCCGGCCCGTTTAACGTCTGCTTGTAGGTGCGCGCCGACCCGGCCCAACCCGTCGCCAGCACGGGCGAGAGCGGGTAGCCGCCCTGCGCGTACTCAATCGCAGGCTCGAACAGTGTGGCGAACGGCAGCTTGCCGAAGCGGGCGTGCAGGTCGCGCCAGGTACCGGGCGCACCGGGCACCGTGACTGGGAGCCAGCCCTTGCCGGGTATCTGCGTGTGTCCGAGGCCCGCGAACAGTTCCGGCGTATGCGTCGCAGGGGCACGCCCGGAGCCGTTGAGGCCGTGCAGCGTGTTGCCGTCCCAGACGAGCGCGAAGGCGTCCGCACCGATGCCGTTCGAGGTCGGCTCGACCACCGTGAGCGTAATCGCGGTGGCGAGGGCGGCGTCCACGGCGTTGCCACCCCGTTGCAGCATCGTCAGCCCCGCCTGCGCCGCGAGTGGCTGGCTCGTCGCCACCACACCCTTTGCCGCCACAATCGGCATTCGACGCGAGGGATACGGAAATGCTTCGGGGCGCAACATCTCGGCGGAATCCATGCAAGCCTCCTTGATCGGCAGTCGTTGATCCTCAGTGCGCGGCAGTATACTAAAAAACGACCGAGGACGGGCGAAGTCCTCGGTCGTTACTCATTTGCGTGATGGTGCCGAAGGTGGGAGTCGAACCCACACCCCTTGCGGGAGCGGTGTTTGAGACCGCCGCGTCTGCCATTCCGCCACTTCGGCGCGAGGGCCAGTATATCACCCCGCACCCGTCCGCACAACGGTTGAACCGCAAAGGTAATGGGCGGGGAATTCACCACCAAGACACGGAGGGCACCAAGAAACACAAAGAAATGATTTTTTATATTTTCCGTGCATTTCCTCCGTGTCCTCTGCGTCTTGGTGGTGAATTCCCCGCCCATTACCTTTGCGCCTTCGCGGTTCAGATCTCCCCTCCGTTGCCGAGGTAGTCCGGCATGATGGGCGTCTCGCGGAAGCCGTCGTCCGCGTGCTCGACACGCCAGCCACGGGCTTCCGAGCGACTACTGATAGCGTGACGAAACTCCGTACCGACGAAATGCAGCCCCACACCGTCGTCTGCCGCGTACCCGGGAAGCATCAGGCCCGCGCCGATCAGCCGTTGATAGAGCGGACGGCGGCCCACCTCGCTGTCGTAGTGCGGGCAATTGCTACCGGATAAAAATCCCAGGTACGGATAGGCCGTGAACTTGCCCGGTACGGAGTCCGTGATGCCTTCCTCGAACCAGCAGAGGCTGCCCGCGCTGACGCCCGCCAGTACCGTGCCGTGCTCCCACGCCGCGCGCAGCAGGTGGTCAATGCCCCACGCCCGCCAGAGGGCGACCATGTTTTTCGAGTTGCCGCCGCCGACGTAGATCACGTCCTGCTCGCGCAGGACACTCGCGGGGTCCGCCGTTGACGGGTTGGGCAGGAGCGCGAGGTGCGATGCCTCCGCGTCGAGGGCGTGCATCGCGTCGTAAAACCGCTCGCGCCCTTCCTCACGGTCCGCGCTCGCCGTGGCGATGTAGCAGACCTTTGGCCGTGTCACTCCCGCAAGACCGAGAGCGTACCGTTCCAGATGGAACCCGTCCTCCCGCGATAGCCCCGCTCCCCCGATTGCCACGATGTGCCGTTCTCCGTTCGCCATGCCGCCCCCCTCTGTCGCCATCTAATTGGTGCACAGTATACGCGATCCACCTGATCGGTCGAAGAAGCGCAAAGGCAATGGGAGGGGAATTCACCACAGAGGCACAGAGGGCACAGAGAAAACACAAAGAATACTGTTTTCTTTTGCATTCCTTTGTGTTCTCTGTGTCTCTGTAGTGAAATCCAGTTCCCTCTTTGTGCCCTCTGTGCCTCTGTGGTGAATTCTTTATTCCCCTGGAACGGGCTGGATATTGCGGGCGGAGAGGCCATGCGGGCCGTTTACGACCTCGAAGCGCACGGCGGTATCCTGCCTGATTTTGCGGTAGCCGTGGCCGGGAATGGCGGTGAAATTGAAAAACACCGCCGCGCCATCGCCCTCGCGGATGATCGTGCCATTACCCCCGGCAACGTCGAACGCATGAACCACACCGCGTGCCACAGGCAACCCACCCGCGCCGAGCGGCGGCGTGCCCTGCGCCCATTCCGCCTGTGGGATACGCACCTGCTTCACGGTCGGGTCATTGTACGCGGTGTAGGCGTAGTCCGCCTTTGCCTCCATTACGGCGCGAAGGTCGCGGTGCAACTCATCCACAGTCGGGCGACCGACGTACCACCAGCCGGGGTAGACCGAGTAAATGGTGAGGTCGGGGCGCAGCACGACGGTATATGGCTGCGCGGGGTCCGCGTACTCGCCTTCCGTTTCATCGAGAATATCGAGTTGCCGGACGTACTCGCGCCGCTCGTCGGAGAGAAAAGGCCACTGTGCGCCCAGACCTGCCCGGAACGCGGCCTGCACGAGCGAGGGTTCGGTGCTGATCGAAACCAGCTTCGCGTAATTAACGCGCAATTCGTCGTAGAACGCGACCAGCCCATGAAACTGCCGCTGGTCGCGCGGGCAGAAAAAGCCCCGGTAAAAATGCACGATCAGCGGGTAGCCGTCCGTGAAGCCGACGTGCCGATCCAGTTCGCTCGGCGCGACGAGGTGCGTGAGTTGCACGGATCGTCCATCGGTATCGGGGAGCGCGAGGTCGGGAAAGCGGTCGCCGGGGCGCAGGTTCAGCGGCATGGGGTTCCTCCTGATCGCGTGTCGCGGATGAGTAGACGATTACCGGAGGGGAGGGGGAATTCACCACCAAGACACGGAGGACACGGAGGAAATCTACGGAGGATAAAAATGTATTCCTTGGTGTTTCTTGGTGTTCTCTGTGTCTTGGTGGTGAATTCCCCCTCCCCTCCCATTGCCTTTGCGTTTCTTCAGCCGAAACGATCTTACGGAGCGCCGAACTCGCGGATTGCCCACGCGGCGATGTCGAGCCGCTGAGCGTAGTGTAGCAGGGGTGGCGTATCCGGCAACGTGATGCCGTGCGCCGCCGCCATCGTGTTCCGCTCAATCCGGGATTCCGCTATTTGCAGCGGCCACTGGCGGTGATGAATCTCGCCGCGATACAGACGTCCGTGCCCATCGCTCGTGTACAGGCTGTACCGCTCGGTGAGAAAGGCCTCAATCGAGCCGGGCGTGCTGAGGGCGACGGCGCCTTTCGGGCGGTACGTCGCCTCAAAGCGGGCGGATTCGCCGCGCCCGTCGGTGCGGCGCGAGGCGTAGCGAACCGTGTCGCCCACGGCGCGCACGCGCATCCGGGCATTGAAGTACGGCAGGTGATACCATGTCCGCGCCACCGCGACAGCGAGTGGATTCCCGGCGTCGAGGCAGAAAAACCAGACACCCGGCTCGGTGCCATCGGTGACGTATGTGCGCACATTCAATTCAGGAAAGCGGCTCGTGAAGGGCACGGGTGGCAGCGGGCCGAGCCGGATGCCCGACATCCAGAACGGCACCACGCCCACCCATGCCTGCCCGTCGTACGTATCAATTTGTAAGGTGTCGGGGATCAACGGGCGCAGCATCGCCACGGGCACGGGCCAGTGCGCGAACAGCAGATCGCGCCACGTCTGCGCCATCACGGGCTTTGTGGTCGGTAGCGGATACGTCCGATGCGCGGTACCTGCCAGTTTCATCATTCCCACCCCCCGAAAATGTCCTGAACCGCGAAGGGCACAGGAGGGAAAGGGAATTCACCACCAATACTGCCCAGAGGGCGCCCGCAAGAACACCAAGGGGATCAGAGGAAAACACATACATATCATTTTTCTCTTCGTATTTTCTTGGTGTTCTTGCG
>JAABUQ010001935.1_pt1 | contig 42583 bp, 39 predicted proteins | sample 5560001 | NCBI WGS metagenome assembly JAABUQ01 (sample SAMN10711888, study PRJNA513371) | rock metagenome | isolation source: Antarctica rocks | place: Antarctica: Victoria Land, Finger Mt nord | collected 2015-12-18
ACGCGTCGCCATGCGTGGCATCGTCAAGCGATTCGGCGACGCGACGGTGCTCGACGGCGTCGATCTCGATCTGCGCGCGGGCCGCGTGCTCGCGCTCGCCGGCGAGAACGGCGCCGGCAAGTCGACGCTGCTCAAAATCCTCGCTGGAATCCATCGACCCGACGCGGGCACGATCGCGATCGACGGTCACCGGCGGGAATTCGCATCGCCGCGCGCTGCGCTCGACGCGGGCATCTCGATGATCCATCAGGAGCTAACGCCGCTGCGCGAGCTCCCAGTGTACGAGAACCTCTTTCTCGGCTCGGAGCTCGGACGCGCCGGCTTTATTGACGCACGCGCGATGATCCGTCGCGCACGAGAGCTACTCGCGGAGCTCGAGCTCGACGTGGATCCGCGCACGCTCGCCCGGCACCTCACGACGGCGCAGCTGCAGCTCGTCGAGATCGTGAAGGCCGTTGCCGTGCGCAGCGTCTCGATCGTGCTGATGGACGAGCCGACATCGTCGCTCAATCTCGAGGAGACGCGCCGGCTCTACGCGCTGGTCGCGCGCCTCAAGGCGCGCGGCATCGCGATCGCGTTCACCACGCACAAGATGGAAGAGCTCTACGCGATGGCCGACACGGTCAGCGTGCTGCGGGACGGTCGGCTCGTCGCGCACGAGCCGGTGGCCGCGCTCGACGAGAACCGGCTGATCCGGATGATGGTCGGCCGCGACGTCGCGTCGTTCTACGATACGTCCGAGGCGCGGGCCGCGCCGGCGCCCGCGAGCGAACCCGCGGTGCTCGCGGTGCGCGATCTCTCGCGCGCACGGGAGTTCGGGCACGTGTCGCTCGACGTCCGACGCGGGGAGATCGTCGGGCTCGCGGGGCTGCTCGGCTCGGGTCGCAGCGAGCTACTCGAGACGATCTTCGGCCTGCGCCGGTCCGACGGCGGCACGATCGCGATCGACGGCGAGGCGGTCGACCTGCGCTCGCCGCGGCGGGCGATGGCGCGCGGTATCGCGTTCGTCGGCGAGGACCGGCGGCGCAGCGGCATCGTCCCGCAACTCGGCGTCAGCGAGAACCTCACGCTGCGGGCGCTCGCGCGTTTCTCGGCGTTCGGATTCTTGCTGCCGCGGCGCGAGCGCGAGGCGGCGACGCGAGTCGCGACCGATCTCGATATTCGCGCGCGATCGCTGCAGCAGCGGCTCGGGACGCTCAGCGGCGGCAATCAGCAGAAGGCGGTCGTCGGAAAGTGGTTGCTCGCGCGACGAGCGCCCGTGCTGTATCTGCTCGTCGAGCCGACGCGCGGGATCGACGTCGGCGCGAAGGCCCAGATCTACGCGTTGCTGCGCAAGCTCGCGGCAGATGGCGCCGCGGTCGTCTTCGTCTCGGGCGAGCTGCCGGAATTGCTCAACCTGAGCGATCGCATCGTCGTGATGCGCTCGGGCGCGGTCGTCGGTGATCTTCCGCGCGAGACGTTCTCGCAGGAAGCGGTCATGGCGCTCGCCGCAGGAGCGGACGCCGCGTGAAGCGCGTCGGAGCGTTCGTCGTCAAGTACGCGATTGCGCTCGTGCTCGTCGCGTTCGCGATCATCCTCTCGATCGTCGCGCCGAACTTCCTGACGCTCGGCAACTTCCAGAACATCTTGCTGCAGGTCTCGGTCAACGGCTTGCTCGCGATCGGTGCAACGCTGACGATCCTGACCGCCGGCATCGATCTCTCCGTCGGCAGCCTCGTCGCCGTCACCGGCATCGCCGCCGCCCTCGTCGCGCAGCAGTCGGGCGTCTCGCGCTTCGGCGAGTCGCTCGTCGTCGGCAGCGCGGTGGGCCTCGCGCTCGGCGCCGTCAACGGCGCGTTCGTCGCATTCGCCCGCATCCCACCGTTCGTCGTGACGCTCGGCATGATGTCGATCGCGCGCAGCATCGCATACGTGCTGAGCCAGGGCCAGCCGATCTCGAACCTCTCGAACGCCTTTCTGGCGCTTGGTCAGGGCGCGTTCCTCGGCGTGCCGTATCCCGTCGCCATCACGGGGATCGCGTTCGTCTGCTTCGCCGTCGTCCTCACGCGCACGCGCTTCGGGCGCTACGTCTACGCGGTCGGCGGCAACGAGGAGGCGGCGACGGTGAGCGGCGTCGATACGAAGGTGGTAAAGCTTTCGGTCTACGCGCTCAGCGGCTTGCTCGCCGGCATCGCCGGCTGCGTCCTCGCGTCGCGCGCGACGGCCGGCCTGCCCAGCAACGGCCAGGGCTACGAGCTCACGGCGATCGCGGCCGCGGTTATCGGCGGCACGAGCCTCAGCGGCGGCCGCGGGACGCTCCTCGGCACGCTCGCGGGCGTGCTGATTCTCGGGATCATGAGCAACGGCCTCGATCTCCTTAACGTATCACCGTTCTACCAAGGCATGATCCAGGGCGCCATCATCATCGGTGCCGTCGCCATCGACGGCTTCGTCAATCGCAACTCGTAAAGGAGTCACCATGACCTTTCCGTTCGCTCGTCGCGGAGCCGTCGCCGTTGCCCTTACCGCGCTCGTCACGACGGTGGCCGCGCCGCCCGTCGCCGCGCAGAAGCCGATCACGGTCGGCGTCACCGTCTACGATATGTCGTCGTGGTGCTCGTGGGGCCAGCAGGGCGTCAACCGAATTGCCTCGACCAACAACGTCAACGTGCTGTGGTCGAGCGCGAACAACGACGTTCCGACGCAGATCTCGCAGATCGACAGCTTCATCGGGAAGCACGTCGACGCGATCATCATCGACCCCGTCAATTCCTCGACGCTCGATCCCGAGATCAAGAAGGCCAAGGCCGCCGGCATTCCGGTGTTCGCCGTCAATCAGTCGATCAAGAGCGACGCGCTCACCGGCTACTTCGGGCCCGACGACGTGAAGGCGGGCGCCGACGAGATGGAGTCGCTCGCGCAGCTCATGCACGGCAAGGGCAACATCGTCGTCACCGAGGGTCCGATCGGCGGATCCGGCCAGCTCGACCGGACCGCCGGCATCAATCAGACGCTGAAGAAATATCCGGGCATCCATGTGCTCTCGATGCAGACCGGCAACTGGAAGCGTACCGAGGGGCTGCAGCTCATGGAGAACTGGATCGCGCGCTACGGCAATCGGATCAACGGCTTCGTCTCCGAGAACGACGACATGGCGATCGGCGGCATCACCGCGCTGCAGGCCAAGGGCATGGCCGGGAAGATTCCCGTTACCTCGATCGACGGCATCCAAGACGGACTACGGTACGTGAAGAACGGTCTGATCAACGTCACGTACCTTCAGGACGGCGCGCTCGAGATGGGCGAGGGTCTGCAACTCGTCGTGAACTACGTCAAGTCGAAGCAGCCGTTCTCCGCGCAGCTGGTCATGCCGAAGATTGATAAGTCCAACGTCAACAAGTACTACAATCAGCTCTACGTTCAGCAGTCGCAGTTCATCGCCCAGCTGCCGAAGATCGTTGACGCGGATCTCAAGTCGAAGAACTACGGCGGTCAGTAGCAACCGCTCGCCCGGCGGCGCTCTGCGCGACGAGCATCGCCATGACGTCGCGCAGGTCGGCGCGTCTGGCTCGTCGTAGTCGCCGCTGGCCCATTCGCTATGTCCTTTGAGACACCGCACCGCGCCGAAGCGCCAGTGCGCGGCGCGCACGACCGTCTTCGATCAGCCTGCAGTTTACCAGGCGAAGTGGTGCGTCCAAGATGACGCCACTCGATGTCGAGACGACGCGGGTCTGTGACAATTCTTGCGCCAGCGGGGAGTTCGGTGAGCGATAGTTGAGCGCTGTGCTCCCGCTGCTGGTTGTGATGTCGTAGCCAGGCCGGAAGCGCAAGGCGCCGTTCGTCGCTCGTGCGATAGGCCATTGCGTACGCCCACGCACGCAGTATCTTCTGACTCAAGTTTTCGGGTTTGCCGTTCCATCGTGGCGTAACCGGTGTCATCAGAGTATGGCGGGCGCCGATCTCTTGAAGCGCGGGTTTGAAGGCGCTGCCGTGAAAATTTTTTCGTTGTCCGTGATGAGGCGCCCGATCTGCATGCCTCTTTAATAGTACGTTGCGGGAGAGCCGTTGCAAGAAGATGGCCGCCACCTCGGGACTTTCGCGAGCGTACACCCGCGTAGCAGTGTGCCGTCTCGCGTCGTCGACGGCGACGTAGATCGCACCGTAGCCGGGCTTTTCGAGCGCCGTTGGCGATCGCCCTAGTGTGCTGACCGGTAAGTGAAGCGGCACTTCCGGTTTTTTCGTAGAGTGGTCCTTGCAGATTTTTTTCGAACGGGACGGTTTCGCGTTCTTGTTGTGCTCGGTAGCATAAACCGATATCTCGCGCTTGAGGTCACGAACGCTTTTGAATGTTCCGCGACGAATTCGTTTCATGGCCTTCTCGCGATCGAATTTACACCCATCGCCACCGAGCAGCTCGAGGGCGCTCAGGAAAATGTTCGCTCGCCGGCTTGGCAACAGTCGCCGGCTTCGGGTACACTTTTTTTAACAGCGTATCTCCGGTTTGGTGTTGTGGCCTCGGAGCTACGCTGTTCTTTTATGCACTACCCCCGGCGATCCGGACGGCCTCTATCTCTTCTACGAAGCCTCTTTGGAGGGTTAACGTTGTTAATGCGCGCGATCCTTGCGAGCTCCCTTTGCGTTGCGCTCGCCGGCACGTGGTTGCCGGCTCACGCGGCGCCCATGCGGCCGGACGCAACAGTCGGCGGCAATGCGTACGGCGCATTGTTGCCGATCGGCGAATACATCACGCCGCTCGTTGCTCCCGGCTCTTCGCTGCAGCAACTGAGTACCGGACTTCGTGCCGACGGAACCGCCGATGCTAACGGTGGTATCTCGACCGTGCTCAGCCCTGACGGCAAAACGCTCTTGGTACTCACGAGCGGCTACAACACGGGCTTCTCAACCACCTCCGGCACGTCGATCACCGTGCCGTATCTCAATCCGATAACCGGCATTGCAGCCACGGGCCCAAGTGCGCAAACGAACACGTTTCAGTGGGTGCTGGTGTACGACGTCAGCGGCACGGTGCCCGTGCAGAAGCAGCGCATCGCGTTGACGAGCGCTTATCAGGGAATCGCCTGGAATCCTGAAGGTACGCGCTTTTACGTATCCGGCGGTAAAGATGATCGAGTCTATATCTACAAGCCGAGCGCGCGCGGGTGGCTCCCCGACGCGCCGTTCGTGATCCTTAATCATGACTCGAACGGGACGAACACCGTGCCGTCATTCGACGCCGGCGCTCAGGTTGCGGGCGTCTCGATCAGCGCCGACGGGAAATATTTGTTTGCCGTCAACCATCAGAACAATTCCATCACGGTTGCCGACGCTCGAACACGCAAAGTGTCGGGTGAGTTTACGCTACCGGGGACAGCAACCGACAATGGACAGTTTCCGGTCTGGGCGACGCCGCACGCCGGCTCCAACGGTGCGACCGATAAGCTCTATGTGTCGAGCATTCGCGACGGACGCATCGTCGTGTTCACCTCGGCGGGCGCGCAGAAATCCATCTTCGTCGGCGGAGAACCCAATAAGTCCGTGCTCTCACGCGATGGAAGCCGCCTCTACGCGATCAACCCCGACCTCGATCAGATCGACGTCATCAACACGGTGAACGATACCTTGTTCCGCGTGATCGACATTCGCCGCCCGGGTTACCGCTATCACGGCGCGAGCCCGAATTCGCTCGCGCTTAGCGCCAACGGCGCGACGCTTTACGTCACCATCGCAGGTGAGAACGCCGTCGGCGTGATCGACGTGGCGAGCGGCACGGTGCTTGGACGCATTCCGACAGCCTGGTACCCCAGTTCAATCACGATCAGCGCCGACGGCAAGAATCTCTATATTTCGAACATGAAGGCTAATACCGGCCCCAATCCGTACAACGGCTACCTCACGTCGGCTCTGCCCCCGAACGATACCACGTTCCGCTTCGACTACGTGCTGGGCCGCGAAAAAGGCGGACTCGAGTCGCTGCCGATTCCGGATCAGTCGACGTTGGCATACCTGTCGGCGATCGTCGACGCGAACAACCGCTTCACCGCCAATCGTCAGATCAGTCCGATGATGCGATACTTGCGCACCAAGATCAAACACGTGATCTACATTCAGAAAGAGAATCGGACCTACGACGAGATACTCGGTGACTTGCCGATCGGCAACGGCGACCCGAGTCTGGCGTATTTTCCGCAACCCCTCACGCCCAACTTCCACTCGCTAGCCATGCAATTCACCGACATGGATAATTTCTACACCGCCGGCGACGTGAGCGGCGATGGTTGGAACTGGGACTACGAAGGCTACAATAACGACTACAATCACCAGGCGCAGCCGATCGGTTATGCCGGTGATGGCTTCTTCGGGAGTAACAACTTCGAAAATCTCAAAAACACCGAGGACAACGCCGGCACGAGCGACGACCGCCCCGGTCAAACCGGCGGATATCTCTGGGACAGCGCTTTACGCGCCGGCCTTTCGATCCGGCACTACGGACAATTTGGAGCCCGCAATACGGCGATCGTGCGCTATGCCGACCGCAGTCACACGGTCCAAGGTCTGCCCATATATGCTCCGCTCGTCGGTCGCAGCGACGTCTATTTCCGGCCCTGGGACGTCAGCACGCCCGACGAGTACCGCTTCGAGGAATGGAAAGACGAATTCGACGCGTACGTCAAGAACGGCAAGTTGCCCAACTTCGAGTTCATGTGCATCATGATGGACCACACGGGTGCCTTCTCGGGGAAATACGCGAACGTCGGCGGCCTCACGACTCCGGAACTCGACGCCGCCAGCAACGACCATGCGATCGGTCAGATCGTTGACGCGGTCTCACACTCACCGTATTGGGCCAGCACCGCGATCTTCATCGAGGAGGACGACTCACAAGCCGGCCCGGATCACATCGATTCGCACCGCTCGCCCGCGTACATCATCTCGCCCTATACCGCGCACAACAAAGTTGTTCACACCTTTTATACGACCGTGAACGTCGATCGCACGATGGAGGACTTATTGGGCATGGATTACCTCGGGCTTAATGACGCCAACGCTGCGTCGATGGATGACGTGTTCGCAACTCAGCCCGACTTGCAGCCCTATAACGTCCTCATCCCTGGAAATCTGTGTCAACCTCCGGTCCACACGGATCTCGTTCCGGATTGTTACAACCCGCAGATGCAATCACGGAAGACACGTGCGATTCGCACGCTGCACGACGGACGCTGGTGGGGAGTGCACACCAATCGCTTCTCCTTCCGAACCCCAGACGGAAACGATGCCGGTAAATATAACCGCCTGTTGTGGGAGGGAATCGTCGGGAAGGCTGTCGCGTATCCTGAAGATCGCACCGGAAACGATTTGACGCAAAATCGCACGGCGTTCCTTACGACCGCTCGATCCCCGCTCGACACAACGCGCTAAACAACGCTGGTTTCCGGACGTTCTTGCGGTTAACGCGAGAGCGTCTGGGGTCCCGCGTTCTTGGCAGCAACCCGTGCGATCGAAATCGATTGACGTACGCCCGCACTCCGGCGCATCGGCCCGGGGGCGTCGTCGGCACGTCGCGGTGTCGCGTACTACTGTCGAGTATGCACGGCGAAATAGCGTCAGCTTCGTCGAAGCTTGCGATATTGGGTAAACCCCACAGTTGGCTATGAGTCGCGGTCGCCAAGAATCTCAACCGACTTCATATTCTCGCAGCGTTGACCAACTTGATCATTTGCAAGAGACTACTACGACTCGCGGCAACATAGCTGCCTCACATCAGCGCAAAACGTTCACACTCGAGCGCTCGGGTGCTGATCCGAGTGCAGCCATTCGTCAAATCGAGCAAGCCGACTTCAACATTAGGCCGATCGCGAGGCTCGTTCAGACTGTCCCTATCTGCGTACGGTGAGGATCAGCCGCAGGCCGATCGGCTCGATCGAGAGCGCGTCGGTCGGTAACGGACCGTAGGTCGGAGCGCGGTTCACGTCCTGACCGATGATGCCGCGGTACGGCTGCCCGGCACCGAATTGCGTGAAGCGTCCGGTGGCGACGTTAAAGATATTCGTCCCGGCGAGCGAGAGATCGTCGCCGCCCGGCAGCTCGCGGCCGACGAGCGCGTTGACGATGGTGAACGGCGGTCGTGCGAGCTCGTTGTCGTTTCCGCGCACGATCGCGTCGGCGGCGGCATGCCAACCGCGGTTGGCATGCCGACTGCAGCGACGCTTGCTGCTGCGGGATGCCGAGGAACTGCGCGCCGTCGACGAGCGTGCCGCCCGACGTCGGGTTCGCGAATTGCGCGTCGAGGCCGTGCGGATAGGCGACGTTGAGGCCGTAGCGAGCGGTGAGCAGCAGATGCGCGCGGGTTACGCGCTGCGCGAAGCTCGCCTCGAGCCCGTCGTAGACCGCGTTTCCGACGTTTGAGGTGTACGAGATGCACGTCGTGATCGGCGTGGCGTACGAGTTGCCGGCGCACGTGCCCGCGGCGACGGCCGCGAGCGGATAGAAGATCTCGACGGGATCGCGCAGGTTCGTGCGATAGAGCGAGACGTCGGCCGTCGCGTCGCGCGAGAGCTTGCGCGATGCGCCGAACTCGTATTCGGTCGCGCGCTCGGGGCGCTCGTCCGCGCTGCCCTGGCCGAGGAAAACCCCGTTGCCGTCGAGCTGCAACTGCGCGTAGGGGGAAGCGTACCGTTCGATCAGGAGCGGCGCACGAAAGCCTGTCCCGAGCGAGAAGTGCACGGCCGTCGCCGCGTCGGCGCTGTAGCTCGCCCCGAAGCGCCCGTCGAGGTTCGAGCCGAACGTCGAATAATGCGACTCGTAGGCCCCGGCGTCGAGCCGGAGCTTCGGCGTCGGCTCGACGCCGCCGCGGAGGAACGCGGTCGCGATGCTCTGCCCGAGTAGTGCCGACGGACCCGCAGGCGCGGCGAAGCTCAGCGATTCGTGACGAACGTAGCCGCCGAAGGCAACGTCGGACGTTGCGAACGTGCGTTGCCAGGCGAGCGAGAGATCGTCGCGGCGGTCGGCATGGTCAACATCGTAGGCGGAGCCCACGCCGCCGTCGATCGCCACCGCGTCGTCGCTCTCGGAGAGCTCCGCCGTGAGCTCGCCCGCGCCCAGCGCCGCCCGGCCACGCAGCTGGTATGCGCGAATCGTCTGCGCGAACGTCTGATCGCCCGGCCGACGAAGCCGCCGTAGTGCGTTAACCCGACGTCGGCGGCGTTGCGGTCGATGCCGTTTAGGCTCGAGCTCTGGTCGCGTGCGTCGCCGAGGACGAAGTAGCGCGCGGTCACGGCGGCGTCGCGGGAGAACGCGTACGTCAGCGTCCCGAGCGCCGTGCGCGCGCCGAAGCCCGAGCCCAGGTGCGCCGCGCAGGGTGCGCAGGTCGCGTCGGTCGACGAGTAGAGCGGCACGGTCTCACTGATGAAGCCGCTCGCCTGCTGGTCGTCGAGCGCCGTCGCGTAGCCGAGCTTGCCGAGCGTCCCCGTCGCGTTGACCCACGCCTCGGTACGCCCGAAGTTCCCGACCGAGTACGCCGCCGCCGCATGCGGGACGGCGGTCGGCCGCAGCGAGACGAGATCGATCGCGCCGCCGAACGTGTTGCTGCCGTTCCGATCGTTCGGACCTAAACCTTCGGTCACGTCGATCGCGGAGAAGGCGGCGACGGGAGCCGCAAGAGGTCCAGGTCGCCCGTGTTCCCGTCGCTCAGCAGCTGCCCGTCGAGGGCCAGGAGCGACTCCGAGGGATCGGGTCCACGCAGCGCCGCCGCGGCGACCGCGTTCGCGCCGCCGCCGTCCGGTCGCGCGAACGTTACGCTCGGCAGCGTCGCGAGCCGTCGACGACGCGGTCGTCGCCGAGCGCGTCGAGCGACGCGCGCGAGAGCGTGACGGACGGGACCGTCCCGACGATCGTCGCGAGCCCGCCGTCGACCGTCGCGCCACCGATGCGCCGGAGCTGCGGCGAATCCAGCGGCTCGAGCGCGAACGTGACGTGGACGTCGCGGTTGCCGTTCACGGCGATCGTCAGCGGCGCGTAGCCGCGCGCGGTCGCGCAGACGCGATGCGGACCGTGCGGCTCCGTGAGGGCGAAGTCGCCGTCGGCGTCGGTCGTCGGCGCGACCGCCGCCGCGCCGTCGACGGCGATCCGGCTTCCGGCCACGGGCGCGCCCGAGGCGCTGCGCACGCTGCCGGCGATCGTGCAGCACAGCGCGACGATCATCACGGGCGGCGCTCCGTCAGTCGCCGTCCGTCGCGCAGTCCAGCGGCGGCGCGGGCGGGATCACCGTCGGTGGCTGCGTCGCGAAGAACGCGTCGATGTCGCGCATCGCGGCGGTATAGTCGGCGCCGACGCGGCGCGCGACGTCGAGGGTCGCCGCGGTCGGCGGCCCGTCGGCGCCTCTGAAGCCCAACCCCTCGAGATTCTCGCGCACTTTGCCCGGACGCTGGATCGAGTCTTCGTCGTTATGGTAATCCGCCGTCAGCGTTCCGCGTAGCGCGAGCGCTCGTGCTGCCGACGGGCCGCCGAGCTTGACGATCGCGTCGAGCCGGTTGAGTGCGGCGTCGACCGTCGAGAAGCGTTCGGTCGTCTGCGCTGCGAGCGCGAACGCCGCGGCGTGTTGCGCCGGCGTCCAGCTCGTGCGGGGATCCGCGCCGACGGTCACGGGCTGCGTGAGCGTCTTGCCGTCGAGCGACATCTCGAGCGTGTATCGCCCGGGCACCACGGTCGGGCCCGTGCGCGGGCCCTTGTACTTCTCGCGCGCGGCGCCGTTCCAGCGCACCGGACCGTCCTCGCGCAGGTCCCACGTCGTGCGATTGAGTCCGGCAAAGTTCGTGACGAATGGCTCGGGTTTCTTCTCGACGCAGTGGTCGCCCGCGATCGTCCGGACGAGCGCGTGGCGCACGTCGTACACGCGCACCGCGGGCGCGGCCGTTCCCGCCGTCTTTTGATAGAACGAGATTAGCGCGCCCGCGGGCGGATTCTTCGCGAAGTAAAGCGTGTAGGTTCCCTCGTGATCGTCGTTGCGCGAATACTCGTACGCCTCACGCGGCGCGAAGAGCATGGCGCCCGCGGCTTCGGCGGCACCGAGTCCCTGCACCGGGTGCGCGTCGTCGAAGATCATGAGCCCGTGGCCGTGCGTCGCGAGCAGCAGGTCGTCGTAGCGCGGCTGGATCTTGATGTCGTAGACGGCCGCGGTCGGCATGTTGAGGTTGAACGGCCGCCACGTTGCGCCGTCGTCGTACGAGAGCTGCAGCGAGCGTTCGAGCCCCGCGTAAACCATGCGCGGCGTCTTGAGATCGGGCCGGATCGAGCGCGCGGCTTGATCCGCGGGCAATCCCTTTGCGATCGACGTCCAATGCGCGCCGCCGTCGTGCGTGACGAACGCGTACGGCGCGCGGTCGCCGAGGAGATGCCGGTCGTACACCGCGAACGCCGTGCCGGGGACCAGCGGCGACGGCGCGACGTTTTCGAAGCGGCCGTTCGGCGGCAGCCCGGGCGGCGTGACGTTGGTCCAGTGCGCGCCACCGTCGACCGTGCGCTGCACGAGGCCGTCGTCGGTGCCGACCCAGATCTCGCCGCGTCGCAGCGGCGAGCCTTCGATGTCGAGGATCGCGTCGGTGTATTCCGCACCCGAGACGTCGTTGGCGAGCGGTCCGCCCGAGGGGCGCTGATGCGCCTTGTCGTCGCGCGTGAGATCGGGGCTGATCACGTGCCAGGTCCGGCCGCGATCGCTCGTCGCGAAGACGACGTTCCCGCCGAACCAGACGTCATGCGCGTCGAAGGGATCGAACGCGATCGGCGAGTTCCAGTTGAAGCGATACTTCGCCAGTGAAAGGTCGAACGATGCCGCCGCGAGCGACGACCACGGCGAGATCGGGCTATTGCGGCGCTGGCTGCGATCGTAGATCGTGAGATAGCCGTCCTGCGAGTCCGTCCAGACGAGGTTGGGGTCGAGCGGATCGGGGAGCGCAGAGACGCCGTCGCCGCCGACGACGCTCGTCCAATCGCGATTGGGCAGCCCGTCGGGATTGAGCCCGTCCGAGGGGCCGCAGAAGGCGCTATTATCTTGGAGTGCGCCGCAAAGCCGGTACGGCGTCCCGTCGTCGTAGCCGACGTGGTAGTTCTGACCGATCGGGACGTTCTCGAAGAACGACCAAGCCTCACCATCGACGGAGACCGCGTACCCGCCGTCCTCGCCCGCGATCATGCGCTTGGGGTCGTTCGGCGCGATCCAGAGGCTGTGATAGTCGACGTGCACGCCGTCGGCGATCGCTTCGAATTTCTTGCCGCCATCCTTGCTCTCCGAGAGCATCTCGGAGATGCCGTAGACGTGGTTCGCGTCCTTGGGATCGACCGCGACGTGGGAGAAATAGAACGGCCGCTGATCGACGAGCGTGTCCTTGGAGACGAGCTGCCATGTCGTACCGGCGTCGTCGCTGCGCCAGAGAATGCCGCTCTTGCTTTCGATGAGCGCATAGACGCGCTTCGGGTCGCTCGGCGCGACGGCGAGGCCGATGCGGCCCGTCTCGCCCGGCGGTAGACCATGCTCGGCGAGTCGTGCCCAGTTCGCACCGCCGTCGGTAGATTTGAAGAGCCCGTCCTGCGGGCCGCCGCTCGTGAAGTTCCAGGGCTGGCGGCGGAACTGCCACATGCCCGCATACATGATGTTAAAGTTCTTCGGATCGAAGGCGAGATCGCTCGCACCGGTCTGCGGCCCTAGATACAGGGTCTTCGTCCACGTCTTGCCGCCGTCGGTCGTGCGGTAGATGCCGCGGTCGACCGAATCCGCGAAGAAGTTGCCCATCGTCGCGACGACGATGCGCTTGGGATCCTTCGGGTCGATCGCGATGCGCGAAGTCGAGAGCGTGGCGTCGAGCCCCATGTCGGTCCACGTTTTGCCGCCGTCGCCCGAGCGGAAGATCCCGCCGCCGAGGATGACGTCGTTGCGCGGATTGGTCTCGCCCGTGCCGACCCAAACGACGTCGTCGTTTGTCGGATCGAGCGCGACCGCGCCGATCGAGGCGACGGGCTCCTTATCGAACACCGGCTTCCAGCTCGCGCCGCCGGTGGTGGACTTCCATACGCCGCCGCCCGCCGAGCCGAGATAGTAGAGCTTCGGGTCGCGCGCCGAGCCGACGACGCTCGTGACGCGGCCGCCCGAGATTCCCGGGCCGACGGAGCGCCAGCCGAGCTGGTTGAACGGTGCCACGGGCGCCGGCGTCGGGGAGCCGCTCGGGCTCGGAACCGGGCTTGCCGGAGGTGAGGGCGCCGCGATCGCGGGCCGTTCCTCGCTTTGTGGATAGGCCCGGCTGCCGGCAACGGCGATCGCGGCAAGGACGAAGACGAACGACGAAAGGACGCGCACAATTCGCGAGTTCCGCTGCGGCGTCTGGGCGACCCGCGCCACGCGGTTAGCGTTCGCCCTTGTTGCCATACATGAACGTCGGCAGGATTCGACGGTCGCGAAACATTTCGGCGCGCGCGAACCTACATCGGGCATGTCGATCCGAACTCGCCTCGTCACCGCCGTCGCCGGCGCGATCTCGCTCGTCGTGTGCCTGGCATCGGCGCGTACGCCGGTCGTCGCCGCGGATGACATCGCAGAGGTACGCGCGGTCGGCGCCTTCGATCGCGTCGGGAGCGACGGCGTCTTCACGGTTCACGTCACGGTCGGCGCTCGCGAGCAGAAGGTCGTCGTACGCGGCGCGCCCGACGTCGTCTCGCGAACGGTCACCGAAACGCACGACGGCACGCTCGAGATCCGGCTCCGGTCGGGCGTGCCGACGCAGAACATGAACCGGCCCATCATCGTCGACATCGACGTCCCGGCGCTGCGGCGCTTCGAGAACGCAGGCGTCGGAACGGCGACGCTCACCGGGCTCTCGGGTGAGGTCGCGCTCGTGAACTCGGGCACCGGCACGATCTCGGCGACGGGCACCGCCACGCGCGAGACGATCGACAACTCGGGCGTGGGTGCGGTCGATGCGACGAACGTCCGAGCCGGCGACGTTACCGCGACGTCGAGCGGCGTCGGGAGTATCAAGCTTCGTGCCACCGGCACGCTGACCGCGAACGTGAGCGGCATCGGGCACGTCACGTATCTCGGTGCTCCGACGCACGTTGCATCGCACGTGTCGGGTCTCGGGAGTGTGGAACCCGGCTGAGCGTAGCGGCGCGATCTCCCGAACGGGGGGTTAGCACTGCTCGCCGGAGAGCCGAAGGCTCAGCCATACCAGATCCCGCCTCGAATCCACGGGCCTGGTAACCCATCGGAATCGAACGACCTTGCCGAGCGGCGGCGTATTCTTGTGTGGACGCCTTACCTGACGACGATATTCTCGTTCACGCGGCGGTCAATCAAAGAAGCGTCGGCATGGTCCTGCGAGCACTTCGTGGATCGTCGTGAACTCGACGAGCCGCTTTCGCGTCGATGCATCGCGGATCGCGGCCGCGCGGGGGGCATAGCGTTCGATCAGTGCGTCATAGCGAATGAGGTGAGCTCCGCGATGGTTGCCACGGCGAGCCGTTCTTCTTCGGAATAGATGCGCTGCGCATGGGCAACGATGATGCCGGCTACCCAACCGGTTCGCGACCGGAGCCGTCCGTGCAAGAATGACAACGTGTCGAGTCCGCACGCGGACGAAACTGCATCGCGTTGCTCGCGAACGCGCGCGAGCAGCCACGACTCTTCGGCGCCGGAGACGTACGTGTCGCCCGGTTCGCACACGTCGGGATAGCGGTGCAATGCATCCATGCCGTCTCGGCCGAGGGCAGGTGCGAGCTCGGACACGAACGCGGTAACGCGCGCAACGTCATTGCGGCGCCCATGGAAGCGTGAGAATTGCCAATTGCCGTCGTCATCGCGGAATCGATCGTGGACGACGGCCGCATCCGGGAAACGTGCGGCGAGCATGTCGGTCGCTACGTCTAGCGCTTCGGCCTCCGACGTTGACGACCACAACTGCTTCATCGCGCGGCGCGCCCAGGCGAACGCCTCGATTGCATCGCCGGCTTGCACGCCGAATACGGACGGTAGTCCGGGGGTACCCGCGGCGTACAGCGCGCTGCGATCGGCTTTGCTCAGCATCAGGACGTCGGCGAGACGTCCGAGGAGGGTGGTCGAGACATCGATTCGTGCGCCGCGCTCGAGCATCGCGTACCAAACGCGCGTGATGTCGGCGGCTTCGGCGATTTCCTCTTGTGTGACCGGTTTTCCGATGCGACTGGTGAGACGTTGAAATGTGCCGAGGGTGGTGATTTCCGAATGGATTTGCTTTCGCGCCTCACGCAGGAGTGTGCCGAGAGGTCCGGTTCGAGCGGAAGGTTCCATCGCTTGGATGGTTCGTTCTTCGCGAAACGGCTCCCGGCCAGATAGCGCCGGAATGATAACCGGTAGTTTACAGACGCCGTCTTTCGCGCCGCTATGCTCGTCACGACGTTTAGGCCGCTTTTTTGGCCACGCCTTTGCTGCAGCAAAAGTGTGCGTTCGCGTATCGCTCAAAGTTCGGAGAATCAACACGTGATGGGAACAGCGATTGTCACAGGCGCTTCGGGAGGAATCGGGCGAGCCGTCGCTGAGCGGCTCGCCGCCGACGGATATTCTGTGGCCGTGCACTACTCCGGCAACCGGGACAAAGCGCAAGAAGCGGTAAGGGCGATTAGCGCTGCCAGTGGCAAGGCGGCGGCGATCGGTGCCGATATTTCATGCCCCGACAGCGTCAAAGCGCTCTTCGAACAGGCGAAATCGAAACTCGGCGATGTCTCGGCCGTTGTGAACTGCGCCGGTATCATGCCGATCGCCCCGATCGCAAACGGTGACATCGAAGCGTTCGACAAGGTGATCGCGACAAATCTGCGCGGCACCTACCTCATGCTGAGCGAGTCTGCAAACCACGTGCTCGACGGCGGCCGCATCATCGTGTTCTCGAGCAGCGTGGTCGCGAAGAGTTTCCCCGGCTACGGTGCCTACGTCGCATCGAAGTGCGGCGTCGAAGGGCTCACGCACGTGCTTGCAAACGAACTCGGTCAACGCAACATCACCGTGAATTCCGTTGCGCCCGGGCCGGTCGCGACCGAACTCTTCACCAAGGGCAAGAGCCAAGAACAACTCGACGCGATGCGCAAGATGACGCCGCTCGGCCGCATCGGCGAAGTCGGCGACATCGCGGGGGTTGTGAGCTTTCTCGCGGGCATCGACGCCGGCTGGATCAACGGCCAGATCATCCGCGTGAACGGCGGCTTCGCGTGATGCCGATGAACGACACATTCGTGAAGCAAATAATCCTCATTACCGGTGCGTCCAGCGGATTCGGAAAGCTCGCCGCCGAGGCGCTAGCCGGAGCCGGACACACGATGTTTGCGAGTCTACGCGAGACGACCGGGCGTAACGCCTCCGTCGTAGCGGACTACGCAAAATTTGCGAAAGAGCACGGAGTCGATCTTCGCGCGCTCGAACTCGATGTGAGCTCGGAAGATTCCGCCATCGCGGCGGTTCGCGAGATTGTTACGCAGGTTGGCCGGCTCGACGTCGTGGTGCATAACGCCGGTCACATGACGTTCGGCCCGTTGGAAGGTTATACGCCCGAACAGATCGCGAGCGAATACGACGTTAACGTCGTGAGTACGCAGCGAATCAATCGCGCGGCGCTGCCCATCATGCGCAAACAACGTAGCGGACTCTTGATCTGGAACTCGAGCAGTAGTGCTGCCGGCGGGGACGCCGCCGTATCTCGGGCCCTACTTTGCCGCAAAGGCCGGGATGGACGCGTTGGCCGTTGCGTACGCGAAGGAACTCACGCGCTGGGGCATCGAGACGAGCATTGTCGTGCCCGGCGCGTTCACCAAAGGAACCAACCATTTCGCCAACGCGAGCGCACCGGCGGACGAAGCGATTGTCGATGCGTATGAAACCGGGCCGTTTCATGGGTTTGGCGATCAAGTGAAAGAGGCGTTCGCGTCAATCGTTCCCGAGGATGCCGACGTTTCGAGAGTCGCCGACGTGATGGTCGACATCGTCAACGCTCCTCGCGGGAAGCGTCCGTTCCGCATCGGCGTCGACGCAACGGACGATGGCTCGATGGTCGTCAATCCGATGTTGGATCGTGTGCGCGCCGAGATGTTGCGTCGCGTTGGTCTAGGCGACTTGCTCACGGTCAAGATGTAGATCGGGAGAGTTTCGTCCCTGAGTGTGCGTTGAGTTGGTCGTAGAGCCGTGGCTGCGCTCGACCCAACACTCCGCCAATCGTCATCTCGCACGAGCCAGAGGATTACGGAAACTCCTGAACACCGCTACACTCGAAGGCCTCGGACCCGATGAACAAGCGGAACGGCGCTCGCCGCAATCGTTCCTCGCAGATTTTGGCAGGGAACGCTGTCCTCAATGGCCTCGAAAAATCGGCCGTCTCAACCATCGTCGCGAACGGCGCCCTCGTAACGCATCACCTCGGTGCTTTCGATCGTCACCATGATGAAGGACGGAAGTCAGTCGAAGTCGGGACAATCGGCCGTGAGGGAATGTCCGCTTTTCCATTTGCGCGCGACGCAGCATCTTGACCAACGGACGACGCGGGGACGTGCGCTCGAAAGGAGAAGCGCGGCGACTTCTCTGCGATCGAGGTGTGGGAGAGCGAGCACGCGTTGCACGCGCATTTCGGAAAGCAAGCCGAAGCGCTCGAGCGAGCGAAGCAGATGCTCGACGGTGAGCCGACCATCACGGTTCTCGAAGCGCGGTAGACCGGTCGGTTCGCGCGGGCGTCAGCCCTTGAAGTAGGGCACGCCCGCGCGCAGGACCACATTTGCGAACGGCGTCGCTTCGCCCGTGCGAACGACGAACGCGGCATGCGCGACGCGAGCCTTGAGTGAGTCGTGCGACATCGTTTCGACGGTCGGCACGAGGTCGCGGATGAGCGCGTAGCACGCTGGGTTGTGCTCCGCGATCGGCGTCGAGACGGCGGCCGCCTCGACGACGACTTCCTCGAGCACGGCGCGCAGAACGAGTTCGAAGGCGGGCGTGCCGTAGACGACCGCGAGGTCGATTGTCGGTACCGTCGCGGGCACGGGCAAACCGCTATCGGCGATCACGAACGTATCCGTGTGCCGGAGCGCCGCGAGCGCCCGCGCGAGCTCGACGTTGATGATCCCACGTAACTTCATGTGAGCTCCTCGCGGCGCGGTAACGACGCCTGCGCGCCGGACTTTCGGACGGCGAACGATCCCACCCGCACCGCGAGCGTCACCGCGGCTTCGATCGTTGCACCGCGCGCGAGCTCGAGCGCGAGCGCTCCGGTGAACGCATCGCCCGCCCCCGTCGTGTCGACGACGTCGACGGGCGGCGCGGCGACCCGTCCCGAGCCGCGCGCGGACGCGTACGCGGCACCCGAACCGCCGAGCGTGATGACGACCGACCGCGCTCCGCGCGCGACGAGAGAGGTCGCCGCCGCCGCCGCGGACTCCGGCGTGATCGGCTCGCCGTAATAGAACGCCGCTTCACCTTCGTTGACGACGAGCGGGTCGAGGCAGCGCAGCAGTCCGTCCGGCAACGTTCGCGCGGGTGCGGCGTTGAGGATCGCGCGCCGACCGGCACCCGCCGCGAGCTCGAGCGCGCAGACGACCGCATCGACCGGCACCTCGAGCTGCGAGAGCGTCACGGCGGCCGCGCGGATGTCGGCGGTCGCCGATTCGACGTCGGCGATCGCGAGCCGGGCGTTCGCACCCCGGCTCACGACGATGCTGTTCTCACCGTCGGGCGTAATCGTGATGATCGCGCTGCCGGTCGCGACGTCGCTCGTCCCCAGCAGATACCGGTCGTCCACGGCCATCGCGCGCAGCTCGGCGCGTAACGTCGCGCCGCGCGCGTCGTCGCCGACGCGGGCGAGCAGCGCGATGCGGCCGCCGAGCCTCGCCGCCGCCGACGCCTGATTGCCGCCCTTCCCGCCGGGCGACGTGACGAGATCGGACCCGGCGATCGTCTCGCCCGGCAGCGGTCGCCGCTCGACTGCGATCGCGAGGTCCGTGTTGATCGAGCCGACGACGAAGACGTCGTAACATTGGTTCATCGTAGTCAACGCTGCTTCAGCCATCCTCGAGCCCGGTGATCGCCGCGACGATCGTAGCGTTGCTCGTCTCGCGTGTGATCAGCTTTGCGACGGTCGTGCCGCGGCGCATCACCCAGATGCTGTCGGAGAGCCGCATCACCTGTTCGAGATCGTGGCTGATGATGAGCTGCGCGATTCCCTCGCTCCGGAGACGCGTGATGAGCTCCTCGACGCCCGCGGTCTCCCGCACGCCGAGCGCAGCCGTCGGCTCGTCCATGATCACAAGCGCCGAACCCCAGCTCACCGCCCGGCCGATCGCGATCGACTGCCGCTGGCCGCCCGAGAGCTTGCGCACCTTGGAATGTACCGGCGGCATGTTCGGCAGGAGCCGCTCGACCGTGGCCTTCGCCTGCGCGGCCATTGCGCGCCGGTCGAGGATGCGGAAGAGTCCGGAGCCCCGGCCGAGCTCGCGGTTGAGGTACATGTTCTGCCAGACGGTGAGGTCTTCGACAAGCGCGAGATCTTGGAAGACGGTCTCGATGCCGAGTGCGCGGGCCGCCTCGGGCGATGAGAACGAGACCTCGCGGCCCTCGAAGCGCAGCGCGCCCGTGTCGGGCTTGTGAACGCCCGTCATGCAGCGCACGAGCGTCGACTTGCCCGCGCCGTTGTCGCCGACGAGCGCTGTGACCTCGCCGCGCGGGCAGCGCAGCGTCGCGCCGCGCAGCGCCTGCACCGCGCCGAAGCTCTTCGTGATGTCGTCGACCTCGAAGACGGCCTGGGCCGCATCGTCGCGCGCGATCATCGCTGCAGCCGCCCGAGCACCGCCGAGGCGATGACGCCGACGGCGATCGGCTGATAGTATTCGGAGACCTGCATCAACGTGAAGCCGTTGAGGAGGACGGTGAGCAGCAGCGCGCCCGCGACGGTGCCGACGATCGAGGCGCGGCCGCCCGACAGGCTCGCGCCGCCGAGTACCACGGCGGCGATCGAGCTGAGCAGCTGCGAGGTCTGCAGCGACGGATCCGAGCCGCCGGTGCGCGCGACGAGCAGAATGCCCGCGACGCCGACGAGCGCGCCACCGATCGTATACACGGCGATGCGCAGCAGGTCGACCGAGAGTCCCATGTTGCGCGCGGCGTCGCGATTGCCGCCCGTCGCCAGGACGCGCAGACCGAACGACGTGTCGAAGAAGAGGAAGCGCGCGAGCAGTGCGATCGCGAGTGCGATGAGGATGACGTAGCGGATCGGCCCGAGCGAGCCGAGCGCGAGCTTCTGCAAGAACGTACTGTTGACGGTGAGCGATTGGCCGTTCGTGACGATGAGCGCGAGCCCGTTGAGCACGCCGAGCATCCCGAGCGTCACGATGAAGTCATTGACTTTTAATTTCGCGATGAGGAACCCGTTGGCGAAACCGGTCGCGCCGCCGCCCGCAATCGCGATCGCGATCGATCCCGGAATGCCGACGCCGTGCGTGAACGCGAGCCCAAAGAGCACCGCGGTCCACGGCAGATTCGAGGCGATCGAGAGATCGATGCCGCCGACGACGATCGCGAACTGCTGGCCGATCGCGATGACGACGAGGATCGCCGCCGCGACGAGCACGTCGCTGATGTTCGGCAACGTCAGGAAGACGGGCGTCGCGAGCGAGAACGCGACGACGACGAGCACGAGCCCGAAGAGGACGGCGTTGTCGCCCCAAAAACCCGGGTCGCGCACGGCAGAGCCGATGCGCGTCCCGAGCGAGCCGCGCGGCGCGGCGATCGTGGAGCTCACGTTATTTCGCGAAAGGGTCGTCGAAGCGGAAGAACGGCCGCGGGAAGTTCTTGATCGCCTGCGCGGCGTTCTGCTTCGTGATCAGCTCGATCGGCGAGGTCACCATTTTCGGAATCGTCTTGCCGTTCGCGAGCTGCTGGCAGGCCTGGACCGCCATCTCGCCCTCGACGTACGGGTACTGCGAGATCGATGCGGTGAGCTTGCCGCTCTGAACGGCCTGCAGCGCTTCCTGGATGCCGTCGATGCTCACGATTGCGATCTTGCCGCTCTTGCCCGCGTTCTGCACGGCTTGCGCCGCGCCGAGACCCATGCCGTCGTTGGCCGCGAAGATGCCGACGATCTCAGGATGGACCTTGAGCATGGCTTCCGTTTGCGTGAGCGCGCGGTCGCGCTCGTAATCGGCGGAGACCGCCTGCACGACGTTGAGTTTGCCGCTCGTCGCCTTGCGAAACGCGGTCTCGCGCGCGATACCGTTCTTCTCGCCGGGGATTCCCTCGAGGATGACGACGTCGCCCTTGCCGCCCGTGGCCTTGAGCATCTCCTGGGCCGCTATTTCGCCCGCATGTGAGTTATCGGAGCCGATGAACGACGTGATCTTGAGACCGGCGGCAGCGACGGCGCTGGGGTCGAGCCCCGTGTCGACGTTGATGATCGGCGTGCCCTTGCGCGAGACCGGGATGAGCGGCGTGATGATGTTCGTCGCGTTGACCGGCGTGGCGGCGAAGCAGGTGTAGTTCTGATTCGCGAGCGTCGAGATCTTTGCGTTCTCGCCGTCGGCGTCGGTTTCGTTCGCGCCCGCCTGCGCGTTGACGTCGATGCCGAGCTTCTTGCCCTCGTCGACCGCGCCGTCGCGCAGCGCCGACCAGTAGGGATTGTTGAAGTCGCGCGTGACGAGGGCGACCTTCGCCTGGGCGGCGCGGGCGGCGGTGGGACCGGTGAGCGCGATGGCCGCGATTGCCGCGATGGTGAGCGGCGCTCCGGCGCGCGCGGAAAGATGGAGTTTCATTGCTTCTCCAGTTGGTTCGGGAGTGAAGTGATGGCCGGCTCGCCGCACGACGCGCGGATGACGAGACGGCAGGGATACGTCGCGGAGGCGATCGGCTCGCCCGCGATTCGCGCGACGAGCGCGCGAACGGCCGCGGCGCCGATCGCGGCGACGGGTTGCGCGATCGCCGTGATCGGCGGTTCGAAGACCTCGAACCACGGCACGTCGTCGAAGCTCGCGAGCGCGATGCCGCTCCCGGGCCGGATGCCGAGGTGCCGCAGCGCTCGGAGCGCGCCGAGCGTCATGAGATTGTCTGCGACGAAGAGCGCGGTCGGCGACGGGCTCGCGCCCATGAGCCGTAGCGTCGCCGCCTCGCCGCTCGCGATGCTAAAATCGCCGGCCTCGATCCGCGTACGCGGGAGCGGTACGCCGCGAACCGCCATCGCCGAGGCGAAGGCGTCGAGCCGTTCACGGCCGGTCGCGACGTGGCTCGGCCCGGCGACGATCGCGATTCGGTCGTGCCCGAGGGCTCGGAGGTGACCGACGAGCTCGTCGATCGCGGCAGCGCCGTCCGCGCGGACGACCGGTGCGCCCGGCGCCGCGCGATCGATGAAGACGATCGGAACGCCGAGCGCTCCGGCCCGTGCGACCGCGGGCGAGGCGCTCGCCGCGGGCGTAATGAGCAGCCCGTCGACGCGCCGATCGAGCAGCAGGCTCGAGAAGGCGTCTTCCCGCTCGGAATCGTCGTCGGCGTTGCCGAGCACGACCGCAAAGCCGAGCGCACGGGCCGTGTCGTCGACGGCTCGGGCGAGTTCCGTAAAGAACGGATTGAGAACGTCGCTGATCACGAGCCCGAGCGTCTGCGTGCGCTGCGCTCGTAAGGACCGTGCGACGGCGTTCGGCCGGTAGTCGAGCTCGCGGACCGCTCGCAGCACGCGCTCGCGCGTCGCCGGAGCGACCCGCGTGTCGCCGCTGAGCACACGCGAGACGGTCGCCGTCGAGACGAGCGCGCGCCCCGCGACATCGCTCATGGTCCCGTCGCCGCCGGCCACGTCACAGTCCTGCAATCGATTGCACGACGCACGTTTCGCCCGAGGCCTTGGAATATTCCTTCAGGGCTTTTCGTCGTCCATGAAAACGGCACCGCGCGTGATATCGCGAAGCGGCGGCGCGTCGACGCTGTGGACGTCCTTGTTTCGGCGCGCGCCGCGAGCGGTAGGGGTCACCTCGATGAGCGACATTCGTACGACCTCGGCACCGAACGCTTTCGGAGCGAACCATCGCGCGCGCCGATACGAGCCGGTTGGTACGAAACGCGTCGTCGATCCGGCCGCCGTAACTGGCTCTGGGTAACGTACAATACGGTCGAGGAGCTCGTGCGCGTGGGGGGGGACGGCGCGGCCGAGCCCGCCGCGATGAGCGGTTATCGGTGGGTAGACGACCGGACGCTCGAGATCGACGTACGCGAGGACAATCGCTTCGCCGACGGCACGCTGCTCGACGTAGCGGCCGTCAAGCGCAGCTTCGATGAGCTGATGCGCTGGGAGTATCCGCATCCGCCCGGCAGCAGTTCAAGTACGCGCGCGGCACGACGCTCGAGATCATCGACGACCGCCAGGTGCGCATGGTCTTCTCCGAGCCCGACGGTCTTGCGGTCGGCAAGCTGCGCGCGATGTACATCATGAGCAACGCCTTCTGGGACGGCCCGGGGTTCGGCTACGCGCGCAACGGCACGGGCGACGGCCGATGGTGAAGCATTGACGAACCAGGCCCGTCGGGCTTCGGACCGTTCGTGCTGGCCGCGGGCCAGTCGACGCTCGATGACGAGCGCGTGCACGTCGGCGACGACGCCGAGGACGCGACGTGGCTCTGGCAGGAGCGCCGGTCGCCCGTCGTGCGGCTCGAAGCGAACCACGAGTATTGAGACGTCGATCCCGGGCCGCGCCTCGCGGCCGTCGAGTTTCGCAACGACGTCTCCGCAGCCGACGCGCTCGAGCTGATCTGCACGACCGAGGGTGAGATCGACATCCTCACGGAAGTCGCGCCCGCCGATGCGCAGCAGGTCGAGGATTCGAAGCACGCGATACTCGTGGCGGCCGAGGCTTTTCGGGTCGTCGTCGGCATCATCGATCGCTCTGCGGAGGGCATGCCGTTCGCGGACGTTCGCGGCCGGCTCGCGCTCAATCTCGCGATCGATCGCGAACGGCTCTGCGAGAGCGTCCTGTACGGCCGAGCCACGCCGCTCGCCGCGTTGCTCCCGGCGCCGGGCACGCCGCCGAGCGACGTGCTGCAGCCGTACCAGATGAACGCGACGCGCGCGACATCGCTGTGGCGCGATGCGGGCGGCGCGACACGGCCGTTGCGCGTCGCGACGGAGGCAAAGTATGTCGATACCGCGCGCGCGGTTGCGAACGACGTCACGACGGCGATCGGCGTCGAGACGACCGTCACGGTCCTGAGCGTCGAGGACGCGCAGAATGCGCGCCGCGCGCTCGCCGAGCGCCGAACGTCGGGGTGGGACGTCCTGATCTGGGAACAGTCACCGCAAGCGATCGACGAGCCGCCGCTCGAATTGCACCGCGCGTTCATCGGTGAATCGGGCGAGTACCGCACGGGTCCGGTCGTCCCGGAGTTTGAGCGGCTGTACGCCGAGCTCGTCGCCGAAACCGATGAGCTCGCGCAGAAGAAGATCGCGGCGACGATCGATGAGCTCGTCTACGATCAGGCGCTCGCACTCTTTCTCTACGCACCCGCGGCGCTCTACGCGGTCAACCGGCACGTGACGTTCATCCCATATCCCACAACGTTCGAGCTCGCCGATTGCGAGGTCGCGGACGGCCACTGGTCGCGCCGCCGCAGCGACTGAGCCGATGCCGCGGTCACATCGCAACGACGATGCGACCGCGGATGCGCCCGGCGAGGATCTCCGGCGCGAGCGCGATCACGTCGGCGAGCCCGACCGTTCGCGACATCGCGTCGAGCTTCGCGACGTCGAGTTCGCGCGAGAGCCGCTCCCACGCTTCGACGCGCCGCTCGGACGGCGCGCGAACCGAATCGATGCCGAGCAGCGCGACGCCGCGGAGCACGAACGGGATGACCGTGCCCGGCAAATCAATCCCGCCCGCGACACCGCAGGCGGCGATCGCACCGCCGTACGCCGTCGCCGCGAGCGCGCTCGCGAGCGTCGTCGAGCCGACGCTGTCGATCCCGGCGATCCAGCGGGCCGACACGACGGGCGCGCTCGCACGGGAGAGCTCGTCGCGGGCGATGACCGTCGTCGCGCCGAGGTCCCGCAAATACGCCGACTCGGACAGCCGCCCGGTCGAGGCGACGACCTGCCAGCCGCCCGCCGCGAGCAGCGTGATCGCGATCGAGCCGAGACCGCCCGCGGCGCCGGTCACGAGCACGGCGCCGTCCCGTGGCGCGAGGCCGTAACGTTCGAGCGCGATGAGCGCGAGCATCGCCGTGTAGCCCGCTGTACCGATCGCCATCGCGCGCTCGGGCGTCAGGGACGCGGGTAGCGGCACGAGCCAATCGCCGGACACGCGCGCGCGCTCAGCATAGCCGCCGAAGTGCGCCTCGCCGATGCCCCAGCCGTCGAGCAGCACGCGGTCGCCCGGCGCGAAGCGCGCGTCGGCCGAGTTCTCCACGACGCCGGCGAGATCGATGCCCGGAATCATCGGATACCGCCGGATCACGGGCGCGCCCGAGACGAGCGCCATGCCGTCCTTATAGTTGAGCGTCGAGTGCGACACGCGGATCGTCACGTCGCCCGGCATGAGCTCGTCGTCGCCGAGCTCGCGCAGTTCGGGCCGACCGCCCGCAGTGTCGATCACGATCGCCTTCACGCCGCACGATTCGCCTCGGCGGCGGGCGCTTCCGGCGCGCTGCATCGAGGACGTTTCGCGCCTGCGGCGTAGCATCACGCAGTCGACCCGAATTTTCAGCCGTTTCGGAATGAGGCGCTCATGGCCGCGATGTTTTGCTCCTCGTGCGGCAGCGGGCTCGATGTGCATGGCCGCTGCGAGCGATGCGTCGTTCGCGGCGCCTCGCCGCTGCGACCGAGCGAGAGCGTGCTCGACGCGTTCGCCGCACCGACCACGGACGCGAGCGTCGCGGCACCGGGTGCGCTATCGCGGTTCTCCGGCATGTGGAACTGGGGCGCGTTCTTTCTGTGTCCGTTCTGGCTGATGAACCACGGCGGCATCTGGCTCGGCATCGGCTATCTCGTCGTGAGCTTGGTGCCGTTCCTCAACCTCGTCGGGCTCGGCATGGCGATTTATTTCGGCATCAAGGGAAACGATTGGGCGCTGAAGCATCGCCGCTTCGTCGACGAGCAGCAATTCGTCGCGGTGCAGAATGCTTGGCGGAATTGGGGGTTCGTGATCTTCGCGATCGGCATCGTGTTCTTCGTCGTCCTGATCGTCTTCGATATTGCCCTCATCGGCTCGGGCGCGATGATGCATCGCGCACGCTCGACGCCGTTCTAGGCCACCGGGCGCGATGACGACGATCGTCACCGACCGGCTCGTCATCGAGCCGTTGACGATCGATCACGCGCCCGCGTATCTCGCCTACGTCACGCGCAATCGAGCGCATCTCGAACCGTGGGAGCCGGCGCGCCAGCCGGAGTTCTTCACGCTCGCGTTCCACATGGCCGCCATCGCGGCGAGCGAGCTCGACGCGCGTGCCGGCACGAGTCTCCGTTTCGTCGCCTTCGCGCGTGAGCGCGGCGAGATACGCGCGAGCGTGAATCTGTGGACGATCGCGCGCGGGGTAACGCACAGCGCGACGCTCGGCTATTCCGTCGACGCGTCCGCACAGGGCGCCGGGATCGCGACCGAAGCCGCCGGCGCCGTCGTGCGCCACGCGTTCGAGACGCTCGGGCTCCATCGGGTCCAGACGAGCTATCAACCGACGAACGAGCGCAGCGGGCGCGTCTTGCGCAAGCTCGGGTTCGTCGTCGAGGGCTACGCCCGCGACTATCTCTATCTCGCGGGCGCCTGGCAGGACGGCATCCTCGTGTCGCGCACGAATCCCGATTGGCGGCCGCCCGCGCCGTGACGCTTGGCCGCCACCGCGGCGCGTCCCGGCACCGATCGTTTCGAGCTCCTGGCCCCCGTGATCGGCAGCAGGCGGAGCGCGGGGCCACCGAGATTGCTGAATTTCGGCTTGGCGTCGACACCAGCAGCACGACCATGCCGTTGTTCTGACCGTCGCGCTGCGAATCGCTCAACGCGCCGCGGTGCGTGCGTCGCGCAGCAGCCCTTCGAGCCATGACCGGACGCCGTCCGGGCCGTCGACGACGCGGTCGGCGGCGGCGAGGAGCTCGGGCGGCGTCTCCGCCGAGCGTACCGCGACGCGCAGGAATGGCATGCCTTGCGCGCCGAGCCCGGCGGCGGCGGCAAACGCGGGCAGATCGCCGACGTCGTCGCCGATCACGGCGACGCCGCGCGCGTTCGCCTCGGCGACGATGCTGCGCACGGCGTCGCCCTTGTCGCTCGAGACGGCGGGCCGCAGCTCCCAGACGAGCCGGCCCGGGACGACCTCGAGCCCGTGCCGCTGCGCGATCTGCTCGGCGGCGCCGGCGACGTGAGCGCTCCAGCGCTCGAGGTCCGAAACGCGTCGCAGATGCACGCCGACGGCATAGGTCTTGTCTTCGAGGTGCGCGCCCGACGCGCGGACCGCGTCGTGGGCGCGCACGTCCGCGGCCGCCGCCTCGACGGCAGCCCGCGCCGCGAGCAGCCGCGGATCGACGACGAGCTCGCCGTCGCGAATTTCCTGGAGGCCGTACAACCCAAAATAGCGGACGCCCCGGGCCGGCGCGTGTTCGGCGAGATAGGCGGCCGGCCGGCCCGAGACGAGCGCGACCGCCGCGAAGCACTCGGCGAGCGCGGCAAGAAGGTCGAGGGCGCCCGGGAACGGGCGGGCGGCTGCGGGATCGTCGACGATTGGCGCGAGCGTCCCGTCGAAATCGATGCAGAGCGCCGTTTCGTGCGCGATCACGTGCGGCTTGCGAGCGGGAAGACGGCCTGCTCGCCGGGCGCGAGGGATTCCGTCCGGTCGCGCACGACCACCGTGATCGGCGGCGCACTGCTCGGCCGTGACGTCAGCGTCATCCGATCGTCGGCGAGCATGATCTCGATTCGGTGACCCCGGTAATGGATGCTGAAACGCAGGTGCTTGACGTCGGGCGGCAGCGCCGGATCGAAGCGCAGCGTCCTGCCCTGCGCGCGCATGCCGGTGAGCCGGCGCTGCACGAGATCGACGGTGCCGGCCATCGCCCCGAGGTGAATGCCCTCGGCGGTCGTGCCGCCCTGGACGTCGGAGACGTCGCTCTCGAGCGCGTGCAACAGGAACTTCCAGGCCTGCTGCGGGTCATTTCGCAGGAGCACCCATGTGCTGACGACGCCGCTGAGCGTCGAGCCATGCGCGGTGCGCGCGAGATAGTAGCGTACCGTCGCTTTGAGCTGCTCGTCCGTGACCTCGTAGCCCATCGACCCCAGCAACGCGATGAGCTCGTCTCGCGAGAGGACGTAGAGCAGCATCAGGACGTCGGCCTGCTTCGAGAGCTGATAGCCGTTGGGCGAATCGCCCTCGGCCTCGAGCACGCGATCGAGCCGTTGCACGTTGCCGTACTTCTCGCGGTAGCCTTCCCAATCGAATTCCTTGAGCTTCTCGTAGCCCTCGAACTGCGCGATGATCCCGTCGTGGAAGACCACGCGCATCTTTGCCGCGATGTCGCGCCAGCGGGCGAGCTCGTCGTCGCCGAGCGAGAGCGACTGCAGCAACTCCAGGCGATAGTGCGGCGGCAGCACGTCGAGCGCTTCCATCGCACGCTGCAGCACCCACACGGCCATGACGTTCGTGTAGCTGTTGTTGTCGATGCCCGGCGCGTCGCGGTCGGGATACGCCTCGTGGTACTCGTCGGGCCCCATGACGCCGAGGATCTCGTAGCGGCCAAGGGACTCGTTGTAGGTTGCGATGCTCGCCCAGAAGCGCGCGATCTCGATGAGCAACTCCGCGCCCGTGAAGCGCAAGAACTGCATGCTGCCCGTGACCATGTAGTGTTGCCACACGTTGTAGGCGATCGCGATGTTGACGTGGCGCTGCAGGTGCGAATGATCGGGCAGCCATCGTCCCGATTTGGGATTGAGGTGGACCTGCTGCGTCTCCTCGCGGCCGTTGCTGCCGCTCTGCCATGGGAACATCGCGCCGCGATAGCCCGCGTCGCGCGCTGCCGCGCGCGCCTCGCCCAGACGATTGTGCCGATAGTCGAGCAGCGTCTGTGCGAGCACGGGCCGCTGGAAGTTGAGGAACGGGAAGATGAACATCTCGTCCCAGAAGATGTGGCCGCGATACGCCTCGCCCGTCCAGCCGCGGGCGGGCACGCCGATGTCGAGCTCGATCGAGTTCGGCGAGACGGTCTGCAAGAGATGGAATTCGTGGAGGTGCAGCACGAGCTCGCTCCACTGATTGCCGCTGTCGAGCTCGATGTCGAAGCGTTCCCACAGGTTCGCCCACGCGGCACCGTGGCGCTCGCGGATCTCCGCGAAGCGCGGCGCGCGGTAGACGGCGGCGCGCACCTCGTCGCCGCACTCGCTGATCGCGCGATCGCGCGACGTATAGAGCGCGGCGATCTTCTCGACGGCGACGGGCTCGCGCTCCTGCATCGGGATTCGCAGCACGTGGGCGACCATGCCCCACTCGGTCTCCGTGCGCCGATCGGTCGGGACGACCGCTCCGTCGCGCACGACCTGCGTCCGCGCGCCGAGCGCGACGCGCACATGCGACTGATTCGTCTCAACCTGCAGCCAGATGGTCTCGCGACTCGCCGCGCTGCCCTCGAGGAACGTCAGGTGCTTGCCGCTGAGGTCGCGGTAGCGTTTGACGCCGGTGTTCTCGACGCGCCCGTCGAGGCCTGAGCGGACCTCGAGGATCCCCGACCAGTTCTCCGGCGTGAACGTCGACTCGATCGCGGCGAGATGTGGATCGGCCATGCTCACGAGCCGGTGCTGCACGAGGCTCGTCCGGCGGCCGCTGGGGTCCTGCCAATGCAGATTGCGCGTCAGGATGCCGCGGTTGACGTCGAGCTCGATGCGGTGGTCCAGAACGTCCATCGCGCGGAGGTCGAACCACGTGCCGCCGTCGATGCGGAAGCTCAGCGGTAGCCAGTTTGGGACGTTGACGAGATCCTCGTTCTCGACGTCGCGGTCCGCGACCACGGTCGTGAGTCGGTTGTAGAGCCCGGCGACGTAGGTGCCGGGATAGTGGACGCCGTCGGCCGTCGCCTCGGCGAATGCGCCGCGCGTCGCGAAGTAGCCGTTGCCGAGCGTGGTGAGCGCCTCGCGTAGCCCCCGGCGGCCCTCGTCGAAGCCGTCGTAGGTGAGATTCCAGACGCTCGCGGGCCGTTCACTCTCGCGCTCTCTGCGATCCGCCGTGACGCGCCGTTCGCGCAGCCGCCCCTGCGCGAGGCCGTCGACGGAAACGTCGTCGAGCGTCGTGACGACGAGGTCGGCGCCGGCGGCCGCGAGATCGTCCGTGTCATCGAGCCGCGCGACGCCGAGGGCGGACATGTGACCGGCCTTCGCGGCCTCGATTCCGCTCGTCGCGTCCTCGACGACGAAGCACGTTCCCGGCGCCACGCCGAGCTCGGCCGCGGCCGTGAGGAAGATCATCGGATCGGGCTTGCCGCGCTCGAAATCGCGCCCCGCGACGTCGGCATCGAAGAGATCGAGTAGCACGAGGCCGGGCTCGATGAAGTCGTACTCGAGTCGCTGCTCGGCCGCGAACGTGTCGAGCCGGATCTGCCGCAGGAAGAGGTTCGCGTTCTTCGAGGACGACGCGCACGCGACGGGGATGCCGGCATGCTTCACCGCTAAAATGAATCGCAGCGCGTCGGGGAACGCCATGAAGCGGCCGGCCTCGATGAGGCCGACGACCTGATCCTGCTTCGCGGCCGCGTACCGCTCGACGCGACCGTCGTCCGTCGGGATGCCGAAGTGCTCGAGCGCGGCGCGGGCGCCCGCCATCCGTGGCTTTCCGGCCATGATCCGCTGGTACAGCGCGGTGGTGAACCGATCCGGTGCGTACGTCGACCCCGCCGCCGCGTCGCGCCACTCGCCGGTCATGAGGCGCTGCAGCGATTCGCGCCACGCGAGTTCGTGCGGGGAGTCGACCAAGACGCCGTCGACGTCGAAGATCGCACCTTGAAATGCCATGCTCACCACCCGATCGAGCGTCCCGCAACTCCGCGACGCGTCGGCACCTTTGGTGCTCGGAACTGGCAACTTCCTACCGGGTTCGCCGGCGGTCGCGGAAGTGAGCTCCGCAGCCGTCCGAATCGGCGGCTCGGAGCGCAATGTGCCGATCGTCGAGGCGTCGATGACACTTCGATAGCGGACCGCCGCCTTCGCCGGCGTCCGGGTGAATGCCATGACGTCGGCGCCGAGGCCGGCGATTCCGACGATGCCGACCTTGATGCCCGCCGTCACGCCGAACTGCTTCATTGGTGTAGTAACGGTGATCGCCGAGCACAGCAGCGGTGCCGCCGACTTGGATCGAGCTTCGCCTGCAGCTTGAGGATGAGGTGCTCCGGCGCGATCATCGTCGTCGAATAGGCACGAATCGATGTCGGTTACGGGCAGCGAGCGAGTGAGGTGAGGCCGTCGCGTTCGCGCGCGTCGAGCGCCGGGACGATCCGGCGCCCCTCGGCGTGCGAGCGTCGTGCCGCGTCGAGCACGCCCGCGACGCCGATCGATTGCGCAACGGAGATCGGCGGGTCGCCCTCGCCGAGCACTGCGTCACGCATCGTGAAATAGAACGAACGCTGATCGCCGGGCGTCGCCGCGATGGCGCGCGCCTCGCCGGTCGCGCCGTCGAAAGCGACGGCCGCATCGGGATCGACGCCCCAGCCGGGGGCACCCGGCGCCATGCCCGCGCGCAGCTGCGTCTCCTGAACGTCGGGCTCGGACTTGACGAGGCTGCCGCGCTGGCCATGCACCGCGAAGCGCGGGCTGCCGCCCGCCGCGAGCATCGATCCGCCGAGCTCGACGACGCGCGCGCCGTAGCGCAGGACGAGCTCGAAGGCGTCGTCGCTGCGCGCGCCCGGCCGCTGCAACGCGAGCGTCGCGCCGACGTCGTCGGGCAGGCCGAAGAGCGCGATGGCCTGATCGACGAGATGCGGCCCGAGATCGTAGAGTAGCCCGGCGCCCGGACCGTCGCCCTCACGCCAGCGATCGCGTACGCTCGGCCGGAAGCGATCGATTCGCGATACGAAGCGCGCGACGCTTCCGAGCGTGCCTTTCTCGAGCGCGCCGAGCACGGTGAGATAGTCGCTGTCGTAGCGCCGGTTCTGAAACGCGCATAGCGTCCGCCCGACCTCGGCTGCGAGTGTCGCGAGGGCGCGTGCCTCGGTGAGATCGAGCGAAAGCGGCTTGTCGACGACGACGTGCTTGCCCGCGCGCAGCGCCGCCGCCGCGAGCGGCACGTGCGTCGCGTTCGGCGTCGCGATGACGACGAGGTCGATCCCGTCGTCCGTCGCGACCGCGAGCGAATCGGTGACGACTTCCACGTCCGGCAGCGCCGCGCGCACGGCAGCGGGCCGGCTCGATGCGACGCGCGCGAGCGCGAGGCCGGGCGTCGCCGCGATGAGCGGTGCATGAAAGGTCGCGCCGGCGTATCCGAAGCCGAGCAGACCGACGGCGATATCGCGTGCCATGCCCGATCGCTTCGCGCGCCGAACGCGCGCGCATGCTCGTCCCGACGATCGAGACCGACCGGTTGCGGCTGCGCGGCCATCGGATGGCCGACGCGCGTGCGTGCGCGGCGATGTGGGCGGATCCTGCCGTCGCGCAGCACGCGTCTCACGGCCGCGGCCACGCGCGCGAGGCGACGCGTGCGACCACGGCGATCGACGCCGCGAACGGGCCATCATTGCGGCTCGCCCGTCACCTTGGCTTCGAGCCGTTCGCGGAGTACGATACCGACACGTCGCGCGCGTTCGGACGCCCTCGTCACGGAGTTTCGCCATGATCGAATGCCATGCCGCCGCACCGGTGGACGCCTATCTCACACCGGCACCGCTCGTCGACTCGGGCTCGCCTGAGATCGCGGCGTTCGTCGCCACGCGACTTTCGGGGCATGGACCGGTCGAGGCCGCGGCGCGAGCGTTCACGTACGTGCGCGACGAGATCTCGCATTCGTGGGATATCCAGGGCCGCCGCGTCACGCGCACCGCGAGCGACGCGCTCGCATACCGAGAAGTATCTGCTACCCGAAGAGCCATCTGCTCGCGGCGCTCTTACGCGCGGCCGGTATTCCGACGGCGCTCTGCTACCAGCGGCTCACGCTACTCGACGACGACGGCGCGGGCTACGCCGTGCACGCGCTCAACGCCGTGCTGCTCGAGGGCCGGTGGCATCGCCTCGACCCCCGCGGCAACAAGCCCGGCGTCGCCGCCGAGTTCTCGCTCGATGAGGAACGGCTCGCCTTTCCGATTCGGGCACGCTACGACGAAGTCGATTATCCAACGCTCTATGCCGCGCCGCATCCCGCGATCGCCGCGACGCTCGCCGCGAACGAGGACGCCCTCGAGATGTACCTTCACGGGCTACCCGAACGGCTCGACCCGGCGTAACCCGGGGTTACGATTCGACGATCGTTAGCATCTCACCGACGAGGGAGCTCAGCTCCGAGCCGAAGCCGACGTATGGACGAGCGAGGTCTTGATCCGACGATTCGAGTGCCTTCTGCAGGTCCTCGACGGTGCTTCGGATCTCACAGGTCTTATACATCAGCAGTCTCGTGCGCTTCGCTTCGTGCGTCTCGACCATGTGTCGCCTCTGTCCCGGTGCGTTCCGTGGCGTGCAGCGCGGCGGGTGCCGTGCAGGCCGCAGCCGCTTGCCGAATTCTTCCACGTGGTCGTGCCTCTGCGGTATCGTTGACGTCCCCGATGGGCGTTCGACGACGTCTCAAAACCCGCACGGACGTCCCGAGCGCCTCGATGCGCAGTGATCTGGGAGGCGTGACAGAATCGAATCCCGTCACGTTCTCGGTACGCGCGACACGTTCGCGCATCACCCTCCGCCTCGAAGAAGAACTCCCGTGCTCGCTCCGTCGCTGACGCTCGCCCTCACCGTCACCTCCGCGCTTTTCGGCACGGGCGGCGGCTATCTCGTGCCAGCCGCGACGCCCGCGAGCGTCCTCGTCGTCGGCGGCACGCCCGCGGGCGTCGCCGCTGCGGTCGCGGCCGCGCGTGCGGGGCAGCGCGTAACGCTCGTGAGCGCGACGAACGATCTCGGCGGCGTGATGACCGACGCCATGATGGACCAGTGGGACCTCAATGAGGACGCCGCGGGCAATCCCATCGAGCGCGGCATCTTCTCGGAGCTCTACGGCAAGCTCGGCGACGTCTTCACGCCGGAGTCGGCGGCGCGCGAGCTCGCGGCGTATGTCGCGCGCGAGCCCGGCATCCGCGTGCTCTATGGCCGGTCGCTGCGTCGCGTCGACGTCGCGCCCGCCGCCGACGGCGCGCGCGTCACGACGGTTCGGTTCCGCAACGCCGGTGGCGGCGAGACCGTCATCGCGCCGACCGTCGTCGTCGACGCGACGGACGACGCCGACGTCGCCGCGGCAGCCGGTGCGAGGTACGACGTCGGCCGCCAGGATACGGGCATCGACGAGCGCGAGCAGGCCGTCACGACCATGTTCTCCGTAACCGACGTCGCCTGGTCGACGGTGCTGCGCTCCTACGACGTCGCGCGTGACGGCGCGGGCGGTGCGGGCGGGCGGCGCGCGTGGGGCTACCATCAGGATGCGGCGCGGTTCCGGCCGAGCTCGGGCGACATCGTCGTGCGCGACTTCAACTTCGGCCGCATGCCCGACGGCACGGTGACGGTCAATGCGATCAATCTCTGCGGCGTGGAGGGACTCGACCCGGCCGCCGTCGGCCGCGCGCGGGTCGAGGGCGATCGCGAGGCGTCGCGCCTCGTCGAGTTCATGCGCGCGCAGCTCCCCGGCTTCAAGCACGCCCGGCTCGCGCGCTTCGCCGCGACGCCGTACGTTCGCGAGACGCGGCACGTCGCCGGCCTCGCGCGCCTCACGACCGAGGACGTCTGGACGAGCCGCGTGCCCGACGACAGCATCGGGCTCTCGTCCTATCCGCTCGACCTGCATCCCGTCGACCCGACCGACCGGCCGGCGTTCGCGCCGATCCGGCACGTCTACGGCGTCCCCTTCGGCGCGCTCGTGCCGCGCGGGCTCGCCAACGTCGTGCTCGCGAGCCCTGCGATCTCCGCGACCCACCAGGCGGCCGGCAGCGCGCGGATCGTGCCGACGACGATCGAGGAGGGCGAGGCCGACGGCTGGGCCGCGGCGCTCGCCGTGCGCGAGGGCGTCTCGTTCCCGACGATCGACGCGACGCCGCGTCTCGTCGAGACGCTGCGAACGCGCCTCGCGACGGATTCATTCGTCGGCCGCATCACGCCGCCGACCCCGGAGCGGCGCTCCTAGCCCGTGCGCCGCGCGTCGTTCGTCGGCTCGCTCGGGATGACGGCCGCGGCGCTCGTATCGGCAGGCCGCGTCGCGTACGCGAGCGGCGCCCGCAGCGGCGCGTGGTGCAAGCCGCTGACGCCGTTCGCGCGCGACCACGCCTTCGACTTCAGTCTCGAGCTCATGGACGGCGGAGTCTTCACCGTCTCCGAGCATCTTGGGAAACCGGTCTGGCTCAGCTTCTTCACGACGTGGTGCCCGCCATGTAACGAGGAGGCCGGCGACATCGTGCGGCTCGCCCAAAAATATGGCGACGCCGCGGCCATCATCGCGGTCGACGAGATGGAGAAGCCGGCGAAGGTGCGCGCGTTTGCGGAGCGCCACGCCTTTACGTTGCCGATCGCGATGGACACGACGGGCTCCGTCTTCGATGCACTCGGCTTCAAGAGTTATCCGACGCACCTCTTTCTCGCGCCGAGCGGTGAGGTCTCATGTCTCTCGGTCGGCGATCTGACGCCCGAGCAGATGGATAACGAGCTCGCCGTCGCGCTCGCGCGACCGGCTCGAAACGTGAGGTCCTAAAGCAGCTTCGCGAGGTCGACGCGTCCCTGCGCCGCGAGCAGGGGGGCCCAGAGATCGCCGAGCCGATCGAAGCGCGCGCGCACGCTCGCGACCGTGAAGTCCACGATCTCGATGCCGTTCGCGATCTCGTCCCACGTCACGGGCGTCGAAACGCTCGCGCGCGGCGTCGGCCGCACGGAGTAGACCGATGCGAGCGTGCGGCCCCACGCGTTCTGGTTGTAGTCCACGAGCACGCGACCGGCGGGCCGCTTTGCGATCGTGTACTCGGCCGTGAGGAAGTCCGGATGCCGCTCGGCGACGGCGAGCGCGAAAGCCTTTGCGAAACGCCACACGTCGTGTTGCAGCGGCCCGCGTTCGATCGGCACGTACACGTGGATACCGGCCGAGCCCGAGGTCTTCGCGTAGACGGGAAAGCCGACTTCCGCGAGCGCGTCGCGCATGGCGAGCGCGGCCGTGCGAACGGTCGCGAACGGCGTCGGGCCGCGCTGTCCCGTCTTGACGGGATCGAGATCGAAGTGCAGGTAGTCGGGGCGATCGGGATCCGCGCAGCGCGCGTACCACTGGTTGAGATCGATGCAACCGAGGTTGACGACCCAGAGCAGCGCCGCGAGATCGTCGACGATCGGAAAGTCGATGATCTTGCCCGAGCCGTGCTCGACGGGGCACGTCCGCAGCCACTCGGGCGCCCCCTTCGGCGTGCGTTTCATGAAGAAGAAGTCGCCTTCGGCGCCGCCGGGATAGCGTTTCATCACCATCGCGCGATCGCGGAGGTGCGGCAGCAGCAGCGGCGCGACGTCGGCGTAATATTGCAGGACGTCGCGTTTCGCGAGGCCGGCCTCGCTGAAGAAGGGCTTCGCGAGGTGCGTGAGACCGACGCGTCGTTCGCCGATCTCGAGCGTCGCCGCGTCCGCGTCGCGCGGGATCGTCAGGTCTCCGGTCGTCGCCACGTGCGCTCCGTCCCGTCGTCGTGCTCGGCGGCCGCGTCCGTGCGCGGCAGGCTTAGGACAAGCACGGTTCCGGACGGAAGGACGCGTTCATGCTCGCGATCCACAAGACGTCGCTCGATCTCCTCGCTACGGTCTTGCCCCCCGATGCGCGCGAGCGGTGTACCGTCTTCTTTTGGGACGGCGCGATCGTCCCGGCGCGCGAGCCCTCGGCGTTCGGCCTGCATCTCAACGAGCCGTGGGCGCTGCGCGAGGCGCTGACGCCGCCGATCGATCGCAACACGGCGCGCGCGATCGCCTCGGGCGAGATCGAGCTCTCCGGAAACCTCGAGTACGCGATCGCCGCGCTCTATGCCAACCTCTCGCAGGTCTCGCTGCGCCGGTCGCTGCGCGCGCTTACGCTCGCGTTGCGGCTGCCGTCGGCGGGCTCGCAGGTCGTCGACGGCGTCCGTGCGCGCCTGCGCGGTCGCGCGCATTCGCTCGATCGCGATCGCGCGGCGATCGGCTTCCACTACGATCAGCCGATCGACTTCTATCGCGCGTTCCTGGACCCCGAGCTCGTGTACTCGTGCGGCTATTTCGAGCGCGACGGCATTGATCTCGCCGCGGCGCAGATCGCGAAGATCGACTACGTGCTGCGCAAAGCGGGCGTTCGGCCGGGCGATCGCATTCTCGACATCGGCTGCGGCTGGGGCGCGCTCGTCATCCGCGCGGCCGAGGCGTTCGGCGCGACTGCGCTCGGCGTGACGCTGAGCGAGTCGCAGCACGCCGAGGCGAACCGTCGGATCGCGGAACGCGGGCTCGCGGATCGCGTTACGGTCGAGCTGCGCGACTATCGCGCGCTCGACGCCGCGCCGTTCGATGCGGTCGTGAGCATCGGCATGGCGGAGCACGTCGGGCGCGAGCGGCTCGCCGACTACTTCGCGGCGACGTATCGGCTCGTGCGGCCGGGCGGCCTCTTCGTCAATCATGCGATCTCGGATCAGAGCGACGGCCGCCGGAAGCGGAAGGCGGACGTCTTCATCGCCGAATACGTCTTTCCCGACGGCGAGCTCATTCCGATCGGCGAGTCGCTCGTCGCGGCCGAACGCGCTGGCTTCGAGGTGCGAGACGTCGAGAACTTGCGCGAGCACTACCATCGCACGCTGCGGGCCTGGAACGATCGCCTCTACGCGCACCGCGATGCCGCGATGCGCGCGGGAGGCGAGCCCGCGTACCGCATCTATCGAACGTATCTTGCCGGCAGCGGGGTCGGCTTCTCGAAGGGAAAGCTCGGGCTGCACCAATCGGTACTCGCAAAGCCCAAGGCATGGGGCGCCGTCGACATCGCGATGACGCGCGCGCACCTGTACTGCTAGCGAGCGCCGTCACAGCGATGCGCGCGATCAGAGCACGACGCGTGTGTGCTCGGGCGTCGGCGCCCGCCCGAGCTTTGGCCGATGCTTTCCTTATGCAGCAGGTTGTACCGCAACGGATCGCAGAGCGCTGGATCGGCTACGGCCGTTGGGAAGCACCCTACTGGTTCGTCGGCGTCGAGCCGGCGCGCGACGACGATCGCGCGACGCACGAGACGTGGCGCGCGGCCATGGTGCCGGCGCTCGATGCGGTGCGCGGCGATGCGATCGTCGATCCGCTCTGGTCGACGCGGCAGCCGCCCGCGGAGCGCGCCTATGCCGAGTTCAGCCGGCTCGTGCTCGGCTTCGAGGATGCGCCCTCGGGCATGCGCGACATCGCGCGCGATCAGCGCGAGCGCCTCGGCCATCGGGAAGGCTCGACGCTCCTCGTCGACTTGCCCGCCGATCCCGCGAACCGGCTGCGGCCGATGACGCTCGGACGGCTCGCGACGCTGAGCCGCCGGATGCGCGAGCACGAGCCGCGCTTCGTCGTCTTCTACGGAACGGCGTACCGCGCGGCGTTCCAAGCGATCGCTGGTTCGACGTTCGACGACACCGGCTACGTGCGTTGCGGCACGAGCCTTTGCACGCTCGTGCGCCACCCCGCGGCGCGTCCCGCGCTGCCCACCGCGTGGTGGGGCGCGAAAGGCCGCCAGCTGCGCCTCCTGACGTGATGGCGGCGTCACGCCTGGGTGGCGTCCTCGATCGACACCTCCGAGAAACAGTCGCTCGCGATCGCCTCGAGCGAGATGCCGAGTTTCGGCCGCCCGCATGTCCTCGGCCGCCCGGCCGAATACCACAAGACACGAGCGCCCGATGAACACGACCTGCCGGCTGAAGAGCCTCGGGCGGCCCTTCGTCGCGGTGGTCCACGACTCGGACGCTCAGGGGCTGCTCGAATACGCGCTCATCGTTGCGTTCGTCGTGCTCATCGGCATCGTCGGTATGCGCGCCTTCGCCGCGCATACGAACAACGTCCTGAGTAACGACGCCGCCGCGCTCCCGTACTAGACGCCGGGGGCTCGGGCGCCGGCCATGAGCTTCCGCGCAAAGTAGACGAATTCGAGCGCGGCGGTCCGCGCGCGCTCGGCCAGGTTGGCGCCGGCGCCGTGCCCGCCTTCGGTGACCTCGTAGAAGAGATACGGGTCGCCAAGCGCCGAAAGCCTCGCGGCGAACTTGCGCGCATGCTGCGGCCCGACGCGATCGTCCTTCGTCGTCGTCCAGATGAACGGCTCGGGATACGTCACCCCGGCGCGCAGGTTCGCGTATGGCGAGATCGAGGCCAGGAACGCGCGCTGCGCGGGCACGGCGACGGACCCGTATTCGCCGACCCACGACGACCCGGCCGCGATCTGCTCGAAGCGGAGCATGTCGAGCAGCGGCACCTGGATGTCGACGGCGTGCCAAAGCTCGGGATGCTGCACGAACTCGACGCCCATCAGCAAGCCGCCGTTGGAGCCGCCCTGGATGCCGAGCCGACGCGGGCTCGTGATCTTGCGCGCGACGAGGTCCTCGCCGACGGCGGCGAAGTCGTCGAAGGCCCGTTGCCGATTCACGGTGAGCGCGGCGTCGTGCCACGCCGGGCCGAACTCGCCGCCGCCGCGGATATTCGCGACGACATAGACGCCGCCGTGCTCGAGCCACAGTTTCCCGACGTTGGGCGAGTACGTCGGCGTGAGCGAGACATCGAAGCCGCCGTACGCGTAGAGGATCGTCGGCATCGATCCGTCGAGCGGCATCGCCTTGGGATGCACGATGAAGTACGGCACGCGCGTGCCGTCCTTCGAGGCTGCCTCGTGTTGCTCGACGACGTCGCCCGAGGCATCGAAGCGCGGCGGTAGGCGCTTGGCGACGGCGAGTTCGCCCGAGGCCGCGTCGTACGACCAGAGCGCCGTCGGCGCGAGATAGCCGCGGACGCTGAGGTACGCCCGGTCGCCGTCGCAGCGACGTCGATCGACGAATCGTCCGGCAGCGCGATCGGTCGGCGCGTCCACCCGCCGTTGCTCGCGGGATCGTACGCATACGCGCGGCCGCGAACGTTCTCGTACGCCGTCAGCAGCAGCCGCGAGCGCGTCGGCGCGATCTCGCCGAGCGACTCGCGCGGGCCCGGCGCGAAGACGAGCGTCGGTGCGAGGTGCGCGGGGTCGGCCTGCGCGCGCGTGAGATCGAGCGCGACGACCGCACCCGCGGGATACGTCGCTCCACCGACGGTCCACGCTTCCTGCAGCGTGACGATCAGGCGGCCGGCGACGAGCCCGCTCACCTGCGATTTGAGCGGCAGCGCCAGCCGTGCCGTGCCGTCGCGCGTCACGAGATACGTCTCGAACGTGAAGAACGTCGGACTGCGCACGATGAGCAGGGAGCGATGGCCCGTGCCGTCATCGAACGTCGCCGGCGAGACGCTGACGTCGGTCCGTTCGCCGCGGAACAGCTCCGTCGCCGAAGTCAGCGGCGCGCCGCGCTCGAGCCGTTTGACGACGTACGGATAGCCCGACCTCGTGAGCTCGCCGGGCGTCCACTCGCGCGCGACGAGCAACGCGTCCGGTCCGGCCCAGGCCGCGTTCTGCTTGCCGCGCGGCAGCGAGAACCCGCCCGAGACGAAGCGCTTCGAGGGCAGATCGAACTCGCGGATCGTCTGCGCGTCCTCGCCGCCGTCGGAGAGCTGCACGAGGCAGCGCGTCTCGTCCGGCTCGCGGCAATCGGCGCCTTCCCACACCCAATTCGCGTGCTCGCTCGCGGCGAGCGCGTCGAGGTCGAGCGTCGTCGCCCACGTCGGTTCGGCGCTGCGGTATTCGGCCGTCGACCGCCACTCGCCGCGCACGTGCGCGGCGTCTTGCCAGAAGTTATACGTCCGGTGCGCGAGCAGCTCGGGCATCGGGATGCGGTCCTTCGCCTGCGCGATCGCGAGCGCGGCGGCGTACGACGGGGCGTAGCGCGGGTCGCTCTCGAGCACGCCGAGCGTCTTGCGGTTCTCGGCGGCCACCCACGCGGTCGCTCTCGGGCTCGCAACGGCCTCGAGCCAGCGATACGGATCGGCGCTCGCGGTCGGCGTGGCGTCCGGGGCCGGGGCGTCTGGGGCCGGGGCGTCCGCCCGGCCGGCGGCGGGCAACGCGCCGGCGACGAGTACGACGACCATGAGGGCGACGCGCTGCAGCAGTTGCATCGCGCTCGCTTCGTGCGCCGTCAGGCCGCTTCCGCCGGGACGCAGCCGTCGGCGATGAGCGCCCGCTCCTCGTCGCTCCTCGGTGCGGCTCGCCAGCTGACCGCAACGACGCCCGGCTCGACGCCGAGCGTCATCACGATGCGCTCGAGCATGGCGCCGGGCCGGCCGGCGACGGTGAGATCGGCCGTGACGGCCCTGCGCTGCATCGGCTCGATGTCGTGGCTGTCGATCTTGTGCTGACCGAGCTCGAACGCGGCGGACGTCTGAGGCCGAGGCGGCCTCATTCCGAGGCGGCCGACGCCGCGCGCGGGCGGCCGAAGCCGGCCGGGATCGGGGATGGCCATGGCCAAGCGTGGTCGGCTCTCAGCGTTCTCGGATCGTCGCGGTGCGCGCTGCGCGGAGATCGGTGCGCGCGCGCGGCGTCGCGTACGTCACCCGGGCGATATCGAGCGCGACGATCCTCGCGCGGGCCGCGGCCGGCAGCGCGAGCCGGCTCGCCTGCCGCGCGTGTGCGCGGACGATCCGGGCGGTGAGGCCGGTGAGATCCGCGCGCACGGTACCCGACGTCGTGACGCGCAGCAGCGGCACCGCCCCGCGAGCCCGCGCGGTCCCCCCTCCTGCGAGATCGAGGAAGAGCGGGCCGCCCGCCGCATCGTCGATGGTGAGGTTGACGCGGCCGGACGTCGAGACGCCGCGCAGCGAGCGCACGTTCGCGAACGCGCTCGGGGCCGCCACGCCGTCGTTGTGCAGCGTGACCGTGCTGTCGGCGAACGTGACGCGAACGCGCGCGAGCGCGGCTGCCGGAGCCTCGATCGCGATCCCGCTCGCGGCGTCCCGACGGACGGCCGCGCGCCACGCGCCGCGGAAGACGATGCCGTCGACGTCCGGTCCGAGCGCGACGGCGAGCCGGCTCGATTCCGCTGCCCCGCCCGCCTCCGGCGCAGCCGCGAGCAATGCCACGCAGCCGCACAGGAACGAGCGGCGCCGCATCATGCCACGGGGACGCCGACCGTCGTCCACGCGTGCCGGACAACCGCCGCGTGCGTGCCGGCCGCCGCGACCGTCGCGACGGCGAAGTCCGCGAACGTCGCGTGGGGCGAGAGCGGTCCGCGGATCGCGGCGTACCACGCCGGGTCGATGGTCTCCCAGGCGTTGCCGCCCGCGGCATGCGCGGCCAGGTAGAATGCGTGGTTTGGGATGCCGCTGTTGAGATGCACGCCGCCGCCGTCCAGCGACGTCTCGACGTAATCGCGCATATGATG